>Ga0114951_10001483_pt1 | contig 28849 bp, 27 predicted proteins | sample AM7aDNAmetaG_FD_88677 | JGI IMG/M metagenome (GOLD analysis project Ga0114951, IMG submission 88677) | Freshwater microbial communities from Finland to study Microbial Dark Matter (Phase II) - AM7a DNA metaG | ecosystem: Environmental > Aquatic > Freshwater > Lake | place: Finland: Lake Alinen... | reverse complement strand
TTAAGTTTTGTCAGAAAGCAGATAATCCTCGAAAGGGGATTGGAACGTAGATGTTCTCATTTTTCCAGATGAATTTCATTTTCGTCAGAAAGCAGATAATCCTCGAAAGGGGATATTATTCCCCATATACGTGGGGGTGAACTGGAACTGGCGTTTAAAAAGGTTCCTTTTTCAGGTGATACCTGTAGGCGTGATGAGTTGAGCGTGGATTAAGGCGCACCTCTTTAGAGGGTTGATGAATCGGTTATCATGGTCTTTCTCAGAATAATGTGCCCGCCTCTATTTCAAAGCGGGCTGCCTTATTGTAAATACCAGTTAACGCTATCGCTTCACCCGAAGAATCAAAACTTGATCAGGAATTAAACGAGATCATAAAATAATTTGTACCAAATTTGTACCAAATAACAAACAGGGCTAATGCCGTAAATAACATAAGCCCTGTTTTTATATCTAAATAATGGTGGGCAGTAGAGGATTTGAACCTCTGACCCCCTGCGTGTGAAGCAGGTGCTCTAACCACTGAGCCAACCGCCCTCCGGAAACTATTTTATTGTAACTTAAACGCCCCGCCTTATTCAAGCGCGGGAGCATGCTCGGGTTCTCTCCCCTGGTTACCTTTAAAGCAACTATTCCCCTTTTTTTAACAGCCTTACATTGTACAAATTGAGCTTATTATTGTACAATATGTCTGCATGGAATGATTGGTTGTAAAATTTTCACTTACATCTTTACCCTTGAAATATCGTTTGTGTTTCCTCGAAGTGGGATGTTAGTAAATGGAGCTGCAGTATATGTCGGAGAAATCTGTAAAAAAAGTTGCCCAAATAGAAGAACCCAAGCCCATCACGTTTAAATGCCAGTTTTGCGGAGAAAACAAGTCACTGAACGATCTGCAGATTATGCGCCAGTTTTACCCGGTACTCTCAGCCTGTAAAGATTGCGCCAAAGGCCCGATAACTAAGTCTTTTGAAACCTCAGAAACTTAAAGAGGTAGGCTCGTGGCAGAAGAACTCGGCAAAATTGAAAAACCAGCAGCAGCCGAATACCGGTCTGGTAAAAAAATCTTATTTGTCCCCCTGATCTTCAGCACTCAGGAATTGCCAATCGAGTATTCTGAAAAATGCGGCCGCTACTGGACTCAGGTGGACGCCCAAATTACCAACCTGGAAGCCAGCCTCGGACCAGTCACCAAAATTTTCCACGAACTGGTGGCGGATGAGGGAGAAAAAGGTTTAAAAGCCCTGGAACAGCTTAAGATCAATAGTTATGGACTGGTGAGCGGAAGAATACAAAAAGGCGCAGTCCTGAAAACTACCGAAGATAATGATGTTCTCACTGAGTTAATGGATTGGAGCCGCTGCTTATCTCTGGGTTTACAGAATCAAAAAGTCTTTTCTACCGTATACGCCTCCTATACCGAAGCCAATAAGAAAAGATATGAAGCTATTTCGCAAATAATAGCAGCGTCTTTAACAGATAATGAAGCCTGTATCGTCATCATGGGTGAAAACCATCGCGTGCAATTTCCATCTGACGCCAGGGTGTTTTACGTGGCTCCACCTGCTCTGGATGAAGTCCAACGCTGGCTGAGGGATTACGAGTCCAAAATTCATTCCCAGCAACAGGCCGAAGAACCGCCCACCGGGGATTCCGGCCAATCCACCCCCACAGTCTGACCAGGTAGCTCTGCGCTTAAGTGTGCCTGCCTCAATCCTCCGGCTCATCCTGCAACCACCACAATAAACTGCCTTTCCGCATTATTCCGGCTATCTTGCCTGCAGGGCAATTTCTCAAAGTCATGGAAGCGTGCCATAAAACCCCTTTATCACTCCTTCTTCACATCAACACCATTAAATGATATTATGTACGTATAAGTTAGTCCCATTTACCAAATCTTGATTGAAAAGACAGCCTTGTCGCTCTGGTATTTAGATAAACCACCCATGTAATGCAGAATTAAGCAAATTAAAAAATCTAAGGAGGTCCGATATGAAAATAACCCTTAAAAGTCTCCTCTTCTTTTTGCCTGCATTGTTTATCGTGGTAGCTCTGGTTGCTCTTGCCGGTTGCTCTGGCGGATCTGCACCGGCATCAACATCTAAGTCCTCCGCCGCGGCTGTAGCTGGCAACTCTGTAGAAATATTGAAGGACTCTTTTTCACCAGAAACTCTTTCTTGTAAAGTCGGCACTACCGTTACCTGGACCAACAAAGGCGTCTCCCAGGGCGTTATTGCCAGTGATATGTACGTTTTTAATAGCCTTCCTCTTAACATTGGAAAAACTTTTGAATTCACTTTTGATAAACCAGGAACTTATCCCTACCACTGCAGTGAACCCGGACCTGTGACCGCCGTAACGCTCTTTAAAGGTAAGATAATCGTCGAACCATAGGGCTCACGGTGACTTTTAGAAACCAATAACTCACGGCATGTAACGCAAAGTCTACCCATAAAAGTTGACCTGCCGTGCACCAGGGTCAGGTCTCAGGATTTGTGTTTTTATCAAAACACCGCTGGTTAATTAAATCGCCATCGAATAAATGATTCGATGGCGATTTTCTTTTTCACCTTACAGCGGATTAGTGTTTTAATTATCCTGGCATCCTAATTCACAATCACGGCCAGGGTAAATGTTTTAGCTGGCGCTGCATTGGGCTCAAACGGCCTGCGGTATTCCATTGATATCTTGCTGGTACCTGTCTTGAGGGACTGGAAATGCCAGACTTCTTTTCCACCTGCGCCTGGGATGGCTGCTGCTGGCGGCTGGTATTTGTGGTCAGCCTGTTGTATTACCGTCTTATCACCAATGCTGGCATTCTCGTTCCAGCTGTACCCCGTCGTGGCGTTAGATTCCAAAGTCACGGTTAAAGTCTCACCGGCAGCCAGGCTGACTTCTTGACCTGAACTCGTAATATCAACCGAAAGTCCTTTAGAAAGCTCTTTGGTAAAAACCAGGATTTGTTTCCCGCAATTCAACTGCAGAATTCCATCTTTGACCTGGTAACTCTCAACGGCCTGAATTGCCGTCAGGTATTCCTGCTCCTGATCCATCAGAGGTTGAGGACCGGCCATCATCGTGGATGCCAGCGGTGTGGCAAGCAAGAGTTTACCATTTTTCAACTCGTAACCACCGGAGTACCTGTTTACACCCGAGGATCCTCCAAGCTGGCCATTCTTACTATCAAACAGCGCAGTAATACTGGCATCTGGCAATACGGGTCTCAAATTCCCCGGTTGGCCGTATGACTGCAGAAACCAGTTGGTATTTTCCAGGCCGGACACTGGGGTTAAAGGTGCTATTGTACTAGCCGTCACCGTACTCGTGGAAGGTTCCACCGGCTTAGATGGCGGCACCGCAACTGGTGTTCTTGTCGTTGTATTTTGAGGAACTGCACAGGCGGCTGCCAGCGCGACGACCATAATTAAAAGTGAAAAGGTTAACCCTTTAATGTACCTGGTAATATTCATAGGCCTCCTTAACAAAATGAACTGTAATAAAGTCTACTGAGTGATATTATATTATATCCTTTAAAGGCTTCTTGCCCATCTCAAGTTAATAATTCATCTTATTCTATCCTTTTTATTGTTGCAGTATCAATCTCAGCGTGAGATCATAATAAACCATGGGGAAATGCCCGGCTTCTAAATATTTATAATACTGTAATTTTTTTCCACCAAACGGAATAGCCTGCGGGTGGATCTGGCCAAAGCCGCAATTTAAGGAGATACAACCTGTTACGCAATATAAAGACCTTTGAATCTTTCGCGACTCCTGCCTACCGTGTCTTCTATGTTTCGATGGTAGGCCAGTGGCTTACCTCCAGCATGCAAACCATGGTTCTCTCCCTTTTGGTATTCCGCATAAGCGGTTCTGCGGCTATTATCGGAGTAGTTGCGCTCGCACAGGCAATACCCCAACTCTTACTGTCTCTTCTGGGCGGTGCCATTGCTGACCGCATACCGAAAAAATATCTGCTCATCATCGGCAGGGCAGCACTGGCAATATTCGCGCTCGCTGTGGCTGCCCTGATAAGCACAGGCTACTTAAACACAGAGCATCCAGGCTCCTGGTGGATACTGGTGATTGCCGCAGTGCTTCAGGGTACCGCTTTCGGTTTAACCCAACCGGCCCAAATGTCCGTTATTTCTGAAATCGTCAGCGAGCAGCAGGTCATGAACGCCCTATCTTTAAATAGCATGGGGCAAAACATCCTCGGACTGATTGGCCCGGCCTTAGCCGGTTTCCTCATCGACTCTACAGGCTTTGCCACCATCTTCTATATTATTACCGGACTGTACCTGATGGATACCATCTGGACCTGCTTTTTGCCGCTCACAAAAGCCCAAAACAGCAGAACAGGCAGTGCCATCACTGACATGCGCGACGCTTTCCGCTATATCCGCAGCGAAAACATCATTTTGCTCATCATAATCTTTGCTTTCTGTCACATAATAGCCGGGCAGCCTTATCAGCAGCTTATGCCTGTCTTCACTGAGACCATCTTGAAGGTAAGCGCCAGCAAACTGGGAATTTTAACCAGTGCTTCCGCTCTTGGCTCTTTGATAGGCTCCCTGGTTTTTGCCTCTTTACCCAACCGAAAGCGGGGATTGTTATTGTTAATCAGCGGTTTGGTTATGGGCCTGGGAGTTCTGATTTTTTCCTTTTCCCGCTGGTGGTATCTGTCCCTGGCTATTATTCCCTTTATCGGCCTGGGGCCGACTATCCATGCAACCATGACACTCACCCTGATACAATCTTATGTAAAACCTGATTACCGCGGTCGCATGCAAGGATTTTTTGCCACGGCTTACAGCCTGGCTACTTTCGGCACCTTTCTAACAGGTATCATGTCAGCCACGATAGGAGTGCAATGGGCAGTTGCCTCGCTGGCTCTATTTTTGTTAGTAATTTCCGTAATATTTTTAATCTTTACTCCCTCTCTGCGCAGGTTGGCCTAGTAATCGCGCCAATCCCTCATGTCCAGTACTTCACGCATATCCTGCCTGTAGGCCCTGGCAGGAGTATCAACTATTAGCAAATATACTACACTGTAATTGTGGATAAATAAATGCATACTATTCGGTTAAAACAGAACGCTGAACAATATTGCAATTGAATATTATGCTCAGGTTTGATTCCAGGGAATTGATAAGATGATCGGCATCGGTTTAAACAGGACTCAAATGGTGGCTCTGTGGGGTATTGCCCAAACGGCCTTGATTTCGCAGGATGAATTCTTCAAAATCATAAACCACTCTGGCGCAGCCAGCCTTCTGGCCAAATGCATCGAGAATGGCACGCTCATTTCGACCAAACCCTTAAAAGCGGAAATGGATTTCCAGCTGATGGCCAATATGCAGTACTTTACCACTTCCAATCAGATATTTTTCACCCATTCTCACAGCTCTATACCTTTTGTGGATATTAAACATTGGCGGTTAAGCGTCGAAGGCGATGGCGTAACAAATCCGTTTTCCCTTGATTACGATGAATTGCTGAAGCTGCCAACTTCAACTTTTACTCGTTACCTGGAGTGCGCTGACAATGGCAGTATCTTATCAGGAAATAAAACCGCTGACCAACAATGGCACTTTGGCGGATGGGGCATCGCAGAGTGGACCGGGGTGCAGTTCTCCAGGCTATTAAAAAAAGCCGGGATAAAAAACCAAGCGGTTGAAATTACACTGGAAGGCCTGGATGGTTCATTCGGCCGGTACGCTGTACCGGTAGAAAAAGCCATGCAGGAAGATACTCTGCTGGCCTACATAATGAATGGTGCCATTTTAACTCCTGACCATGGTTTTCCATTACGCGCCCTGGTACCGGGTTGGGTAGGAGCGGCCAACACCAAGTGGGTAAACAGAGTAATAGTCTCTACAAGTCAAGTGTCTTCCAGGCCTGCCAAGGGGCCGCATTATACAACCCAGGTAATGAAAAGCGCCTGCTGTCTACCCTGGCCTGCCTTATTAAAAACGGGGCATCATAAAATAATAGGTTATGCCTGGTCTCCTGCCGGCCGAATAGCTAAAGTGGAAGTAAGCCTGGATGGCGGCGTAACCTTCCAGCTAACTGCACTCACTGGTCCCAATATCGAACGAGCCGGAACACGCTGGGAGTTTTGCCTCGATACTCAACCGGGCACTTTAACCATCACACCCCGGGCAACTGATGAAGCGGGCAATACGCAATACGGCATTTCCAGGCAAAAAAGGCATGAGCCCGCAGACCTTTTAGGTTCGCTGAGACCGCATCCGGTTACTATTTCAGCTGATAGCTGCGAGCTCGATTCAGAAAAAGAGTATGATACACCCTTGACCGGCGGATGCTGTTAAGTCAGACTCCTCTCATAAATGTTCCAACCCGGTAGTCCAGGCTATCATCCGCAATTTTAAAGTTACAAGGTTAGTACTTGGAAGCCCCTATTTCCTCCATCTTGCCTGTTACCGTGTAAACTACCCGCTCGCATATATTGGTAGCCCGGTCAGCGGCGCGTTCGATATTGTGGGCAACCCATATCAGGCGCGTAGCGCGATTAACGGTTTTGGGGTCCGTCATCATAAACGTTAGCAGTTCCCGGAATATCTGGTCATACATGCTGTCCACCACTTCGTCCATGCCGATCACCTGGACAGCCCCTTTAGAATCGTTTTCTATGAAAGACTTAAGGCTGTTATGTATCATCTCGATAGTAATATCGCACATGCGCGGGATATCAATAAGGGGTTTCAGTGGAGACTCATCGCCTATCATGACCACTATCTTGGCAATGCCTGCGGCGTAATCACCAATGCGTTCCAGTTCGATTATTATGTTTAATATAGCTACAATAGCGTTTAGCTCACTGGCAACAGGGTGCTGCGCGGCAATTAGTTCTATCGTCTTTTTCTCAATTTCAAAGCGTTTTTCGTTGATCCTGCCATCGTCAGCAATTATCTGATGCCCCAGGTTCAGGTCACGCTTTTTCAATGCCTCGATTGAACGACTTAAGGCTTTCTCCACCAGGTCTCCCATCAACATGACTTCTTGCTTGTCTTCCTGCAGCATTTTTTGAAAGTTTTCTCTTTTGTCCATATTTATCACTCCTCAAAAATACCCTGTCACCAACGCCAACATCCAGGTATCCAGCTTGTCTATGGGAGTTCAGGAGTACTTTATTGCGATACCTTCCAGTACGTCCGCAAAAACCTCGCATCCATTGATAGTCGCTTCCATTTTCCTGTAAACCTCGCTCCACTTCACGATGTAATCCATTTCATTGGAAGGTTCAAAGAGATCAGCCAAAGCGGCGCGGGAGACAGTATCACCGTAATTCTCAATCTCATGGATAATCACGCACCGTTTAAGAATCTTATCCTCACGAATAGTGCTATTTAGCTCTAATACACCACCTTGAACTTCCAACACTGCTTTGAGAATAATGTCGGATAATTCCTTGGCTTTTTCAGTTGGACCCGTTATCTTGTACAGGTACAAAGTGTCGGCAGTTGAGTGGATAAGGTCGGCAATATTGTCTAATGAATCAGCCAGGGCGGAAATGTCCTCTCTATCAAGCGGCGTTATAAAAGAGCGGTACAGGTACCTCGTTATATTATGGGTAATAGCATCTCCGTCCTGCTCCATATCGGCTAATAAACTGGTTCTTTCTTTTACGTTTTGCCAAACGTAGATCATGTCCTTTAATTGCCTGGCCATTTTTACCAGATTCTCGGCATCCTGCTCAAAAAAAGCGAAGACTTTCGTATCTTTAGGGAATAGGGAGAATTTAAACATTCACAGTGCCCCCGGAAGCTTCTCTACAGGACATTGTAGACACGGCGTTCATAATAGTCAACAAAAGGCTGGATATTTTAATTATCCAGCCTTTTGTGTATTTTATACCTGCGGGATTAGCTTGTTTAACGCTTGTAACTGCCTTTGTATCTCATGTAGGCGGGAACCGAGAAATCACCCTCTGATTTCATATTCTTAAGTGTTTTGGTAATTTGCTGTTCTCTGGCAGATCCGGAAAGCTGGTCCTTGGTGGCGAAACCGGTGGCAATAAGAGTCAGCTTAACTTCGTTGCCCATGTTGGGATTGATGTTGACGCCGAAGATGATATTGGCATCGGGATCAACTGCTTCACCGATAATCTTGGCGGCATCGCTGACCTCGAAAAGGGTCAGGTTGCTGCTGCCTACTACGTTGAACATGACGCCCTTGGCGCCTTTAACGCTGACATCCAGCAGGGGGCTGGCCAAGGCTTCTTTAGCGGCTGTGACTGTCCTGTTCTGTCCTGAACCGCGGCCGACTGACATCCAGGCTGGCCCGGCATCTTTCATAATAGCCCTGACATCAGCAAAATCCAGGTTAACCAGACCGGGCACCGTAATAACTTCAGCGATGGCCTGAACCGCGTTGCAAAGAACTTCATCTGCAATCTTGAATGCGCCATCTACGCCGGTCTTGTTGTCAGAAAGCTCCAGCAGTTTATCATTGGGTACAATAATCACAGTATCCAACTTGGAAGTAAGATCCCTGATACCCTCTTCAGCTACCTGCATGCGACGGTTTCCTTCAAAAGAGAAAGGCTTGGTCACGCAGGCGACAGTTAACGCGCCTGAATGTTTGGCCATTTCAGCCACCACTGATATTGAACCGGTACCCGTACCGCCGCCCATACCGGCAGCCATGAATACCATATCAGCTCCGGCTAAAGCCTGCTTGATTTCGTCACGGGTTTCTTCGGCTGACCTGCGGCCGATAGTCTGGTCACCGCCCGCGCCGTGTCCCTTGGTAAGCCCCTCTCCTATTAAAATACGAGTTGGAGCTTCCGTAATCTCCAGATGAGCGGCATCGGTATTCATAGCGATGAATTCTACGCCGCGGATGTTTTCACGTACCATTCTGGTAATGGCGTTGCAGCCCGCTCCGCCCATACCGACAACTTTAATTTTGGCTCCACTTGGAACATAACTTGTTTTCGACATTTGATCTCTCCTTATACTCCTTATGCTAGTTTATATAATTAGCGGAATAGTTTGGCGGGGGCCGAAAAAAGCTTCCGGAATCCCGCGGCTGTATTTTGCGTACCTTGTTGACCTTCAATACCGTTGACTTTCATTTTAGAGAGAACCAGACCCACGCTGGTTGCATAAGCAGGGTCATTTAATACGGCACTGGAAACGCCGCTCAGGGCAGTCGGGACGCCGATCCTTACCGGCAAACGAGTAACGTTTTGAGCCATCTCTACTATTCCAGGCACGTTGGCGCAGCCGCCGGTAAGCACTATGCCGGAAGGGATTAAGCTGGCATAATTGGAACGAGGCAGTTCCATCACTATCAGGCGCATGAGTTCTTCCAGCCTGGCGAGCATGATTTCACGCAGATCACCATATGATATACTGCGTCCGCTCTCACTTAAGACTCTATCGCCTTCCTTCTCCTGCAGTGGTTGAAGATTGCCGTACTTTTTCTTCATTTCTTCGGCCAGTTCAAACGGGATTGCCAGACCTGTTGCAATATCCTGGGTAACATTATACCCGGCCACCGGCAGAACGGCAGTTTGATAGATGCAGCCGTCTTTCATCACAGCGATGTTGGTGATGCCTCCACCGATATCCGCCACCAGAACGCCGGATTGCTTCTCTTCTGCACTTAATACGGCCTCGGCACTGGCCAGAGGTTCCAGGATAAAGTCTTCAATTTCGATTCCTACGCTGTTGACACATTGAGTCAGGTTCTGGATAGAAGCTGCTCCGCCGGTAATAACGTGGGCCTCGATAGTCAATTCATTACCGTGCATGCCGACAGGATTCTGAACATCATGACTATCCAGGGTATAAACCCGGGGAATAACATGCAGGATTTTCCTTTCTCCCGGAGCGTCGGCATTCAATGCTACATCCAATACCCTCTTCAGGTCTTGTTGCCGCACTATCTGATCGTTATGAGTAATCGCGATAGTACCTTTCTTATTGGCTGAACTAATGGATTGGCCTGTAACGCCAATATATGCTGAAGTTAACTTGATGCCTGCCATCATTTCAGCCTTATTAACGGACTGACGGATGGATTCCTTAACCAGGCCTACATTGGCCACAATGGCTTTTTCGATCCCATGAGACGGGGCAGTACCTACCCCCAGGATCCTTATGCCATGCTTATCATCCTGAACACCCATGATAGTACAAACCTTGGTCGTACCTATGTCTATAGCTGCTATTTTTTTTGCCACTATTTTTTTCTCCTGTTATTGAAGATAACGAACTACATTTTTCCCTGGTTAATCCTTACCCCTGCTATCCCCTGGTTTCTCTATAATGCACATTCCATTTTAAACAAAGAGAATTGACGAAGTTCTTGGTGGTCGCATCAGGCGCTTTGTAAAGTTCTGCCAGAAACCCATGCAGCAATTCACCGCCGCTCATTCCCACGGTTGGTTCACCCGGACCTGGAAGATTGATATAAACAATCTCCGTCATTAATTTTTGATACTCAATAGATGTTCCCATGATTTCCTCCTACTACTATATTTTTTTTATTTTTACCCTCAATTTAATGCGTCTGTATACCATTAGCTATTCGCCGCGTTCTCGAAAACGTACATTCCATTTTCGGCACAGGTTTTCGACATCCGCCTTCGTCTCAGGACTGGCATTGCGGTAAAGCTCAGTTAGAAAGCCGTGCAGCAGCTCCTGATCGTTCATTTCCGGTGTAGGTTCCTGAGATCCAAATACATCAATCACGTTGCTCTGTTCTTTAGAAAACATCTGGCTTATCTGTGTTAGAGAAAATCCCTGTCCGCGTTTTTCTCTGATAATTGAACACCGTCTTACCACATCAGCTTTATCATATAAATCGGTGTTGCCTCGTTTGGCAGCCACTACAATCAACCCGCGTTTTCGGTAATCCCTTAGAGAGGGAACAGATATTTGCAGAATGTCAGCAACTTCGGGTGCTTCTATCAATTCCAAATTACCAGTCACTAATAACTCCTGATAGTGTATGATATCATATGATATTACACAATATCATGTCTTGTCAATAGTCGATTTAACACCTGAAACAAGAGATTGGTTTTTAATCAGATATACCTCAGGGTGGCCGGGCATTGGCCTGAAAAATTCATTGTCAGCTTTGAGTTTCATGATATTGTGACAAAGTGAAAAGCTTATTGACAAATATTGATCTTTGATGTATCTTCATTGTAGACACAATTAACAGGAGAAAACTATGAAAACTCGTGTTCAGAAATGGGGCAATAGCCTGGCCTTAAGGATACCAAAATCATTTGCTTCAGAGGTTGGTTTAAAGAGAGATTCTCCGGTAGATATTTCTACGGAAGATGGGAAACTGGTTATCGCCCCTGTCACAAAACCTCAGTTAACACTCGAACAACTGCTGGCCAAAGTCACTGCGGAAAATATTCATCATGAGATAGAGGCGGGACCTGCCACCGGAAATGAAGCATGGTAAGCTCTCAAACTTATGTCCCCCAATGCGGCGATATGGTGTGGATTGCTTTAAGTCCGCAAGCTGGTCATGAACAAGCTGGCCGCCGTCCAGCAGTGGTCCTTTCACCAAAGAAATATAATAGCAAAACCGGATTAGCAATTTTTTGTCCGGTAACCAACCAAATCAAAGGTTATCCCTTCGAGGTGTTTCTACCCGAAGGCATGCCGATAACCGGGGCTATTTTATCCGACCAGGTTAAAAGCCTGGATTGGCGAGCGCGCAAAGCCGAATTTATAGGCACTCTGCCGGATGAGATAACTTCGGAAATACTCCAGAAATTGAATACATTACTATCCGGATAGTCAGGTTTTAGCTGGCATATATTACCTTGTTGAGCATCTGCAGAGTTCTTCAGATATACCTCAGGTCGGCCGGGAATTGGCCTGAAAATTCTGATCTTCAACGGTGGTCTGACCTTACCCCTTAGTTAGTATCATCTTCTATTAGAATCCGGCCGTTGCAAAAGCATACTCCATGGGAGTTAGGTTTTTCAATGAGCTATGAGGTCTAAACTTGTTATAATCCTCCCGCCAGTTTTCTATTATGTCCGTAGCTTGCTTCAAGCTGATAAACCAGTTTGTATTCAGGATTATTATCCTATACCTTAAAACCAGTCTAATTATAAAATTAACGTCCAGAAATCGATATATCACAACCCTGCCCGGTATAAGAGAATAACTTTCTAATCGAATAGTTTAGCATTTCGATATGGCGACAATTATTCTCCCAAAAATGGCAGCATCACAAAATATTTTCAAGGATTTCAACTAGACTGTGAAGGATGACCACGTTTCTATATTTGTGGGCCGAGTTTCTATCGATTATAATATCAGGTAATCTTTTATGAATATTCATGATCTGGTTTTCCAGACTGTATTTTGGGCACTGGGATTTCTGTTTCTATTTCGCATCCCGCATTGCCGGAATAGGAACTGGAAGAAGGATGCCTATCCCTCCACGTCCGTCATCATCCCAGCCCGTAACGAAGAAAAGTCGTTGCCCATTTTGCTGAGATCTCTGCGAGAGCAATCTTTCCGGCCTTACGAAATCATCGTGGTTGATGGGACTTCAGAAGACCGGACCTTCGAAATTGCCCGAAGAGAAGGTGCAATTGTAATGCCTTCCGGTCCGCTCCCGGCTGGCTGGTTAGGCAAACCCTGGGCCTGCTGCCAGGCAGCCTCGGTTGCTAAAGGAGAGCTGCTTATCTTTCTGGATGCAGATACATTTATGGAAAAAGACGGTCTGAAGCAAATTATTGATACATACCTCGCAAGGGACGGCGTTGTCACCGTGCAACCCTTCCACCAAACCCAACAGCTTTACGAACAATTATCCGGCTATTTTAATATTATCGAGCTGGCCGGGATGGGCACTTTTACGGCCCTGGGGAATCTCATCAAACCCATAGGCTTATTCGGCCCCTGTGTTATAATGAGCCGGAAATATTATTTTAAAAGCGGTGGACACCGCCAGGTCAAAGGTGAAGTTGTGGAAGACCTGGCGCTGGGAAGCAGAATCAAGAAACAGAAGGTCCCAATACACTGCTACGGAGGCAGGGGGACCCTCTCTTTTCGCATGTATCCGAACGGCCTGGGCGAACTGGTCGAAGGCTGGGGCAAGGGCTTTGCCACCGGGGCCTTAAAGACGCCCCTCCCTCTCCTGGCCGCCCTCATTTTATGGATCGGTGGCAGTATCACTGCCACAAGTCATGTTATTCAATCACTCAGCGGTGCCAATACGGCAGCCGTTCTGATATGGGGGACTACTTACCTTCTCTATGCCGCTCAAATCTACTGGATGCTAGCCAGGGCAGGAACTTTCAAGTTTTATACCGCTCTCTTATACCCGGTTTCATTACTGTTTTTCCTGGTTGTCTTTATACGTTCCTTCTTTTTAATTTATATCCGGAAAAGTGTGAACTGGAAGGGCCAAAAAATTAGCCTGAAAAACAAGGTTTTGAGTAAATGATCTTGCACCTGTCCCCTGTGTGGACCCTGGTGATTGATTTCACGGCATGGCTGGCGATACACGTGGGGGTTTCCGTATGGCTTTATTACCTTAGACCAGAATTATTTAATCCGGAATCCTGGCTCTACAGGGCCCGCCTTTGGGAAAGCAACGGCAGGCTGTACCAGACTATTTTTAAAGTAAAAACCTGGAAAAAATTCTTGCCGGATGGTGCGGCTGTCGCTAAGAACGGGTTCAGAAAGAACCACCTCGGTTCCAGGCAGGCCGGTTATTTACACAGGTTCATTTCAGAAACCTGCCGGGCCGAGCTCACCCATTGGATCATTGGCGTATCCTGGCCGGTCTTTTTCATCTGGAACGACTGGTGGATTACACTGATAATGCTGGCTTACGCCATAATAGTAAATATACCCTGTATTATCAGCCAGCGCTACAACCGGATACGCCTGAAAAGTGCGCTTTGCCAAATAACAGAAAGGAAGTAAATTGCTTATGAAGATGTTAGACACTTCCATCCTGCAGGATTCATACCAGGTGGTGGTGATAGGTTCCGGGTTAGGCGGCTTAACAGCCGCCGCGCTGCTGGCAAAAAGGGGACTTAAGGTTCTGCTGGTAGAGCACCACTATCTGCCGGGGGGATTGTGTACCACTTTGCGCCGCCAGAACTTTTCCTTTGATACCGGCACAGCCTTGCTTTACGGATTTGGCAAGAAAGGCGTCAATCCTTTTACCTTCGTGATGAATGAGCTGGAAGAAGAGACGGATATAATAGAGCATGATATGCTGCTGCGCATGCACTTCGAGGGCAAAGAGATCAATTTTTGGCCGGATTATGAAAAATTTTTAACCGAATTAACCACGGCTTTCCCCCAGCAGGCTGACCAGCTGCGCAGTTTATATGCCTACCTGTATGATGTCTACGTAAAAATTATCGCCCGCCAGCCGATGATAGTACCGCCCACTGAAATGCCGGTCAAGGATAATCTGATAGCGCTATTAAAGCACCCTCTGGTTTTGCTACAGACCTTTAAAATGTTATCCACCTCTACCGAAACGATATTAAAGAAATATATTACCGATCCAGATCTGCTGGCCTTTTTTGATAAACTTACCTCAACTTACTGCTATTGCACTATCCAGGAAACGCCGGCCATTCTTGCGGCCACCATGTTTGTGGATAACCATATCGGGGGCGCCTACTATCCGGCCCGTTCGCCCCAGGTTTTAAGCAGCAAGTTGGAAAAAGCCCTGGAAAAGTACGGCGGTGAGGCCATCTACCGTCACCGCGTAGAAGAAATCCTTATGGTTAACGACAGGGCCACCGGAGTACGCCTCTCGGACGGAACCATAATCAAGGCTGATTATATTGTGGCCAATGCTACAGTTTGGAACCTTTACGGCCAGCTTATCAGGCCTGAACATATCAAACCTGAGCGGCTGGCCTGGAGTAAAACCCTGGTGCCCACCTACCCGGCCATGGTACTTTACCTGGGGGTCAGGGCTGAAGCCATCCCCGCCGGCACCAAGGCGGTAGAGATGTTCATCGAGGACAAGCGGGGAGTCAACAGCGGCGATGTAACGGTCTATATTTCTTCCCTGGATGATCCTTCAATTGCCCCTCCCGGCACCCACGCCATGACGGTGGTGGCTCCCTCCACCCTGGCCTGGCCTGATCCCTGGAACAGCAATTATGCCTCATCTCAAAGCTATCTCCAGCAAAAAAGACGAGAACAGGACCGCATACTGAATCAACTGCAGCAGCATTTCCCGGATTTAATGCAGAATATCCTGGTCATGGAGACCGGCACTCCGGCTACTATCGAACGCTACACCCTCAAGAACAAAGGCGCGGTGGGCGGTCCAAAACAAGCCATAGGTCAAGAGCTGATGAAACGGCTGCACGCCCGCAGCGAGTGGAAGAACCTCTATTTTTGCGGGGATTCTACGGTAATGGGTATGGGCGCTCCGGCCGTCGCCGTCTCAGGTGTGGGCGCTGCCAACGTACTCCTGCGGGATGCAGGCCTGCCAGAGTACCGGCGGCGGTCTTTCAACCATGATTATGTCAATTTAATCAAGGGCAGGCAACCCTTGAAGATGACTGAACCTGGCAGCTCTTTAACTCCTGAATCGTCGATAGGTCGGGCGCGGCAATGCCAGTACTGCGAAAAACCAGGCTGCACGGCGGCCTGCCCTGCCGGTATCGATGTGGTTAATGTCATGCGCAAGATTGAGGCTGGCAATATTATGGGGGCAGCCCGCACCCTGCATGAGATGAATCCCCTCAGCGAAATCTGCGGATACAGCTGCGGGCTTAATCCTCCCTGTGAAACTAACTGCAACCGTCTGAGCTTCTCAAACCAGGCAGTGCAGATAAGAGAGCTGCAAGCCTGGGTCTGCCGCCAGGCGAACATGGACGGCTGGATTCGCCAGGATATCCAGCCTAACGGCTGGAAAGCGATAATCGTGGGAGCCGGACCAGCCGGACTGGGGGCTGCCCACTGGCTCGGCAGGCTGGGATATGAAGTAACTATTTATGACCGGCTGAACTCCCCCGGCGGCTCGCTGCTGGATGTTCAGGTAGAGCAAATTCCGCGTGAGGTCATATTCCGGGAAATTTCAGCCCTGATGCTGCCCAATATCACTTTTAAAGGCGGCCAGGAACTGGCAAAGGCGGCGGTTCAAGAGATGCTGGCAGCACCTGAGACGGTTGTACTGATCGCTACCGGGCAGCATCCTGCCCTGTTTACTTCGCCCCAGGGCAACCTCTTTATGGCTGGCAGCCTGGTAACAGGCCTCTGTTCGGTGGTTAAGGCCGTCGGCGACGCCCGCCGCGCAGTCAAAGAAATCCAGGCCTATTTCTTAGATCATAGAATATCGACTTAAGCGATTGCCAGAAGCTTCTTACCTTTAGATGCTGCAAGTTTCAGCCTGGCATAAAGGAGGGATAATAATCGATTCGGACATATACTTAAAGATCAAAGCACTGTTAAGATCTCAAAAACTGGCTGTTTTATCTACCCTGTGCGAGAATCAACCTTACTGTAACCTGGTGGCCTTCGCGGAGTCTGAAGGATCCAGAGAGGTTTTATTTTTCACGCCTAAAAACACCAATAAGTATGAAAACCTGGTGGCGAACAAGAGGGTAGCCCTGTTAGTTGACAACAGGACCAATCAAATCCAGGATTTTAAAGAAGCTACCGCTGTGACCCTCATCGGGACTGCTGAGGAAATAGATATTGGCAAGGAACCATATCTGCTCGATGTGTTTACCGCCAAACATCCCAATCTAGCCGATATTATAAAAAACAAAAACAATGCTTTATTCAAGGTTAATATTAGTGCCTATATTGTGGCTACTTTTGATAGTACTATAAGAATTCAAGCCCGTTTCAGCTAACGTCCCTGCCAATTAACACCTGCTTGATTTTAACTCCGGGTTCAAGGAAATCTCCCGTCTGGGGAGAGGGGATGAAAAGAAGGGAAGCTTATTGCGCAGGCGTAAAAATGAGTGTTATAATTGGCTGAGTACCCGGAGAGGTTTATGATGAAGCTAAAACGTGAGGAAGTCCTGCATATCGCCGCCCTGGCCAGGGTGGGTGTCACCGATGCTGATGTGGAGATTATGCAGGAACAACTTTCCAATATCCTGGAGAATTTCGAGATCCTGAAAAAACTGGACACTGAAGGCGTTTCGCCTACAGCCCAATCAATCGCCCTGCAAAACGTCATTATGAAAGACGAGATCAAAGCGTCTTTGCCCCAGGAAGACGTTCTATTCAATGCCCCTCAAAGGGAAGGCGACTTCTTCAAAGTTAAAGTAGTGCTCGAAGACTAATATTTTAAGCCGTGAGGACAATTTGGCTAATTTCAGGCAACAGACCCTATACGAAACCCATCAACAATTGAAACAAAAACAAATCTCTTCCCTGGAGTTGACGCGTGCCTACCTGGAGCGCATCCAGCAGGTAGATTCCAAAGTCAAAGCCCTGGTCTCCGTCACGGCTGAGAAAGCCCTGGAACAGGCCAGGCAAGCTGATAATCTGATCGCGGCGGGTAAAATGACACCTCTGACCGGCGTGCCGGTCATTATTAAAGATAACATGTGCACGCGCGGCATCAAGACCACCTGCTCATCTAAAATGCTGGGAAATTTCATTCCGCCTTATAACGCCACTGTGATCGAAAAGCTCGATGCAGCCGGTATGGTGATGATGGGCAAGGCCAACATGGATGAGTTTGCCATGGGTTCTTCAACCGAAAACTCGGCCTTTTTCACCACCTGCAATCCCTGGGACCTTAACAGGGTGCCCGGCGGCAGCAGCGGAGGTTCAGCAGCGGCAGTTGCAGCGGGTGAAGCCGTCTATGCGCTGGGATCTGACACCGGCGGCAGCATCCGCCAACCGGCTGGCTTTTGTAACGTTACAGGGTTAAAACCCACCTACGGCAGGGTCAGCCGCTACGGCCTGGTAGCCTTTGCCAGCTCTCTAGATCAGATCGGGCCCATGACTCAGGATGTGCGGGACTGCGCCCTGGTGATGAACGGCATAGCAGGTTACGACGAGCGTGATTCCACTTCGGCGACACAAGAGGTACCGGACTATACTAAAAGCCTTGTTGCGGATATAAAAGGGCTGCGCATTGGTGTGCCCAAAGAGTACTTTGTGGAAGGCATGCAGCCCGAAGTTAAGACCGGCATCGAGACAGCCATCCAGAAACTGGCAGAGCTGGGCGCTATAGTAGATTGGAACGTTTCATTACCGAGCACACCTTATGCCCTGGCAGTCTACTATATCATTGCCCCCTCTGAAGCTTCAGCCAACCTGGCCCGCTACGACGGCGTGAAATACGGCTTCTCCTACCAGGAAGGGAACAGCATGTGGGACAATATGCAGAAAACCCGTCAGTTCGGCTTCGGCCCTGAGGTGAAGAGACGCATCATGCTGGGCACTTACGCCCTCTCGTCCGGGTATTATGACGCCTATTATTTGAAAGCCCAGAAAGTGCGCACATTGATCCGGCAGGAATTCGATCAGGCTTTCACTAAATATGATATGCTGGTAACTCCTACCTCACCCGGCGTCCCTTTTAAAATCGGAGAGAAAGCCAACGATCCCGTCCAGATGTATTTAAGCGATGTGTGTACTCTGCCGATCAATATCGCCGGAATCCCGGCTATTTCTATACCGGCCGGCTTTGCCGGAGGGTTACCCATCGGCCTGCAGTTCATCGGCCGGCCTTTCAGCGAAGAGACTTTATTCAGGGCGGCTTTCACCTATCAACAAGCAACCAATTGGCATATGAAAAAGCCCGCATTATAAGAGGAAGAATATTATGTCAACAAATAACAGTAAATTCCCACGCGGTTTGCGCGTTTTAATTACGATGGCAGTCCTGGCCATCCTGATCTGGCTGTTCGCCACCAACACGCCTTACTACTTTTACAGCATCGGCGTGGCTGCGCTAATTACCGGGGTTGTGATATACCTTACCTATCGCACCCCCTCCCCTGCCAGGGAAGCGGCTAAGAAAACCTCAACAGAGAGCGCGCCTGTTTCTGATGAAGAACAGGTAATGGCGGAGTTAGAATCAGAGAGTTTGAAACCCGGCGACATCGCCATTAAAGAGGAACTGGATAAATTGGCTGACGCCGTTGAAGGGCAAGCTCCGCCTGTTCCGCTGATAGAAGACCCGTCCTCACTGACACTCGATGAAAAAAATACGCTGGTCAACGCGGTCTGGTATCGCTGTGAGAATCCCTATTGCAAATACACCAGTTTTTTAAGCGTTCATCACATAGTTGAGGAGAAAGACGGCGGAAATAACAAACTGGATAATCTGATCGTGCTGTGTCCGTTCTGCCATGATTTAGCCCACCGCAATGAGATGCCGGAAAAAGAAATGCGGGAGTGGATAAGCAACCGGGCAGACCGCTGGAAATTCAAACCGGAGTGGAAGTACTTTTAGTTAGAATTTAGAATGTATTTACTTAACACCCTTCAAGATTTCTGAAGGGTGTTTTTGTTAGTGGCTTTTGGTGGCGTCAGTTTGCGAATAATGTAGATCATGATGCCTATCAACGAAAGCATAACGAGGCCGGCGATACCTATTAAAACCAGGCCTTTAGTTAAATTCAGGCTTGAGTAGTTGAGAAACAGGTAAACGGCGATAGCCACAATAGCTATCCCATCCAGGGTAATTATACCGATTAACCATTTTTGTTTAAACATGGGTTTTGTCCTTAGCGGTGCCAACCGCCTGAACCCCAGGATGGATTAGGAAACATCTTGCGGTACATGCGGCAGCTTTCATTGGCGCAAGACCAACCCGTCGTGCGGTTGAAAAAGAAGAAAACCCTGGTCTTCATTGGATACACCTGTTTACTGCCGCAGAACGGGCAAAGAGGTTCCCCCCTTTGACCTTTTCTACCTGAGTAAAATTCATCTTCGCGACCGGGCATTATTTCCTCTTTAATAAACTACCTGTTTCTTTTACTGCTCTCTTCGACATAAAGCAAGAAGCCTGAACCATATCAATAGTCCAGGCTTCTCAGTATTATTCCAGGCTGATGCGGGGAACTGGCTGATGGGCGGTTTTTTTAGCTAACCTTTGCTCAGCCAGGGCCTTGCGTGTAAACTCGATTTCCTCCGGCGTGACCAGGAGTCTTTTCTCTTCCAGTCCGCGCATGATCTCAGCAAAACGCGGCCCTTCAGCGGCGCTGATCCATTCCAGCTGCAGGCGCTCCGGACGTATGCCCAATTTTTTCATACGTTCCCAAAGGCGTTCCATGCGCTTTTGAGTCTGGTGATTGGCATTGATGTAATGGCAATCGTTGATATGGCAACCGGAAACCAGAACCAGAGGCGCGCCATTTTCAAAAGCGTACATTACAAATTCTTCCGAGACCCGGCCGCTGCACATGGTGCGGATAAAACGGTTATTGGGCGGATATTGTAAACGTGAAACGCCGGCCAGATCGCCGCCGGCATAGCTGCACCAGTTGCACAGGAAGCTGATGATCTTTTTCTCCGGTTCTTCTGACAGAGCGGCGCTGATTTGAGCTATGATCTGCTCGTCATTGAAATGCTGCATGGTAATGGCGCCGAATTTACACTCGGCCGCGCAGGTACCGCAACCGGCGCAGGCTGCTGCCGTAATCTGAGCGCCGGTCTTAGCTTTGATGTCTACTTTGATGGCGCTGTAAGGACAAACCCGGGCACAGGCGCCGCAGGAGACGCACTTTTCCATAATTACCTGGGCTTTAACAGCCTCATTCTTAATCTTACCGGCATTAAGTAAAATAGAGCTGCGAGCCGCCGCTGCTCCAGCCTGAGTAACGCTGTCTTTAATGTCCTTGGGAGCTTCCACCGTACCGGCATAAAAGATGCCGGGGGTAGGCGCGTCCACCGGTTTCAGCTTGGGATGGGCTTCCATCAAAAAGCCGTCAGCAGTCTGAGAAAGGTTCAGGAGAGTGGCTAACTGCTTTAATTCAGTCTTTGGTTCCAGGCCGACAGACAGCACGACCATATCCAGTTTGTATTCTTCTAATCTGGAAATGGTGGTATTCTCCACTTTCACGGTTAAATTTTTAGTACTGGCGTCTTCGACAATCTCGCCCGGCAAACCCCGCACGTAATGGACCCCCTCTTCTTTAGAGCGTCTGAGCAAGTCCTCAAAACCCTTGCCGAAGGTACGAATATCCATGTAAAAAACAAATATTTCAGTATCCGGATAATGCTCCAGAATCAACAGGCTGTCTTTAATAGTGTTCATACAGCAAACATTGGAACAGTAGGGATTGCCCCGGTTATCGGTCCGTGAACCCACGCACTGGATAAACCCGATGCGTTTGGGTGTGGTTTGATCTGAAGGACGCATCAGATGGCCGTCAGTGGGACCGCCCCCGCAAATCAGGCGTTCAAATTCCATAGTGGTAATCACATTTTCGAACTTGCCGTAGCCGTATTCCGCCAGCCGGGTGGGATCGTAAACTCCCATACCTGTGGCGACGATTATGCTGCCGACTTCTATCTCCTCAAAGGTATCCTTGGCGTTAAGATCGATGCACTTCTTATCGCAGGCTTCAACACATTTCACGCAGGCCACCGGATTGTTGCCCAGGCAGTTTTTCATATCAATTAGATAGGCGGAGGGTACGGCCTGAGCGAAGGGTATATGAATAGCCTTGCGGGAAGAAAAACCCTGCTGAAATTCATCCGGCAATACTACAGGACAAACCTCGGCGCATTTGCCGCAAGCCGTGCAATCTGTCTCATTAATAAAACGGGTTTTACGGCGGATTTTTACTTTAAAATTGCCGACATACCCTGAAACCTGTTCAACGCTGCTGTAAGCCAGCAATTTGATTTTGGGATGACGGCCGATGTCCATCATTTTAGGGCCTAAAACGCAGATGGAACAGTCCATCGTCGGGAAAGTCTTATCCAGGGCAGCCATCACGCCGCCAATCGAGGCCTGTTCCTCTACCAGATAGACCTGGTGTCCGGCATCCGCCAGATCCAGGGCAGATTGTATGCCCGCCACGCCGCCGCCAATTACCAGAGCTGCGTCAGTAACAGGAATTTCCAATTCATTTTGAGGCTGCAAACGGGCCGCCCGCGCCGCCGAAATTTTGACGATATCTTTGGCTTTTTTAGTGGCCTGTTCTTTATCATGCAAATGCACCCAGCTGCAATGTTCGCGTAAACTGGCCATATCCAGTAAATAGGGGTTTAATCCGGCTTCAGAGATACAGGTCCGGAAAGTCGTTTCATGCAGCCTGGGAGTACAGGAGGCCACCACCACGCGGTTGACATTGTTTTCGCGAATGGTTTTCTTAACTTCTTGCTGGCCGGGGTCTGAGCAGGTATAACGATTTCTAATCGAGACGACCACGCCCGGCAGTTTCTCAGCGTATTTTCTGACTTCCTCAGTATCTACCGAACCGGCAATATTCAATCCGCAATCGCAGACAAATACACCTATTCTAATTGCCTCATCAACCAATTCACTACCTCCTCTTCAGCGATGCCGCCGCCAGACCGGCCAGGTCCTGGATCTCGATCCCGGCAGCCCGGCAATCATCGCTCTTCTGAGCGCATTTCAAATGGATCTGGCATTTGGGGCAAGCTGTTACTAAAACCTCGGCTTCAGTAGCCTGGGCCTGTTCCAGTCGCTGCTCCTGCACCTGCCTGTTAACCGTATTACAGTATGCCCAGGGATTAGCCCCGCAGCACAAAGATTTCTCCCGACTATTTTCCATTTCTACCAGCTTAACGCCGGCCATGCCGGTCAGCAACTCACGGGGCTCTTCAAAAAGTCTGAAGCCTCTGCCCAGCGTACAGGGATCGTGGTAAGTGATCTTTTTATCCAGCGGTCCCAGCGCCAACTTCTTGCTCTTGAGTAAAGGCGCCAGCAATTCCACCAGATTAACAACCTCTATATCTATATTTCCCAAAGCCCTGGGGTACTGGTTTTTCAAACAGTCATGACATTCAGGACAATAAGTAATGATTCGCTTGACGCCATGCCGGTTGAATTCCTCCAAATTGGCTTTGGCCAGGGCCAGAAAACCTTCCTGATCGCCTTGATTCAAGAGGTCACGCCCGCAGCAGCGCTCGTTAGCCAGCAAATTGAAGGCTATGCCGGCTTTATTTAAAAGCCTCAGGGCCCCAATTACTCCATCCAGTGTCTTGACCCCCAGATCCTGAAAAATCACATCGAAATAGGGTGCGCAGCCCACGAAAAAGCGGGTATCGGACTGATCGGTCAGCGCGATATCCTCCGGCAGCCAGTCTATCCGCTTCTGCTGGATGTCCGGACGGGCCATCATATGCATGGCCGCCTGCAAGGAACCGCCGTGACTGCACAATACTCGGGTACCCGACTTCACCGCTTCAGTACGCAAGGCCGTGATGAAGTCCGGGAACTTCACATTGTAATTGCAGCGCTCCAGGCACATCTGGCAGTTAAAACACGACCAGATGCTTTCGTCGCCTGTACTTGCGTCACTGCCGCCTAACCTTTTCTGTATGATTAAACGCGGATTAAACTCAGGATTATACTGGGCAACCGGGCACACCACGGTGCACTTGCCGCAATCCAGGCACAGGCGAACTTTAGTATCCCTTATTTCTTTATCCAGGTTATCCAATGATATTCTTCCCTCGAAAATTTACCCGTTATTTTTGACCACCAGTTGAGTTTAATTACTCAACTAACTGGTTAACTTTCTTAATAAACCCCGCGCCGTCGCCGTGCGGTAAACGCACCAGGGTAAGCCTTTCGCTTTTTAAACCAAGCAACTTCATAATCCCCTGGGCTTTAGCAAAATTCTGGTCAATTAACTCTTCTTCAATGCCAAAGTGGCAGTTTTTAGAATCACAGCCCAGCAGCGTCACCCGGTCCGCATCCAGCTCAAAGGCTTTTAATATCAATCCGGTATGCACCCTGGAAAGGCAGCTTACCCGGATAATTTTAACGGATGCCGGGAAAGTCAAACGTTTCTGGGCAGCTGCTTCAATAGTGCTCAAGCCGTCCCAGTTGCAGACAAAGACCACCAAAGTCGCCGCATTACTCATCAAACTTTACTCGCACCTGGCGTTTTCTTTAACAATGCTTCCAGAGCGGCTGTAATGCCAATTTCACTCTGTAAAGGCTGAGTTATGGCCCCGGTCGGGCAAATCGAGATACAGGCCCCGCAGCCGAAGCACATCGCGGGATCAATCCAGGCGTATTTTACGCCCTGTTTATCAGCCTTAATTTCTATATAGGAACACAGTTTCTGGCAATCCCCGCAGTCGCGGCACATTTTGGCATCGATAACCACTGAGCTGGAGCGAGGTTTAAAGCTCTCCTGGCTTAAATATATTGAGGCTCTGGCCGCAGCCGCCTCTCCCAAAGTAATTTGCTCATCTACGCTGGCAATCCCCATGGGAGCAATCATAAATATGCCGGCTGTCTCACGGACGGAGTAGGAATGTAAAAGGGTCGAATCCAGGCTGGACACGCGGCTTAAATAATGCTGCTTGTCCAGCACACGGCTGATAAAATTACTGTTAACCAGTACTGCCAGTTCTTCTTTTCCTGCCTGTAAAAGGTCGAGAATGACTGCTCCTGCTTCTATCTTGTGTGAACTTGTACCGTATTTCAAAACGGCTTCATATTTACCTGGCGCTCCGTTTAACTCTAAAGAATCCGGCCATGGATTAACCTTTAAACCTTTGGCTCTCAGGCCTTTTTTCAAAGTTTCAACTCTGGCTTGTTTTGCGGCTTCTTTATCTTTCGACTTCAACAGGTCCACGCTTGAGATATACTCAACATTATAACCCTGGGCTGATAGGTTACTCGCCGCTGCCATGGCTGAAAGACTGGTGCCTATTACCAGGACATGACTGCTGACTGTTCTGGATTCATATACAACCGGGACCAGCTTCTGTGCGCGCACCACACTGGTCGTAATAAGCTCAACAGCCTTATCGGTAGCTCCAACCGGATCGTTCTTATGCACCCAGGCGCATTGTTCACGAATATTAGCGAATTCAATATTGACGCCTGCAGGCAAATCCACATTCAAATTACTCTGGCACTTCACCCTGCGGTCGGTACAACTAAAACAAATCTGCTCAAGATTACAGCAGCGGCAGGCCGCCAGCACCACATGATCGATGTCTTCTTTTTCGACTATTTCTTTAATTTGCCGTGAACCTTCTTCCGTGCAGGATTGTGAGATTTCAGAAACACTAACCATGCCGGGCATGCCAGAAATCGCACTGGCAACTTTACCTAAATCAATCACTGAACTGATGGCATCTCCACAGCGGCAGAGAATAACCGCCGTCCGGTTTCCTGAGCGGGTAGATAAGGTCTTCCTGGCCGCAGCCACCCCTTTTTCGGACTTCTCAGTTTCACGCAGTTTCAAATCTATAGCTGCGGATAGAGCCACTGCTGAAGCCTGCGCCAGTTCCGCGTACAGGCTGTTGTCCGCATTTTCGGTTATGTTAAATACTCCGGCTTTATCGATTTTCTTTATTTCCGGGCCACCGGAAACAAAAGTGATAATGCCATTGGCTTCTATTTCCAGGGCTTTAAGGCTGTCCTGATGATTAACAGCTTTAAGCTCACAGGCTGCTTCGCATTCCAGGCACTCGCAGCAGACCGCGCAATTCAAGCAGCGTTCGCTTTCACGCCTGGCGTTTTCAGCCGCTAAACCCAGGTTGGTTTCTTCGTAATTGGCCTTTCTCTTGGTCAACGACAGAGAGGGCATACTGGTACGTTTATATGAAACAGCCTTGCGCTCAGCCGGGTTTACTTCTACCGGAACAGGCACTTCCAGGGAACGTCCTTTCTCAAGATTATGCCCCTTCAAAAACCGGTCGATAGATTCGGCAGCTTTCAGTCCGGCCGCCATAGCGCTGACCACATTATTGGAACCTGTAACGGCATCACCACCGGCAAAAATACCCGGAATGGAGGTCTCCAGCGTAAGGGGATCAACTATAACTGTGGAATTCCTGCCTAAAGTCAGATTTTTGATGTTTAAGACACCCGAATTGGGCCTCTGACCGATGGCAATCACGACCCTGTCGGCTTTAATATCAAATTCTGATCCTTCGATGTATTCCATGGTAATCTTGCCGTTGGAATCAAAGGTCACATTTTTAACTCTCTGGCAGCGTACTCCGGTCACGTTAGTGCCGTCACCCAGGATTTCCTTAACGGAGACATTATAATCTATGGGTATGCCCTCTTTGACTGCTTCTTCCACCTCTTCTTTGACAGCGGTCATTTTATCGGTAAGGCACAAGATACTGACCTCTCCCTTGCTGACCCTTCTGGCGCTCCGCGCCGAGTCAACCGCGCTGTTGCCGCCGCCGACTACTACCACATTAGAGCCTACCGAAGCTCCCACCTTCAGATTGAGTGAGAATAAAAGGGATATGCAGTCCATGACTCCATTCAGATCTTCACCCGCGATACCCAGTTTATTATTTTGATGGGCGCCGATGGCCAGGAAAAAAGCTTTATATCCGCGATCTAATAGATCGATATAAGTTACATCGCGTCCCACAGTTATACCGGTTTTGACGTCTACACCTAAAGCTTTGATGGCCTCCACTTCTTTTTCACGGATTTCCCGGGGCAAACGGAATCTGGGGATACCCGTCGCCAGCATGCCGCCCACCACTGCGTGAGATTCAAAGATAGTCGGAGAATAGCCCCGCCTGGCCAGTTCCCAGGCGGCTGTCAGCCCGGAAGGTCCGGAACCGATAATGGCGATTTTCTCTTTGCGTAAACCCGCCGGCGCTTTGCGTGTGTAAACTATTCCCCCGGGGGCGTTATCAGCGATAAATCTGTGGAGAGCTTGAATATAGACCGGACTGTCTATTTTTTCCCTTGCGCACCTGGTTTCACAGGGATGTGTGCATAAACGTCCCAGAATGCCCGACATCGGCGCTGTCTCATTTATCAAAGCCAGGGCTTTGTCTACCTTATTTTTGCCCAGCAGCGCTATATAACCTTGAACATTGATACCCAGGGGGCAGTCTGAACGACAGGGTGAAATACCTTCTTTTTCAATATAGTAGGCTGACGGGACCGATTTGGCCCCGAAAATGGGTGAATGAATAGCTGTGCGGAGAACTTTTTGTCCGTTAACCTTGACCTGAACTTTTACCGAGCATTCTTCTTCGCATTTGCCGCAGCCGGTACACAGGTCTTCATTCACGAAGCGGGGCGTGGTAACCGCTTTGATAGAAAATTCGCCGGTTTTCCCGCTGACTGATTTGATTTTAGTATTAGTGTGAATTTTTATTTTAGAGTGACTGGCCACCCTTAACAGCAAAGGCCAGACATGCAAAAGCTCGTGGGAGGGTTCACTGCCGTCGTTGCCGTTATCAAGGTCCAGAGCTGGCTCCGGGGTTATAAGATCGACTTTAATACCCATTTCAGCCAGGGTCAGAGCGCACTGGGCGGCCCGCACCCCTGTCCCAATCACTGAAACGCCCTTAACCATTAGCGCCAACGCTCCGTTTGCTCTGTTCCTGTCCGTATTTAAATCCGCTCTCAAAAGCCTTCATATTAAATTCGCCGGTTCCCCTGGGCACGGTGGCCAGCACAGATTTGCGCAGCGCTTCTGTAGAAACAAAATCACTGACTGCCGCTAAAAATCCCAGCAATACTATATTGGCTACCACCACTCTGCCCATTTCTCTGGCGATGCGGTTAGTAGGCACACTTAAATAGGCATGTTTCTGGGCAGGATCGGGTTTAACCAGGTCCGGATCAATAATGAGCTGCGTTTCTTGAGGCAGGTCTTTGCCATATTTGTTATAGGCATCCTGAGAAAGGATGACAACCACCTGGGGTTTGGTCAAATAAGGATAACCGATGGGTTCTTCAGCGGCTACCACTTCTGCCGTGCAGGAACCACCGCGGGCTTCCGGTCCGTAATTCTGAGTGAAGGCGGCAAACTGCTGGTCGTAGACTGCCACTGCCTGGCCGACGATCTGTCCGGCCAACACTACGCCTTGCCCGCCAAATCCCGCTATTCTTATTTCCCGTCTACCCAATGTATTCCTCCGCTCCTAAAACTACAACCGCCCTTTTTCCCGGGCACTATCCAATATCTTCTGCCGGTTTTGTTCATAAGTGGGAGGTTGAATATCCACAAATTTCCCGACTGCTATGGGACTGTCTATGGTTATTCCCAGTTCTTTGGGATCAGCCCCATTACGAACCACGGCTTTTTGCTTGTAATACAGCATTTCGTCCAGGCCGCGCGGCCGTTTATTCATACGCCCATAAACCGTCGGACAGGGCCCGATTACTTCAATAAAGCTGAAACCCCGGTGATTGAAGGCTTCCGCAATGGTTCTTTCCAGCTCACGCAGGTGCAGCGTGGTCCAACGGGCAATATACGAAGCCCCGGCTGCCGCCATTAAATAGGGTAAATTGGTGGGATTCTCATAGTTGCCGTAGGGCGAGGTCGTGGTTAAAGCACTCCAGGGAGTAGTGCAGCCCATCTGCCCGCCGGTCATGCCGTAATTAAAATTATTGATACAAATACACACGATATCGACATTGCGCCTGGCTGCGTGGATCAGATGGTTGCCGCCGATGGTAGCCAGATCGCCGTCACCCGAAAAAACCACGGTATTCAATTTAGGATTAGCCAGTTTTAACCCGGTGGCAAAGGGCAAGGCTCTTCCGTGAGTGGTGTGAAATGAGTCCAGTTTAACATAGCCGGCAGCGCGTCCCGTACAGCCGATTCCAGACACAAAAGCAATAGAATTCGGATCAATGCCGGCCCTTAAAAACCCGCGTACGAAAGTGCCGATAACCGTACCGATTCCACAACCGGCGCAGAAGATGTGCGGCATCCTGTCCATGC
>Ga0114951_10001481_pt1 | contig 28856 bp, 26 predicted proteins | sample AM7aDNAmetaG_FD_88677 | JGI IMG/M metagenome (GOLD analysis project Ga0114951, IMG submission 88677) | Freshwater microbial communities from Finland to study Microbial Dark Matter (Phase II) - AM7a DNA metaG | ecosystem: Environmental > Aquatic > Freshwater > Lake | place: Finland: Lake Alinen... | reverse complement strand
CCGAAAAACACACTGTCATCCGCAAACCGGCTCACCACCTGCGCGACACACTTCGAATACCTCCCCGGCAAACCGCTAAGTTGGCTTTTGCGAAAACGCTATGACCGACACACTCCTAGTGCTCTCGCTTATTCTTCACTTCTAGCGGAGCGGCTGAGGTCGCACCCTGATACAAAGCCCTTTGAACATCGCCGCCTTGCGAAGATGTGGTTTTATAGAATCCCAGATCTCAAAAGCGAGCCTTTGGGCACCCGCAAATTCGACAAAATAAAGCCTATTTACTAAATACCGGTTTGATCCCTCGCGAATCGACAAAGCCGGTGGACGACTACTTTGCGCATTTTCCTTGATGGCGCAGAGGGAGGAGCGTTCCCTCAAGGGCTAAAGCCCTCGTCTATTTTCAGCCACTTGCGGCACGGTTGAAGCCGTGCCCTTTCAAAGCCACTCTACACCTACTAGAAAAATGCTCAAGACAGGACTTCGGGCCTTTTCGAGAGTCTCTTCGGTCTTTCAACGTCAGATATACCACTTTTGTGGGATGAGGCCATGACACTGGCTAGGCATCGACCACGGTGGAAGTGGTATTTCGGAATTTTCTAATCCGAACGATGATTCATGTGTGGACAGGCTTTCAATGGCCGCACGACAAGGAGAGAAACACGATGCATGACCTTTTGATAGCTTTGGCCTTTATTGGTATGGTTGTCGCCCCCGCAATTGTTGCCGCGAACTCCAGCGCCGAATCGACTGACGAAGGCGACTGATCGACTTCGGTTGCATTCAAGCGTGCGCCACCCCAGATTTGCGCTGTAAACGCTGAATCAACCGTTAACCCAGGAAGCGCAGACGCCCATGTAGGCCTCTGTCACCCGGTAGTGATTGCCCTCGCCCTCTCCAACCGCTAGACTTAGGGTTTGGGGGTCAGTCATGTTAGTTGTGATGAAAGCCCAGGCCACGCCGGAACAGATCCGGGCGGTCTGCGAGTATATAGAGCATTTGGGATTCCGCGCCCATCCCCTTCCCGGAGCGCAGCGCACCGCCATCGGCATCACCGGCAACAAAGGTGAAGTGGACCGAGGCAACCTGGAAGAACTCTCCGGGGTCGCAGAAGTCATTCGTGTTTCAAAGCCCTACAAACTAGCCAGCCGGGACGTGAAAGAAGAGGACACCGTTGTCCGCTTTGCGGGAACCGACGCTGCCATCGGCGGCCGGAACCTGGCTATCGTCGCCGGTCCGTGCTCGATTGAAAGCCGCGAGCAGGCCTTCGCCATCGCCGAACAGGTGGCCGCGGCTGGAGCGCAGTTCTTCCGCGGCGGCGCATATAAGCCCCGCACATCTCCCTACGCCTTTCAAGGCCTGGGCATCGAGGCGCTGCGGATCATGGCCGAGATTCGCGACCGCTTTGGGATGCGGATCGTGACGGAAGCCATCGACAGTGAATCGCTGGAGCTGGTGGCGGAATGGGCAGACGTAATCCAGATTGGCGCGCGGAATATGCAGAACTTCTCGCTTTTGAAGAAGGCTGGGCGGTTGAGGAAGCCGGTGCTGTTGAAGCGGGGATTGAGCGCGACTCTGGAAGAGTTTTTGATGTCTGCCGAGTATGTGATGAGCGAGGGGAACTACGAGGTGATTTTGTGCGAACGGGGGGTGCGCACCTTTGCCGACCACGCGCGAAACACGCTCGATCTGAGCATTATTCCGGCAGTGCAGCGGCTGAGCCATCTGCCTATCCTGGTTGATCCGAGCCACGGAACGGGCAGGCGGGACAGCGTGCTGCCGATGGCTAGGGCCGCAGTGGCGGCGGGCGCCGATGGGATTATTGTCGAGGTGCATCATCAACCCGAAAAGGCGTTGTCGGATGGACCGCAGTCGATCCACCCCGCCCAGTTTGCGAGCATGCTGAACGAACTTGAACAGATTGCTCCTGTAGTTGGACGCACTTTGCCCCGCGGGATACATGTAAACGCAGTGGTCGGGTAGCTGGACTGGCTGGGCATATATGATGCAGGCAAAGACACCTGAATTGGAAAGCCGCACGGACACCATGAACCTGAGGGTCGCCCCAACAGCCCGTATCTTCGCATTCAGCCTGATCGCGCTGGCCTTGGCCGGCTGCCGCCCACAGGATTTCCCGCAATACCCCGCCGACTATCGGGAGTACGCCTATGTGACGAACGGCGGCAGCGGAACCGTGACCGTGTTGGACGTGGTGAACTTGCGACTGGACCGGGAGCTTGCGGTGGGACAGAACCCGGTAGCGGTGACGGCGAGCCTGACCCGGAATGAAGTGTATGTGGTGAACTCCGGCGCGATAGGGGCTCAGGGGTCGATTTCGGTGATCAACGCCGAAAACAACAGCGTGGCGGCGACGATTCCACTGCACCGGCGGCCGGTTTCCATTGAGCTGGACGCCACAGGGGACATGGCCTATGCGGCCAATGCGGGTTCGAACTCCATTTCTGTTGTGGACCTTAAGGCGCGGCGGGAAGTGGCCCAGATTGGAACGGGCGAGGAACCCGCGACGGCGCAGTTGTCCGCGGACGGCAAGACGCTGGTGGTCGCCAACCGGGGCGGCAATTCGGTGAGCCTTATCGATCCCGCGTCCCGCAGCGTCCGTGCGGTGTTTGAGGGTTGCCCCGGCGCGGCAGACGCGGTGATTCTACCTGATTCTTCCAAGACATTTGTGGCCTGCTCGGGCGGGCACCAGGTGATGACGATTGCGCTGGCGCGGGCCAGCCAAACAGCCTCCGCGAAGACTGCTTCTGCGCCGGCGGCCCCGGCAACTGCGGCACTACCCGACCGGCTTGAGGCACTTTTGGACGTGGGCCGTGGGCCCGTGCAACTGGCGTTGAAACCCGATGGCGGCGAGGTCTTCGTTTCGAATCTGCTGTCGGATTCTGTGTCAGAGGTCTACAACACCACGGACGAGGTGGGCGCCACTTACATGATCGGCGATGGGCCGGTGCGCGGACTGGTGACCCGGGACAATGCGCTGCTTTACGTGGCCAACCAGCGGTCGCAGTACGTGACGATTTATTCGATTGACGACGGCAAGCGCGTGGGGTCGGTGCATGTGGGCGACGGGCCGTCAGCACTGGCGTTTTCAGCGGCTGGACATTTGCTTTTTGTGGTGGATGCTCGGTCGGGCGATGTGGCGGTGGTGCGGACATCGATGCGGTCGTTGTTTACGGTGCTGCCCGCCGGACGCAATCCAAATGCGATTGTGGTGAAGGCGTTCCGGGTTCCGTAGGCGGCGTGGAATCGACGGATTCGGGCTATGCGGGAAAGGGCTTGAGTTAGAGCGACTGGCCCGAGACATCGCTCGGGGGCTGAAGAGGCTGCGGAAAAAAGCCTGAATCCGAGCGAGAATGGCGAAAGACGTCCCTCAGGGGCTGAAGCCCTCGTTTGTTTTCAGGGGTTTGTGGCGCGGCGAAAGCCGTGCCCTTTCAAAACAGCAGCGCAATAAGAGTTTTTCCGCAGCCTGTAAAGCCCTCATTTATTTTCAATCACTTATGGCACGACTGAAGCCGTGCCCTTTCAAGACAGGGACTTGATAGGGGTTTTTCCGCATCCCGTGAGGCCCACATTCATTTTGCGGGGTGGTATACCGGGGATAAATCCCCGGCCTACCACCCGCGTGAGTTTTTCGCGGCCTGTGAAGCCATCGCTCATTTTCAACTATTGATCCGACAAGAAGACATTGGCATCTTCTTCTCACCCATTCCCGCAAAATGCGCGGGAATTGATGGGGCACCCGAACAGTATTTATTTGCCGGATCTACAAATGCGGCACGGCCGCCTAGAGGGTGCCCCGGCCGCGCCCTTTCAGAGCATTGATTTATCAGAGGGGCCTTAATCTTTCTTGTCGCCGAGGCGCGCGACGCTGAACTGGGCTCCGGCGAAGAGGATGAGGCCGGAGATATAGGCCCAAAAGAGCAAGCCGACGGAAACATAGAACTGTCCGTACAAATCGCTCAAATGCATGTGCGGAAGCACGGCTTCGAAGGCCCACTTCGAGATCAACCAGATGACTCCGGTGACAATGGCGGTGCGCAAGACCGGGCGCGGCGAGACCTTGCGGTTGGGCAGAAGCCAGTAGATGGAAAAGAAGAACAGGATCACGGCCACGCCGGTGGTTGCCGAGAGCAGCAGCCAGCTGATGCCGTTGAAGACGAAATTGCTCGTATGGTGAAAAAAGACGATAGTGAGTACCCAGCGCGCGGCGGCATTCAACGCAATGCTGGCCATGCCAAGCAACACCATCAGGATCGCCAGTCCGAAGGCGATGACCTGGTTGTGGAGATAGTTACGACTCTTGGTAACGCCCCAAGCCTGATTGAGGGCCACTTCGAGGGGCAGGAAGATGCCGGTGCAGGCGACCACGACCATGACGAGGGAGAAAACCTCCACTCCCAGGTGCGAGCCCGTGTATTCCAGGTTCTTCGCCACAAAGACCTGGTTCGAGGGCATAAAGTAGGTCACCATGTCGTTAATGACCAACTTCATCGTATTGGATTGGAAGACCGAGTCGGCCAGCGCATAGAGCAGCACGATGAAGGGGATGAAAGAGAGGATTGCGTTGGCCGCGACGCTGAAGGCGAAGGTGTGGACTTCGCTGTCAAGCAGGTAGGCGATCAGGGCCTTGCCGTCTTTGCGCCAGCGGTACCACTTTGATTTTGAAGCGGGTTCTACCGCGTCGACCGTGCCGACCGATTCAACAACCGTTTGTTCTGGCGCAGCGGAATTTAAAACATCAACCACGTGTTACTCCTTGTCCGGAGGCCATGAAAACGACAGGATTGACGGTGTGCGTGGCCCTAATGCCGGAGAGATGCTACTTCAAGGATAGCCCGATGCGCGGATTTACGGTTGATTTGGCTGATTTTCGGCGGTTTGGAGTTTTGCAATCGCCCATTGGGCGGCGGCGCGCAGGCCGTCGTCGGCGGCAGCCAGCCACGGTTCCAGAAGGGACGCGAACTGCTGCTGGCCGCAGTTGCCGATGGCGATGGCGAGGTTACGGCGGAGGCCCTGGAAGCCAGCGCGGCGCACCGGGGAGCCGTTGAAGAGGCGCTCGAACGCCGGCTCGTCGAGTTGGGCGAGAAGTTCCAACGCGGGATTCACCAACTCGGGGCGAGGAGCGAGATCGGGGTCAGCACTGATGGGCGCTTTGCGGTTCCACGGGCAGACGTCCTGACAGATGTCGCAGCCGAAGAGCTGGCGGCCTATGCCATCCATTAACTGCTCTGCAATCGGCCCCTTGTGCTCGATGGTCAGGTAGGAGATGCAGCGGGCCGCATCCATCTGATAGGGCGCGTCGAGAGCGCGGGTGGGGCAGGCGTCGAGGCAACGGCGGCAACTGCCACAGCGGTCCGGGACGGTAAGTTGAGGGCGGTCTTGCCGGACTTCAAGCGAAGTGAGCAGGACAGCCAGGAAGCCGAACGAGCCGAGGCGGGGATGGATGAGGCAGGTGTTTTTTCCGGTCCATCCGAGCCCGGCCGCCGTGGCCAGAGAGCGCTCGACGACGGGGCCGGTGTCAACGTAGGCGCGTGCCTCGAACGGGTCGAACTCTGTCCGCAGCCGCGTCTCCAGTGCTTTCAACCGCCTGAGTAGCACTTTGTGATAATCGCTGGGACGTTGCTGCCCGGCGGCATCTTTGCGGCTGGTCCATGCGTAACGGGCGATCCATCCGGCGCCGGGCCGAGCCGGATCCAGGGAGAGTGGCTGGGCGCTGTGATAGCTCGCAAAACAGACGATGGCGGAATGCGCCCATGGAAACGGAGTGCCCGCACGGGCGCGCACGAGTTGCAAATCTTCGGCGCGACGTTCGAGGTAATGCATTGATCCTGCGCGTCCAGCCAGCACCCATTGCTCAAAGCGGGCGGCATCACGCGCATCGGCAGGGTGAGGCAGGGCGACCAGGCCAGCCTCGGTAAAACCAGCCTCCTGTGCCCAGGCGCGTACCAGCGCAGGGTCCAGGCTGGGAATCCTAAGGTCTGCCGGGCTGGTGGGAGTGTTGGACACGGAACCGATGGCACCCTTTTCTGCGTATAGAGAGATAGTGTTCAATTGCGGACGCCAGGATCGAAATCGAACACAGGTAACCGCTTCAGGGGATTCCGAGGCACTGGTTTCCCTAGTAATTTCAGCATATTCCCCCGGTTTGGCTTTGGCCGTCCGCGTGCAGATCCCAGAGTGAGCAAGGCCCAAGGTATTCGCCATTGACCCCATAGGGGGTAGGGATTTGCAGAGGAGGTTTTTATGACCGAAACAATGTATTGCGGAATAGATACGCGGGAAGTTGAGGCGGGAAGACGTTGCGTTCTGACCGAATTGGTAAGGGGAGACGAAGGACGTCTGGTGGAGCAGATTACGCCTCTGGTGACCCGCCAGAGCGTTTCACTGGACTTGGAGTGCGTAGAGCGGATTGACGCCGCGGGCATTTCCGCGCTCATCCTGCTTTATCGCATCGCACACGAATCTGGACACGAATTCACGGTCTCGAATGTATCGCCCCGGGTGGCGGAGTTGCTAGCGCTGGTTGGATTGGACCAAGTTCTTTTATCCCAAAATATGAACCAAAGTTCACATTTCGACCAAAAGCTTACGCAGACCGCAGCCTGAAAACGGCAGGCGAAATTGCGAACCCCGCGCTGTGTCTGGGTGAACGCCGCAGGTGACTATAAATTTTGCCCATGATTCAATTGAGGTTCTGAGATCTCTGAAATCGTATGTGACGAAATGCACAGGCAACCGTATACTTGGGGCGCTATTTGTACTAGCGACTCATGAATGCCGCAAGGCGCTGTCGTATATCTGGATGACCCGCACGCGTTCAGTCTGTTGATTCTCTGTTGGAACGCTGGACGTGTGTATCGCCACCCTTACGTATGAAACGCCGGTGCGGAATCCTACATACGGAGGCTTTACCCCATGACGCAGGGCGTTCTGGAACAGTCGTCTGCCGACAAAGCAGGCACAACGTCAACCCCAATCCAATATGTGTATTTCTTCGGCGGCGGCAAGGCCGATGGCAACGGTCGCATGAAGGATATTCTGGGCGGCAAGGGTGCCGGCCTGGCGGAGATGACCAACGCGGGATTGCCCGTGCCTCCGGGATTCACGATTCAGACCGAGGCATGTCGCGAGTACATGCGCGGGTCAGTTAGCCCGGAGATCGACGTCGAGACGCATATCGCGCTCGAGCGGCTAGAGAAGTTGCAGGGGCAGAAGCTGGGCACGGGCGACAACCCGCTGCTGGTTTCAGTCCGCTCCGGCGCAAAGTTTTCAATGCCCGGCATGATGGACACCATTTTGAACCTGGGCTTGAACGATCAGGCCGTGGAATCGCTGGCCAAGCTCAGCAATAATCCCCGCTTTGCCTATGACTCCTATCGCCGCCTGATCCAGATGTTCGGCGACGTGGTTCTGGATGTTCCGAAGAAGAAGTTCGAGCATATCTTCGACTCCGTCAAGGAGCACGAGGGCGTGAAGTTCGACTACGAACTGGGACCCGATGCGCTGAAAAAGATCATCGTCGAGTACAAGAAGCTGGTCCGCAAGGAGACTGGCAAGGACTTCCCGCAGGGTCCGCTGGATCAACTGGTCCAGGCCCGCGATGCCGTGTTCAGGAGCTGGCAGAATGATCGTGCCAAGACCTATCGCCGCATTAACCGGATCGACGACTGGCTGGGCACAGCGGTCAACATACAGGCAATGGTGTTCGGCAACCTGGGTGAGAACTCCGGCACGGGCGTAGGCTTCACGCGCAATCCCGCAACGGGCGAGCATGTGTTCTTCGGCGAATACCTGATGAACGCGCAGGGCGAGGACGTGGTTTCAGGCGTGCGCACGCCGCTTTCGATCAGCGAACTCGAGCGCGCGATGCCCAAGGTTTACGAGCATCTGCGTGATATTACGCGCAAGATGGAAAAGCATTATCGCGATATGCAGGATTTTGAGTTCACCATCCAGGATGGCAAGCTCTATATGCTGCAGACCCGCAATGGCAAGCGCACCGGCCTGGCCGCAGTTCGCGTGGCTATCGACATGGTTCGCGAAGGCCTAATCACGCAGGAAGAAGCTATTTTCCGCGTAGAACCCAACCAGCTTTACGACTTCCTTGTTCCTCGCCTGATTGAAAAGGGCGAGAAGATTGAAGTGCTGGCGACAGGACTACCGGCATCGCCGGGTGCGGCGGTGGGACAGATTGTGTTCAGCGCTGAAGACGCGGTGAAATTCCACAACAGTGGCGCCTACCGGACCATCATCCTGGTTCGCGGCGAAACAACCCCTGAAGATATCGCGGGCATGGAAGTTGCGGCGGGCATTCTGACCTCACGCGGCGGCATGACCTCTCACGCGGCAGTGGTTACGCGGGGCATGGGCAAGTGCTGCGTGGCCGGCGCCGGCGATTGCACGGTAGACGAAGGCAAGAAGGAACTGCGCGTCAAGGGTCACACGTATCACCAGGGCGACTGGATTTCTCTGGACGGCACCACTGGCCGCGTAATTGCAGGGCAGCTTAAGACCATCGAGGCTCAGCCCAACGATCCAGATCTGGTCAAGTTCATGAGCTGGGTTGATCCGGTTCGGCGCCTGCGCATCCGCGCCAACGCCGACATTCCTCGCGACGCGAAGCAGGCACGCCTGTTCGGCGCCGAAGGTATCGGACTGTGCCGCACTGAGCACATGTTCTTTGCCGAGGACCGCATTCAACACATGCGGACGATGATTCTGGCCAACAACGAAAAGGACCGCCGCGAAGCGCTGAAGAAGCTGTTGCCGATGCAGCGCGCCGACTTTGCGGGCCTGTTCAAGGCAATGGAATCGCTGCCGGTGACCATCCGCCTGCTCGATCCGCCGCTGCACGAGTTCCTGCCCCAACGCGAGGACCTGCTGGTGGAGATCAAGCACCTGGAGGACACCAAGCCCCGCTCGCCGAAACTGAAGGAACTGCGTCCGCTGCTGGAGCGGGTACAGGAGCTTCACGAGATGAACCCGATGCTCGGATTGCGCGGATGCCGTCTTGGCATCACGTTCCCGGAGATCACCGAGATGCAGGTTCGCGCCATCTTCGAAGCCGCCGTCGCGGTAAAGAACAAGGGCGGGGATCCGCACCTGGAAATCATGGTTCCGCTGATCGGCTCCATTGAAGAAATGCGCAACCAGGCAGCCATCATTCGCCGCGTTGCCGCAGACGTCTTCAAGGAGAAGGGCGAATCCATCGACTTCATGGTGGGCACCATGATTGAACTGCCACGCGCTGCTCTCACAGCCGACCAGATTGCCGAAGAGGCCGAGTTCTTCAGCTTTGGAACAAACGACTTGACGCAGACCACGTTTGGCATCTCGCGCGACGACATCAACAACTTCCTGCCGGCCTACATGAAGCACGGCATCTTCAAACAGGATCCGTTCGCCACGCTCGACCAAGCTGGCGTTGGATTGCTGGTGAAGATGGCCACGGCCAAGGGACGCAACACGCGGCCCACGCTTAAGGTGGGAATCTGCGGCGAACACGGCGGCGATCCAGAGTCCGTCAAGTTCTGCCACAAGATCGGGCTCAACTACGTCTCCTGCTCGCCCTTCCGTCTGCTGACGGCACGGCTCGCAGCGGCGCAGGCAGCGCTCGAAGAGAAGATGACGGGAACCATCCATAGCACTAGCTAGGCAGAAAATTGCACTGACAACAAGGGCGCGGCCAATTGGCCGCGCCCTTGTTGCGTCTGGATACTATTTGTCAGCTGCTTTGACCGCTGCTTCTTGCGATGGCTATCTCTCTGCCGGGTAATACCCTTCCCTGGTGACCACGGTCAGGTCGGTGTTGCTTGCCTTGAGAGCGATCTTGTGGAACTCCTGTTCCTTGTCCTCTTTGTCTGGGGAGTAAGTGAGCAGGTACTGGCCGCGTAGCTCTTCGGCAATCTGGCTGTAAATCTCCTCAAGATTGTCTTTCTTCTTCGCCTCGTAGAAGTGGCCTCCGGTGCGGGTGGCAATCTTCTCCAGAGTCTTCCTGCCATCTATCGACGCCTGTTTTTCGGAACCACCACCGCCGCGAGGTCCGCCGCCACCACCGGGGTATCCGCTACCGCCGCCTGGATAACCTCCGCCGCCGGGATAACGACCGCCTCCGCCCGGATAACCTCCGCCGCCCATGCCGCCACGACGACCGCCACCCATGCCGGGAAAGCCATTGTCGCTGCGCTCCTGTTCGCCCTTGAAATAGATGGTGTAGACCTCGAGATTGGCATGGTCTGCCGCGTCAATCGCATCGTTTAGGTTTTCCTTGCTTCCGCGATCAACGCCGTCAGAGAAGACGACAAGCGCTTTGCGACCGTCCTTTGCTTTCATCAACTCATCGGCAGCCAAGTAGATGGCATCGTAAAGCTGCGTACCGCCGCGCCCGCCCCGCGAACGTTCGCGTTCGTCTCCAGAGGTCTCAGGGCCCTGAGGGTCGTCGCGCGCCCCACGCGACTGCCCCATGTCCTCCAGTTCGCGGTGGAGTTTTTCGCGGGAGTTGGTAAAGTCCTGGAGCAACTCGACCTCACGATCGAAATGGATGAGGAAGGCCTCGTCGCCGTGGGCGACCGCTTTGGAGTCAGATTCAGAACTGGCAGGCAGCATGAGGTCGATGAACTTTATTGCGGCCTTGCGCTCGTTCTCCAGTGCCGCGCTGAGGCTGCGGCTGGTGTCGACCAGCAGGCCGAGGCGGAAGGGCAGGTCGCTCTCCCGGGTGAAGCTTTTGATGGTCTGGGGGCGACCGTCCTCGGTGAGCGTAAAGTCGCTCGCCTTGAGGCTGGACACAAGCGCACCCTTCTTGTCGCGTACGGTGACGGGCAGCAACACTTCACGCGCCTGCACCCTGAGTGTGGCTACGGGCTGGCCAGAAGCGGGCTGTTGGGCTGCGCCGGCCACACGCAGGCAGGGGAGGGTCAACATTGTTACGGCAAGACAGAAAACAGATCGAACTCGCATCGGGTTCAAGGATGACACACCTCAGCTTGTTTAGACGAGGCAGATGCCGGACTGTTGACTGGATTTTTGCCTAGCCGGTGGTGCACAGGAAATGGAGAGCCTGGAACGGAGAGCGGATCAGGAGGTTTGTTCATGGAGATCAGGAGTTGTGAATTGAAGGTCTGCCGGGAAGTGGCTCATATTTTCACTGTTTTTTGGGGTGCGAGGAGTGGTATGCTGCTGGCCCTTGGAGGAGGGCTGTGAAATGAATGCGCAATGCAAAAGATGTGGATCGGAGCTTGTGGCGTCGTGGCGCTATTGTCCAAATTGCGGAGTCTCTCCCGCTCATGAGACGACGCATGAAACAACGCCGCGGGAAACGCCTGCCGAGATTGAAAAAGCGCCGGTGCAAGGCGCATTCAGCGGGTTGCTGTTTGGGGCGGTGGCAGCACCGATCATGATTATTGTCGGCACCCTGCTTTGCCTGACCGGGCTGGGCGCATTTTTAGGAGTTCCGCTGATTATCGGGGCGATACTTGCGCCATTGCTGGGTCCGATGATCGGGATCGGCGAACTGAAGGGAAAATGCCCGTGGTGCGGTGCAGCGGTAAGCAACATTCTCAAATCGCCGGGCTTTAACTGTCATGCATGCGGCAAGCGGATTGCCATCCAGAACCAGAAGCTCGTCAAGGCCGACTGACGGGGTTGCTGTACTGCCTGGCGGACTCCAGCGCTCGACGCGCGGGACGCATCGTCTCCATTTTTCAGGGGTTCCTTACCTTGCATCGCAAGGTGGCGGGATTGACCTGCCCGGTGAAGAGCAATAGTTTGAAGAGTACGGGGGAGGCGCGTGGTTACGGCTCCCGGGCGTTGAGGACAAGGAGACTGGATGCAAAGCAGGACTTTTTCATGGGCTTGGAAGAGTGTTTTGACTCTGGCGCTGACGGCTGTGGACGTTGCAGGCGCGCGTGGACAGGACCTGAAGAGCTTTGAACAACGGATAACGACGAAGGTGCTGCCGAACGGGCTGACGCTGGTGATCTGCGAGCGTCCAGAGGCCCCGGTGTTCAGCTACTCGACATATATCGATGCGGGAGACGTGAACGACCTGTCGGGGCAGAGCGGGCTGGCGCATATGTTCGAGCATCTGGCGTTCAAGGGAACGAGCCAGATTGGGACAACGAACTACGCTGCTGAGAAGTTGGCTCTGGCCAAGGTGGAGGCGGCAAACAACGCGTACCAGAGCGAGTTCCAGAAGACCGCGGGGCAAAACGCCGCGAAGCTCGCAACGCTTCAAAAGGCGCTTGTGGATGCGCAGGCAGAGGCACACAAATACGTGGTGCCGAACCAGTTCACCGAAGTCGCGGAACGTAACGGAGCGACTGGGTTGAATGCATCGACGGGTTTGGACAACACGGAATACTTCTGGTCGATGCCGGAGAACAGGCTGGAGCTTTGGGCGTGGCTGGAGAGCAACCGGCTGGCAGACGTGGTTCCGCGGGAATTCTACACAGAGCGGGGCGTGGTGATGGAAGAGCGCCGGATGCGGACGGATTCCAATCCGATAGGGCGGCTGGTGGAGCAGTTTCTGGCGACGGCGTACGTGGCGCATCCGTATGGCCGGAGTTCCATAGGCTGGCCGAGCGAAGTGGGCCAGATAACGGCGACCGAGGCAATTGCATTCCACAAGAAGTACTACGTGGGATCGAACATTGTGGTGACGGTTGTAGGGGATGTGAAGGCCGCAGAGGCCTTGCCGGTGCTGGTGAAGTACTTCAGCAAGGTCCCGGGCGGCCCCAGGCCGGAAGAGATGACGACGGTGGAGCCGAAGCAGTTCGCGGAGAAGACCGTTGTGATCCGCGAACAGACGCAGCCGTTTTACATCGAGGGATATCACCGGCCGAGCTATCACGACCCTGACGACGCGGTGTATGACGCGATCAGCGACATTATGTCGAATGGGCGGGTTTCACGGCTTTACCGGAGCCTGGTGCGCGACCAGCAGATTGCGGCTGAGGCGCAGGGATTCAGTCCGTTTCCGGGAGACAAGTACCCGGGGCTATTTGCGTTCTACGCGGTTCCGCTGCCCGGGCACACGCCGACACAGATGCGGGATGCGATTCACAAGGAGATTGAGAAGCTGAAGGACTCTGACGTGACGGACGCGGAGCTGCAGATGTTCAAGACTCGTACGCGTGCCGATCTGCTGCGGGGCCTCGCGGACAACCAGGGGCTGGCGAACGCGCTGGCGGAGTACCAGACGCGGTATCGGGACTGGCGAGAGCTGTTCAGGCAATTGGCCAAGGTGGACAAAGTGACGAAGGCGGATATTCGGCGGGTGGCGAACCAGGTATTTTTGGCCTCGAACAGGACCAGCGCGGAGATTGACACCGAGACTGCTTCAGCGGATAGGAAGAAAGATGGAGGCGCGGAATGAGGGATCTGGAGATGAGGCAGATGGAAATGAAGACCAGGTCCCAGAATCGGGAAATGGGTTACTCGGCCATGGTGCTAACTCTTGGGGATTTTTTTGCGTTCCCACCCTTTCGCCAGAAAAGAGGCGAAAGGATGGGGCACGGCGCTTCAGGGGTGGCCTTGAGATTGCTGGCGGTTGCGGCGTTGCTGGCGCCGGCTGGATTGACGGCGCAAAACGAGCCTTGGGAAAAGATCGCGATCCCGAAGCTGCATGAGTTTCAGCCGCAACAGCCGAACCGAATTGAGTTGAAGAACGGGATCGTGGTGTTTCTGCAGGAGGACCATGAGCTGCCGTTTGTATCGGGTTCGGTGATGATCCCCGGGGGATCGCGGGATGTGGAAGCGGCGAAGTCCGGGCTTGTGAGCCTCTATGGCCAGACGTGGCGGACCAGCGGCACGGATAAGTTGAATGGGGACGCGATGGACGACCTGCTAGAGGCCAAGGCAGCGCACATCGAAACGGGCGGTGACGTGGACTCGACCGCGTTGTCGTGGGACTCGCTAAAGGGAGATGGGACCCAAGTATTTGCTCTGGCGATGGACCTGCTGTTCCATCCCAAGTTCAGCGCGGAGAAACTGGCGCTGGCGCAGCAGCAGGAAGCCACGGGAATTGTGCGGCGCAATGACGACGAAGGGGAGATTGCCGGACGCGAGGCGGCCAAGCTGGTGTATGGGGCCAACAGTGCATATACGCGGCAGCCGGAACTGGCGACGATTGGCGCGGTCAAACTGGCGGACTTGCAAGCGTGGCACGACCGGACAATGAAAGGAAAACTGATTGTAGGGGTCAGCGGGGATTTTGACCCCGTGGCGATGGAGGCCATGGTGCGCGCTGCGTTTGAAGGGCTGCCCGCTGTGAAAGCAACTCCGGCACGGCACGACGAATTTGCCGGACCGAAGCCGGGAGTTTACTTCATCGACAAGGAAGACGTGAACCAGTCGAACGTGGAGATTGTGGGTCTAGGCACGGACCGGAGGAATCCGGACATTCCTGCGCTTGCGGTGATGAACGAGATTCTGGGGGGCGGGTTTGCGAGCCGGCTGTTTCAGAAAGTGCGCACAGAGCTGGGACTGGCCTATGCGGTGGGTGGTGGGTTTGGAGCGAGTTACGACCACCAGGGCACCTTCCATGCGGAGGTGCTGACGCAGAGCGCTACGACAGTTAAAGCCACCCTGGCTACGATGGCCGAGATCGAGGGACTGAATTCCAAAGCCTTTACCGAGGTTGAAGTGCAGCGAGCCAAGGACGGTATTCTTAACTCATTTCTGTTTCAGTACGACAGCAAGGACAAAGTACTGGCGGAGCGGGAAAGGCTGGAGTTCTACGGTTACCCGGCGGACTACCTGGAGAAATACAAGGCAAGCCTGGAAAAGGTAACTCTGGAGGACGTGACAGCGGCGGCGAAGAAATATATCCACACGGAGAAACTGGCAGTGCTGGTGGTTGGCAATGGGCAGGAGATCAAGCCGGGGCTGGATGAACTAAAGCTGGGAGCGGTGAAGACATTGGACATAGCGATACCGCAACCGGGCCGGCAGGCAGGCGGAGCAAAGCGGTAGGCATGAACGGGTAACAGCAGAAAGTAGGTGAGAGAGTGGCGGAGACGAAGACGATAGCGGAGCTTGTGGCAGAAGATGCAAAGCTGAGAGCTGAAAAGGCGTCGCAGTTGATGGCGGCGGGAGTGACAGTCTACAGGCCCGAAACGTGCGTAATCGATGCGGATGTTGAGATTGCGGCCGATACGGTGATTGAACCATTTGTGCAGTTACTGGGGAAGACGCGCATTGGAGCGAAATGCCTTATTCGGTCGTTCACAGTAATCGAGAGCTGCACGCTGGGCAACGACGTGTTGGTGCGGCAGAGTTGCGTGCTGGAAGAGAGCTCAATAGGAGACGGCGCACGGATAGGGCCCTTCGCGCACATGCGGCCGGGATGTGAGATTGGCGAAGATGTGCATGTGGGCAATTTTGTTGAGACCAAGAAGGCAAAACTGGGCAAGGGCGTTAAGGCCGGCCACCTAACGTACCTGGGCGATGCAGAGATCGGCGCGGGAACCAATATAGGCGCCGGGGTGATTACCTGCAACTACGACGGTGTGAACAAGCACCGGACATTCATCGGCAAAGACGCGTTTATAGGCAGCGATTCCACGCTGGTGGCACCGATAATTGTTGGGGACGACGCTTATATAGGCGCTGGGTCCTGCATCACCAAGGAAGTGCCCCAGGGAGCACTGGCGGTGGCGCGAGGGCGTCAATTTACCAAAGAGGGTTGGGTTGAGGCCAAGCGAGCGCGACGGGAGGAGAAGGAATAGAGGCATGGGGAACAGTCAATAGAAGTCCCGGAAATTTGATCGAAGCAAATTCCAGGCCATTTTTTTTGATCAGGTGCAGCTGAATATTGGTTTTCCGCATCCAAGTTCAGGTTGCGTGATGGAAGACCGTAGTTTTGCGATGCAAAGAATGGTAGCGTTATCTCACAATCACTCTTTGAACTCGATGGGAGAGAATTACCACCGCGAGGCTGCGGGAGGGTACTTTTTCTATTACGATAGTAATGTCAGGCGTAGTACTTCGCTTTTCGGGTGGATTGCTGGCTATTGGGGAGCCTTAGTTTACCGGAATGAAGATCATACGATTGAATTATTGCCTTAAAATCCGCATCGCCGGGCATCGTGAGACAGCGTTTTGAAACTACCTGGCCCGGTGGTGCGTATAGGGAATAGTCGATGAAGTCGGTCCCGTGTGATGAGAATACGTTTGGGGCCAAAAGGAAGTACCGGGGTGTTTGGCAAGTATCGGTCAGTGCAGAGTGGCGACAAGCGAGAAATCGAATGACGGTGAGTAAGCTCCTGGGGCGAGAGTCCCGTCAACGCGGATCAACGGAGGATTCTGTTTGGGATTGAACCTGGCAGGATCGGGAACGCCGAAGCGTGCGAAGAAATCGCAAGCGGAGGAGGAGTCGCGCGGAATCGCCGACGGTCGCAAGGCTGCGCGGATTCTGGTGGTGGACGACGAGGCGCACGTCCGATCGATGATTGGTTCGATACTGGAATTGCAGGGCTATGAGGTGCAGTTGGCCGCAAGTGGGCGGGAAGCTCTGGAAGCTCTGGAACTGAATTCTTTCGAACTTGTGTTGACGGACATCGTAATGCAGGATTTGAACGGAATTGCGCTTCTGGAACGGGTTCACACGCAGCAACCGAACCTTCCCGTGGTGATGGTGACGGCAATCCACGACATAAGCGTTGCAATCGACTCGATGCGGCGGGGGGCATATGACTATCTGCTCAAGCCCTTTGAGCGCGAGCACCTTGTGAGCACCGTGGAGCGCGCGCTGAAACACCGGCAGGTGCTGGAGAAGAGCCACAATTACCAACAGAGCCTGGAGCAGATGGTGCGGGCGCGGACGGAGATGCTCCGTCATGCGATGGAGGACCTGGAACACTCCTACGACGTGACGCTGGAAGCGCTGGGCGACGCACTGGATCTGAAGGACTCCGAGACCGAAGGGCATTCGAAACGTGTGACCGCTTACACGATCGCGCTGGCGCGGGCGATGGGCATCGCGCCTACGGAGATCAAGGTAATTGCGCGCGGCGCATTTTTGCACGATATCGGAAAGATGGCGATACCGGACGAGATTTTGCGCAAGCCGGGGACCCTGAACGGTGAAGAGCAGGACGTGATGCGCGAGCACTGCACGCGCGGCTACCACATGCTGCGAAAGATTCCGTTCCTCGCGGGGGCGGCGGAGATTGTTTTCTGCCATCAGGAACATTTCGACGGATCGGGCTATCCGAGCGGATTGCGCGGCCGGGAGATACCGGTAGGCGCGCGGATTTTCGCGGTAGCGGACACGCTCGACGCGATAACCAGCGACCGTCCTTACCGAAAGTCGCGGAGCTTCGACGTGGCGCGCGAGGAGATTTTGCGTTGCTCGGGAACGCAGTTCGATCCGGCAGTCATAGAGGTTTTTCTAAAGATACCGAACGAGCTTTGGCAGGAGTTGCGATCGGAGATCAGCGGCCAGAACCGGCGCTTCTCGACCTTCGAGATGGCGCAGGTCCCGGGTCAGGCGGAGTAGCCGGGCTGATTTTCCTGACCAGCTTCCAGATCTTGACCAGGTCTCTGGAGTAAAGACCATGTGCGCACTTTCCGCGGAAGAAGCCCGTTCGTCTTTGAACCAGGTACCTGAGTGGAAGATTGAAGCCGGCGAACTGGTGAGAGTTTTTCAATTTTCAGATTTTGCAGGGGCATTGGACTTTGTGAACCGGGTTGGGGCCCTGGCCGAACAGGCCGGGCATCATCCGGACATAGACATCCGTTATAACCGGGTGCGGCTGGGGCTGACGACGCACGATGCTGGAGGCCTGACGGCGAAAGACTTCGAGTTGGCTGCGAAAGCGGATAAAGCGGTCTGAAGGTGGGCGCAACGGGACTGGCCGGGTTCAACTTTCCTCTGAAGGGTCGACTGGGGGAATCCCGAAATGCGGATTTTGGGCGATTTCGTCGTCCTGACGGAGCTTTGCGAGGGTTTTTCTGTACCACCATGCGGCAGCTACCCCACCCACAAGCGCAGAAGCCGCAGCCACAGCGCCCAGTTTGAGCCAAGCGGAGGATAGCGAGGAGGCGGATTCATTTACTTTAGAAGTATTTGATTCTGAATGATTTGCCATGCCTGTACTCGCTCCAAACGTACGGAAAATGCTGTCTTCTTCTTGAGGATACGCTGGATGATTTGATGCCTGGTAGTGGCAAAGGATCAATTTCCCGCGCAGGTAATATAAATTTCGATTTTTGTATTTGCATTCTTCTCAATCTATGCTAAGGTGTATTTATTCCACTGGTGGAGACGGTAGTTACCGGCTTTACCGAGTAGGAAGTAGTTTGCGTCACTGGCCTCCCGGCACGAACAATTTACCGTTCGTGCCGTCTTTTTTTGTGGCGGGGAACCAGAGGCGATTTTGCGGTGGCGGGCGCCAGTCTCGGGTAGTTGCGGAGATTCCTGTCCGGGTTAGAATTGCAAGCAGAGAGGTCTCATGAAAAATCCGATGAAGAGCCGCTGGGCGCTGGGATTGGCGGTTTTCACGCTGACCGCGGCAAGTTATGCGCAGTGGTCCAACCCGGCTGAAGACGTTCCCGCATACCATCCCGCTGCGCCGCTGAAGGTGAGCGCACTGCCGCCGATCATGGCGGGCGGCCAGCTGACGGGTGAGAACTTCCGCTATCCGTGGCAGATTCATGTGTATCAGCAGGTGATGAAGGTAAGCAGCGTGGTTTACCAGATGCCCTGCAACTGCCGCTGCGACCGGGCGCTGGGACATACCAGCCTGAGAAGCTGCTTTGAGACCGCGCACGGCACCGAGTGCTCGACCTGTGCCAAGGAAGGGTTCTTTGCGTACCAGCAGACGAAGCTGGGCAAGACGCCGGCGCAGATCAGGGCTGCGGTGGCCAGGCACGAGTACGAGAGCATCGATCTGGACAGGCAGTAGCGGCGGCCGACGGCGAAAAGGGAATCGGCGTAGAATAGGAGTTGCAGCACGAGCCGGTTGGCCCGGCTCGCACCCGGAATGGGGGCGTCACGGTTTCGACGGGATCGATTGCGGCAAAGGAGTCATGTCGGGGTGTGGGCACCCGTAATCGCCTGCAAAACTAAAGTTGCCAACGATAATCTGGCACTTGCAGCTTAATTAAATAAGCTGCCGTCTTCCACGGCTTTACCTATGGGCTGTGAGCGGACGTCATACAGTAGGCTGGCGTGAGCAGCTCGGTCCGTGTTGCTTGCGCGAGATCATCGGACTAGTTTCCGGCGCATCTTGTCCGCTCTGAGTGTCGGAGGCGAAACCAAAAGGAACCGGACAAAGCATGAACACTCCTGGCTGACAGCGATTTCGGACGCGGGTTCGACTCCCGCCGCCTCCACCAACTCTAAGTTACTTATTTTCAGTAGCTTATCTTCCAAAGGCAAAATCGACGCGCAGTTTTGTACGTAATTTGTACGTTGCGCCCTTTGACCGACTTCCGTTCCGCGGGCAATCTCACCTGAAGAAGTGGGAGCCCGATGCTGCTTTCTGTCTTTACCCGCCACTCCACCAGCTGCAGATTTTCGAGAGACCGTGCCTGCCGCCGCTGCAACTGCCCCAAATGGGTCGGCGGCCAGGTCAACGGATACTACTTTCGCCAGAGCGCCAAAACCCGACAGTGGGCCGAGGCCGAAGAAGTGCGCGTCAAGCTTGAGGAGGCGCTCATCAAGGGCCTGCCGCCTTTCGGCACCGCAGTGGCGGCCGATTCGGCGCCGCCCATCCCCACTCCGGCCGATCCCCCGCCGATGTCCCGGACGGGAGTCCCTGAACCACTCGTACCGAAGCCACGGCCAAGGGTCACTGTGGCGCAAGCGGTCGACGCATACCTCGCCGATGCCGTCAGCCGCAGCGTCGAAACCTCGACCCTCAAGAAACTCGAAACCATCTTCCGCAAGCAGTTTCTTGTCTGGACGCGCGTCGAGGGGATCGAATACCTCGATGAACTGGAGCTGGACACTCTGCTGAACTTCCGCAACACCTGGGAAGACGGCCCCCTCGCCAAGCAGAAAAAGCAGAGCCGCGTGATTGGGTTCTTCTGGGCCTGCGTACGGCGCCGCTACCTGACCGAGAACCCCGCCATCGGCCTCGGGAAGATCAAGGTCGTGCAAATCCCGACCGACTACTTCCCGCCTGACGAATTCGAGCGGATCATCGCCGCAACCTACATTCGCCGGGGCGATCGCGGCGGCGGAGATGTGAAGGCGAATCAGACAAGGCTTCGCACCATGACCCTGCTAATGCGTTGGAGCGGGCTACGCATCCGCGATGCGGTGACCCTCGAACGGCATCGCCTAAATGGCGATAGCCTTCTGCTCTATCAGGCAAAGACCGGGACACCTGTCTACGTGCCGCTCCCCCCGCACGTCGTGGAGGCGCTCGAAAACATTCCGCCCGGCCCCAAGCCGAATCCCCGCTACTTCTTCTGGAGCGGCAATGGAGATCCAAAGAGTGCTGTCGCCGATTGGCAACGGAGTTATCGCCGTCTGTTCAAGACGGCGGATATCAGAACAGCCGACGGCGAGAAAAAGCGATGCCATCCGCACATGTTCCGCGACACGTTCGCCGTGGAGATGCTGCTCGCCGGCGTACCCATCGATCAGGTTTCGCTCTTGCTCGGCCATGCTTCGGTGAAGATCACGGAGAAGAGCTACGCGCCCTTCGTGAAGGCGCGACAGCTTCAGTTGCAGGAGAGCGTACGCAATGCCTGGAACGCCGCCACAGGGAACGGGCCGCAAAGTACACCGCCGACTTCTGCCGCTTCGGTGAACAAGCGTGCCGGATGGCAGTTGATTCATACGGGAAAGAAGGCGAAGGCAACGGCATGAGGACTACTGAAAAGTCGGCCCGGAATGCCGCGCCATATGGCTTTGAACACGCGCTTGCACCTGGTCCCAGTGTTCGTCGAGAGTCTGGAAGAAGACTTCCGGCATGCGATCGTTAATCACTCGGGTTCGAAGCCAGAATCGAAAGAACAGTGCCTCCATTACGTCGTCGGGAACCTGCGCCGCGTTGCAGAATGAGATCGCGGATTGAAGATGCTCGAATGCAGGTTCCACTTCCCACTCAGCTTCTCCCTTCGAGGCAGGCGGGCGACCCAGCCACGTTTCTGGCGCAGCTCTAGCAGCCTCGATGCGTGCCACCCGCTTGTCGAATGCAGCGCTCCGGGTCGGGCTCGGCAGATCATCGCAGTTCTGCTCCAGAAGGGCGAGAATTTCCTTCATCTCCTTGCCGAAGGTTCGGCGCAGCCGTTCAGCTTCATCTGTAGGGACACGCATGCGTCGAAAGGCGTAAGTTAACCACGCGTTGAGAAACGCACCTTCCATGGCGAAAGAGCTGACTTCCTCATCGAAGGCATTCAGTACGGCGACACCTAACTCGGATGCGGCGAAGCGCCGCTTCTGCGACAAGTCTGAACGACCCCGCTCGTGACGGAGCGAGTAGCAAAGTTCGATCGCGCGGCTATCCACTTCAGCCCTTCGTCGATAGGCACCGAGCGTACGCTTCCACTCGCTCAACTGGGCGGGAGATATCCGGTCTCGGCTGTCCTCGGTAACGAGTAAGCCGGTTTTCGTGAACGCGTACATCAGGTCGGGACTCACTTGGGCCCGGCGAAAGACGAGCCTGAGCTCATCCGTAAGCTCCTGGCTGAGACCCGCTGCCTCGGCAGCGGAAATAGCGAGCGCAGCTTCATCCCCGCCTTCCGGGTTGGAGATGAGGTGGATTCCCTCTTTTCCTCGCATACGCCGGTGATGCCCGTTCGTCATCGCTTGCTCCAATTTTCATTCTACGGTCCAACCAGAGCTCTCTCTACTTGTTCGTCCAAAGGGATTTTGACCGAACTCTGTACTTGGGTTACCAATAATTCGCCTGCATTTGGCAGTTCGGACGTTTCTGAATCATGAACTATCCAACTTCAACCTTGAAAAAGGAATTGCCGCATGGAACTTCAACACGAGCTAGCATCGAGTGCTTCGGGCGAACGGTCCACGAATGCCGTTTTTTCGGACCTGGAGCGACATTTCACCGTGGCTGAATTGTCAAAGCGCTGGTTCTTCAGCGAAAACACGATTCGGCGCCTCTTCAGCCAAGAGCCCGGAGTGGTTAAGATCGCACGTCCGCACACCCGGTCGAAAAGAGGATATACCTCCATGCGGATTCCCGAGCGGATTGCTGAGCGAGTACACCGGCGATTGCAGGGGCTCTCCTGAATAAACCGGCCTGCAGTTCGTATCGAACTGCTCTGGATCCACATGAGATTGTGGATTTGACCGAATTTTGAGATCGCCTCATGCTGGCTCCGCATTCGAGGAGGACCAAGTGATCAAGCGACCCAGGTTTCTCATCATCGCCGTATTGCTAACGCTTATCGACTTTACAGTCGTTGTCTGTTACGGCTGCACAGTTTGGACGACATGGTCACATGACGTCTGGAGCCGCGGGATTCTGATCCTATTCGCGGCGTTAGGGGCTACCTCGCTGGCGAATGTCTGGGCCCAAGTGGTCTCTGCGCAAGACATTTTGCTTGGCTGCCAGAGCGCCGAGGGTCCGCAAACTGCGGTCCCGATTCCAGTAGAAGCGCGAGGACAGGCCGATGTTTGATTCCCTCAAAGACCTCTCCAGCAAGCTCGCCGCCACGGGCTACTTCATCGACCCCGTGATGACCCAGGTTGTCTTCCTGGCCGCGAAACTCCAGAAGCCGTTGCTGCTCGAAGGCCCCGCCGGCTCAGGCAAAACTCAATTAGCGCTTTCTGTCGCCGCCGCTGCGGATACGCATGTTGAGCGACTGCAGTGCTACCGCGGCGTGACGGAGGACAAGGCCATCGGGCGCTTCGATGAGGGTCTACAGCGGCTCTACATGGAGTTCTCAAAGGGCCAGCACGAGAGCTGGCAGAGTGTTCAGGCGAACCTCAAAGGGCGGGAGTTCTTCCGGCCCGGTCCTCTGATGCGCGCGCTCGAATGCGATCGGCCATGCGTGTTGCTCATTGACGAATTGGACAAGGTTGACGAAGGGTTCGAAGCGATGCTGCTAGAAATCCTCTCAGGATGGACCCTCTCGATTCCTGAGTTCGGAACCGTAACCGCGAAAAGCATTCCCTTCGTCGTGCTCACCAGTAATGAGGAGCGCAGACTGGGCGACCCCATCCGGAGACGCAGTCTCTACGTGCGTGTCGAGCACCCGACGCCGGAGCGAGAAGCGGAGATCATCGCCAGCCGCACACCGAAGGCCGATCAGAAGTTTCATCGGGAGATGGCGGGGATTGCGCTCTCGTTCCGCAACTATTCTCTCGAAAAGCCTCCGTCGGTCTCGGAGATGATCGACTTTGCCAACGCACTTCAACTGCTCGGAACCGACCACGTAACCGAGGAGCACCGCGACGTGCTGCTGCCGTTCCTGGCAAAAACGGAGAAGGACCGGCGTCATCTGTTGCTCCGCGAAGGATTCAAGAGCCTGCTGGACGACGGCGCCCGATTTGCGCGGAGCCTGGCACTCCCTGGAGGAAAACCTTCATGAAGCGATGCCTACTCTTGCTGTTGCTGCTGCTCCCCCGAGTCGCACCGGCCCAAGTCGATCCCGCGCCGGCGGCGCAGTTTGTGCGGCAATATGCAGGGCACTACCGTATCTCACCTGAGTTGGTCGCTGCGCTAATCGACGTTGAATCGCGCTGGAATCCGCGAGCACTCTCGAGCAAGGGAGCGATGGGGTTGATGCAGCTCATGCCGGCGACAGCGCGTCGTTACGGCGCTGTCAAACCCTTCGACGTAGAACAGAACATTGCCGCGGGCACGCGCTATGTGACGGCATTGATGTGGGAGTTCCACGGGGATATGCGGCTGGTCGTTGCGGCCTATTACGCGGGCGACCATGGGATCGCCCGGGAGCAATTGAACTATCACAACCCGGACGTTGTGGCCTACGTGCTGGCGGTCCGGCGGCAGTTCACGATTCGCAAATATGCGGCCATGCGGCCGCCGAGGAGGTCAACGCCATGAAGCTTCGCTGGTTCATCCTCATCGCACTCCTGATTCCGCTGCGCCTCAGCGCTACGGACGCAACGGTTGGAGCACGTGTCGCAACCATAACAATTAACCCGCGAGAGATCACGGTCCTCCATCTGCGGCCGGAGTTTGAGTCGACCATTCGGATGCCAGAGGAGGTGACGTCCGTCATTCTGGGCAGTCCTGGCGAGTTCAAGGCCGAGCACAACGAGGGTGAGCCTGAGTATGTTTATGTCAAGCCCATCACGAAACAGGCGGCTCAGTCGAACCTCCTGATCGCAACGAAATCGGGCCAGCACGTAACGCTGGAGTTGGTAAGCGATGGCACTGGCATTCCGAATCAATCGCAGCCGGTGGACTTCCTGATCGAGTACCGATCCGCGCGGAGCTTTCTGATTTCCTCAGACTCCGGAGTCCCAACAATGCCAGCCGTAGCTGGCAAGGTTCCAGCGCATGAATCCAGTGGCAGGGACACCGGCCCAGAGTTATCGCCGCTTTCCAATCTCGACGAGGAGTTCAGGCAGCAGCAGAAAGTGAATGCCCCCAAATGGACGAAATGGCAGGACAAGCAGATCGAGACATCGATCGGCGACATGCGGCAGTTGAGCAACGAAACGGTGATCGCTTACTCCGTCCTGAACAGCTCGGATCAGCCTGTAGAGATCGTTCCGCCCCAGATCCAGATCACGGGACGCACCGCCGCAAAGAAGAAAAAGAAGGAAGGCAAAGGCATCATCTCGGATCAGCTGGAGATCCGCGACTACCGGTTGAGCGCAACACGGCTTGAGCCTGGAGGCCGAGCTGATGGCGTGGTTGTCTTCGACCGACCCAACTTCAAGGAGTCGACGGAGAAGTTGTTTCTGCAGATCGCGCAGGCGGACCAGGTGGATCGTCCCATCTTGATTCGTCTGCCGTTCACCCCACCCATCTCCGGCGACGGCAAATAGAAAGGAGTACAGAGGCTATGAGCGTCAATGACACCAGCAGGAATGGAAGCATGCCCACCACAATCGAGGAATCCACCGAGCCGGTGCCTTCACATGAGCCGACTCAAGCTCGTAAATCAACCGTCCTTAATGGAAGACATGAACCTGCGACAACCTTTGCGACACGAGCTGACACCAAGGGAGTGGAAGGGATCAGCAAGAGCAAACTCGTCCTTCTCGGCGGCGGGCTGGCCGTTGCGGTTCTGTTCTTTGTATTCACGGCTTTAGTAGGCAAATCCCCGAAGAAGCCAACGCAGGCAAGGCAGCCGTCTCAGCAGGCCAATCAGGAGTTGATGAAACCGCCCAAGGGCAGCGTGACGCCGGTGATGGACACCGTGCGTACGCCGGCGCCCGACAACAGCAACGGTCAGCTTGGTCCAAGTGATATTCGGCGAACACGCTCTCTGAACGACCAGGCTCATTTCAAGCCAGTGGCGGCTAAGCCTTCCGCGGCGACTTCGCTGGGCAGCGTACCGTCCTTTGCGGATACGCAGCAGAAATGGGAAGATCCAGCGCCATACGGCGGACCTCCTGCTGAGCAGACCTCGCAGGTACAGCAAAATGGCCTGAAGGAGCCGTCCATCATTTTCGTGCGAAGTGTGACACAGAACCAGGCCGGAGTGGCGCCGAAGGTCAATTCCAATGACGATGGTGTAGCAATATTGGAACTGAAGCCGGGTACCCGCATTCAAGCCAAGCTTGAGACCCAGATATCGAGTGCTGTGCAGGCCCCCGTGGTAGCGGTAGTCGAATACACCTATGCCATCGGCGACAGAATTATCGTTCCGGCCGGCGCACGCGTGTATGGTCAACTCCAGCAGGCCGATCGAAGCGGACTCGTAGGCGTGAAGTTCGACGAGATCGAACTGCTCGATGGCGCGCGGGAGAAGATCGATGCAATTGGAACCGGGCTCGATCTCGGGCCGATCAAAGGGAACGTCTACGGGAAGAACACAGGCAAGAACTTTCTGGTTCGCGCCGCGTCAGGGATCGGCTCGGTTCTCGCCGAAGTGGCGGGCAACAATTCGAGCGCTGCCTTTTCCGAGAGCGATATGCTGCGGGAGCGGCTGGCCGAGAACATCGGTACGGCTGGCGATTCCGAAGTCATGAGCCTCAATGCCAACAGTCGCGTAGTCGTTTCCGTGCCTGCCGACACCAAGATCTACGTCGTGTTCACCAAGCATGAACAAAGCCCTGCCGAACTTCACAAGGTAGTTGGCACGGCTCAGTAGATTGCCACAAATCACACACTTCAGCTCTCCGCCCGGTAGTGTCTTAATTCTGCGTTGATCGACTTAAACCTACCAGTGTGCAATTTTGGACAGTTGGCAGCCTAGCAGACGGGTATTCTGTTTGCCATGGATGAGGAAATAGAAATACTCGAGGTCGAAAAGGACGGCAAGGACGGCCTGATTGTGACGTTCTCAGATGGGACAAGAGGCGGATATGTCGTGGAGGAATTGCTATTGCTGAGACCCACGCGAGAACGTGTAAGAGAGCCTGTGAATTCCGCTTAACCCATCACCATAGTGGGAGAAAACAGGTTCTCAATGAATGCCCCCTATTGAATGCAGACTTCAGACTCTACATCTCCGCCTTGGCCCACGTGCCAGGGCTTTCTGTGTGCCGTGACGGAATTCCGTTCGCGGGCCGCTTATTAGAGATTGATGGCAGCAGGCTTTGCACCATCGATCACAGAACCGTCGTGTCCATCCCTCCTGCGCCCGTTGAGCCTTTCTAGCTTCACGTGCAATCTCTCCGCCGGGCGAGTGTGGTTCGTGTTTGCAGAGGCCGCGCTTGGGTAAAGATCGGTCCAATTGACCCAGTGTGCGGTTGAGGCAAAATCGCCCAATTGCTCAATTCTGGAGTCGGGTCAAAACCGTTCCGAATGACCCACTGTGCGGTTGAGCAAAGTTGGCTCCCGTTGACCCGATTCGCGATTGAGCAAAGATCGGTCCGGATGACCCACTGTGCGGTTGAGGCATTATCGATCCCGATTGCTCAATTTGGAAATGAGCAAAGATCGACCCCGATGCCTCAGTGTGGAGTTGGGACAAAATCGTGAGATGTGGGTAATAGACCCAGTTCTCCAGCCGCCGACTTCCGCATGGGATCTTGCCGCCTTCCGCAATCTGCGCCTGACAGCGCTTATGAAGGGATCAAACGGAGCTTCCCACAACGCCTGCAGAAATATGTATGCTCCCAGTTCCATTGGAGGCGAGGATAGACCTCGCGGTTATAACGGGCTATCCGACGAAAACTCAGAAGCATCCCGCCAACGCACGCAACACCGAGAAGCAACAGAATTGCGACCGTGTTGCCCAATGCCAGAGCGGACTTAGAACGATTGAGAATGCCGACGAGACCGACGAAGCCCCAAAAGAAGGTAAAGCATATGGGTATTCCCCATAGCAGCAGAGGTCGTCCGTATCCGCGAGGATCTGGCGGTGCAGCGGCTTGAGCAGAAAAGGATTGACTCGTCCCTGAACTGAACGTGCCAGAATAAGCCCGAGTTCCCTGTTGATAGAGGACGGGCGCAGCCACGATGTTCGTGGTCCCGCACTGGTCACATTGATACGGATTCAGCTGCGATACAGATGCCATTCCGTTGCCTCTGACCTGGCGACAGCTTGCGACACCGGTCCCTCCGATTGAGATTTTAGCCCGATTTTCCCAAATTAAGCCACAACGCCAGAAGGATCGAGTCGCGGCGCGCACCCCCCTAACCACGAAACCCATACAGACGATTAGAGATAGAGCGGTTTCCTATTCCGGTCTCCGCCAGGTCATTTGACCGAGTCCGGGTTCCGACCCATTCTCTCACTCGACACGGATGCCCCCGAGCAGCCGAGTCCAGGAGAGAAAACGTATGAGAACCGCACTGACCTACTGGGGGCGCTCCCAAGCGTCCGCTCCAACCTCCACGCTCGTCATCCACCGTCCCGACCAGATCAACTGGGTTCGTGTCGCTCTCCAGTTCGCGTTGGGTCTCATCCTGATGAGCAATCTCCTTGCGCCATTTGCAGCGAGAGCCCAGAACCTCGGAACGTCGCCCCAGTTCGGCCAGGCCGTTCAAGGCCAGCAGGCGACCACGGTCGAGGGGACTGTCCTCAACATAGTGAACTGGAGCTGCAACGTCATCGCTCCGGTGATCGCGGTCGCCTGCCTGGGAATCGCCGGATGGCATTTCAAGAGTGGCCGCGGCTATATGGGCTGGGGCGTAACGGGCGTATCCCTCATGGTGATCTCCGGTCTTGGACGCATGGCTGAGGGCTTCATCACGCAAGCGCAAGGCATTCAATAGGGGAGCGCCAGCGATGCAACCGCCACAGTTCCTTCTCGACCTGCTGCAACTGCTGCTTGATCTCGCGGTGCCGGCGGCATTCTGCACGCTGGCCGCCGCGGGAGTGAGCCTGCGGCATGAAGGAGGGGTCAACTTTCATGTGAATGGCCGCACGGGCAAGTGGGTTCTGTGGACGATCGTCCTTCTGACTCTCCCGCAACTGTTGTCATGGATCGCGGCGCAAGGGATCAACATTCCTTCGGGGAGCGGGTCGGTGGGCACCAGCTGGCTGGCAAGCATGGAGACAGTCTTTAAAAACTTCGTCAACCAGATCGTTGTCGCCAAGTTGGTCCCTGTGATTGCGGCCTATTTCGTTCTGAAGGCAACACTCGATGGCGCGGCAGGTGAGAATCCGCTTGGCTCCATTGTTACGGCGCTCTTCCTGATGTCTCTGTCGGCCACGATGCAACTCATGCAGGGCTGGAACTCGGGAGGACAGTACGCGATGACCGACATGCTGACCTCTCTCTGGAACTACATTGCCGGGCAAATCATGCCGGCCGCGGCCGGACTGGCCTG
>Ga0114951_10001480_pt1 | contig 28879 bp, 22 predicted proteins | sample AM7aDNAmetaG_FD_88677 | JGI IMG/M metagenome (GOLD analysis project Ga0114951, IMG submission 88677) | Freshwater microbial communities from Finland to study Microbial Dark Matter (Phase II) - AM7a DNA metaG | ecosystem: Environmental > Aquatic > Freshwater > Lake | place: Finland: Lake Alinen... | reverse complement strand
CAAGAGGGACGAGAGGTCTTTTTTGATGCAGAACATTTTTTCGACGGGTATAAAGATGACCGCGAATTTTCCCTGACGATGCTGCGTGCAGCAGTGGAGGGTGGAGCATCAAGAATTGTGCTGTGCGACACCAACGGCGGATCATTGCCTCATGAAGTTGCGGATATTGTAGCACATGTACTGGCTGTTACCGGTATACCTGTGGGCATTCATGCCCACAATGATGGCGATCTTGCCGTAGCAAATTCGATTGCGGCAATCATAGCTGGTGCAACCCATATCCAGGGAACCATCAACGGTATCGGCGAACGATGTGGCAACGCCAACCTTATCAGCATTATTCCCAATATCATGCTGAAACTGCAGCGCTCATTCACTTCGGTGCATCATCTAAATCAATTGACTTCACTCTCAAAGTTTGTCTATGAGATTTTGAATATGCCATCGAATACCCGAGCGCCTTTTGTCGGCAAGTCAGCATTTGCCCACAAAGGCGGTATCCATGTCAGCGCTGTCATGAAAGAGAGTTCCCTCTACGAACATATCGACCCGAAACTTGTTGGTAATCATCAACGAGTTCTGGTTTCAGAACTTGCTGGCCAGAGTAACATTCGCTACAAGGCTAAGGAACTTGGCATAGGTCTTCCTGAAAAAAGCGAGCTTTATAAAAATATTGTCCACCATATCAAGGAACTTGAACACGAAGGCTACCAGTTTGACGGCGCCGAAGCCTCTTTTGAACTCCTGCTGCACAAGGAGCTTGGCAACTTCAAACCTTTCTTTGAAGTACTTGAAACTAAAGTACATATCGAATCGAGTAAGGATGCCAAAAATGTTGACCAGGCCGTGCTCAAGGTAAGGGTTGGAGAGGAGATTGAGCATATTGCCGCTGACGGTGACGGCCCGGTCAATGCTCTCGATAAGGCTCTCCGCAAAGCACTCCTCCATTTTTATCCGGAGATCAAGAGCATCAAACTTGTGGATTACAAAGTCCGGGTACTAGAAGAGAAACGGGGAACCAGTGCAAAAGTGCGGGTACTGATAGAGTCAAGCAACGGCCACTATACATGGGGCACCGTTGGCGTCTCGACAAACATCATCGAAGCTAGTCTTCACGCGCTTGAGGACAGCATGAACTATCATCTCTTTACACTGAAGGCCGCAGTGCCGACTGCCTAAATAAAACTGCCGACATAAATCACATCCTTACTCGGCAGCATCATTCAGAAGATGCTGCCTAAAAACGATACTCAAACCTTATTCAGGAAAACGTACTATTGTTAGCAGCTTGTGGTGTGTCATTCTTCTTCAGTATACCATCCTCAACCATCTTGTTGATCGCAAGTGAAAGTTGCTCCTGGGTACGAAGCAGAGCTGGTAATGACATTGCCAAAGCCGCAACCTGACGAATATTGGCTTTGTCTTGTTCGACCTGTGTAATATTAACAAGATCCATGCGGATAATACCATCAATCAGTGTAATATTTGCAATCCCGTCAGTATAGATAGTCTGCATACTTTTCTCCATGTTTTAATTGTTTTTAGTTCATCGAATACATGAGCCCCATAGCAATGCTACGGAGAATTGACCAATAGTGATTAAATCCCATACCGGCTATAAATATCATGTGGCTTTTTACCAAAAAAAGCACGGCAAACCGTGCTTTTGATCTTGGTGGGCGATAGTGGATTCGAACCACTGACCTCTACAGTGTCAATGTAGCGCTCTAACCAACTGAGCTAATCGCCCTTCCTGAAAAGGCCTTTAATATAGACTTTCAATAATTAAACACAAAACACAGAAACCCTTATTCAGTGCTTTATGCCGATTTTTTCTTTTTTCCCTCACCCGAAAAATATTCCGGAAGAGCTTTTTGTTCTATAGTATCGGCCGTAATACGGCATTTATGAGTGTTTTTCATCGAGGGAATCTCAAACATAATGTCGATCATCACGTTTTCGAGCACTGAACGCAATGCGCGAGCCCCTGTTCCACGATCAATCGCAATTTTCACTACCTTGTCAAGCGCCTCTTCAGCAAACTCAAGCTCCACGCCGTCCATCTCAAACAGCTTTTTGTACTGTTTGGTAATGGCGTTTTTCGGTTCAACAAGAATATTGCGCAAAGCCTTTTCGTCAAGCATATCAAGCGTTGAAATCACTGGAAGGCGACCGATGAATTCGGGAATAAGCCCGTACTCGTGGAGATCGTCCTGAGTGACAAGCTTGAGTATTTCAGGGTCGTAGCCAATCTGCGTTGTTTTAACCTTTGCGCCAAAACCCATTGAAGATTTTGAGACTCTTTTGGCAATGAGCTTGTCGAGACCCTCAAATGCGCCGCCGCAAATAAAGAGGATATTCTTCGTGTTTATATTGATTAGTTGCTGTTCAGGATGTTTGCGGCCTCCTTTCGGCGGAACACCAACAACCGCCCCTTCAAGAATCTTCAGCAAAGCCTGCTGAACACCCTCTCCAGAAACATCACGGGTAATGGAGACATTCGCCGATTTACGTGCAATTTTATCGATCTCGTCAACATAGATAATGCCGCGCTCTGCTCGTTCAAGGTTAAAATCGGCAGCATGAAGAAGTCTGGCAAGAATAGTTTCAACATCATCGCCGACATATCCCGCTTCGGTCAGTGAGGTCGCATCGACAATTGAAAAAGGAACTTCAAGCAGATTGGCCAGCGTCTGGGCAAGAAGGGTTTTGCCTGTACCGGTTGGGCCGATAAGCAGGATATTGCTTTTTTCAATAACAACTTCATCATGCTCATGTTTGATCTCCTGCGAATCAATCCTCTTGTAATGGTTGTAAACGGCAACAGCAAGTGATTTTTTTGCCGTCTCCTGCCCGACGACATACTGGTCAAGAGAATTCATGATAGCTTTGGGACTTGCAAGTCGAGGCTGAAACGGCTGTTCCGGAATCCGTTCGGCTTGCTGTATCGAACTGACCTCTTTCCGCAGGATCTCATAAGATGTTTTGATACAACGGTCGCATATAAAGGCTTTCGGACCAGCAATCATGCTGTTGACCTCCTGGGCGCTTCGACCACAAAATGAACAGTAAACTTGATCAGTAGTACCGTTGCCGCTTCTTGTTTTTCCCTTTATCGGTTCTCGTTCTCTCGTCATGAAACAAACCTGCTTTCTGTCCAATTAATAAAATTATAATTTAAAAGCCCATTTTTGCCAGACTGTCCAGAATATGCTGAATGGTCAAACTCAATTTGGGATGATCAGTCTCAAAGTGGTCAAGGGCCTCATTCATCCGTTCCATAAGAGATTCGTCCTCATGAATAGTGCCAACTTTTTCATCGAGAAGACGCTGCATATCAGCCCTGAGGTTTGACAGAACAACTTCTGTGGTTTCATCAATAGATTCTACCTGTTCAAGCTCTCGATGAAGTGTGCCAAGGAGTTCCCTGAGTTTTTGCTGTTCCATAATCCTCCCTCTGGTTAAGTAAATTTTACGGCAGACAGGTGCCACCCATCAGAAACCGATCACACTCACGCGCTGCTGATCTGCCTTCATGAATTGCCCAAACTACAAGGCTCTGGCCTCGGCGAGCATCACCAGCAGCAAAAATTCTATCCCGATTGGTATGATATGTTTTTTCGGTAGCCTTGATATTTGAGCGTTCGTCCTGAACAACCTGAAGTTGCTGCAACAAATGCTCCTCAGGCCCGATGAATCCCATGGCAAGCAGTACAAGCTCTGCCGGGATAATCTGTTCAGTACCTGCAACTGGTTCTGGAACAAACCGACCATTGTCTCTTACCCATTCCACCCTGGAGACCTCAACCGCTTTCAGTAAGCCTTTTTCATCAGCAATAAACTTCTTGGTCATCATGGAGTATTTTCTCGGGTCATCTCCCTGCACAAGAGCTGCTTCTTCTTGGCCATAGTCTACTTTGAAGGTTTTTGGCCACTCCGGCCACGGATTATCTGGCTGGCGATCGAGAGGGGGCTTAGGCATAATCTCAAGCTGTATAACACTTTTGCAACCTTGGCGCAGTGACGTCGCGACACAGTCTGTACCGGTATCACCGCCACCAATAACAACAACATTTTTACCAACGGCCGACAGGAGTAATGTACTTTCGTCAAGCAGGGCTTTTGTGCTGGAACGCAGAAAGTCCATGGCAAAATAAATACCCGGAAGTTCACGACCCTCTTCGGTTAGGTTGCGGGGTTTTGAAGCGCCTGTACATAGCACAACGGCATCAAACTCTTCAAGGAGCTTGTCTGCTGGATAGTCGACACCAACCTCGGTACTCTCAATAAAGGTAATTCCCTCCTGCTTCATCAAGTCAATACGGCGTTCTACCACAAACTTTTTGTCGAGCTTCATGTTCGGAATACCGTACATCATAAGGCCACCGAAACGTTTGTCACGCTCAAAAACCGTCACACTATGGCCAGCCTTATTGAGCTGGTCGGCACAGGCAAGTCCCGCAGGGCCCGATCCCACAACAGCAATTCGCTTTCCTGTTCTGTTGAGAATTTTTTTCGGTTCGACCCATCCTTCTGCAAACGCATGCTCAATAATCGAGCATTCAATGTTCTTGATGGTAACGGGAGGTTCAATGATACCGAGCACACAGGAGCCTTCGCATGGAGCAGGACAAACCCTGCCAGTAAATTCCGGAAAATTGTTGGTTTTTATCAGGCGATCGTATGCCTCGTGCCAAAACCCGTTGTAAACATAATCGTTCCACTCTGGAATAAGATTGTGGATCGGGCATCCACTCGTCATACCACTCAACATAAACCCGGTATGGCAGTACGGTGTCCCGCAATCCATACAACGGGCACCCTGCTTTTGCAGTTCCCCGGCAGCCATCTCCAGATGAAATTCCTGCCAGTCGTTTATTCTCTCCAGAGGCTCCCTGTCAGTTGGCAATACTCTCTGGTACTCCATGAAACCCTTAACTTTTCCCATATCAATGATTTAATCTTTTCCGGCATCAATTCCCTGAAACTCGGGACGGGTCGTGAATATTTTTGTGAAATGCTGCCATAACCGCTTCATCACCACTGAGTCCTGCGGCCTCAACCTCCTTCATGGCCTCAAGAGCACGACGGTAATCGTGCGGCATGACTTTGACAAATCGCTTGAGGAAAGCATCCCTGTCATCAAGAATAGATTGCCCAAGGTCGCTTCCGGTATAGTCGACATGCCGTTCAATCATGGACTGAAGTTCTGCCAATTCCATCGGATCATCAATTGAAGAAAGACCGACCATGTCATGATTGCAGTTACCAGCAAGCAAACCATCAACATCATACACATAAGCCACACCGCCCGACATACCTGCTGCAAAGTTCCTGCCTGTTTTACCAAGAATTATGACAATTCCTCCGGTCATATATTCACAACCATGATCGCCGATCGCCTCAACAACTGCATGCAGACCGCTGTTGCGCACACAGAAACGCTCTCCGGCCATTCCCCTGATAAAAGCTTCTCCGGAAGTTGCACCGTAAAAGCCGACATTGCCAATAATAATATTTTCTTCGGCTACAAAAGAAGAGGCTTTGGACTGATAGACAATAATTCGTCCTCCGGAAAGTCCTTTACCGATATAGTCATTGGCGTCGCCTTCAAGCTCAAGAGTCATGCCATTCGGAATAAATGCTCCAAAACTCTGACCGGCAGAACCGATAAATTTCATATGGATGGTGTCGTCCGGCAACCCTTTTGAACCATGCGCTTTTGTGACTTCATAACCAACAATAGTGCCTACCACCCTGTTGGTATTTCTGATGGGAAGAGTGGTAACAACTTTTTCCTTGTTTTGGATCGCTGGTTTGCAAAGAGAGAGCAGTGTTGTGCAATCCAGACTCTCTTCCAGACCGTGCTCCTGCTTGATGGTGCAATAACGTGTTTCATTCTCACCCACCTCAGCCTGATAGAGAATTTTGGAGAGATCAATTCCCTGCGCTTTCCAGTGATTGACAGATTTTTTCATGCTAAGCAGTTCGGGACGTCCGACAAGCTCATTCAGGGTACGCACACCGAGACGCGACATATACTCCCGCACTCCTTCCGCAAGAAAGCGCATGAAGTTTTCCACATGTTCAGGCTTGCCTTTGAAATGCTTGCGCAGTTCAGGATTCTGTGTGGCTACACCAACTGGACAGGAGTCATCCTGACAGCAACGCATCATAATGCACCCCATAACAACAAGAGTTGTTGTGGCAAAACCGAACTCCTCAGCGCCAAGCAGGGCAGCAACAACTATATCCCGTGCGGTTTTCAACTGGCCATCTGCCTCCACAACAATACGACTGCGCAGATTGTTCAAAACAAGAGTCTGGTGCGCTTCTGCCAAACCAAGTTCCCATGGCATACCAGCATGCATAATGCTTGAAACAGGCGATGCTCCGGTTCCTCCATCATGGCCGCTGATGAGAACAACGTCTGCATGAGCCTTGGAAACACCAGCGGCAATGGTACCAACGCCAACAGTAGAAACCAGCTTTACGTTGATACGTGCATCAGGATTGGCATTTTTCAGATCATGAATAAGCTGCGCCAAATCCTCAATTGAATAAATGTCATGATGAGGAGGAGGAGAAATAAGACCAACTCCAGGCGTTGAATGGCGTACTTTTGCAACCCACGGGTAGACTTTTGACCCTGGAAGCTGCCCGCCTTCCCCTGGTTTTGCGCCTTGAGCCATCTTGATCTGAATCTCATTGGCACTGGCAAGATATTCACTGGTAACACCAAACCTTCCTGATGCAACCTGTTTGATGGCAGACTTTCTTGAATCACCATTAGCATCTTTCTGAAAACGCTCTGGATCTTCGCCACCTTCACCGGTATTACTCCTGCCCCCAAGCCTGTTCATGGCAATGGCAAGGGTTTCATGAGCCTCCTGGCTGATAGAACCATAAGACATTGCTCCTGTCTTGAAGCGTTTCAGGATTGCCTCAACCGGTTCAACTTCCGCAATCGGCACTGGATGCTTACTGAACTTGATATCCATCAAGCCCCGGATAGTACAAAAATGCTGACTCTGATCATCAATAAGGTTTTCGTACTTCTTGAAAAGGTCGTAATTGCCGGTTCTGCAGGAATGCTGCAGAAAATGGATCGCTTCTGGACTGAAAAGATGGTATTCGCCGCTGTGTCGCCATTTACGCTCACCACCAGCATCAAGACCTCTATCAACTTTGTTGCCCGTTGGTGGAAAGACCGTTTCGTGACGTCTGCGCACCTCTTCGGCCACAACATCAAGACCAATACCTTCAATACGGGTGGGCGTACGGGTAAAATAGGCATCAACAAGCTGGGTATTGAGACCAACTGCCTCAAAAATCTGGGCTCCACGATAGCTTTGGATGGTTGAAATACCCATCTTTGCCATGGTTTTCACAACACCCTTGACGGCAGCTTTAACATAGTTCTTGACTGCAATCTTTTCATCCAGTGTAATGCGGCCTGACGAAACCAGTGAGCGAATGGTTTCAAATGCCATATAGGGATTCACTGCACCAACGCCATAACTGATAAGCATGGCAAAATGGTGCACTGTTCTTGGTTCCGCTGATTCAAGCACCAAACCAACCTTGGTTCTGATGCCTGCATTAATAAGAAAATTGTGCAAACCGGAAACAGCAAGCAGAGCAGGAATCGGAGCTCGGTCACGTTCGAGTTCTCCTTTATCAGAAAGAATAATGATATTAACCCCTTTACTTGCTGCCTGCTCAGAGTGACGATAAAGATCCTGCATGGCAATTTCAATACCTTTGCCACCTTGCGCTACTGCATAAAATATCGGCAGGGTAACTGCCCTGAAACCAAGTTTATCAATACCACGAATCTTTTCAAGAGCCTGATTGGTCAAAACAGGATGTGGCAACCTGATTCGGCGACAATTCACCTCTGAGGGCTCCAACAACTCACCTTCAGTACCTAGCATGACCGTTGTGGAAGTTATCAGTTCCTCTCGGAGTGAATCGATCGGCGGATTCGTCACCTGCGCAAAAAGTTGCTTGAAATAGTCATAAAGCATCTTCGGCTTGTTTGACAGTGCCGCAAGAGGAGTATCATTGCCCATCGATCCGACCAGCTCGACCCCTTTTTCACTCATAATCTTGATTTGAAGGGCAATATCTTCCTGGGTATAGCCAAAGACTTTCTGACGAGCAGTGAGACTGTACTTGTCCTCATCAGGATTCTTCATCTGCGGATGATCGGCCAACGCATCCAGATCGATAATGTTCCGCTCAATCCATTCGCCATAAGGTTGTTCACTGGCAATAGTTTTCTTGATCTCTTCATCAGAGATAATGCGTCCCTGAGCAGTATCGACCAGAAACATACGGCCCGGTTGCAAGCGATCTTTTCTGAGAATCCGCTCCGGCGCAATATCAAGCACCCCAACCTCGGAAGCCATGATGACAAGATCATCTTTTGTAATGTAATAGCGTGAGGGGCGGAGTCCATTGCGATCAAGAACAGCACCAATCTGCACTCCATCCGTAAACGTTACTGATGCAGGGCCGTCCCATGGCTCCATAAGACAACTGTGATACTCATAGAACGCTTTCTTCTCCGGGGAAATCGAATGATTGCCTGACCATGGTTCTGGGATAATCATCATGGCGGCATGAGCCAGCGAGCGACCTGAAAGCACGAGAAACTCAAAAGCATTGTCGAGAATAGCTGAATCGCTGCCATCTTCCAGAATCACCGGTTTGATATTTTCAAGCGCATTGCCAAAGACCTTCGATTCGATGTTTTTTTCTCTCGCCTTCATCCAGTTGACATTGCCCTTGAGCGTATTGATCTCTCCGTTATGGCTCAAAAAACGATAAGGATGCGCCCTGTCCCAGCTCGGAAAAGTATTTGTGCTGAAACGGGAGTGCACCATAGCAATGGCACTCTCCATGTCAGGATCGTGCAGTTCGGGATAAAACAATCCTACCTGCTCCGGAAGGAGCATACCCTTATACACAATAGTTCGTCCAGAAAGACTTGAAATATAGAAAAAGCTGCTCCCAAGAAGGCCTGCCGTATATTTTACCCTTTTGGTAATGCGACGGCGAATGATATAGAGTTTTCTTTCAAATTCAAGTTCTGAAACAGTATCCTTGCCCCAACCAACATAGAGCTGCTTAACAACGGGCTCCTGTGATCGGGCTGTATAGCCGAGGGAATCGTTGCAAGTCTCAACTTTTCTGAAACCGAGATACTTCTGACCCTCAGCCTGAATCATTTGTCGGCAAATATCCTCAATAGCACGCCTCTGCGATATATCCGGCGGAAGAAAGAGCATACCTACACCATATCGCTTGTCAAGGGGTAGATCGATGTTTACTTCAGCACAAACCCTGCGCAGAAACTTGTCCGGCACTTGAAGAAGAATTCCTGCCCCGTCACCGGTATTTTTTTCACATCCGCATGCTCCGCGATGCTTCAGGTTTTCATTGATGCGCAAACCTTGCTCAACAATATCATGAGATTTGACACCTTTGATATGGGCAACAAACCCTACACCGCAAGCGTCATGCTCAAACTGAGGATCATAGAGCCCTGCATTTAACGTAACGTTCATATTTTCAGGCACAACTTTTCAAACAGTTTCAAAAAAAAGCAACAGGAAGATTCTGGCGCAGAGTATACAATGCTGTTCGGCAATATACCTAAATCTGTAATACCCGCCGAACTATGCTTTTGCCTGACTGGCAACAGCGTCAACAGCCTTTTTCAAGGCATCCTGATCACCAAGGTAATAACTTTTCAAGGCATTAAGATCATCATCAAGCTCATAAACCAGCGGAATACCGGTAGGAATATTAACGCCAACAATATCATCCTCCGAAATGTTATCAAGGTATTTTACCAGCGCGCGCAGGGAGTTTCCATGAGCCGCAATAATAACCTTTTTCCCTTTACGGATTTCAGGGGCTATCGTTTCATGCCATATCGGCAAAAAACGATCCACAGTATCCTTAAGACATTCACTCAAAGGTACCTCTTTTTCTGTAAGCGAAGCATAACGGGGTTCGGAGCCAGGATAACGTTCATCAGTTTTTTCAAGCGCAGGCGGGGGGGTATCGTAACTTCTCCGCCAGACAAGCACTTGCTCCTCACCATACTTCTGAGAAGTCTCCGATTTATTAAGTCCCTGCAAGGCACCATAATGCCGTTCGTTAAGCCTCCAGCTCTTGAATACTGGAATCCACATCAAATCCATTTCATCAAGAACACTCCAAAGTGTTCTTATCGCGCGTTTCAGCACTGAGGTATAAGCAATATCAAAGACAAATCCTTCTTCCCTGAGCAATTTGCCCGCGTTTGCGGCTTCTTTTCTGCCCTGATCTGTAAGATCAATATCGTACCATCCAGTAAAACGGTTTTCACGGTTCCACTGACTCTCTCCATGCCGCAATAAAACAAGTTTTATCATAAGTCAATCCCCTGTCAGGATGTTTTTTTATTCCGGGAATTTTCCCCGCTCCGTTGTTTTGGCACGCAATTTAATATTCTCTTTACCTTTTCTCAAACTTCATCGCTCAAGAGCGCTAAAGTTTACTTCGGAATAGACCGAATAGTTGAAATGCAGGGACTTTTCCAAGAATTGTCTGTAGATTTATAAATTGAAATATGATATCTTAAGTAATTTTTGGCGCAGGATGCGAGCAGTCAGAAGTACTCTTCTCTCCTTGTTCGCGTGGTAACAAAGATCTGTAAATGCTCTTATACTGATAAATAACAACAATGAACGTAGACAATTTCAGATTACAATTGGGAGGAAAAGAGTATGTCCCCATCATTATTGGAGGTATGGGTGTCAATATTTCAACAACCGAACTTGCTCTTGCGGCTGAAAAACTTGGCGGAATAGGCCACATTTCAGATGCCTTGGTTACCTATGTCTGCGACCGAAAATTCAATACAACGTTTGTAAATCGGAAAAGAAAAAAATACGTTCAATACACCAATAGCCCCGACAAGGCGGCAGTACTATTTGACCTTGAAGAAATTGCTGAAGCACAAAAAATGTATATTGGGCACACCATCTCCCAGAAAACCGGTAAAGGCGCCATTTTTCTGAACTGTATGGAAAAACTGACCATGAACAACTCCTCGGAAACGCTTAAGGTCAGACTTTGCGCAGCAATGGATGCTGGCATTGACGGATTGACCTTGGCCGCAGGTCTCAATCTCCGGACGCTTGAACTTATCCAGACTCATCCACGGTTCCGCGAGGTACAGATTGGTATTATCATCTCATCCGTCAGGGCCCTTTCCATTTTTTTGAAACGTGCAGTTAGACTTAATAGATTACCAGACTATATAATTGTTGAAGGCCCGCTTGCCGGAGGGCACCTCGGTTTCGGACCAGACGACTGGCACACCTTCGATCTCAAAACAATTTTCACTGAAGTACTCGATTTCCTGAAAAAGGAAAAGCTGAACATTCCAGTAATCCCGGCAGGCGGGATTTTTACTGGCAGTGATGCTGTTGAGTATTTTAAAATGGGTGCAAGCGCTGTACAGGTAGCAACTCGTTTTACTATCAGCAAGGAGGCTGGCCTCCCATCTGAGGTCAAGCAGCACTATATAAATGCTATAAAAGAGGATATTGTAGTCAATATGGCTTCAACCTCTGGATATCCCATGCGAATGCTTATTCAATCCCCAACCCTTCGCTATGCCATAAAACCGAACTGCGAGGGACTTGGTTACCTGCTTGAAAATGGTGGGAAATGCACCTATATCGACGCATATTACAACGCCGTTGCAGCAAGAAAACAGGGTGAGCCTCTGGCAATCAAGGTAAAAACATGCCTTTGTACCGGAATGGCAAACTATGACTGCTGGACGTGTGGTCAAACCACCTATCGCCTTAAAGATACAACAAATCGGTTAGCAAACGGAAAATGGCAGCTTCCAAAAGCTGCGGATATTTTTTGTGACTATCAATTCAGCACTGACCACACCATCAGGCTCCCGGAGCCAGAAGTTACATGAAACGCCAGGCAACCTTATTTTTTTATACTGCACTTGCAGCCGTCATACTGGTGGTTCTTGTTTTTGTCGTTAACCAGTTAGAAATGGCAGCAACACTTCTTGGCTCTCTGCACCCTTATGCCGGGAATTTTTTTCTTCTTTTCAGTGTAGCAATCATCTCCACCGTTTTTTACACAGGATTTCATCTGTTTTCAGTTCCGAAAAAGCCAGTACTGCCTGAGGATGAAAATTCGAAATCAATGGCGACCTATGCCGCCTTTCTGATCGGACGATTACCGGTTCACCCGAAGCATCCGGATCCATCAAAAGCTCAAAAGGATCAGCGCTGGCTGCGTACCAACCTGAAGCTTCTCGATACCGACTCACTTAATCTGACCAGACAGATTGCTACAAAAAACTTTTTTGTGGGAGCTTTTGCTCAGAACACATCCTATGGAACAACAACTTCACTCCTCAATAACCTCAAAGTGTTATGGAATGTTTATACCATACACAACCGTAAGCAACATCTCAGGGAGTTCATCCACCTCGTGTGCGCTGTCTATGAGAGCCTGCCTCTTTCAGATTTTAAGAAAGAGGACATTCCTGAACATATCAAGCCAATTATACAGTCTTCGTTCAGTAATACACTCTCATCCCTGCTACCCGGCGGAAATCTGCTGACTCCATTTTTTCTAAACCTCTTTCTGGCAGGATCTACAAATACCTATCTCACCTGTCTTGCGGGTATTATTGCAACTCGCCACTGCCAGGCTATGACTGAAGAGGAGAAAAAAGAAATCATTCAACAAAGTATGTTTGAGGCGTCCTTCATGTTGAAAGAAATCATCCGTGAGTGCAACCCTATTTTGTCAGTCACCATCAGCAAAGCCGTAAAAAAAGCAGGCATCGAAAGCCTTGACACCATCCAGCCTCCTTCGACAGGGAGCGGTGTTGCCCAAGATATTGTTTCACATCTGGCAAGCTCACTGAAAAATATTCTCAAGGACAATGGATAATAAGACAATAGAAAAATTGTCAACGGTTCATTATCAATTGTTATTACGAATTTCACGGAAAAAATCCTGGAGCATGCTGCGACATTTGTTTTCCATGATCCCACCGAAGACCTCTGGCTGATGGTTGAGTTGCTTACACCCGGTCACATTCATGATCGTGCCTGACGCTCCCATTTTTGGATCGTAAGCACCGAAAACAACTCTCCCAACCTTCGCATTGACGATGGCACCAGCACACATCGGACAGGGTTCAAGGGTAACAGCAAGAGTACAATCGTTGAGATACTTGCTGCCGATCGTTGCCATGGCCGAGGTCAGTGCTATCATCTCAGCATGTGCTGTTGCATCACAAAGTGCTTCCACCTGGTTATACCCTCTGCCGATAACATGACCATTGCTATCGAACACAACCGCACCGACAGGAACCTCCTTTCGCTCAAACGCCTTGACCGCTTCCCGAAAAGCCAATTCCATGCAATACGTAAAATCTATCATACTTTTTCAACAGTGAACTTTTGGATAACACTTTATCGTATACTAAAATAAGAGAATTAATTTTATCTTTTGCCAAGAATTTCAATGAAAAAGGGCGAAAGTCTGATACCAAAACGTCAGGAATGTCACCCCGGATAATTTCAGACGGAATGAAAGTGTTCTACACTTATTTTTCTATTTGCTCTGGAGTTGAAAATGTTTTAACTTAATCCAAGTACTGAGCGATATAACCGAAAACACAATATTGAACAACATCTCTCTTATAACCTCAAAACAATAAAAGCCATGTCAAACGGAAGCAGCGACGTATCAGGTGCCATCAATAACCTTATTGATACCCTGGGGAAACTTGCCCAACAGCAGGTTGAATTTCTGAACAGCGGAATCAAGACAGCATCACAGCTTGCTGAGCCTCTCGGCAAGACTACCACCGATCTGTTTAGCAACATTATCTACACTCTGAACCAGGTTTTGCAGAGCATCTCTTCTGCTATCGCACCTAAAAGATAAGTGTTGAGTTTTTTAAAAAAAGCACCTTATAGGGTGCTTTTTTTTTGCCTCCATTGACTCCATTGAAACGATACCGACAGAACATTGCTGTATGGCCATCCGCGAAAATATCACTGCTCTTTTTAACTCTTGTTGCAGCCGCACCCTTTCTATTACCAAAATACAGGGCGATGCCTCAAGCCGCCAGTATTTCCGGGTGATCGGGACAAACAACACCGCCGTTGCCTGTTATGATCCGGTGCTTGAAACATCAACGATGGAAGCCTACCCATTTCTGGTCATACATGAACTTTTATCCCTGTATGACATTCCTGTTCCAAAAATCATGGCAATAGATACAGAAAAAGGGCTACTGCTTCTTGAAGACTGCGGGAATTTGATGCTGCAAAATGTTTTTGATTCGCCATCAGAGCATGCACTGCCTGGACTCTATAAAGAGATTATTGACATCCTGATACAACTTCAAGCAATTGGTGGTAACAACAACATTCCGTTCAGCATCAGTTTTGATGTTGACAAACTCATTTTCGAATTTGATTTTTTTATAGAATACGGTTTGCTCAACTATTTTGCTCCAGCCTTTGACCAGCAGTCAATCAACGTATTACGACATGAATTTGAAACTATTTCGAAGCTTCTCGTCAAACCTCGCCACTTTGTGCTGAATCACAGGGACTTTCACAGTCGCAATATTCTGATTCACCACACAAAACCGGTAATTATCGACTTTCAGGATGCCCGTATGGGCCTGCCGCAATATGATGCCGTCTCCCTTATCAAGGATTCTTATGTCAAACTTCCCCCTGTGCTAGCCGAATCTCTGAAAGCATATCACTACAATGCGCTCCGCAGTTACGGACTTTGTACCATGAGTTTCGACGAATATCTTTTTTATTTTGACATAATGGCCTTTCAGCGCAATATCAAGGCCATTGGAACCTTCTGTTACCAGACCAGAGTCAAAAAAAACAGCACCTTCGAACACTCAATTTCACCCACACTGGCCTACATTCCTGATTATATTGAAGCAAGAGCCGAACTGAAAGCGGCAGGAAAAATTCTTAAGCCTCTTTTTGACCGAGTGGAATCATGAAAGCATTTGTCCTTGCCGCTGGCCTCGGCACCCGTCTGCGTCCCTTGACCGATCATCTCCCGAAACCACTGATTCCCGTTCTCAATATCCCCTCTCTTTTCTACACTTTATTTTTGTTAAAGCAAGCAGGAATCAGAGAAATTATCTGCAACATCCATCATCATGCCGAAGCAATACAAAACTTTGTCAAAGCGAGCAATCTCCCAGATATGGATATCTCTTTTTCGGAAGAACCTGTAATTCTCGGAACAGGAGGAGGCCTTAAAAAATGCGAAAAACTCCTCGGAGCGGATGAGTTTCTACTGGTCAACAGCGATATTATTACCGATATTGACTTTGGTGCACTTATACGACATCACCAAGAATCTGGTCGTGGAGGAACCCTCACCCTTTATGAAACACCGAAAGCTGCCGCCATAGGTTCTGTTGGTATTGAGGAAGGTCTGGTCAAGGATTTCAGAAACCAGCGGTATACCGGTCTCGTATCCTCTTTCATTTATACAGGTACGGCTGTTCTCAGTCCGGAAATCTTCCGCTTTATGAAAGCAGAGTTTTCGGGAATTGTCGACACTGGATTTACAGGACTTATCGATAACGGCGGCCTCAGCTATTACCAGCATAAAGGATTATGGATGGACATCGGCACCATGCAAAGCTTCTGGCAGGCTAATATCAATAGTGCATCTGTTATTACCGATCTCGGTGACCAGATGAACTTGGCGATTGGCACGCGGCCCCATGCGATCTCTCCAGAAGCTGTCATCAGCCCGGATGCGGAGATTTTCTGCTCCGTTATTGGAAAAGGTTGCTATATCGGCCCAAAAAGTATCATCAGGAACTCAGTGCTGCTTTCAGGAGCCGAGGTCAAATCAGGAAGTACCATTATCAATGCTGTTGTCGATCACTACAGTACAATAGTCATGGAAGAACCGGAACATAAAAGGAAAAACTGATGGTAGCAACAGGTCTCGACATCCTGATCAGGAACACTAACCGTATTCAAAACAAAAATATCGGACTGATCGTCAATCAGACATCTATAACCCCTGACCTGAAATATTCATGGGACATACTGAGAAAGAAAGACCTTCATATCCAAAAAATTTTTTCTCCCGAACATGGACTTTTTGCCACTGAGCAAGATCAGATAGGCGTCAGATATCAGCCGGAAGTGCGCTGTGAAGTAGTCAGTCTCTACGGCGATTCTGCAAAGACACTTATTCCTGACAAAGCGGTACTCAATAATCTTGACCTTATCATTTTCGATATTCAGGATGTCGGCTCCAGATATTACACCTACATCAACACGCTTGCACTTTTTATGGAGGCAGTTTCGGGTATGGACATAGAAATCATGGTACTCGACCGTCCGAATCCATTAGGAGGCATCATAGTAGAGGGACCGCTTCTCGACCTAACGTTCTGCTCGTTTGTCGGCGTTTTCCCTGTACCGGTGCGCCACGGTATGACTGCAGGAGAGTTAGCTCTTCTCTATCGTGACTTCAAAAAACTTGATGTCAACCTCAACGTCATCGCTATGGAAGGCTGGCGGCGCTCCATGCTGTTCCATGAAACAGGCCAGCCCTGGATTCCTCCCTCACCCAACATGCCAACCTTTGCTACTGCGGAGGTTTATCCTGGTATGTGCCTGTTTGAAGGGCTCAACGTCTCTGAAGGAAGAGGTACGACCACACCGTTCCAGCTTTCCGGAGCGCCGTTCATAAAACCGTACGACCTTGCCGAACGATGTGCCGCATACAGCCTCGAAGGTGTTCTTTTTCGTCCGGTATGGTTCAAACCAACATTTCATAAGTTTGTTGGAGAGGTTATTGGTGGCATCTGGCTGCAGGTTACCGATCACTCCCGATTCAGATCATTTGCGACCGGTGTTGCCATGACTTCAGCCCTGTATGAGCTCTACCCTGAACGTCTGCAGTTTTTATGCGGCGTGTATGAATTCAACGATACCATTCCTGCCTTCGATCTTCTGACAGGAAGCAGCCGCATCCGCGCCGCTATCAAAAATGGTTGCAATACCTGCGACATTCTTGCTTCATGGCGGCATGAAGAAACTGAATTCAGTAGCATCAAATCGGGCTTTCACCTGTACGAACCATAATGCTTGTGCTCCTTCACGAGAAAAAGCACTGAAGCAACCTTCAAACAGCAAGTAAACCATTGTTCTCCATGCAGCCCATTGATCTTGCCATCATTATTCTCTTTCTGGTCGGAAATACGCTTTTCGGGTTGTGGCATGGAAAAAGCAACAAAAGCAGCAACGACTATTTCCTCGGAAATCACAACCTTCCATGGATTGTCTCAATGCTCTCCATTGTCGCCTCAGAAACTTCAGTACTGACCTTTGTCAGTGTTCCAGGTCTTGCCTATCGGGGTGACTGGAGTTTCCTGCAACTGGCTATGGGCTACATAATTGGACGAATTCTTGTCAGTGCTATTCTTCTTCCAATGTATTTCAAACATGGCGTGAGCTCTATTTATGAAATAATCGGTATCCGTTTTGGTACAGGCATGCAAAAAGTGGCAGCTCTGGTTTTTCTTGTTACCAGAACACTTGGTGATGCCATCAGGTTTCTTGCAGCAGGCGTGGTTGTTCAGGTGGTCACTGGATGGTCGCTTCCACTCTCGGTCATGATTATCGGTGTTGTCACCCTTGTCTATACCCTGTCAGGCGGCATAAAGGCGGTGGTCTGGCTCGAAAGTTTTCAATTCAGCCTGTATCTTTTGGGGGGAGTTCTCTCCATCGTTTTTCTTCTTCACAGCATAGATAAGGGCCTGCCTGAGATACTAACATCGCTGGCAAGCTCCGGCAAACTGAAGATCATCACTACCGATCCTCATTTCTTAACCAACCCGCTCACTTTTTTCAGTGCATTTATCGGAGGAATCCTGCTCTCGCTCTCATCCCATGGGGTAGACTACATGATGGTACAGCGCGTACTCGGCTGCAAAGATCTCCGTTCAGCAAGAAAAGCAATGATTGGAAGCGGGTTTTTTGTCTTTGTTCAGTTTTCAGTCTTTCTTCTTGCAGGTTCACTGATTTCAGTGTTCATGCATGGAGTTCCCATGGAGAAAGATCGGGAATTTGCCTTTTTTATTGTTCATTATCTCCCCGCAGGACTGAAAGGATTACTGATTGCAGGAGTACTCTCTGCTGCGATGTCCACCCACAGCTCAGCAATAAACGCACTCGCCTCTTCAACGGTCAACGACATTATTGGGGGGACTGCCTCTCTCGGCTTTTCAAGGATTATCAGTTTCTTATGGGCTATCCTGCTGATTATCATTGCGCTCATGTTTGACGCTGGCAACAAAGCTATTGTCATGGTAGGCCTTGAAATTGCCTCTTTCACTTATGGCGGCCTTCTTGGACTTTTTCTCCTTTCAAAAAGCAAACGCCACTTTCATCCGGCAAGTCTGGCCACTGGTCTTGTCGCAAGCATGGCCATTGTCTTCGTGCTGAAACATTTCGGACTTGCCTGGACATGGTATATTCTGGTGTCCGTCATGATCAACATTGTCATTGTCTTCATCACCGACACCCTCATCAAATCTATAAAAACCAACATTCCGAAAAAAAATTCAGCGAGCAAACGTTGATAACTTTCATAGGAAATCTTGACACCGAATACCTAATCATTTATTCAGGAAGTACATCATAGTATTGCTCAAGGTTTGTCTGAGGCTCTTGAATGTCATTAACCACTTCAAAAGTTTTATTTTTGGCCTTCTCAAGCAACAACGAGAGAACAAGGAGCTCTGCCACATCCGCACGGTTGATAAAGCCGTTCCACAACCGGTCACCAGTATCAACGTGAAGTTTATGGAGCAAAGGCTCGCCATCTTTCAAACCACCAGGCCGTACAATAGTATATGACCGCCCCTCCTGTCCAAACACCTTCCTCACATGCTCTTCAGCTTCCCATTTTTTCAGCAACACACCGGCAAAAAGATTAAGCGGATGATACCACTTGGTAACAGCCAGAGAGCTGATTAGAGCAAAATGTTTTACTCCCGCTTTTGCTGCCTCATCAGCCAGTCTCTTCACTCCATCCCGATCAACATCTGCAGGTGATGATTCTCCAGAATAAGAGCTTGAACCAAGCGTTGAAATAACCGCATCACATCCCTTAACTGCTTGTCCAATATCGACAGCATTCTGAATCTTGCCAGTCACAATTTCAACACTATCACCAAACATCGCCAAAGCCTTATCTTTATCCCTCGAAAACACTCTGACAGATATTCGGTAATGCAGAAGCCGCTTTACAACCCATTGCCCGGTCTTGCCCGTCGCCCCTGCCACAAGAACTTTGCCTTGGTACACATTATTCATCATTCATCATTTATACTGATTCGAAGATCAATTATTATTTTATAACACATTACCATAGAACACCGATGAGCGCAATATAGTTTCTATTATAACGGTAGTAAAATGCCTACTTTACTATTGAATAACAGTCATTCACCCGTTGCCATGGCGGAACAGCGCTTATACTTCTGATATAATCAAATTACGCACTTATGAAAAAGAAGCGGTTTACAGTCAAAATACTCACTGTTGGGATGATGCTTGCAATGTACCAGACCGCATCAGCATACGATCAGGAAACTCTGAACTTGCTTAAAAAAAATATTAGCGGCTGGAATACGAAGCGTCTTGCAACTCCGGGACATATCATTGATCTCTCCAGGGCCCCACTTGAAAATGCCGACCTTTCCGAAGCCTGCCTTGTAAAGGCTAATCTCAAGGGAGCATTCATGAAAGGCGCCAACCTCAAAAATGCAAACATTGAGGGTGCCAACCTCAGATGGAGTATGCTGGAAAAAGCAGATTTGAGCGGCGCCAACATGGTTAATACGAATCTTTTCGAAGCCAATCTTGAAGGTGCAAACTTGAAGGGCACTAACCTTAAAGGAACGACAGGCATCGAACAAGCCAATCTCTCTGGCGCCACCTTGTCAAACAATACCATACTTCCTTCAGGTGAAAGAGCTGGTTCGCGCTGGAGTACACTGCACAATGCACAATTTGTCAGTGAACCGGAACGTATGTTCGTCCACGATACATCTCCATTCACTGAGCTTTCAGCACCCTTTTATAAACCGTTTCCTGCTGAACCCCGCATCACAGCAACAACAGAAACCGGCACCAGGACGTCGCAGGCTGCATTTTCCGATTTAAATTTTGAAAATGCTTCTCTTGATCATGCTGACATGGCAGGAGCCAATTTTGCCAACGCCAATTTCCAAAAAGCAGAGCTCCGGTCGGCAAAAATGCATGGCGCCAATCTGCAGTGTGCCAACCTTGACCGGGCATTTCTCAAAGACGCCGATCTGAGCAACACCAACCTCTCAAAAGCAATGCTTTACGCAGCCGTACTCACCGGGGTAAACCTGAGCGGCGCAAATCTTGAGGGAGCCTCTCTGTTTAATGCCAATCTTGAAGGCGCAAATCTTGAAGGTGCAAACTTAAAAGGAGCTAACATCATGGATGCGAACCTCAACAATGCAACCATCTCACCGCTCACCATTTTACCATCAGGAGAACATGCAACAGCAAACTGGGCAATAATGAAACAAGCGATATTTGTGAAGCCTTAGTTCAGATCGGGAAAACGCTTGCGGTAAAAAAAATACTGGAGCAGATGAACTTTGCTGATATTTGGATCACTCGCCTGAAGCTTGTTTTTTTTGCCAGTTCTGGTAACCACGTCAAGAGTTCCATCATCATTAACCTTGTGAACTTTCCAGAACTTGTCCACAACATAGTGATAGTCTTCTCCATGTTCAAGAGGATAAACCTGTCTTGCCCTCGGACCTGGGCAAAATGAGCGCTTAGGCTTATGGTAAATAATGTTATCGCCAACACTGAATTTCATGTCGCCCTCCTTTCCGCTGATATGATCGGACCTCTTGATTATAGATATGCCATCTAATTGTTATACAAATAAAAACAGGAAAAACAAACTGATTTTATCGCACATAAACTTGTGATAAAGGATTTTTCTTACCGCATTATTTGTGTTTTTTTGGGGGAATATTAAATAGTTTGCAGGTAAGCACAGGAAGAAGAAAGATGGCAACAGTAACACCAGAGGTAATGATATCCGCCTCATGCCCCTCCAGAAACTGAAGGAACGCCGTTTTTGGATAAAAATGCTCTATTGCCGAGAGGGATAGTTTGCAGCCAAGTAACCCGATAACCAGAAACGCACAACTTTCAAGAAACGGATATTTCTGCATCAAACCCACAAACCCCTGGGCAACAAAACGCATGGCAAGAATACCAATAAATACCCCGATACAAACCAGGAGCAAGTTATTAGTAAATGCTACAGCCGCGAAAATGTTGTCTATCGAAAATGCCAGATCCATTATCTCAATGAGAAGTACTGTCGACCAGAATACACCCAGTGAACCTGAAGTTAATCTGTAAATAGTGTTACTCTGCTTGTCGAAATAATCATCATTTTTCTTGCGTGTCTTTTCTCCCTTAATCCATCCCCATACAAGATAAAGCAGGTACAGGCCTCCAATTGGTTTAAGCCACCAGATCTGGAATAAAAAAGAGGCAAAAAAAAGACAGAGCCCACGGAATAGATAGGCACCAATAATACCGTATTTCAACGCAGCAGCTCGTTGCTTAACAGGCAAATCCATCACCATGGTAGCAAGCACTGCTGCATTATCGACAGAAAGAAGGCTTTCTATAACGATCAAGTTACCAATAACAAGCAACGACGCCAGTGGATTGTCAGCGATTTGCTGTAAAAGATCAACCATGTTTTAAATTTGTACCAGAACACCTACCTCAATTACTTGACCAGAGGGAAGATCGTAGTATGCCGCTGCGCTAAGAGCATTGAGAGCCATCAAAGCAAAAAGTTTTTTGCGCCATAAAATCATTTTCGACTTAAGCCCGGTGACAATTTTTTCCCGACTCAGGAAAAAGCTGATAGCCTCTGGCCTAAATTGCAACCCTTGATAATTGGCGAGGGCAATGACCTGACGAATATTTGGATGTTCCAGAAATCCGTACCGCGCAACAACCTTGAAAAAACCCTCGCCCAGTCTGGTCACCTCGACCTTACGACTATTTGGCACCCTCGGCACCCGTTCCGTACTGAAATGAAACAGTGCTACTTCCGAATGCATAACCTTGTTGTGACGGAGATTATGAAGCATTGCAATAGGTACCAAATCTGGATTGGCTGTAAGATAAACCGCCTGGCCATTTACTCGATGAGGCTGCTGCAACGAGATACTCTGTATAAACTCTTCAATCGTCAGAGTATGATCCTTGAGCTTCTGTAAAAGGAGACTGCGTCCCTGCTTCCAGGTAAGCATAAGAGTAAACACTCCCAGACCGATCACCAAAGGAAACCATGCACCATGAAAAAGCTTGCTCATGCTTGCGCCAAAAAAGGCAAAATCAATAACTCCAAAAAAGCTGATCAAAACATTGAGAGCGATCCTGTTCCAGTTCCAGAGATCACGTGCTACATAATAAAAGAGAATAGTAGAAATAAGCATGGTTGCTGTGACCGCAACGCCGTAAGCCGCGGCAAGCTTGCTTGAGGAACCGAAACCAACTACCAGACCAATGGTTGCAATCATTAATGTCCAGTTTGCCGCCGGGACATAAATCTGTCCGATATGACCGGCTGAAGTATGCGTCACTGTCAAGCGCGGAAGATATCCAAGCTGGATTGCCTGCTGTGTCAGCGAAAAAACACCGGTAATAAGCGCCTGCGAGGCGATAATGGTAGCGGAGGTTGAAAGCAGCACCATGGGTATCATTGCCCACGAGGGCACCAGTCCGTAAAACGGATGATAAGATTCCTGGGGAAAGGCAAGAAGCAGTGAGCCCTGCCCGAAATAGTTCAAAAGCAATGCAGGAAGCACAAGCAATACCCAAGTCAGGCGAATAGGATGTTTTCCGAAATGTCCCATATCAGCATAAAGCGCTTCAGCACCCGTAACTGAAAGGAAAACCGCTCCCAAAACCATAAATCCCTGAAGATGATTATTCAAAAGAAAGGAAATGCCGTACCATGGCAGGAACGCCAGCAAAATCTGCGGATAACGGATAATTTCAGCCAGACCAAGGAGACCGATAACGACAAACCACACAAAAATAATCGGACCGAAAAGGGCGCCAACCCTTGCTGTCCCATTATGCTGAAACAGAAAAAGACAAATGAGTACAATAACTGTTGCCGGTATTATAAGATCCTTGAATGCTGGCGCGATAATCTGAACCCCTTCAATCGCACTGAGCACTGATATTGCAGGAGTAATCATACCATCTCCATAAAGCAATGCGGCTCCAAACAATCCAATTACAACCAAAAGCCATCGTTCATACCCATTTTTCTTGCTTTGCGTAATGATCAGCGCAGTAAGAGCCAGAATACCACCCTCGCCATCGTTATCGGCTTTCATGATAAAGGTGAGGTATTTAAGGCTGACAATCAAAAGAAGGGCCCAAACAAGAAGGGAAAGAACACCGAGAACATTGGCTTGTGTTATAGAAATACCATACTCCCCATGAAAACACTCCCTGACTGCATAAAGAGGACTGGTGCCGATATCACCGAAAACAACACCGAGTGCGGCAAGAGAGAGCCCTGCAAGCCGCTTCATACCAGATTGACCTGCATGGCTGTTTACATCGGGTTCTTCCGATATTTTTGACATAACAAATGTAAGAAAATAAAAATAGTAGCGATATGGGTTGTTCTTGGCGACAAAACAATTAACCGGACAATATAGACAATAAGTTCTAAATCAAATAAATAGAGCATACCTGGGCTTGCAGGGGATCGCTGAACCGCTTAACCTGAACTTTCTGTCCAAGAACTCTGTTTTTTAAAGTAGGTGATATTTTGAACGTCTGGAATAAGCTCTTAAGCAAGTAGTACCCAATACGATGTTTCTTTCCGGCCTGACGGGTGAATATATAAAGAAATATCGCATGACATGAAACGAGTGAATTGAACAGTGTAACTGTCTGGAGCAGAAAATCCTCCTAAATAAAACAATCCTCCATACTCATTGAAATCAGTTTTTTATTCTGCGTGTAACTGCTCCTTTGATATGGGTTTAATGCTCGAAATTGGCCTGCTGTTATTCTTGGCTTTTTGTCACTAAATGAAATAATTTTTCTGCATATGAATCTTTTTCAATTTTTTTGGAGTCGTTTGAAAGAGCACCCGCTGGCCCGGGTTGGGCCTGGACTTATAACGGGAGTAGCTGACGATGATCCAAGCGGGATAGCAACCTATTCTCAGGCTGGCGCTCAATTCGGTCTGAATATGCTCTGGACGATGCCTCTGGCATTCCCGTTGATGGCTGCAATTCAATCCATGTGTGCCCGTATCGGTAGAGTTACAGGTAAAGGACTCGCTGCGAATATCAAAATTACGTTTCCGCCTATTGTTCTCTATAGTGTGGTGGCGCTGTTGCTGATTGCCAATACCCTGAACATAGCTGCTGATGTTGCTGCTATGGGAGAAGTTGCAGAGCTTATTACGGGTGTCAATCGTCATTGGATGACAGCTTTTTTTGTCTTCGGAACAGTTCTCCTGCAAGTGTTCATCCCGTATCATCGCTACGTCAATTTCTTGAAGTGGCTTACCATTTCCTTGCTCGCCTATGCAGCGGTGCTATTTACTGTTCATGTGCCCTGGGGAGAAGTTATGAAACAGACTCTTCAACCAACGTTTATTTTTAATGCTGATTCAGCAGCAGTCATCGTCGGTGTTTTTGGAACTACAATAAGTCCATATCTTTTTTTCTGGCAAGCCTCCGAAGAAGTTGAGGATATGCATATAAAAAAAGAAGCCCTGCCACTTTTGAATAATAAACGTGTTGCGGGGAAAGAACTTCGCCGTATACGTTGGGATACCTGGAGTGGTATGTTCTATTCGAATATCACTGCCTATTTCATTATTCTGGCTACTGCCGTGACACTTAATGTATCTGGAATTACAGATATCAATAAAGCTGCACAGGCTGCGAGTGCTCTAAGACCTCTTGCAGGGGACTTTGCTTTCTTACTTTTTGCTATGGGTATTCTTGGGGTTGGGTTTATCGGTGTTCCTGTTCTTGCAGGTGCTGGCGCCTATGCACTTTCCGAGGTTCTGAACTGGAATACAGGACTGGAACGCAAGGTTGCTGATGCTCAAGGGTTTTACAGTATTATTGCTGTCAGTGTTTTTCTTGGGCTGGCTATCCAGTATACACCGATTAGTCCAATGAAGGCATTATTCTGGAGTGCTGTTATCAATGGGATCATCGCGGTACCCCTTATGGTTGTGGTTATCTTACTGGTTTCCAAAAAATCTGTCATGGGGAAATTTACTGCAAGTCGGCCGATAATTATTCTTGGCTGGGTAGCGGTTGCGGTTATGGGATTTGCTGCTATAGGTATGCTCATCCCCAAGTAGGAATTGCCAAGGGAGAAACACAAGGAGAGATATTCCAAGTGCCAGAGTACTGATACGGGGAACAGGTAATTCAGGCTAACAAACTGAATATTATTCATATCAAAGAATCAAAACCTCTTCATCCAGTATTGATGCGCAGAATAAAGAGAGCCTGAAATACCGATTGGTTCGCTTTTTATTCTGTTAATATTGCTCTTATATTACACGCATCCTTCCGAAACGCAAGAAAACCTGCCAATATTGCCTGATTAAAATATTTTCCTTATATTAACTTTCAAGACGATCATGAATGGCAAATTGATTTTTATTCATTTTTACCTATCCTTTTCAAAAGTAGTGTGTAAAAGGAATAGCGGGCTTAAACCCTGAGAATATGACCCATGGAAAACACTTTTTCAACTTATCGTTTTTCTCAATACTGATAGCAGTTGCTCTGGCAACACAGATCAGTACCAGTAATTCCGCCGGGGCTGCCAAACGGGCAAGCAATAGTTCTGCTGCCATTACCGAAGGCAATGCCTCTTTTTACTCCGATCAGTTTCACGGCTGCAAGACCGCGAACGGAGAAACCTTCAATATGGATAAATTGACTGCGGCCCACCCTTCTCTGCCATTCGGCACATGGGTGAAAGTAACCAATCTACGAAACGGAAAAGACGTCGTAGTACGCATCAACGACAGGGGGCCGTTTATCAAGGGAAGGATCATCGATTTATCAATCAGTGCAGCCAAAGAAATCGGGATCATCAAATCTGGAACCGTTCAGGTAAAACTCGAAGCACTCGACATTAATCGCAGGGTAATTTGATCTGAACAACAAAAAAGCCTGCTTGATACGGCAGGCTTTTTTAACCTACGAAGCCAATCACATCCCCGTTACATACTTGCTGACATGATTAAAAAAAGCCTGAGGATCAAGAACACCTACAATTCTGCTTTCAGGTATCTCTTTGCCTGTGGTATCAAAAAAAATGATTCCAGGAGGTCCGAACAGACCAAAGCGCTTCATTAACGCGCGATCATCATCACTATTGGCGGTCACGTCAACTCGCAGCAGCGTCATATTTTTAAACTGTTCAACAACCTTCTGATCACGAAAAGTAAAATGATCCATCTCTTTGCAAGCGACGCACCAGTCAGCATAAAAATCAAGCATGATCGGTTTTTTTGCTGAACGCAATGCTTGATCCAATTCCTCTGCAGTCCGGATACGTGTGAAGTTTGGTGCTCCTTCATTCTCTCCGGCATCACCTGTTGAGGCACCATGAATCTGCGAAAGTGGCTGAAAAGCATTGATACCACCAGAAGCAGCTCCAACAAGTTCCACAACCCCTATAACAAAGAGTACCAGACCAAGGGTTTTGCCGAAGCGGAGAGCTATCGAGGGTTTTCCTGGTGACGCATCAAAAACACCGATAAATACCGAACAAAGAATGGCATAGGACCCCCAAACAAGCATAACAGCCGAAGCTGGCAAAATTGGCGATACCATCCAGGCCGCAACGGCAATCAACAAAAGCCCGAACACATATTTCACCCCAATCATCCATGCACCAGCCTTGGGCAACAGACTTCCTGCAGACAAGCCGACAAGTAAAAGAGGAACACTCATCCCCGTAGCCATCGAAAAGAGTGCCAGACCACCGATAAGCACGTCGCGAGTCTGGCTGATATACACCAGTGTTCCTGCAAGGGGTGCGGCAACACAAGGGCCAACAATAAGCGCTGATAAAGAACCCATGAAAAACACCCCGACAAAACGGCCACGCTTTAAGCCACCTGATGCTTTACCAAGCTTGCTTTGCAGGGAGATTGGCAACTGCAATTGATAAACATCAAACATTGAGAGAGAAAGAAGTACGAGAAGCAAAGCAAACATTATCAAAACCCATGGCTTCTGCAAAGCTCCGGCAAGCCCTTCTCCAGCAAGCCCAGCAGCCACACCAAGCAAAGTATAAACCAGCGCCATCCCGAGACAATATGCGACAGCCATCAAGAAACTTCGACGGCGGGTAACATCTCCCTCGCCCACAATGATTGACGAGAGAATAGGTACCATCGGCAGAACGCAGGGAGTAAACGACAGAAGCAACCCGAAAGCAAGGAATGCAAGAGAAATTTTCCATAAGCTTCCTCCCGCAAGGGTGGCTGTGGCCAGGGAGAGATCATTGTCAGGAGCGCTCCCTTTTGATGAGACGCCCGTAGTCGGTGTCGGAGAAGGTGGTGCTCCAGCTACAACAGCACCCGTGCCTGTAAAAGCCACTGCCTGGTCACCAGCAATCAAGAGAACACCCGGTTTACTGGGATCAACCCTGAAAAGCTTTGTTATCGGTGGATAACAGAGACCATCCTCAGAACAACCCTGATACCCTACGTTCAGCGTAAACACTCCATCAGTCTTGACAAGAGGAACCTCTACATCAAGCTTGTCATGATAAATCTGAAGCTTTTCACTGGTTGTCGGATCGGTAAACGTAATCCCTTTTGGTAATGCCGGAGTTTGTAACTGGGCCTTGCCACCCTCGACACTGACCGTAACCTTATCACGATATAATTTGTATCGCTTGGCAATCTCCCAATGCAGCACTACAGTACGACCACTGTTCAGTTCGGCCTTGAGCTTGAACGCCTCATCAGGATCAAGAAAATCAGCGGCGAAAAGAGTGCTCACCCTGAAACAGAGTAACAGAACAAGGCAAAAAAAAGCTGCGATACGCCTAAGAAAAGAAGCGTTCATTCTGTTTGCATCAAAAAAATTATTGAATACTATAACCCCACATTACGCATTCTTATGATAAATCTTTCCAAGGTGGTCTACCGCCAGATATCCCATCCCTGAATCATCAAGAAAAGAGAGCGCGTCGGCCTCTTTCAACATTGCTATTGTGGAGTAGCTTCCTGCGGTAATCGCCAAAGGGGTTACAACGGTTACTGATTGCCACCAGATAACGGGATACCCGGACTGAGGGTTTATAATATGGCAATACCGCTTGCCATTAGCCTCAAAATAGCGTTCATAGTCGCCACTTGTCGCCAGCGCCCCGGCATGGAGAGGAATTGATGCAATAGCGAGCTCTTTGTGCCTGGGATGCTGAATGCCAATCATCCACGGGCTCCCATCAGGCTTTGGCCCCACAACACGAATATCACCCGCCATATTCACATAGCCATGTTTCACTCCCTGCTCGTAAACAATTGTGGCTGCACGATCAGCAGCATACTCCTTCCCAAATCCTCCAAAATCAAGCTCCATACCCACTGAAGGGAGGCGAATAGCTTTATCCTTTCGTTCAACACTTTTCCAGTCGAT
>Ga0114951_10001478_pt1 | contig 28907 bp, 34 predicted proteins | sample AM7aDNAmetaG_FD_88677 | JGI IMG/M metagenome (GOLD analysis project Ga0114951, IMG submission 88677) | Freshwater microbial communities from Finland to study Microbial Dark Matter (Phase II) - AM7a DNA metaG | ecosystem: Environmental > Aquatic > Freshwater > Lake | place: Finland: Lake Alinen... | reverse complement strand
GTGTCCCCGGTGTATAAGGGACTTTCACCCTCTGGAAAATTACACACTTGTAATGTAACCAGTGAAATAAATTTGTATTTTTGATTCTTTTCAACAGCTTACAACAAGTGTGCCCTGCATGATGCTCATGCAGGGCACACACGAACCGGTTGCCGCAATGCGGGTGACCCACGAACGCCGGCCCTCACCTGACCGGCTGACGCCCGTGGAAAAGAAAAGCGGCAACAAGTAATTCCCGCACTTGCGGCAACCGGCCAACCGTTAGCACCTACCCGATAATAACCGATACTAAACTGGAGAAAAGTTTTATATCTTTGTCAAAAGAACGAATCACAATGAATATTTCAGCCGAAAAATTAGATATCATTCAAAGAATCTGCGAGATTCAAGACAATGACCTTCTTGATCTCATAAAAAATATTGTTGACATTCCACTTTCCGCGAAGACAGATTGGTGGGATCAGGTTGGTCAAGATGAGAAAGATTCTATCACTCGGGGAATTGACGATCTACAAAAAGGGAAAGTATATTCCCACGATCAGATAAAAAAGAAATATGAAAAGTGGCTTAAAGATTAGGTGGACTGAAGAAGCCACAAATAATCTTGAAAATATCATTGCCTATCTTGAAGCCAACTGGACTTCAAAAGAAATAACCAAATTCTTTCAGAAGTTAGAAAAACAGCTTATTCTCCTTTCCTTATTCCCAGAAGCTTATCCCAATTCTCTAAAAAGGAGAAAAATTCACAGATGTGTGCTGGCAAAAAATTTGACAATTTATTATACAATTAAAGATGAATATCTTGTGTTACTTTCTATTTTTGACACAAGGCAAAAACCATCTAAAAGAAAAATATAATTCGGCCAGGTGCTTACGAACTTGCACCCGCAAAAAAATCAGCATTGGTGAGGCTTTGCAAAGTTTCACCTTTTCTGCGGTTGCAAGTAAGCGTTAGCACAAATTCAAAGTGACATCATCACAATGAAAAATCATATTATAGATATTCTAATTTGGACAACATCTGTGGCTTTAACAGCATGTTCTGGGTACGCAACAGACAAGTCAGCTGCAAATACAATAGTAGCCAACGATTCATCTGAAATAAATTATAACAATGACACTTTTATAGCAGACAGTAGTACTATTAATAATTTTGAATTGACAAAAATTTATTCCCAAGCTATTTCAGACTATATAAAGGCAGTTTACAAAAAGGACAAAACTGTTTTCGACACATTATTTTTCGGGAAACGCACCTTTGGACAACCTGATGATTTTCCAAACATAAAATTGCCAGAAACAATCGAAAATACTAAAATTAGACTTATAGACCCCGAAGTTGGTAAGAAATTACAGAAAGAACGAAAGTCACGGATTTATATAAACATGATTGGATGGGTTGATAAAAAGAAGGCAGAATTTATTTTGGTTACATTTTCAAACGGATTTGAACATAAATTTGATTTTCATATCAATTATAAACACAATGATACTCAAAATGAATTTCTTCAGGAGAAATCACGAATTGAAGTAGTGATATTTGATAAAAAAGGAAAAGCAGACCATTTTGCTATTTTTGAAGACGGCAAATATATCGGAGACAGGCCAATTAATTGAAAACTAAAATAGAATTGTAATGGTGCTAACGGGCTTGAAGCCGAGCAATGCGGGGCATCGTGGTACGGAGGCAGGTGGGGGCTACTAAACATGGAAACGAAAATCGAAAATACGACCTGCTATCGCCCGCACATGCGGCTGCCGGCGGGGCGTTAGGCGACAAAAAAAGAGAGCCCAAATTCCTTGGTGTTTTAACATTTTGTATCTTGGAACTAAAGATGTTACCTATGATTATAGAAAAAACAAAAGATCAGATACTTATTAAGATTTCACCAAAGGTTGATGCCTTCGGCTTTCAGAGAATCATGGATTATCTTGAATATCTCGAAGTTGCCTCAAAAAGCAAAGCAAAGCAATCTGAAGCGGATAAACTTGCCAATGAACTTAACCAAACCTGGTGGGAAAATAATAAGTCTAGCTTCATTCAATGAGAATCATTGTTGATGCAAATATCATTTTCAGTGCCATATTGAATACAAATGGTAAGATTGGTGATTTATCACTAAATTCTCCAAATATTTTCGAATTTATAGCTCCACGATATCTAAAGGATGAAATTCGTAAGTATCATGATAAGATCAATTAACTTTCTGGATATTCTAATTCAGAATTACTTGAAATCGAAGATAAAGTTTATACGCCAATTTCATTTATTTCCGAAGTTCACATCCCTTACTCTGTCAGAAAATCCGCGTAGAATTTGGTAAAAGACATAGATCCTAAAGATGTTGCATACATTTCATTTGCAAAACATTTCAAGTGCAAATTATGGTCAGGCGATAATAAGTCAGCTCTTCATAAAGCTTTTTAAACCCATGAATCTCATGACATGCCTGTTCAACAATGGTGAACGTTCTTTTTCGTAATTTAGACTTCGCATTTTCCATAGTATAATAATTTTGTGGTTAAAATCATTTATACTACATTTATCGGAAAATGTGCTATCCCGGTCCCGGTTTATCCCGGGACAGGATTTAGTGCAACGAGCCGGCAGCCGGCAATGAGGGGGTTATCGGTAAATGAAGGATGATATCCGAAAAAAACATATACTAAACTCAAATTCAATACCAGCGAAATCCCGCCCTGCGGCTGCCGCTGAGACGATAGCTGCAACACAGAAAAAATGAAAAACAAAAAATCAAAATGCATCTTTAAAAATTAAAGGAGGAATATTATGGAAAGTAAAAATGGAAAAGTAGTTCTCATTACAGGGGCAAACAAAGGAATTGGTAAGGAAATTGCACGTCAGCTAGGTATACTCGGATATACAGTTGTACTCACAGCCCGTGACCAAAAGGCTGGTGCAACGGCGGTTGAAGAACTTGTTGCAGCAGGTTGCGATGCTCATACTGTGCAACTCGAAGTTACTAGTGCCGACGATTTAGCCAATCTTGTGACGTATCTTGAAAAGAAATATGGCAAGCTTGACGTGTTAGTAAATAACGCTGGGATTGCTATAGAATGGGACGGGAAACCAACTAATTCGGAAAAGATTCGACGTACACTCGAAGTCAACCTGATCGCCCCCTATGCAATTACAGAAGCATTAGTGCCTCTTCTTTCAGTCAGTGACGACGCCAGGGTAATTAACCAGTCATCGCAGTTAGGCTCTATTGATGCAGCTGAGAATATGTGGCAGTATATTTCGGGATTCATGACCGTAGGATATGCGACATCTAAGGCTGGTCTTAATATGCTTACTCAGATTCAATCCAAAACCCTGGGAGTTAAGGGAATTGCAGTTGCTGCAGCACATCCGGGTTGGGTAAAGACTGATCTCGGCACAGATTCTGCCCCCATGGAAGTTGAAGATGGAGCAAGTACAGTAGTTAGTCTCGTGACAATTGCCAGGGACCAGTTTCCTCATGGACAGTTAGTACACAAAGGTGTGCGCATACCCTGGTAGTGCCAAGTTTAGTTGAAAAGACATTCAGCTAACATATAAGGATTAAACGAAGCGTAGCTTCGATTTTATCCGTTGTTGTACGATACCTGCCTCCGGTATGATTTTCAGAATGTTTCTTTATGGGGATTCAATCAATAACTTGTAGCGATTGAGTTGCGCGCATTCATGGGTCATTAGTTTCCGTTTCTCTCGTCCCGGTAATCCTTCCAGGTGAATGTAACTTTTCCATCTTCAATGCTTTTTAGCCGGTGATTGGAGATTGCGATCTTGTGGGTATAGCGCCCAAGATATTCCACCACCTGCTGCGGACCAAAAAAAGGTTGTTAGGCTTAGGACTTTCCCCGGAAGACAAGGCTCATGGCTTTGACAGGAAACAGGAATTTTCCGTCGCCCCTTGCTTTTTTCCATTTACCCTGCCGGTTTATCCCGACAGCGGGAACAATACAGTGCAGGTGGGAATGAAGCCCTTTTACCTCCTTGCATGCTTTCTGGACCACAGTCACCGCATGTTTTCTCTTAAAATAAGATTGTTTTCTGGTCATAACGCTAAATTTTAGTGGTTATGACCTTTTATACGTAAGCTATTTGTTTTTAACTTAGCTACCTGCCGACGCAGGAGGCAGGTCTAGTACAACAAGTGTGCGCTGCATGAGCATCATGCAGCGCACACACAACCCGTCTACCGCAAAATGTAATTACTGCATGATATGAAGAGAACGTTATTAATGATTTGTTTTGTACTGATTTCGGTTGCTTCCTTCTCTCAATGGATCCAGCAAACCTCGCATACAACCAAAAAACTGCGTTCAGTCTGCTTTATCAATGAAAACACCGGGCTCGTTGTGGGTGACGTCGGGACCATTTTAAAGACAACAGATGGCGGTACCGTATGGACGACCATTTCAAGCGGAACCACAAAGAACTTAAACTCTGTTGACTTCCCGAAAGCAGATACGGGTTTTGCTGCGGGCGACAGCGGGATCATCCTGAAAACCATGGACGGCGGCTCAACCTGGACTACCAGTTATTCCGCCCCGGGATTAGGTGCTTTTTATAGTGTTAAATCCCAGAAGGAAAATAAGGTTTGGGTGACTGCCACCGGAGCCCTCCTTAAAACCCTGAACTGGGGTGCAACGTGGTACGTGCAAACTGCCGGGGTACCTGCTCCCTATTATGCAGTATCCTTTCCCGACACAACCACAGGCTTTGTTGCAGGAGTTGCCGGAAACCAGGGATTCATTTATAAAATTCCGGGAGGCACCATGACTTTTCTGCCCGGGAGCAACACCGGTTTATACTCCGTTTTCTTTCCTGACGACACAACAGGATACGCGGCCGGGATGTTTGGAACGGTTGTCAGTACCACCAATGCGGGGAACACCTGGAACATATTGCAGCACGATTCGGGAACCTGCTATTATGCTATTTTCTTTACAGGAAAAAACACAGGTTACCTGGCCGGTGCCAATGGTTTGATCAAAAAAACCACCAACGGCGGGAGCAGCTGGAATGTTTCCCCCTCCTCAACTTCAGAAGAACTACGGGCGATATACTTTGTTAATGCAGATACTGGTTATGCAGTCGGAGGAAACGGCACCATATTAAAAACGAACAACGGAGGCGTTATATCTGGTGTGGACATGAAACCAACCGAACCGGTTTTCATGATTTATCCCAACCCGGCACATGATAAAATACACATCGTTCCCGGGAACCGAACGTATGCTGGTTGCCGGTTAACAATTACCAACATGCTCGGAGAACAGGAAGCCACGAAGGAGTGCCATGATCAAAGCGCGTATGAATTTGATGTGACCTCCATTCCTGAGGGGCTTCATGTTTTAAAAATTCAAACAGAACATGGAGTTGAATACAAGAAATTAGTACTGAAATAATATCGATCCAATGAGACATCGCCGGTTCCGGGTCTTCCTGGTTTAATTTATTTTTCCGGCGTTTTCAAGCACCATCGTCGCGCAATCGTGGGATTTCATCAAGGAAAAAGATGGCATTAAAATATATACCCGCAATCAGGAACCGGATGGAAAAAAAATAAGCCCGGCGCGTTGTTTCCCGGAACAGTAAAGAAGGCCCGGCCGAGTCGCCAAATTATATGACACTGTTACAATGCGATTTCAAAATATTCGGTTCCTGATGGTGTGAAAATGTTTAATTTTATTGCAGGGAATTCGTAATGCCCGTTTCATCCATGTTGGGCAACAGCATACACGAATTAAGGTGCGGGGGGTAATCGATACCGGATCAGAACAGGTTTGCAGACCGGCGAAATGCGAAAACTCATCTACAAAAGGAGGTGTCATGAAGTTCATTTTTGCATCCATACTGGCCATCCACGGACTTATTCATTTCATGGGATTTGCCAAAGCCTATCAGTTTGCTGAGCTGAAACAACTCGTCCTGCCTATTTCGAAACCAGTCGGGATGTTGTGGATGCTGGCCGCTTTGCTTTTCCTTGCCGCGGTTATTTTATACCTTTTGAACAGTGAATGCTGGTGGATGCCGGCCCTGCCGGGAATATTCATTTCCCAGGCGGTTATTATTATCAGCTGGCAGGATGCCCGGTTCGGCACCATTGCCAATGTCATCATCGTGGCAGTCGCATTGATTTTTATCAGTGTATTACACTTTGAGAATACATTCCGGCGCGATATAAGTGATAACCGGCTCACAAACAACTCGTTGTCAACGGATATTCTTACTGCAGCAGACATCCGGGAATTGCCTGGCCCGGTGAAGCGATATTTACAACATACCGGCGCCGTCAACAAGCCGAAAGTCAAGAACATGCAGGTTGTTTTCGATGTGCAGATGCGGGGAAAGGGGAAGGAGTTTGCAACATACACATCGGAACAATTCAACTTTTTTGACGACCCTGCGCGGTTGTTTTTCATGAAGGGAAAAATGTTCGGGCTTCCCGTTTCAGGCTACCACCGTTTTGTAAAAGGCACCGCCACCATGGATATCAGGCTATTGGGAGGTATCAAGGTCGTCAACCTGTCGGGCGAAGTGTTAAACAAAACCGAGACTGTCACCCTGTTTAACGACATGTGTTTAATGGCCCCAGCAACGTTGATTGATAAAAGAATCAAGTGGGAAGAAATCGACAGCAACTCAGCCAGGGCGGTTTTCACGAATCATGGCGTTTCAGTCGCTGCCACCCTTTTCTTTAACAACAAAGGACAATTGGTTGATTTTGAATCCAACGACCGTACAGAAGTGACGGAGATGAAACAATACAAATTTACAACGCCGGTTTCGGGATACAGGGAACTGAACGGCACCAATATCTGGACCAACGGTGAAGCAGTGTGGGAATACCCCGACGGGAAATTCACCTATGGAAAATTCACGTTGAAAGAGATCAGGTATAATTGTAACTGACAATGCCGGCAGGTTCTCATTCAGCTTAATAACCGGACAACTCATGAAAGCCAGGACCAACATTTTATTTAGTTCCATCTTTCTTATCGCGGCAATGACATCATGCTCGTATGTGTTTCAGCGGCCGTACATAGCAACTTCACCCAATGTCAATTGTTTTGAGAGGAAAAAGGAGAAAAACCTGAAAGTATCGGTATTTGTCAACCATTTCGATGTTCAGTCAAACATGGCATTAAACAAGAATTTCGGTTTATCCGCAGGGCTGAATGGTGCTTTCAGGGGACAAATCGGCGGTGAACTTGCCGGGATATCATACAAGCATATAAGCGAAAGGAACTATGTTGAAATCCAGTATGGTTACGGTTTCTTCCACAATAAATCAACCATTACCAATATGCCCTGGGACCCCGGGGCGTTGATAGAATATGGGTTGTGGTTAAGCAGGGATATCAATGCCGATTACCATAAGATTTTTATCCAGCCAACCTATTTCCTGAATACAGCCCACGTCAGCGTAGGATTTGCGATCAAACTGAGCGCCAACTATTTTGACCGGTATCACTATTTTTATTCTGTCCGCGACGATTCCAAGGGCGATTATAACTACACGGTGACCCACACCACTTCTGATTTCCGTTACAAATGGAGTTTTGTTGTTGAACCTGCCGTAAAAATTGAATTCAACCACAGATTCTTTATGCAAGTGTCAACACTTTTTTCTACCAATTCCTGCAATTCAACACTTTACAACACAACGTATGTAAATCGTTCAATCAGACAGGAAACATACAGTGAATCAGCAAACCCGCAGCATATCAGTTTCCTTTTCAGCATTGGTTATGAATTCAGATTTGGAAAAAAAATAAAGAAAAAGGAGGAATAATATTTTTCATAACGCGACATCATGTAAAATTTGCCCCGTGAAAACAGGTTCCCTTGTTTTGGTTATGCTATCACTGCTTATGCTGGCCGGCTGCAAAAAACACCATGAAAGTAATTGCGTTGAAATTGACCATGGCACCGTGAGTTTTACACCGCAGGAAAGGTTGATACAACCCTACAGGGTTCATGATTCGCTCGTTTTTGTCAATGAGCGCCTCAATACCCTGGTGACATACTGCTGCACCTTCCAGGCTTCAGCCTACCAGATTGCGAGCGAGAATGCACCCGACGCCCAGGGCAATATCGAATGCCTGGGAAATTACTACAGAGTAGAATACTCATTGACAAAATTTTATGAGATGCCGAAAAAGTTTATTTTTCTTTCTGTAGTTACATCATATCCATTTGATACAATGTATAAAGAGAATCGATTCCAGGTTGGGGTCGGGTTTCCGGGTGATTCGATTTATCCTTTTGACGGTTTTTATGGTTTCAGGGAGGATTCCTTATTTAATTATCCCCATTTCCCATATGCGAAAATTGATCAGTTCTACGACACGATAACTATCGGACGCAAGCTCTATCACAAAGTTTACCTGCTGGAAGGAACTCATTTGCCGTCTAATTACGAGCAAATCATTAAAATATTTTATTCGGTATCAGAAGGAATTCTGGGATTCTCGACAAACAAGTTCAATGCCTGGACGCTTCAGCAAAAATTCATTCTACCCTGATTCCGGCGAGCCGTTACCGACCCGGAAAATTGGTACGGGAATCGGCTGCAGCAAATTTCGTGAAATTATAAAACGATATGGAACAACAAACAGACGGGCAACCGGAAATCGCGCTAAACAAACCAAGAAACAGGTTCGTGGCATTTTTACTGTCCCTGGTGTTTCCCGGTCTCGGACAAGTCTATAACGGGCAACCCTGGAAAGCGGGTCTCTTTTTCAGTATCGTCCTGCTTGTGGCATTTGTTTTTGGCTTAACACGATGGATTACTTCATTTTACGGTCTGGTGTCGCTGCTCCTGGCGGAACTGGCCTTGAGAATTTACGTCCTCATCGATGCCGTGAAAAATGCAGCCAGGCAAAAAGAATATATTCCCAAGCCCTACAATACCTGGTACTATCATTTGCTGATTGCCGCTGGAATGGTGGCGATCCTCCTGGTTTATGACATCAGCGCTGTTACAGGAATAAAAACCGTGATTATTCCGACAACTTCCAATTATCCGACATTTCACCTGGGTGACAGGCTGGTGGCAGACCTGCGGGCCTATAAAAACAACGGGCCGCAATACGGGGACCTCGTCATTTTCACAAAACAGGACGGTAAAATGTATACATACCGGGTTGTCGGCCTTCCTGCAGATCACCTTACACTCGCCGGCAACATTATAACCGTGAACAACCAACCTGGCAAACAAACGCTCCTGCAGGAAACGATCAACGATGGCATGCCTGTTTCCGAAGTTGAAGAAGAACTTCCCAACGGGCATAAACACCGTTTGTATAAACGCCTGCAGCCCGGCACCAATTCCAGGGCAGATTTTGACGGCATCGTGGTTCCCGCCGGCTGCTACTACCTTTTGGGCGACAACCGCGACAATGCCGCCGACAGCCGGTATGAGGGTTTTATCAGCAGAAACAGGATTAAGGGGCGGATTATTTACAGTTACTGGGGAAGTTCAACCAAACGAATAAATATTAATTTCAGAGACAAATAAAAAGATGAAAACGAATAACAAGTTGGACAATTCCTTTGGCCCCGCGGGCTCTTTCGCCGGACGGATCGTATTTGTTGCCGCGATCATCTTATCCTGCTTTTATTACTCAGGAGCACTCCTGGTTTTAATCGGGGGATTTGTTGGATTTACCTGCTCCAGTGCAATTATCGATTACGATAAAAAATGCGTGAAATTTTCAAACAACCTTTTCGGGATAATTCAAACCGGCAATTGGATTCAGATCGAACCGGGAATGACCATTGGCATCAAAAAACTCAACCAGACTTTCACAGCCTATAGCCAGGGAAACAGGTCGCTGGATGTTCCTGAATCGGATTTCAGGATTATCCTGTTTGATGGGGATGGAAAGGAAATAATGCCTTTGAAAAAGACAAACTCTCTGGATACAGCAAGAGCCGAACGCGATACAATAGGAAACTCCCTGGGATTGAAGATTATCTGATAGTTTCCAAAAACATAAGAAATTAAAACACATCCAATACGAAACCAGAGAATCTGCTGCCATGATCAACGAGATAAAGAATTTTAAACAATACCTTGCCGGGGTTATTCCAATGGGCGAAGGATCGTTTGAAATCGCGCTCCAATATTTGAAAGTTGAAACGATTGAAAAAGGGGAACACCTTGTAAAGGAGGGGCAAGCATGCAACAAGGTTGCTTTTATCAGTAACGGGCTTTTCAGGATCTACTACCTTAAAGACGGCACAGAAATCAACACCTGTTTCTGCAAAGAGAATTCAATCACATCGGCGTTCGACAGCTTTGTAAACCAGGTCCCTTCGAAGGAGAACATACAGGCGCTTGAAGATTCGGTGGTGGTTACGCTATCGTCGGAAAACCTCGCAAAGATGGTCGGTGAAAATGCCGTCTGGCAAACTGTGAGGCAATTGCTTACCGAAAAGGAGTGCCTGCGCTTATCCGGAAGGGCCACCTCGCTAAGTTTTGAACCGGCCCTGGAAAAGTACAGGAACCTGCTCAGAGATCAGCCTGAAATCATACAACGGGTGCCGGTTCAGCATATCGCGTCGTACCTGGGCGTTTCGCGTGAAACGTTAAGCCGTATCCGTGCCCGGGTCGGGGAGTGAATTTTGTGACAAATGTCAATTGAATTCCTGAACGGCAAACATAATTTTGTTGCATAATAAACCAAATAAAAAACATGTTATGAAACGAAAAGGAACACACAAACCCACGGTGGAAGATGCAATTGAAATAAGCGGCATTGAAATTCTGCATCCAGGCGGATTTGAACTCACCAAACGTACCGCCGAACTTTGCGGGTTACAAGCGGGCATGCATATCCTGGATGTGTCATCCGGACGGGGAACCCAGGCCGTTTATTATGCACAGGCATTCGGGGTGAATGTTACCGGGCTTGATATTTCGGAAGTGATGATCAAAACAGCCACCCAGCGATCGGTTGACAGCAGAACCAGAGAAAAGGTTAAATTTGTCCTGGGAGATTCTCAGGCGCTTCCCTTTGAGGACAACACCTTTGATGCGGTCATTAATGAATGCGCCGTTGGGATACCCGACGATTCTCAAAAAGTTTTGGATGAAATGCTGCGCGTTGTCAAGCCGGGCGGCGCGGTTGCCATCCATGAATCAACCTGGAAAAAGCAGGTATCGGGGAAAAACAAGGATGAGATTGCTGAAAGATACGGTACGACACCCTTGGAATTGAACGAATGGACAAGCATGCTGGAGCAGGCAGGAACGGTTGACATCATCACCGAATTTGAGCAATGGTCGAAGCCGGAGATGTTCTGGAAAATCAGGAAAGACCGCAATGTCAGGAGCCATAACCAGGTCATGTCCGTTGGTGAAAAACTGACCACGGCGGTCAGAATTTTCAAAATTTATGGAGTGGCAGGGGTTATGAAAGTATTTGAAAACGAGCGGTTTTTTTACAGAACGGTCTTGAACGGGACCTTGGGATATGCCCTGTTCAAGGGAGTGAAAAAGCCACTCGTTTACCCGGAAAGTCTAAATTTCAACACGATAGCCTATGGAAATTGAACAAACGAATGGTTATGGAATCGCGATCAGCGACCTGGAAGGCAACTGGGATGATGCATTTAAATCGAAACTTAAAAAGGGTGCGCAAAAAATCATTTCAAGCCGGCTTACCTTACTTCAGCAGTTAAAATTGCTATACCTGTATAACAGGGAAAAAAGCAGGGCCGGTAAACTTGACTTGTCGGATATAAAGGCAAAAGGCATGACGAATATGCTGTTTATCAGCCAACAACTGGAATACATTGCCATGTTCTCTGCCCTTGCCCAGGTTCTTGATAAGGAGCGCGCCATCGAGATTTTGTGCCATGTCATGGAAGCAACCTCAGTGGAGGCTTTCTCAAAATCGAGTCCTGAAAAAGAAGCAATTGAAAAACATGGAGACGCATTCACGTTTTTCAGGAAGTATTTTCAACCGCTGCCAGATGCCTGTGCCAAAGCAGGATGCCTTGACATGAGACTCTCAGAAGATGGTCCGGCCTGTTTTCAGTTCGATATTCACTGGTGTGTCTGGCTTGAACTGGCAAAAAAAATGGAGGTACCAGAAGCCTGCCTCCCTAATTGCTACGCCGATGACTTTGCCTATCCCGGCTATTTCAAAAAATACGGGATAAGGTACAGTCGCAAAGGAACATTGGCGCAAGGGGCGCAGATTTGCGATCTGCGGTTTGAACGGATTTAGAAACTCTGTCAACCCTCAGAAATATGAACAAGGTAAATACCACCGGGAAGAACCCGGATGTTGACAGGTATATTGCCGGTTTCCCGGATAACGTCAGGGAACTGCTTATGCAGCTTCGTGCCGCCGTCAGGGAAGCAGCGCCTGAGGCGGAAGAGGTGATCAGCTACCAGATGCCTGCCTACAGACTTCAGGGGATGCTTGTTTATTTTGCAGGGTATAAAAACCATATCGGGTTTTATCCAACCTCATCGGGAATTAAAGCATTCAAACAGGAATTATCCGCGTACAAAGGAGCAAAAGGGACTGTTCAGTTTCCCCTCGACAAACCGCTGCCGCTGGATATCATAAAAAAAATTGTTGCATTCCGCGTTGCGGAGAACCTGCAAAAAACAGGTAGCAAGCGGGAGAAGAATGGTTCATCATAAAAGTATTTTTTGAAATCGCCGACAATGAATAAAATGAATCTATCTTTGAGTTGGGATTTCAACCTGCCAACTTAAATTCACAGCCTATGACTGCATCAAGACTCTTTGTGATCGTACTGTTGCTTTTTATTTCCATACAACTGCGTGCGAATCAAAACAATCGTGATCAGGGAAAAGAGAGGATCATTGAAGCCCGGCTTGCCGCCATGGATCCTTCGGTTCTGGAAATATTCAAGGCAGGCACCCTTGCCATGGACCAGAACAACCTCGGGGTTGCCGACAGTTTGTATTCCATCGTTGTCGGCAAAGTCCCGGGATTTGACCCGGCGCTTAGGCGGCTGGGATTGATCCGTTTCCAGGCAGGAAAATCACAGGAGGCGGTTGATCTTTGCCAGAAAGCCCTGGCAGTTGACAGGTCTGCGTACAATCTCCTGTCGCTGGCCACCTGTTACTTCAACCTGGGCCGCCAGCCCAACAGTTCGCCCCAGAATCTGATCGATGCCACTGTATTGCTCCGGGAGGCAGAACCCCTGCCGGATGGGATGGAATTTGACTTCATTTTGATGCGGGCACAGTTGGCTATCCTGCAAAACGACTACATTGACTTTCGTTCCCAGGCATGGAAACTTGCCAAAAATTACCCTGATGAAATGTATTCGCATTACTATGCGGCCCTGGTTGCAGCAACAGATGAGAAATGGACCAAAGCCAAAGAGGAAATACTGATTGCCGGGAAATTGGGATTGCCAGATGAAACAGTGAACCACTTCCTTGATTCCGGCGTCCGGAGCAAAGCCACCCTGAGCGAACTTCCATATTACTTCCTGGGGGTTTTTCTTATATGGATTGCAGGACTCCTGTTTCTCTTCCTTGTCGGAAAGCTCCTGTCAAATTTCACCATGCATTCCCTTGAAAAACAAAACAGGTCAGAAAAAACATCCGGATTTCAGCATGGCTTAAGAAGACTATACCGGTTCCTCATCAACCTCGGGGGCATCTATTATTACATTTCTCTCCCGATCATCCTTGTTCTTGTCGTTGTGATGGTGCTGGGTATGTTTTACCTCTTTTACATGATCGGCCGGTTCCCGGTGCAGATCATGCTTCTGGTCACGGTGGGTTCCGGGATGACCATTTATGGAATGATCCGTTCCCTGCTGGTCAAGGTAAAATATTCGGACCCGGGAAGGGAGTTGCTGCAAGCCGAAGCGCCTGACCTGTACCGGCTCACCACGGAGGTGGCTAATACCATGGGAACAAAGCCGATCGCCGAAATCCGGATCACACAGCATACCGATCTGGCTGTTTATGAAAAAGGTTCCTGGAGGGAAAAACTCAAAGATAATGGGAGGCGGATCCTGATTTTGGGAACCGGCGTTGTAAAGGATTTCAAACAAAACGATTTCAGGGCGGTTCTTGCCCACGAGTACGGGCATTTCTCGCACAGGGATACTGCAGGAGGGGAGGTTGCCCTGCGGGTGAGGAGCGATATGCACAAATATTTCTACGCGCTTTATTCCGCAGGCCAGAACGTTTGGTGGAACATCGCTTTCCAGTTCCTGCGACTGTATAACTTCCTGTTCCGCAGGATCAGCCATGGCGCAACCCGGCTCCAGGAGGTCCTTGCCGACCGGGTCGCCGCACAAACCTACGGCGTGAAGGCCTTCCGCGACGGTCTCACTTACGTGATCAAACGGAACATTGAATTTTCAAAATATGCCAACTCAGAGATCGAAGAGGCCATGAAGACCAGGCGCCCGCTCAACAATTTGTACGAGCTGCATGGTATTTCTGAAGTTGAGCTGGAAGAAGAACTGCAGGCTGAACTCAGTAAAAAGACTTCGGAGGATGACACCCACCCGAGTCCGGTCGACCGGTTTCGTTACCTTGAAGGGATCGACGCCGGCACTTTTCCCGAAGATTCTGCCTATGTCAGAGAGTTGTTCTTCGATTTTGGTGCCCTCACTGCTGAAATGACCGCCCTGATTGAAAAAAAAGTACTCGAGGCATAACCGGCCCTCCTGAATAAGCAAATGGAAACGACTTCCCTGCATGTCTTAAAGAAAGAATTGTCGGAAATGCCGCCTGCTGAACTGGTTGCAGTATGCATCAAACTGGCAAAATATAAAAAGGAGAACAAGGAACTCCTAGGCTATTTGCTTTTTGATTCAAATTACGAGCCTGAGTACATCAACAAAATCAAACAGGAGATGGACCTGCTGTTCACCGGAATCAACAAGGGAAGTTTGTATATCGTCAAGAAAAATCTCCGCAAGATCTTACGAATGACCAACAAGTATATCAAATACTCGGGTCAGAAGCGTACAGAAACCGAACTTAGGATCCATTATTGTTTAAAGCTCAGGCAGTCGGGCATACGGATTGATTCAGGCACTGCCATCAGCAACATCCTTGAGGGCCAGGTAATGAAGATCAGTAAGGCAATTTCCATGCTGCACGAAGACCTGCAGCACGATTACCAGGCCGAGATAAGGCAGATACTGCAATGAGACTGGCAGTGATTTTTTGGAAGTGTGCGGGAATGAATTCGAGGGATTATAGGAATTTCAAGAAGGGAACAAACGCGGCGGTCTTCGACTTATATTCCTCCCAATCGGGGCGGTTGTTGTATTTCTTTTCCAGCATCGGCACACCTGAGACAAAACGAAGCAGCAGTGTGATAATTACCGGGCTGGCAAGGGTATACCAGCCGTGGGTGAAACTCAGCGCATAACAGCTTATCCCCCACCATACCAGCGCTTCGCCGAAGTAATTGGGGTGGCGCGTCACCGACCACAAACCAGTCGTAATGATTTTACCGTTGTTAGAAGGGACCTTTTTGAATTCGCTCAACTGGTAATCGCCGATGGTTTCGATCATGAAACCGGCGCCAAATATAACCAGTCCAAGGGAGTCCCAAGGCCCGAGCGGACCACCGTTGCTGAAATTAATAAACCATACAGGTGCCGATATGACCAGCATAAAAAGCCCCTGCAGCATGAAAATCTGGAAGAAACTGCGGATCACAAAATATTTCCAGGTATTTCTCCAGGCGGCATAACGGAAGTCTTCCCCTTTCCCGCTGTTGCGAACCATGATGTGAAACGACAGTCTCAATCCCCAAAGCAGGACCAACAGGCTGACGATCATTTTCCGGAGATCGACTTCTCCCGACTGGATTACGGAATAGATAGCAACCACGATAAATCCCAGGCCCCAGCATACATCCACAATGGAGTTATCCTTCCTGATGAGGGCAAGAATAAAAACGAGTGTCATGTAAAGCATGATGACAAGCCCGACTTCGATAATAATACTCTGAAAATTCATCATCTCTTATTCGAGCATCAGCGAAACGCATGCGATCCCGGGGCCGGTATTGGCAACAAGTGCCGGAGATGCATGATCAATGAACAACGGCTTTTTACCGGTAAGTTTTTCCATCTCCTCAGCATACCATTGTGCCGTTGAGGGGTTGTTGGCATGGGTGATAGTATATCCCCAAACCTTTTTACCAGCGGTGATCTTTGCAACATTCTGCATCACCTTTTTCATGCAGCTTTTCTCTGAAAATGATTTGGAGAAAAGGGATGCCTTCCCGTCACGGTCAATCCAGATAACCGGTTTCAGGTCGAGCATTTTGGCTACGAAGCTTTTGAACGGGCTTACCCTGCCGCTTCGAACGATATATTTCAATGTAGTTACACTTACCCGGATCATTGTTTTTTCTTTCCACTCTTCCATACGGGCCATGACCTCGTCGTGCGAAACACCTGCTTCGATGGCCTGTGCTGCACGAAGTACCAGCAGCCCGAGACCGCCTGTAATCCCCTTTGAATTAACGACATCGATTTTCTTCCCGGTGCGGGCGACCACATCTTTCGAACCTTTATCGCTGCTCGAAAAGGTTCCGCTTAACGCCTGGCTGAGGTGGATGCCGATAACCGACTTGTAATGTGTGGAGAGGTATTCATATTTGTTCTGAAACTCCTTTGAGGCTGGCTGGGCAGTGGAAGCAGCATGCTCTGAACTTGCAAACTTCGCATAGAACTGGGGAGGATTAATGGTGAGACGGTCGAGAAAATAGGTCTCGCCAAAATGCACAGTTATCGGAACGACATGAATCTGATGCCTGTCAATAAGCTCCTTGGGCAGGTCGCAGGTGGAATCAGTAACGATGGCTGTTTCCGATTTACGGTTATGCTGGATTTCATTCTGCATCACCATGTCGTCAACCTTCTGATAGGTGATGTTCCCGAATTGCTGAAGCTGTGAAAAAACTTCTGCCGGGAAATCGGTATGAATATGCACCCTGATTTTCTGGGGCGATCCGGCGACGACGAGCGAATCGCCGCAATGCTGGATGTAATTCCTGATTTTATGTTTGTCAAGCTGTTTGCCCCCGATGAGCGCCTCGGTACAGAACCTGAAGGTGATCTCATCGTGTGGCATCTCAACCATATCTTCTGCTGCCGCAAGTGACTCATCGATTGGCCTGACCGCCCTATCGGCGCCGAGGGTAAAAAAGTCCTTGATGCCTTCCAGCCAGAAAACAAATCCCTTTGCGCCAGCATCCACCACATGCGACCGTGCCAGCACCTCGAGTTTCCGGGTAGTGGCTGCAAGTGATTCAAGCGCACGATTGTATGCTTCGACCAGCAATTTTATAAAATCGTCAAACCGGTCTTTCAACAGGTACACATAGTCGGCCCAATCCTTGATAACCGTGAGGATGGTTCCTTCGACCGGGTTGGCGATGGCATCGTAGGCATAGGCCACCGCATTTTTCATGCTCGTGGCAAACGATTCGATGTCAATCGTTTCATTCGATTTGATTTCATTGCTGAAACCATAAAGAAACTGGGCGAAAATGATCCCAGAGTTGCCCCGGGCACCGATAAGCGCTGCATCAGCAAGGGCAACAGCCGTTTGTTTCAGGTTGTCTGTCGGAATGATGGCGTCCATGATGGAACGCATGGTGGAGGCAAGGTTGGTTCCGGTATCGGCGTCGGCTACCGGAAAAACATTTATCTTGTTGAGTAGTTTTTGTTGTTCGAAAATCCGTTGTGCGCCGGCAAGAAACGAATAGTACAGTTGTTTTCCATCAAGCTCCTTAATCTTTTGAACAGTGTCTGTCAAGATGTTGGGGTTTTAAAAACATGCAAAGTTACACTTTTTTTTCAAACCGGCTATTTTAACCGTTTTTGACATTTCAATTTACCTTTCCTTATCAACTGGTTCATGGCCTCCGCAGGATCGTTGTATTGATAACGCTTACCGCATTCGTACATTTCTGCGAGGGGATCCTTGTCAAGAATCAATGCGAACAACCGGGCTGCATCAGGGGTTGTTGTCATCCTGCTGTATTCCCGGATTGTTATGGTAAGGAAAGCGACATCAGGGCCAATACCTCTGTTGTCGAGCAGGTAACCGTCAAGAAGCGGTGTCGGAATTACCGTTTTCCCATCGATTACAAGATCCTTTACATCGGGGTATGAGACGATCTTCGATTTATCAGCAGAGAGCATCACCGGCACCAATTCCGAATAATCGGCTTTCGTTTTATAAACGATGCAGGGAGGCCCGGTAACGACAACGCCTGTGCAAAAAGCAGCCTCCCTTGAACAGGAACTGCATAGTTGGCAGAAAACAATGTATATTAGCAGGAATTTGAACCGGACTGTCATCACAACAAATTGGCGTGCGATAAAACTACAAAATTAAAACAGAATTCATTTGAACCTTTGCACATCCGATTGATAATAATTTCTAAAGTCTGAACTTTTCCGCATTAATTTGTAAATTTGTCAAAATTTCTATACTAATCCTAACCTAATAATTAAGTAAATATGAAGAAGTTTGTCTTTTCGTTTGTTCTGGTGGTCTTCACAGCTTTTTTAGTAAAAGCCCAGGATGCAACCCCGCCTAAGCCGGTCAACCCCAATGCTCCTGAAATTTTGTTTGATAAAACTGTTCACGATTACGGAACAATTGTACAGGGTGCAGATGGTACTTGTGAATTTAAGTTTACCAATACTGGAAAAGAACCTTTGATTTTGTCAAGACCTCAGTCATCATGCGGATGTACAGTACCCACATGGCCGCAGGAGCCCGTTCTTCCCGGCAAGAGTGATGTTATCAAAGTGACTTACAATACCAACAACGTTGGTGGCATCAACAAAACCGTCACGGTTACATCCAACGCTAAAACTGACAAAATTGTTCTGCAGATCAAAGGCACTGTGACCCCGAAACCGGCCACAACCGCCCCGGAAAAACCGACAGAACCGGGAGCAGCTCCCATCACAAAATAAATTTTTTATTCATTCGTGAGCAAAAAAGGCCAGCCTAAAGCTGGCTTTATTGCTTTACAAAAGCCACTAATCATGCCAACTATTTCGAACCGCGGACAAGCCTGTCCCCCGTCCCCCATCCGCAAACTCGTTCCCTTCTCCGATGAAGCCAAGAAAAGAGGTGTTAAAGTGTATCATCTGAATATCGGCCAACCGGATATTGAGACCCCTGAGAATGTACTGGAGAAGATCCGTACAATGGATCTCAAAGTAATTGAATACAGCCATTCCGCAGGGATCCTCTCCTACCGGAAAAAACTGGTTGAATATTACAACAGGGTAGGTATCGAGGTATCTCCCGAAGAAATGATTGTAACCACCGGTGGTTCCGAGGGCATTTTGTTCACGCTGATGGTATGCCTGAACCCCGGCGACGAGGTGATCATCCCGGAACCCTTTTATGCCAACTACAATGGTTTTGCCATCGCAGCCGGTGTTGTCGTGAAGCCAATCGGCTCCTTCATCGATGACGGGTTCGGGCTCCCTCCCATGAGCGCTTTCGAAGAAGCCATCACCCCGCGAACCAAAGCCATCATGATCTGCAACCCGAACAACCCCACCGGGTACCTCTATTCTAAAGAAGAACTGGAACTTCTCCGCGACATCGTGAAGAAACATGACCTCTATTTATTTTCCGACGAAGTCTACCGCGAGTTTTGTTACGATGGGAAACAGCACTATTCCGTGATGAACCTCGAAGGCATCGATCAGAATGTCGTGCTGCTGGATTCCATCTCAAAACGTTACAGCGCCTGCGGCGTGCGTATCGGTGTTATGATCTCGAAAAACAAGGAGATCATGAGCACGGCCATGAAGTTCGCACAGGCCCGGCTCAGCCCTCCCACCTTCGGACAGATTGCCGGCGAAGAGGCGGTCAACACCCCTGCCAGCTACCTGGTCAAGGTGCTTGCCGAATATGTGCAGCGGCGCGATATTGTCGTGGAATCGATCAACAGGATGGATGGTTGCTTTTGCCCCAACCCCGGCGGAGCATTTTACGCCGTTGCCCGCTTGCCGATCGACGATTCTGATAAGTTCTGCCAGTGGCTGCTTGAAGATTTCAGCTACGAAGGACAAACGGTGATGCTTGCCCCGGCAACCGGGTTCTACTCAACCCCGGGACGCGGAAAGGACGAAGTGCGCATCAGTTACGTGCTGAATCTTACCGATCTGAAAAACGCTATGAAATGCCTGGAGGAGGGGCTGAAGGTGTATCCCGGGAGGAAGTGAATGGGTGACAGGTGAAATGGTAATAAGGTGACAAGGTGACAAGGTGACAAGGTAACAAGGTAACAAGGTAACAAGGTGACAAGGTGACAAGGTGACAAGGTAACTTGTTGTTGGGAGTTCCTATGGATTTTACCATTTTACCATTTTACCATTTTACCATTTTACCATTTTACCATTTTACCTTGTCACCCTTTTACCTGCTGCCTTCATACAGCAAATACTTTGCCCGTATTTTCCTGAACTTATCCAATCCTATCCGCCACGATTCGCGTATCTGCTTTTCTGATTTTCCTTGTTTGATCTGTTGCTGAAGTGTCGAATTTCCGGCGAGTTTATTAAAGTACGGGGTGAAAAAGGCGGAGTCAGCTTTAAAATCATTGAAAGCCTCAATCAGCCAGGTAAGGATAATTTTCCCCCGCATTTCAGGATGATCAGGAAAATATCGGCGCAGATCCATCCCGCGGCATTCCTGGCCTTCATAAGGCGGATGCAAGCTCCCGCCTGAATTGCGGTGCGGGGTAAACGAAAAGGTTTGCGAATTCCAACCCGGGTGGCCAATCGCTTCAAAAGGAAAAACAGTCCCCCGGCCCACGCTGATGATCGTTCCTTCAAAAAAGCACAGCGAGGGATAGAGGTAAACCGCGTTGATACCTGGCAGGTTCGGCGATGGCTTTACGGGCAGCGAACAGAGCGAGTCATGGGTGTAATTTCCAAGCCTGATCACCCGCAGATTGCACCTTACCTTATTTTTCAGCCATCCTTCTCCGTTTACCATGCAGGCATATTCGCCAATTGTCATCCCGTAAACCACCGGAACCGGGTGCAATCCCACAAAGGAGGTGTACTCTTTTTCAAGGACAGGCCCGTCGACATAAAAACCATTGGGATTTGGCCTGTCAAGGATGATAACCGGAATCTTCGATTCAGCACAAGCCTCCATGACATAGGCGAGGGTGGAGATATAAGTATAAAAGCGAACCCCGACATCCTGTATATCAAAAACCACCATGTCAAGGCCGGCCAGGTCGGCAGGAGCCGGCTTCTTTTTTGCTCCATATAAAGAACGGATCTGGATTCCTGTCGCAGGATCAAGTGTATCGTGCACTGCCTGGCCTGCATCGGCTGAAGAGCGAAAACCATGTTCCGGGGAAAATATCCGTTTAACTGCAAATCCCTCCTTCAACAGAAAATCAACGACATTGACATTCCGCACCACGGAAGCATTGTTTGCCACAACGCCAATATTTTTACCCATCAGCAACGAGAAATACGCATCCACATCCTCTGCGCCTGTTTTCACCTGTGCCCGGATAAAGGCCGGCATTAACAGGAAAAACAATACAAGGCTGACAGCGACCTTCACTTTAGTCCTCATGCGACCGATCAAAAAAAGACATACTTTTGCAAAGTAAACACTTCTTTTAGTTGAATACTGAATTTTTTCTGGCAAAACGCCTGGTTTCGAAGAGCAAGGGGAATTTTTCCTGGACCTTTGTGGTGATCGCTGTTACTTCCATCGCTCTGGGGCTGGCGATCATGTTTGTGGCTGTTGCGATCCTCACCGGGTTTAAAAAAGAGATCCGCGAGAAAGTCGTTGGATTCTGCGGTCATATCCAGGTAATAAAATTCGCCGAAAACACCACCCTTGAGCCTCAACCTGTTGAAAAGAACCAACCTTTTTACTACAAGTTGAAGCAAACCAGCGAGATCAGCCACATCCAGGTTTTTGCAACCAAAGCAGGCATCATCAAAACCAGCGACCAAATCCAGGGTGTGATCCTGAAAGGGATCGGAGCAGACTATGACTGGAGTTTTTTCAACAGCAAGATGGTTGAGGGTCACGGTTTTTCGGTGAACGACAGCATCCGGTCCGACCAGGTGATCGTTTCCCGAAAGATTGCCAACCTGCTCAATTTACATGTAAACAATGATTTGCGGATGTACTTCATTGTAGGCAGCACCACGTTGGGCCGAAAATTCAAAATTTCGGGGATCTACGATACCGGGCTGGAGGAGTTTGACAAACTCTATGTGATTGGCGACATTCATCATATTCAGAAAATCAACAACTGGACGGGGAACCAGGTAGGAGGATTCGAGGTTTACCTGAAAAAATTCAGCGACATCGACAGGATGGGCATTTATGTGTATCACCAGATCGGCTTCAGTTTAGATGCCCTGACTATTAAAATGCAGTTTCCGCAAATTTTTGACTGGCTTGACCTTCAGGACATCAACGTATTGATCATCCTGATACTGATCATCCTGGTTTCTTCGACAACCATCATATCCACCCTGCTTATCCTGATCCTTGAACGGACAACCATGATAGGTATCCTTAAAGCCCTGGGTATGCGCAGCATAAATATCAGGAAGATGTTTTTATACAATGCATTTTACATCGTAGGATGGGGAATGCTGTGGGGGAACCTCCTTGCATTCACCTTATGTTTGCTCCAAAAGAAGTTCGGGATTGTCACCCTTTCGGAAGAATCGTACTATGTTTCGGTAATCCCGATAAACCTGGACTTCTGGAATATACTCCTGATCAACCTGGGAACGATGGTGGTTTGTTACCTGATCTTCATCATCCCTTCATTCATCATCTCACGGGTAACACCGGTAAAAGCGATCAGATTTAGCTAAAGCTCGCCATTCCTGTTATTTAAGTTCAGGATAAATCAGATCAAGCCAGCACCGGAGATATAAAAGGTAATCCAGGGCATTTTTCATATATTTTTCAGGGATGGTCGAACCGTGCCGGGGCAGGATCAACAAGGATGGCTTCCTGTCCGTCGACAATTAAAAAGGTATTGCACCTGAATGCCGCCGGTTCAGGCGCTCCAAGCCAGTAAACTGGTCATCCTGGTAAAGCGGTGTGGACTTGTCGCAGTTTCCTGTAAACATGCGCCCAAGTTCAACCAGATCAATCGTGATCATGAATTCTCCTGTTAGCCTTTCGTGTGAAGCCCGCATTCCTTGAACTGTGGCGATTCCCACCACCACCGGCCCGAACGGACATCCTCGCCCGGCTGCACTGCACGGGTGCAAGGCAAACAGCCGATGCTTGGGAATCCTTTCCCGTGCAATTCGTTAACCGGAATTTTATGATCCCGGATATACTGCCACACATGGCCGTCGCTCCAGTCGATGAGCGGGTTTACCTTCATGATCTCCAGCGAGGGATCCCATTCGATCATACGTGCTTGCGCACGGGTTACCGACTGTTCCCTGCGCATGCCGGTAATCCACACTTCTTTCCCGGCCAGCGCCCTTGTCAGGGGCTCTTTCTTCCTGATATGGCAGCACAGTCTCCGGTTTTCAATACTTTCATAAAAAAGGTTTATGCCAAGCGAATTCACCATATTTTCAACGTGGAGGGCATCCGGAAAACAGATGTCAATATCAATGTCATACTTTTGCCGGGTTACCTGCATCAGGTCATAGGTTTCCTGGAAGAGCCGGCCGGTATCGAGTGAAAAGATGCTGACCCCGGTTTTGCATGCTGAAAGCAAATGGGTGATCACCTGGTCTTCAGCACCAAGACTGGTTGAAAAGGCTATTTTACCGTGGTATTCCGAAACAAACCATGATAAAAGTTCTGCTGGCGGACAATCCTGAAATTTTTCGTTTAAAGCTGCGACTTTTGCTTCCATATTCCCCCTCCTTGTCAAATATTCCGTGAATTTACAAAAAACGCATTTGAGAATGTAAGTTTTTCAGGCAATCCGGCAGTTTTTGTTTTTATCCTTGGCACATTGATGTAATTTTGGCCAAAATCTTTTGATCATGCGAGTACATTTTATTGCCATCGGCGGCAGCGCCATGCATAACCTGGCCATCGCCCTTCATAAAAAAGGGTATGCAATCAGCGGTTCCGACGACGAAATTTTCGAACCTTCAAAAAGCCGTCTTGCAGCCTGTAACATGCTTCCTGACAGCGAAGGGTGGGATGTTTCACGGATAACCACCAACCTTGACGCCGTTATTCTCGGAATGCATGCAAAAGCCGACAACCCTGAACTGCTTCGAGCAAAAGAACTTGGAATAAAAATATTCTCCTATCCTGAATATCTTTATGAGCAGTCGAAAAACAAGAAGCGCATCGTGATCGGGGGCAGTCACGGAAAGACCACGATTACGGCCATGATCCTGCATGTGCTTCAGCATGCGGGCATCGACTGCGATTACATGGTGGGCGCACAGCTTGAGGGATTCGATGTCATGGTGCGATTGACCGAAGAAGCCCCCGTCATGGTCATTGAAGGGGATGAATACCTTACTTCCCCTATCGACCTGAGACCGAAGTTTCACCTTTACAAGCCCGATATTGCCCTGCTTAGCGGCATCGCCTGGGACCATATCAACGTATTCCCCACATTCGAAAATTACATAACACAATTCCGGATTTTCATCAGCCAGGTAACCCCGGGAGGGGTGCTGATTTATTGCAGCGAGGATGAAGAATTACAACGGATCTGCCCGGTGGCACGGAACGATATAAACATCATCCCTTATGGTTTGCCCGCACATGAGATCGATCATGGTATTACCACGATCGATGGTGGCAGCCACAGCTACCCGCTGCGGATTTTCGGGAAGCATAACCTCCTGAACCTGAACGGTGCGCGATTGATCTGCAATCAGCTCGGCATAGCCGACCATGTTTTTTATAACGCCATTGGCACATTCACTGGAGCATCAAAACGGCTGGAACTGATTGCCGTGAATGATACCAGGGCTGTATATAAGGATTTTGCCCATGCCCCTTCAAAGGTTAAGGCCACACTGACCGCAGTGAGGGAGCAGTTTCCCGGCCGGAAGGTGGTTGCGTGTCTTGAACTGCACACTTACAGCAGCCTGAACAAGGAGTTTTTAAGCCATTACAGAGCGACGCTGGATGCAGCTGACGTGGCTGTCGTTTATTTCAACCCCCACGCCCTTTTGGTGAAACGCCTCCCGGAGATCACCCCTGCACAGGTCATAGCGGGATTCGGGAAAGCCGGCATGGAGGTTTATACAAATTCTGAACTAATGGTAACCCGGCTGATGGAGGAAAGCCAACCCGGAAGCGTATTGCTGATGATGAGCTCGGGAAACTATGATGGTGTTGACCTGAAGAAAATGGCGGCAACCTGGGTAGCCTGGTAAGCGAAAAACCCCGTGGCAAGCCACGGGGTTTTTCATGTTCTTATCTTCGCGTCAGGGGATCGGTTACCCGTTCATGGAGATCAGGAATTCTTCGTTGGTATTGGTGAACTTCATGCGTTCTCTAAGGAACTCCATGGCTTCCAGGGGATTCATGTCGGCCAGGTGGTTCCTCAGGATCCAGATCCGCTGGAGTGCATCTTTATCAAGCAGCAGATCCTCGCGGCGCGTGCTGGAAGATACGATGTCGATGGCTGGATAAATCCTTTTGTTAGAAAGTTTACGGTCGAGCTGCAACTCCATGTTGCCGGTTCCCTTGAACTCTTCAAAGATCACCTCATCCATTTTGGAACCGGTTTCAATGAGCGCGGTTGCAATGATAGTTAGGGACCCCCCGTTCTCAATCTGGCGCGCAGCGCCGAAAAAGCGTTTCGGTTTCTGGAGCGCGTTGGCTTCAACCCCGCCCGACAACACTTTGCCGGAAGCGGGTGCAACGGTATTGTATGCACGAGCAAGGCGGGTGATGGAATCGAGCAGGATGACCACATCGTGACCGCATTCAACAAGTCGCTTAGCCTTTTCAAGAATGATATTCGAGATACGGGTATGGCGGTCGGCAGGTTCATCGAAAGTGGATGAGATAACCTCGGCCTTTACGCTTCGCTGCATATCGGTAACTTCCTCCGGGCGTTCGTCGATCAATAGGATGATCATATAAACATCCGGGTGATTGGCGGCAATGGCATTGGCGATTTCCTTCAGAAGGACCGTTTTGCCAGTCTTAGGCTGGGCAACGATCAGTCCGCGCTGTCCGAAACCAATGGGGGCGAACATATCGATGACCCTGGTTGACATGCTTTCATTTTTATGCCCGGTGAGTTTGAATTTCTTCATCGGGAAAAGCGGTGTCAGATAATCGAAAGGAATGCGGTCGCGCACCTCTTCGGGTTTACGGCCATTGATCAGGTCAACCTTGATAAGGGGAAAATATTTTTCACCCTCTTTCGGCGGGCGGATGGTACCGCGAACAGTATCCCCGGTTTTCAGGCCGAACAGCTTGATCTGTGATTGTGAAACATAAATATCGTCGGGGGAATTCAGGTAATTATAATCTGATGAACGCAGGAAACCATAACCATCGGTCATGATTTCGAGTACGCCTTCGCTGACGATGATCCCCTCAAATTCAAAGGTATATTCCTCGCGGTGACGTTCGGGGTATTTGCGTGGGAATTCGCGTTGTTTGCGATCTTCGGCAACAGGCTGGGCAGAAGCATCAGCGACAGTTTCATTTTCACCAGCCTCATTTTCAACCGGTTCAGCAACACCATCGGGCTTCTGGATCACATCGAGCGGATCAATGGCTACGAAGGGTTTATCCATGGGTTCTTCCATATCGAAACGCTCTTCAGGAACATCAATCAGGTCGGGCATGGTCATCTTAACAAATGGTTCGGTGGCTGGCTTTTCCTGGTAAGGCCTGAAAGGTTTGTTTTCCCTGGGCTGGCGTTCTTCACGCGGTGGCCGCTGGTCTTTCGGGGCCTGCTGATCGCGTGGCGGGCGTTGGTCTTTAGGTGCTAACGGTTCACGCGGCGGGCGCTGGTCTTTAGGTGCCGGTGTTTCCCTCAGCGGGCGCGCATCTTTTGATGGCAGAGGTCCGCGGGGGGGGCGTTGATCTCTTGGCGGGCGCTGTTCCCTGGGGGCGCCCTGTTCACGCGGCTGGCCAGGTTCAACACCCTCTTTCTTTTCGGTTTTTTCAAATGGGAGTTCTGGGGTACGGGGCTCTTTGAGGTTGCTTTGGGCAACAGGCTCGCGGGGTCCCCGCGGGGCATCACTCATCTCTTTCCTGGGACGTCCGCGGAAAGGTTTGCTTTGTTCCTGTTTTTCTTTGCTCAGGATATCTTCGGAGGGATTCAGGGCCTGATAATCAAGAATTTTATAGATAAGATCCTGCTTTTCAAGTTTTTCAACTTTGGGGATGTTGAATTGTTTTGCAATCACTCTGATCTCGGCCAGCTCTTTGCTGTCGAGTGAAATAATGTCATACATGATTTATAGTTTAATTGATTGTATAGTCAATGTAAAGATGAACTATGGGTTTGAGGATATGGATTGAAATGGACTGAAATTGCAATAAAGAAACTGCTCGTGGGGATTAAAATCGGTACAAAGATAGACAATAATACTTGATTGTCAATTTTTTTTCCGTATCTTGTTTCCTGTCAACAGAAATCTTTCCTAATTTCGCACCGTTTTAAATGATATCCGTATGCTTCAGCGTATCCAAACCGTTTTTCTTGCCATCGTCGCCATTGCCTCCGTCATGCTCTTCTTCTTTCCACTCGCTAACTATTACAACGACCTTCATGGCAATTATAAATTTTTCATATATGGGATCAAATACATGGATCCCGAGCCCAAGGTGATATTCGGCTCTTTTTTTACAATTCCGTTGATTTTTCTTACTTCCGTCTCTTTTATTTTTTCAGTTGCAGCCATTTTTTTATTTAAAAACCGGTTCCTGCAACTCCGTATCTGCTCCTTTAACATGATCACCAATATTGTGCTGATTATGCTGATCTTTTTCTTTTACGGAACCCGCATCCAGTCCATGACCCAGATCGAGCCTGTATACAACTACATCGGCATGGCCATGCCGCTTGTTTCAATCGTTTTCCTGATCCTCAGCAACAGGGCCATCAAAAGGGATGAGGCGCTGGTAAAGTCGGCGGACAGGCTGAGGTAGCGAAGTGGCGAAATGGTAAAATCGTGAAATGGTAAAATCGTGAAATTGGGTTAGCGGGGGAGGTCGATTAGTTCGAGGTCGCGCATGTTTTTACCGTCGATGACCAGGCGTACAGCCGTGATGGATTTGTGAATGCCATATTTGCTGGCAGCCCCCGGGTTGATGACCAGCATACTGTATTTCTTGTCGTACATTACTTTCAGGATGTGTGAATGGCCGCAAACGAAGAGCAGCGGCTTTTCAATTCCGATTAACGTCCTTGCCCGCGGATCATAACGACCGGGATAACCACCGATATGTGTCATCACCACTTTTACCTCCTCCGCCATGAACACAAGCCTTTCAGGATATTCAGTCCTGACATCCTGCCCGTCAATATTGCCATAAACGGCACGCAGGGGTTTCAACCGGCTTAACTGGTCTGCAATCCCGATGTTTCCCATATCCCCGGCATGCCAGATCTCATCCGAGCCTGAAAGGAATTCAATCACCCGCGGATGAATAAAACCATGTGTATCTGACAGAATCCCAATTTGTTTCATAATTTTACCGGCAGGAATGCCGGGCAAAGATACGAATTGGGGAAATCAGGATGGCGGTAAAATGGGGGGGGATTATATAATTTACGATTTACGATTTACGATTTACGATTTACGATTTACGATTCAATGTCGTTTAGTTAAGTTATAAAGGCTTATAATTCATATAGTAAAGTTTCTTTGGTCGTTTTTTCCTTTCGTTTTTCCTGCC
>Ga0114951_10001477_pt1 | contig 28921 bp, 25 predicted proteins | sample AM7aDNAmetaG_FD_88677 | JGI IMG/M metagenome (GOLD analysis project Ga0114951, IMG submission 88677) | Freshwater microbial communities from Finland to study Microbial Dark Matter (Phase II) - AM7a DNA metaG | ecosystem: Environmental > Aquatic > Freshwater > Lake | place: Finland: Lake Alinen... | reverse complement strand
TAAATTAAATAATTTCTATAGCATTAAAGTGTTTATTGCCGTATCTTTTGATATTTGTAATAATCAATATTTCACATACATATAATATAATGATAGAATACGAGTGTATTTTATCTATGGTTCATTTATTAAGGAGTTTGTATGAATGATTCAGTTGTCGGATTTTCAAAGACCATTATCATTTCGGAGATGCGCATTGGGCGCATAGTAGTTCAGACCCAGCCCGGTGTCGGGTTTAGGGTCTCAATTCTGTGTGGTAATGACTTGGATCACTACCACCCGACGTTTGAAGCAGTTGAATGTTCAAGAGGCGAGTGTTGGCGCCGCCTCGCTGGAGAGACTGTCAGGATGAGTCCTGACGTCGCTTGTGAATGGCCTCTTTCCATCAGATCTCCATTGGGTATAGTTACCACCGCTGAAGAGAGGTTCACCCAAAACCTTCAGGAGGCGATTGAAATCGCTATACCAAAACTGATGGGAAGTTGGGTTAAAAAATTCCTCAAAGATGGGGGTGACCTCTCAGCCGGCACGGGTGAATGCTGGGAAAGGGAGATCGTTGATCGTCGAGTTGGTTGAATAAAGGGGAGAAATCCCCTTTTTTTTATTAACCAAACTAAGTATATACGTATATATAAAATATTGATAATTTACGGATGTAGTTATCAATATTTTATATCCAAAGGAGTTTGTATATGGTGACTCGTTTAGTTTTTGAGAGCGGTTCAAATTATTCAACTTTAAATAATTTTGATTGTCTTGACATTTCAAAATTTCAGATAGTTAACAATCCTGAAGTCCATATAGTTGGAAACAAAATTGTTATGAATTTTGATTATCTAGTAATTATCACACGTGGTGAATTATTTAAGATGTTAATGGATCTAAGTCTTGGACATATGATAATCGGATACCCTATAACCCCAAAACCTATCCAAATTATGAATTTGACAGATATTGGGGTAAATTGTCCAAAAACTTATTCATTATTTCATTCTACTTCTTCTGGCGGAAATGTTAATAAACTGTTTTCTATGGTTCAAAGAGACTCCTTTAAAGATAATAACTACACTGATAATTTTGTTTTCAAACCAAACTTTGGATCAAGATCATTATTTCAATTTATATTGAATATAAATGATTTAACAAGATTATCTTCACAATATATCAAAGAAATAATTAAAAATCCTAAAAGTGTTAGACTTGAACATTTTGATAATCCGCACGAGAATAATAATTTAATATCAGATTCTATTAAGTGTGATAGTCCTACATTAAATTGCGATTCTCCAATTGATGCTAAACCTGTTGAACAAGAGTTTGATTATTTAAAACTCGCCAACACTATTAGTATAGATTGTCCACAAACATACCATCTATCGAAAGTTGTTGATGATTGTAGTGTCGACTTTCAAATATCTTCAGATGATGGAGATTTTAGACGAGAATATAGGGTTGTGCAATTTTATGATGGGTCTATGTCTGTAGTTAGACGGTTTAGAAAAGAAACAACTCATACATTTATTGAAAACTCAGAGCATGATAAATTCGATTTCGACGATCTTGAATTATATCAATCTGAAATTTTTAGTAAAATTAAAGGATTTCTTAAATGGCGTGGTATACCATTTTTATCGTTGGATGTTTATATTATACCGAAACCGCACCAATGCCGTAATGAAGATGATAAATTCGTGAACGATATTGGTGTTTTCGAAATGCAAATGGAACTTGGTTTATCTCGCCATAAAACCACTGGAAGTTTTGCAGTTAATTTAAATAATAGTATGGAATTATTGTGTGAAGATCGTTCTATAAAAGTAAATTTAGAAAGAACTATCAATATACCTGATAAAGGTGGAATCTTATGAAATCGATACAAAGACCGGTAATGTCTGATAGGTTTAATTCAGGGATGACTAATATTGTAACATCAAAAGATAAAATTGAAAGTGATATACTCACTAAATATTTCGTCTTAAGAGTTAATGATAGTGGATCTGATATAAGTAATTGGGATGCAAGTGTTGAAAATATCAGAAAAGTTTATCCTGGGTTATCAATAATTACAATCGAATCAGTTCTAGAAAAACATGACATTAAAAACCCTTACAAGAAAAATTAAATAAAGGATATAACGTATGAAATTCCTAAAACGTCGGTTTAATATCATCAACTGTTTTTCACATTCTGATGAGTTTGGTGGACCTACGCATTTTATATACGTATTCCCTCCAAAAAATAATGTAACTCGCTCTATTGTGAATTATGAGTTATTATTAATAAATGGTAATGATACGTCTGAAAACCAAAATCTAAAAATAACCAAAGCAATTTTTGACGCTAATGGTGTGCCAACTATGTGGAACGTTGATTTAGGTGATGGTGTTAGTTTTAACATAAGAGATTATAAATCATTAATAAGTGATATCGTGTCATTATATTACTATGATGATAGTTTACCTAATCATTCTTTTGAATGGAATCATGCAGTTATAGCAGCCTGCTTATTAAATCATAAAAAGGATTAAAAATGAGGGAGTAAAATCCCTTTTTTGTAATTAACCAAAGACATATTAATCGTATATATAATATATTGATAATTCACGAATGTGTTTATCAATAAACGTTTTTAAAGGAGTTTAAAATGCGTATTGATTTGAAGCAAGAACTTAAGATGTTTTTCCCTGTCTCTGACGGTATTGATGTTATTGATGTTAAGAATGGCGGATATACATCAACTATATATCCATTAGCTGATGATTTGATGGTAATATTCCCTCCAATAGGTACTGTCGGATTATCAATGATTGAACCTAAAATAACCAATAATCTTACAGGATTATCTACAAGACATATCGCCACAATTGTATTAACACAATCAGATGAATACGTCATTACTAAATGTGGTAGATTTGTTCAAAAAATAATAGTGGAGTATAAATAATGGCGACATATTTTGATTTTTTAAAACGTTGTAAAAACCGCAACAAAGATGTTAATTTTAATATTATACCTAATATACATAAATTCATATTAACCGATGAGATTATTGAGATGTGTGATGAAATTAATGATTTACAAATATTGTCAATAACCACAATGGGAGGATTTTAATGGAATCTCCAGATTATGATATAATCTCAAATGATAATGATGATGATATCATTTTACCGAAAATAGAACACGTATTATGTTCTAGACAAAACTATGGTAAACCGATATTAGTTGTTGGGGATCCTATAGGTATGTATAATCTAGTTAAAACATTAATAGAAAAACGTAAATTCAATGATCCTAGGATGATACTATTTACTGACGAACTAGGTTTGTTTAGTAAAGGAGAGGAGGAGTTTAACAAACTTCTCGAAAAGTTTACAATTATCGATTGTGTCACATTTCAACGCAACATTAATCCTATGGCTAATGGTTATGAATTTAAAGCAAATGGTGTTATTTCTAAATTAGACGGTTATGGTGAACCCGTAGATGGAGATGGTTGTTGTGATGCATTAGATGATCAACCACAAAAAGGTTTTAGAGGATATTCTGACGGTAGAAATCTTCGTGGTAAAGGGTTCATTAAAGAAATAGGTAAACAAACTCGTAAAAGGATTAAATGATGATAACGTTAGAAACAAAAGTTAAATCTAATACTACTAATATCAGAAGTATCTTATTATCTAAAATTAATGGTCGTAGAAAAGAGATCAGGTGTATACAAATTAAAATTTTAAAAATTGGTGAAGTTTTTCAAATATATAATCTTAAAGAAGATTTTTCATTAGCAGAATATGAGAAATATTTATCAAATATTGATTTTTTCGCCGATCATGATTCATATGAAGGTATTGTATGGTTTAAAGATTATTCATATTTAACATATGAAAGAACTTTTAAAAGTAATGGTATGTGTGAGTGGGTTTTACACAGTACTCCAAAAATACCTGAAAGTTGTAAAAGTAGTAATAATATTATGACTCTTGCTATTAATATTGATTCAGTTTTGAGAGGTTTAAAGAATGAAATAACTGAATCTAATATAGGTGTAACTGATAGGTGTAAAAATGATCCTGTGAGAATGCTAAAAATCATTACTAAATATTTTGAAGTGTCAAAATTATTCAACGAAATCACAGTGCCAGATAATGAAAGTAAAATTAGAACTTATTTGGAAACTCAAGGTGTGAAATTAAATGATAATAATTTAAAAAAGGGTAATTATGTTAATATTTTATTGGCGAAATATTTAATGGATTCGATATATTTCACAACTGAAAATAATATTGAAGTTTCTAAAGCTATTAGTGAAATTCTATTAAAGTTTAGTAATGTTGATAAATCTACAAATATCTATAAACTTAGAGAATTTGTTGAAAAAGAACTTATTGAATATGATTTTATGAATAGATGTTTCATAAATGATATCCATCAGTATCTTAAAAAATACTACATTGGGTATATTTATGAATCTGGTAGTGTTGACATGTATGAGCATGGTGATAAACTCCTTAAAACGATGTCATCTCATATAACACAAATTATTTATAATTCTTTTAATATTGATAAAACGATCTTTCCAGTTGCTATTAAAAAAGGTTGGATTCACGGTCTCAATTCTATAAGCGAACCTAAACCTACAAAATGTTACGCTTTGAAATTTAAAAATAGATATTGGGGTAAATTACCTGATGATAGTTATGGGTTTATTAATGATATAAATAAAGCATGTGTTTCAAGTTTTGATAACATTAATAAATTTCCAGCAAATGATCCATATGAAGTGACTATTAGAAGTTTTGGTGTAATTGTTCCCGTTAATTATTATGATGAAAGTCATAGTCTTTCGGATCTTAGTTTGCGTAAAGTTGTCGAAATTTAAATTAGAAGAGGGATTACCCCTCTTCTTTTTTTTTAAATTATAATTAATTTTTTTCTAACATTTATATCATATTTACTTAATTTATTAACAATTATATTATATCCTATTAATTCATCAAATCTTATAGAATGTAATATATCTTTAAGATATACATTGGAATCTAATTTAAATACACTTTTATTGTTAGTTGTAGAGTTAATAAAAGTATAATTAAAAAATGAAACTATATCACCATAATTATCAAATCTTATTTGCTCAGTCCGAACACCATCAATTATAGTAAATATCACATAAATATGATCAGATGTCCTATCATTCAATGTATCGTAATCATTTAATGATGTTCCAAATAATTTATTAAATCTTGGAAACTTCTCTTCTGACATAAATTGTAGATAGGTTTTACATAAACCTTTCGTACCTTCAGGTGATTCTACTACGTTACCATATAGATCAAAAACATATATACCTTCCATAATATCCTCCGATTATTCTATTATCGTGCCGAGATTATATTTGTAAACCAATCTATCCCATTCACCTGATATATCAAATATTTGGTAAATATCAGCATTTGATCCACTATATGGTTTAATTAATCTAAACTCATAGAATACTTCATCATAAGTTTCAGTTTCAATTATAACCTCACCATGTTTGATATCCCAAACATGATCCTCTTTTTCATCACAATACTCTACTTTAAATTTCTTCATTTCATATCCTATCATGAGTGTGTTAATACTATTAAGTTGTTTCATATATCATTTGATATAAAACAAATGATAATTTACATATATATTATTTTCAACATACACAATAGAAAGGAGAACTATTATGGACTATCAATCTTATGAATCAGAGTTATTCCCAGAAAATGAAGTAGTTGTTGAAAAAGAAGTTAGTATTAGAATTCCTAATAAAGATGATTTATTAGAATTAACTAATATGCAAAATTCTATGAATCGTGATATATTAAATATTATGGATTCTGATGAATTGTGGAGTAATAAATGTAAAGATAGTTATTTTAATATCGTTGATGAAGATTTCATATATGATATTTTATATTCTATGTTTATTATTGAAAAAGATGGAAATGTTGTAGGATTCGCTCAATTTAAAACACAAGATGTTAATTTACATATAATGCAAATGTATGTTAAAGATGAATATCGTCGTCAAGGTATTAGTAATAAATCTTTAAAACTTATAGAAGATTATGCAATTTCTAAAAATTTAAAATGTTTATCTATATCATGTATAAAATCGAATAAACCAGCCCTCGAATCATACGAAAAATCTGGTTATCGTGAATATCATGTTAGTTTAATTAAGAATTTGTAAACTTAGTGATTTAAAACGATTTATGCGTATATATACTGTATTGAGGAATTAGATAGGATATGAGTGTATTTTATCTAAATTATTATAAAACAAATCATTGGAGGTATAATATGTTACACAGTAAAGTTACACTCACAAAGTTTATTGAACGTCTCAGAGTTAAGGTTGAGTGTGAAATGCGCCACGTAGAACGTGGTGAATCTGTAAAGATTTCATTAACGATTAAGAAATTCGGGGCTGTTGCTCCTGAGGGTTCTATTGTAGTCAACAGTGGTGTATATTGGACCACTGAGAAACTAGGGAGGCAGATCATTTCAGTCACAATGACTGAAGTTGGTGAAAAGATGTTTAACGACATCGCCGAAAGACTTATGGAAAATTATGAATGTGCAGAGATGTACATTAATAATGAAACTGGGGAGATAACAATCCCCTTGAAAACGATCTACAAACCAACAGAATGAAAAAAGGACTTACAATCCTTTTTTTTAAGAAAGATTGATAATATGAATAAGAGTGGTACTGTAAAGTTTGAAGGTTCTTGTATGAATAGTTTAATCACTCCATTTTATTTGGATGTAGATGAAACTAAAAAAAATATTAAATGGGTTAAAGTTGATACTGAGCAAGATGGTTTAATATCAATACTTGTCAATAAAATAATGGAAGACAACCCTAATATATTAGGGATTTATTCTGTAATATTTGATAATAGAATAAGTATCGGTCGTGGTGAGTATACATTAGTTAAAATAAACTAGGAGTCGAAAATGAATCCGATTATCACAAATGTTCAATTTACTAAATTATTTCCTAAAGCTAAGCAAGAACTTATAACATTATTTAATGAAAAATTAGTTTCTTCAGGTATAGATACACTCAATAGAGTATCCTCTTTTCTTGCCCAAACATCTCATGAATCTGGAGACTATAGTATTGTGACTGAGAATTTATTTTATAGGGCTGAAAGGCTTTGTGAGATATTCCCATCACATTTTCCTAAAAATGCTGACAAAAGTCCAGGAATTAAAGCTGTTGAATGTGCTATGAAACCTATTGATATTGCGAATGAAGTATATTCTAATCGTAAAGATCTTGGTAATGGTCCTAATGATGGTTATCTTTTCCGTGGAAAAGGTTATATTCAATTAACAGGTAGAGCTAATGTTACAGAATTTTCTAAATATGTTAGTAAAACTGTAGATGAGACTATTAAATACCTTGACACTGTTGAAGGTTGTTTAATGTCAGCTATTTGGTTTTGGGTTCATAATAATTGTAATAAATTTGCAGATATTGGCGATATTAAAGGTCAAACTAAAATTATCAATGGTGGAAATATTGGTTTATCTGATAGAATTGCAAGATTTGAAAATATTAAAGATACATTAAAAAGTAATTTCAATTAAATAATAATAGTAGTGGGATTACTCCCACTACTATATTTTATCTATGGTTCGAATTACCACCCGTTAGTCATTATAGGATCTTCATGCCCTATAACGAAAGGTATCTTATAATCGCCCACCCATTTATAATAAACGTTAACGCATTTTTCATTACTATGATATTCCTCCCATAAACTTTGTATTATATAGTCTGGAGGATTGTTAATATCGAATTCAAAATGAGTAATATCATTATTATTTAAAGTATTCTGTACATCTTCGATACTACTAAGATCTGATTCCATACCATTAGTGTTAACACCTAAATCTTTTAATTTTTTAAGAATGTCACTAAGATCACGTTTATCTTTAACAACCTTCTTAGCATCAGATAATATAGTTTTAAAATCAGGAATCTGAGGTATTGTCATATCGCCAGTTAATATTAATTTATAATATTCAGACATTTTAATATCTATAATATTTAAAGTCTCATCCATCTTACTGATAACAGTTTTACCTGAATTAACAATATTGTTAGACTCAACCATAACCTTATCCAGTGTTTTACCATTAAGTAGTGTCGTAGAGCCATTAAAGATATTATTATTTATGATATTTATAAGGACTAATGTATTATTTGTTATAGTTGTAGATGTTGGAGTTTCTCCAGAATCAATTTTAATCTTAACTCCAAGGACCCAATCATTATACGTACCTATTTCACTTATTAACATTTTACCTGATAATATATCTTTAATTGTGATTACCATTTTTTCAATCATGAATCTAATTCTCATAATTTCAAAATCACTATTATTTTTCTGAATATATGATGCGCCTAAGTCGGTAATAACCATTTCTATAAGTTTACCAATATCATTATTACGTAAATCATTTAAACTTAAATTTGGAATTAAAACAGGGCTAGATCCACCATTTTTTATAAGTTTTATAAATTGAGTAAAGACCATATCACAATTTAACGTCATAAAAAGTGATGAATTACCGCCATCTAATTTCCATTTTTCAAATAAAAGCTTTTCAATAGGAGACCCATCTAACGGATCATTATCAGTTATAAGGTCGGCTAATAGTTTTAATATATCCATATTATTGAATATAGTCAATAATATATCTTTATACTTTTCATAAGAATCTGATAAATTTGTAGTTTGTTTATCTTTTATATCAGAAACAACTAAAGTCGATACGACATTACTCTTAATACTAATAGCAGGTTTAGTTACAGGACCTGTTTCTGATGGCGATGGTAATTGTGCAGGAGCTTTAATGACAGTTGTATCAGGGAGTTTTAAATATTGTATTTTTGAAGGATTCTTCAACCAATCTTCAATAAATTTAGTATAATCATATGCCGACATCCACAACTTCATCTTAGTGTCAAAGAATTCTTTAGGTATTAGATTAGTTAATGATTCATCCACAACTTCAAGAAATGTATTCATTATTTCATGACCTAATCTAGCAGCAAGTTCAGGATTATACATTATCCCGTCTTTACCAAAAGCACCTTCATCGACCAATGTCATATAAATTCGTTTGATATTTATATTTCTAGGAGCTATATAAGTTTTACTGAAATCGAAATTGTTAACATTTTTACCACCATGTTCACGCCTATATTTACTAGATCTATTCTCCATAACACCTTTTATAGTATCAAACATACCACCTTTTGCAGGTTTATAAAATGGAGCCATTAAATCTATATCAGTAGTATTTATAGCAAATCTTGAACTGTATTTTTTATCACTCTGACCAAAATATACTGGTTTAATACCTAAATCGGTTAATAAATTTTTAACTTTATCGGCAGTAAATCCACCATATCCTGAAACTATGATATTCTTAGTACAATTCACCATTAATTGGAATATTCTTTCAACTACTTCCATTAAAACTTCTTTAGCTGCAATATCTGCTGGAGTTGCTACTGAATGGGATTCGGCAACAGTTTTAAGACCTTTATATGAATTATTAATATCACCTAATATGTATATTATATTACCATGACAACCATTTCTTGAAGATATTAATGCATCAGTAGTATATTCATCTTCAGGTAATCCAGTATATACTATACCCCACAATTGATTTAACATTTTTAATGCGGCAGTAATATCTCTACGTATAATGAGTTTTCTTATATAGAAATCATTAGCTTCCAAATCTGCACCAGCGGCATCTAATCCGGATAATGTTAACGCATATACTTCATCAGGTATGTAGATCTGACTGAGAAACATTTTACCGAACTTATCCAATAAATTACCGGCAATATTTTTCAAAACAGTTAATGTATCTAATACGCCAGCTAAACCAGCATCTCTAAATATATTATCAGTCTTAAGATCCATATCTTTCATACTAGAGAATAGAGCTCCGAATGACACGTTCTGTAGAGCTCCTATACCATTACCTAATAAATCTTCTAAACCTGTAAGTTTATCTAATGATAAACCTTTACCTTTTTTAAGAAATCCAGCATTCTGTAATGTGGTTATTTCAGATTTAACTTTAGCTGAGAATGTTAGATCTTTAACAGTACCCATACCACCAGAAGAACCGATTTTAGAATCATATTCAGAAGTATAATTACCAAAAACGTTAGCTATATATGTGGTTTTATCTTTAGCAATTTTGTCACGATCAGCTTTATTTTTAGCAGCCTTATCTTCAGCGGCTTTTTTATCAGCAGCAGCCTTAGCATCTGCAGCGGATGTATCTGCGGGTAGTGCCATAATGTATCCTTTTCATTAAGTTTTCAATCATTATAATGTTGAATGAATAAAAAAAAGAGGGGTATTAACCCCTCTTCTAAAATTCAATATCGTCGAATGCGCTTTCTTTTTCAAGAAAGGAATGATTGTTATCAATTACATGTTTAGATTCATTGATATTACTCAAATCACCATTTGTAGTAAATAACATATCATCAACACTTTCAATATTAGAGAAATCCATGTTAGTGTTATTAGATGAAAATTGAGCTTTTGCTATATCGATTTCTTTCTCTTTAGCAACTTCACAACGTTCAACATACTTAAACAATTTAACATAGTCGATGTCTTTTGGGACAAGTGTAGTATTTTTTGAAAGGAAATCCAACAATGTCATGATTATAGCTGTACAATCATGACCTCCATGATCAATACCTTGCCCAATAACATCTTTATTATCCCTACACCACATCTCATAAATAATACCATTGAATTGAGCTGGTAGTTTATCTTCCGTTTTTGGAGATCTTTTAACCATCAATACAATACTACGTAAAGCTCCATTTTCATCATATTCATACTCATCTTCATCATCTCTGTAATAATTAGAAGCTATATTGCATAGAATATTTGATAAAATAATCACATGTTCAAATATCTTGAAAGGGTTAAATATTTCAAGGATCGTTGAACTTTTACTTGCAAAGAAATCAGCACCATCAGATGGCACATATAAACATTTTCCTGAAAGTCGAATTACACTCGAAGTTCCAGTCAAGTGGATAATTCCATCATTATTCATAGAATATTTTGAATATGCTAGTATTGGACCTATCACATCCATAAACATTTTACGATAAGATCTGTCTGCTGCCGTTACACGTGTTGCGGTATTGAAATTGACGCCCATGATCGACTCCTATTCATTTTTATCATAAATATATAAATCATATCTATGACCAAGTTTATTTAATAAGAAAGTGAATTTATCCCAAGATAGTGTAGGTTTACGCTCTATTAAAGCTCTATGATTATTCATGTCTGATTTATTATCATCATATAGAGCTTTAAATTGACCTATGGTTATATTTTTAGCTATCAATAAAGACTTCATGTTTACCATAAGTTCATTATCTTCAGGGCGTATTTCTATATTCATAGACTCATCGTCGCTTGGATTTATACTCTCCATAGGACGTGCAACTCTCTCAACAATCTTTGTTTCAGATTTAGGTATGCTAGCTCTAGATACTGTTTTAACTACAGTCTCGCCATCACCATTAATAAAAACACAATTTACTTTTGGAACTTTCTTAGAATCTTTAAAAACTCCAAGAAATATATAATAGACTCCATCTATTATAACTTTAGTAAATCGTTTCACTATCTCATCTTTACCGTATAAAAATATCACATAATTATAAATATCCTCATTTGGTGGATATTTATCAATATCATCCTTTTCAAAATCACTCACATGTTTCATCTAAAACTCTCCTAAAAGTTTAAAACATTTAATTATACGTTGTTGGCTAGTCCTCAAAATATTATGCGATGTGGAACAATCCACTTTTTACTCTAATTTAATACTAATAATATCTAATGATACTATCTATATTAAAAAACTAATATAAGCTTATGCCAAGCTTTTGTATAATTCAAAATTAATATAAGGATATTTAAAATAATAATAATAATCTTTAATATTGATTGCGGCATTTACATCTCTATCTATTGGAGTGATATTGAGTCTACATTTTACGTTATCACATTTATAAATTCTATCACTTAATCTCATAACTTTAATGTTACCACAACAACTACATTTCTTAGTAGATGGGTAATTTCTTGGTATTAAATCAACTCTAGAATTATTCCAATTAGATTTATAATCCATTTGTCTATAAATCTCGCCGAATGATGCGTTTTGAAGTGCTTTTGATAACCTCTTATTCCTCATCATATTACGAGTACTCAAATCCTCCATCATAATAATACAACCCTTGGTTCTCGTGGTTATATCGTATGTGAATTTATGAGTGTAATCTTTACGGACATTTCTTATTTTTCGATGCAATTTACCGAGTTTTATTTTTTGTTTATTCCAATTATTACTACCTATTTTCTTTCGAGATAGTGATTTATTTTCTTTCTTTAATTTAACTTCATAATCTTTAGTTGTATTATGATTTGGTATAGTTATTATTAGATTTTTATGATTATGAGCTATTACGGCTAGAGATTTAATACCAAGATCTATTCCTAAAGGTCTAACTATTCTATATTTCTCTATTTGATCATTGAATAATTTAATATTATCATATAATATAGACACATAATATTTATCTACATCTCTAGATATAGTTATACGTTTAATGGTTTGATTATTTGGTAAATATTTCTCAGGTTTACCTTTAATCTTTACCCAACCTACTAATGGTATCCATATTTTACGACCTTGAGTTCTTATTGGTAGAGCTACTCCACCATTCTGCTCACGATATGATTGTTTAGATCTTTTTCTAGATTTAAACTTAGGATATTTAGAAGTCTTTTTAAAGAATCTTTGAACACTAGAATCAAAATCTATAATAGATTGTTGAATATTAACGCTAGATACATCTTTTAACCAATATAAATTAGGATCAATATTCTTTAACATTACTATATTATTAATATAACCATATTTACTATAATCTTTAATGCCATTTTCAAAATCATTTTTAAATTTCTCTAAACACCAATTATAAACAAAACGAGAACCATTAATATTATTATTAATAATAGTTCTTTGTATATTAGTAGGGTTTATTTCTACTTTACGAGTTTTAATTAATTGTTTAATCATAATAGTTCTCCTTTCATTGTATGAGTTCAAAATATTATATACATTTAAAGACTACTTTTGATTATTCATATTCTGTATAGATTTAGTCATATGAGCAAATGATAATGCTAAATTAACCAATGATAGATTATTACCATACGAATTATTTAAATAAGATTTTAATGCTGTATAAAATGTTAAGAATTCCATACAAGTTAATTGAACTAATGGACCTTTATGTGATCGTATCGATATACCTTCATAAGCTGTACCATTGAAATCTTTAACAATTGCTGGATAAAATCTTATATATTCACATTGGTTTTTATATATTGATGGGTTAAATGGTGGATTTAAACCTAATCCTTTAACAGCTCCTTCAGAATCTATATCAAATAAATTTCTATAAACTTTAGATCTCATCCACTCACAACAAACATCTAAAGATACATGAAGATCTTGAAACATCCTTTGACTTATATAGAATGATTCATTTAAAACACTCTTACCATCTTCAAAAACTGATGATTGTAATGATATACCGCATTTTTGATATGTATCGAAATATACACTTGGAGGATCATTAGGGTTTAGATTTTTCCTAATAGATATAAAATCTTGACGTTTAAATTTATCAGTAGTAGTTTGAGGACCATTTGTCACATATAATATTAAAGAAGCTTTGAAATTACCACTCTTAAATAATACATCGGATACGTTTTTAAACATTACTATTCCTTAATTTTCACATTTAGAAATATCTCCATCAGCATTCATTTCATAATATGACATAGCTTTAGAGACTCGTTTATGATTAATTATACGTTTTTCTCTTTGTCTAACCATTCCTGAAAAACCCATATCTGTAGCATCAATATACCACCCATTTGGATTACGTATTCTACCACGAATCTGTTTAACCATATTATCTGAAGACATTGGCATAAAATTGATAATCATCATAAGTCCAGATATATCTAACCCAGCTCTATTAGACATAGTTGTAAATATTAAATTACAATCTAATTCTCTTTCTTTATCCTCACTATTAGATGTATAATCGCCAATAGTAGGAGTAAATCCGTTATATAATTTAAACCCTTTAAGTGCATTTTTAACAAGTGTTATACACTCTAAACTCTGTATATAAATTAGAATTTTAGTATTTTTATCAAAATTTGCAATTGAAAACATTTTTGATGAGAAATACTTAATAGCATTAACGAATATAAAATATCTATGAGCATATTTTGTCATATATTTAAAGTAACCAACTGCATTAACACCGCGTCTAGGTTGTATCCTAAACATATCACCATATGCCGGTTTAGTTTTATATCTGAATGATATTATATTAAATTTATTAACTTCATGAGTATTTCCACCATAAGTAGGGATATCATCTCTAAATATCTTTTTATAAAGGCTATCTTGAGATTTATCACTTCTAGATGGTGTAGCTGACAAATATAATATTCGTTCAACAGTTATATTAACTAAAACTTTAATGATTTTAATGAAATGTTCATGAACCTCATCGAACACTTGAACACTAATCCCAGCCTTAGTATAAAATTTATTTAATATTTCAGTATCTTTACGTAATGCTGCTGTTAAAGCATCAATACCTATAACATAAAATGAACCAAGTGGAGGTGTTGGATTATTAACATATTTTTCAAGATCTGATCTAGTTTTAAAAAAGAATACATCCTTATCTAATTCACAGTCAGTACTACTCAATATACGATTAACCCATTGTTGAGATAGATTTACAGATGTTATTATAGTAGGTATTTTTAACTCAATAACAGCCATTATAGTGCAAATCGTTTTTCCGAATCCTGTTTCTAAGGATAATAATCTTTGTTTTTTATGACTATCTGCAACATTATTTGCAACTATGAATTCTACAGCTTCGCTTTGGAATTTATTTCTAGGTTTAACTTTAGAAATTATATTGTTAATTCGTCGACTTTCAATAAAATTAGAAGTTTCATTAACTATATCTGTGATAATTATATTATCTTGGCAACATTTGTTAAGTATATAATCTATAGATATCCCTGAAGGAATCTTTAATATTTTATTATCCGAATCATAGTCAAATCCAAAATGCGTATATTTTCTATCTAGAAAATTATATACAGATAAAGATCTCTCTAATGCAGGACAATTTCCAGGTTCATAGTTATATAACCAAAAACTAGATCTTCTGATTTCCAACTTAATATTATGCATACAACTCTCCAAGGATTAACTATTAAGCTGTTTAACGAAAAATATAAATAAATATGGTGGGTAATAATACCCACCACACTCATTATTTTTTATTAACAAATACTTCTAACGGATTCACTACTGGCACATTGTTGAATAAATAAGGTCTAGTCGTCCTAAATTCTTCACCCTTCTTTAAAAATTCAATATTCTTAAAGAAAGCATCAAATACTCCAGGACTTTTCTTTTTCAACACATCAGATGTACCAAATTGTCTTTTAATATCCTCAGATACCATACCACTAAATAAATCAGATTTTTGAATAGCCTGACTTAGTTTAATTATACGGATTTCTGGTTCAATTATCTGACTATAATCTGGTCTCTCCATAATACTTACTGTATTCCTCATCAAATTCATGATAAGAGTTTCAATGTGTATCATAATACCATTAGTACTTATTTTAGCATGTAACAATACTTCTAAGAAATCCATCAAAGGTTCTTCAGTTGACGTATATGTTAATGTTTTAGCACCATCTATAATATTCTTAGTGATTCTAAGATATTTAGATACTTCTTCAGTTAGAATTTTAAGTTCAAATACAGATTCAGATGAATCAAATTCTGAGAAGTTTATAGCTACAAACTCCATATCTTGGATTTCTGAAGTATAAAGATTCTCATTAGTTGATTCTATCTCAGCAACACTATGAACTATATCGCCAGCTCTAACGATAGTTAATTTACCACTAGATATTGCTGATATGAGATTATCCGATATATATACGAAGAATGATTTATCTTCAAGGTCCATACCTCTCAATACACCATTATCGACTACAAATATATAATCAATAACCTTTGCAAAATTCAATCCCTCATCTATTTCACCACCATCATTGAAAATATCATTAGATGATATAATATCATTTACAATTTCTATAGGGATTAACAACTGACATCTCATTGACGCTGTTACATCCTTTTTAGGAAATACACTTGATTTAGAAATTGTGAAATACCTATCAAATACAGCACCAGTAACTTCTTCTGAATTAGTTGATAGTGCATGTTTAGATGATAACCCTAATTGTGTAACAGGATTAATAGCTTTTATACTAACAAGACCGCCAATTCTAGCATTATTCAATGATATATGTTTATTACCCAAACATATACAGCAAACCTTATTAACATAATGACCTGTTATACATTTTGTATGAGATCTTATACGTATAACCGTACCTATCAAATGTTTATCATTAATCGAAACTTCTTTCATCAATGGTATAGAATCATCTATAACCATATATTTACCTTCAACGATTTTCAGATAAACTTCATTTTTAACATAATACGACATATAATGTCTAGAACCACAATCATATATAGAATTATCAAGAATAGTACCAATACAACCGATATTTACTTTTCTAGACAAATATCCTGCATTTGGAACTGCATCTTTCTTAATAATAATGCTATTTCTTGTAGATATAGATTCTGCAAAGAATTCACTTATAGAACTTAGACCATGAATCCAACCTCTTTTAATAGAAACTGGAAGAATCGTTTTATCAATATCATATCGTGTTCCGACACCAATAAACATCTGACCCATCTGCACACGATTTACTATATTAGTACTAATTGCAGGATAAAGAGTACTTCTATTATCTTTAACAACAATATCATATAGTGCATCATTTGCAACTTCTGTATAAGTTTCTATCTCTTTAGAAGACATAACCTCAATATCTAATACAGAATTAAATAGCTCTGAAAATTCTGGAGATCTTGATTCAAACATCATTATATCAAAAAGACTAAATGTGTTGGCTACAATCTCTCCATAGAATCTTGTCACTCTTACAATTTTTTCCTTGATAGTTCCAACGATATTGTAATTATCAAGATTGTAACCTAATTTCAAAAACTTAGATATAGTCTTATCCATGACACCCATATAAACATCTTTGTTTATATTTACAAGATCATGAATATCATCTGATGTTATAGGTTCATTAAATACTACATTAAACAACCATAATGTATAATTGATATATAATGCAGATAAATGCATAGTGTATCTAGAACCATCATCCAATTGAACAAAAATATTCTTATGGACAATTGATGGATCTTTGATTATTTCAAATTCCATATTTTTCAGACAGTTAAAATAAACTCTAATTCTATCATTGTGATTCGATAACGATGTCACAATCGATGTCTGAAATGTGATTTTTGAATAATCTACCATTAAACGCCTCCAAGTTGTTGAGAGATTTTAACACTATTACATTGTACGGCGTTAAATATATATTTATAATGTTCATTTGGTTTATCTGTTATTCGAAACACTTTAATAGAATATGTTAAATAATTTAAGGAGTTTTCTAATGGCTACAATAACTAAAAGTCCGAAACGTATAACTGCTGAAAATAGTATATATAAACTAATGGATGACTTCGATCCAACTAAATATAATAGTGGCGCATATAAAGCTTTATTCGATACGATGAGTGAATCAGAATTTAAAGCTTATATGAAACAAATAGAATCAGAAGAATGTTATGTTTCGTTTGAAATTGATAGTGCTAAGAAATTTTTAAATATGGAAAAGATATTTGAAATTTGTAATAAACGTGGGTTTAAAACTCATAAATATGTAAAGTATCGTGATAATAGAACTAAAGATGGGACAATGTGTAGTGTAACCCCATATCCTGTTTTAATATTATATATGCAAGTTAAACGACTTCAACAGATGTTGAATAAGAAAAACTCAGTATCAGGTAATACTGATAAAATTAATCCTATAACTGGTACTGTTACTGGTGACAGTAAAGCTGCTGGCGTTAATGATACTCAAACATATGGATTAATCGCTACGGGACAATTAAACACTTTGAAAGAATTGTTAGGTCCTAGAGCTGATGATGAACGTTCTAAACAACAAATGTTACACCATATTGAAATGCATGGTAGTGTAAAATTAGCAGATTTGCATATCGTACCTAAAAATAAACAATCGTTACAGACAACCCGTGTTTATTTACGAGGTATTGGGATATTAACTAAGGTGTCATAAATATAATTAATACTAGGAGGTGTTATCCTCCTAGTATTAATATTACATACTACCAAAAGAACTATCATTAACTCCACTGGGGAATATTTGTCTAATCTTACCCCAAGTCGCACCAATTTGACCAGATCCTACGAGTAACCTATCAATTCCACCAGGAACCTTTTCTTTTGAAAATAAATTAACAAATGATCCTGGAATTGCTGTTAAAGCATCTATACGATCTTTAGTAACATTCCACCATCTACCAACATTAGCTAATATATCTTTTTGATCTCTTATTGATAATCCTCCGAGCATATTAAGATAACCCTGAAATCCATCATTTGCTAAAAATAATGGTAAGGATATACCTCTACTCATACTCATCATCATAGTCGGAGATATATCCTTAACAGATATATCAACTTTAATACTTCTCGGTCTACCAGCAGCAGTCCAGTTATTTTTATCTTCACCACGAGATATTGACATTGAAGTTATAATACCCATAGGAATATTGAAAAATCCTGGGGAACTACATTTTATAATAAAAGGTGATGTATATGTTTTACTACCAATTTGCCTAGGCATAGACATACAAAATAATAAAATAAACGGTATATATACATTTTCAAACACACATAAATCGTTACCATATGGAGCTTTAAATGTGAATGACATACTAACAGTTTTTTCAAATGATGATTCAGTCCAAAGTTCAGGTAAAGCTATTCTACCTTCACCTGATATAACTGTACCTGCATCACCTCTACCGATACCAGCAACTAATCTTTCGATTTTAGAAACTGATGCCTGTTTGAGTTGTTCCCATGCATTTTTAGCGCCACCATTTTGATCATTATTTAATTTAGCAGCTTCATTTTCAGCAGCAACACCATTCAATGTAGCTTGTAATGGGTTTTGTTGAGTTGAATTATTAATAGATTCATTAGCACTCACATCTTTATGAATTAAAAATGGAATATAGTCAAATGATTCTGCAGTAACAAATGGTAGAATATTCTTTAAACGTAATTGTCTAAGTCTACCTGCATAATTATCAGGTTTTTTATCTTCTATATCTAAAACAAAATTATTAGGATCTATAGTTTTATTATCTTTATCTTTAGTTATATCAAAACCATCAACTTTTGTACCTTCAGGAGGTTTACTATATTTTTCTTCATAAGCTTTAATAGATTCTAATATATCTTGAGATGGATCTGCTAGATTTTCTCCTGCACTTAGTAATCCCATCATACTTGCCAATTGCATTAATATATCATCAACATATCTAGAATATAAAGATCCTATACCAAATCTTCTATCATTTTCAAACACAGCATATTTCTTAAGCCCTAATAAACCTTTAAAATCAAAAGTTATAAGTGACCAAGATGTTTTTAATACAGTTCCGACTAATCCGGCAGCCATATTCATCCCAGCTTTTAAAACATTATTATCTCCACGTATAAGACTAGCCATACCATCATCATTAGCATTATCGCCAACAGTTCCAGTTAATAAATTAGTGTTATACTTAATTCTACCAACTTCAAAATATGCTATAGGGTAGTTTGATACTATTTTTTCATTAAAAACTCTACCCAAGAATGGGTAATATAAATCGGACCTAACATCATCGTTAGGATTAAACTGAAATGGTGCATTTATAACTTTAGATGTGCCGATGCCAGTAGCTTGCCCACTTTGACGAGTTCCACCGATAATCGAATCAACACTATCTGCCATCTGAGTATTATCTCTAAACCTTTGCGTCTCTCCGGGATTTGTACTACCCTCACTATCTTCAGCCTTATCTTGAACTGTATTCATTTCTTCAATACTATCATTTTTAAGTTCAAAGTTTTCTGAATTTAAAGATGGGTTAGCCATACCTAATTCTTGCCACAGTTTATTACTGGCATACGCTATAGGTGTATATGCGCCCCCTACAGTAGGAGCACTCATTTTAACTAAAGATCGTTGAAGTTTTGATAACATTTTAGATGTTACAATAGTACCTATATTATTGATAGTATCTATATCCGATAACTCTGTATTAGAGAAAGTTCTATCTTTTTCAGATTTAGGTCTTTTATTTAAAAAACTCCAATCTATAGTTTCTTCTTTATTAGCCATGATAAATTTCCTTAATTAAAATAAATATGGGTCATTATTTCTAATGACCCATATTATATTAGTTTCTTCCACCACTTGAAATGAATCCTGCACCAGATTTGGTTCCAGTGTTAGGGAAAGTTTCAGCTTTCTTAGTAACAGGGGCATTTTCTCGGATGATTATAGTATTAGAACCACCTTTAAATCTACCTGCTGATGAGATTTTCAATCCAGGGTTAGTATTCATAATGGTGTTGTCGACAGAGTATTCTTTATCACCATTATTCATAGTTTTTACAATAAAACAGTCACCTTCTCTAAGTCCAGAAGCTCCAGCTTTAGGTATATATGTAACTGATGTACCGATCTTCTTACCATTATAATTTACGTCAATTGAAGGACCGTATATTTCATGAGATGCACTTCCACCAGATATGCAATCGTTTACATATTTAGCAAGTTCAGAACCACTCATATTTGTTTTAGATACAGGATTAGCAGCATTATATGCAGCGGTTGCAGCATCAGCCATATCTCCACCACCTCCACCAGTTTGTGGTGTTGGTGTACTGCCAAATCCTCCTAAGAATTGATCATCTGATCCACTTAAGGCTATCTCTCTAGAATTACCTCTTGATGAATTAGTTTTTGAACTTGAAGATTGTTGGGATTTATTATTACCTCCAAATATTCCTCCAAGTAATCCTTTATTTTTACCACCAGAATCCTGATCACCTAATACGAAATCATGTATACCTTTACCAGCAGCTTCAGCAGCTTTAACTATAGGATTCTTATCAGGTGTTCCTGAAGAATTTACCTTAGACACTTCATTTAATAATGACTTAGCAAGGATCTCATTTTGACTCTTATTAGCGTCAAAGGATGCTTTAGAATTATCTACAAGTATTGTTAATAATGATAACATTTTAGAAGCTGTAACTTCTGAAATACTATTATGTCTAGTCTGTTCAGCTAAAATAGCTAACTGAGCACCTAATTCGGTATTAATACCATCAGTCATAGAATTCATACCAGTAACCACTGGGGATTCTGATAATGATTTCTTATTAGGTATCACTATTATATCATTTTTAATATTAGATGCACTAGAATCAGCAGGTTTAGTTTTAGTACTAGGGGCATCTATTTTAGCACCAGTTTTAGCTAAAGCCTCTTTAACTTCACCTTTTTGAGGGTTAATTTTATCAGCAGGTTTAACTCCAACAGTTTTAGCAATTTCGTCAACAGCCTTAGTTCCAGCTACAGCAGCAGCTCCAGCAACAATTGCAGGTTCTCCGGGAGTTATTGAAGGTGTTGTCGTTTTAGTTGTAGGTGCAGTTGAAGGTTTAGCAAAAGTTGCACCTCTAGCTACTCCAGCATCTTCCTTTAGTCCAGCATTAGCTAATGCGGCAGCAGACATCCCTGCTAAAGCTGCAGTTTTTTCGATATTATCAGTATCTTTTTCAACAACTTGTTTAGTTTCAGGTTTTACAGGAGCTGGCTCCTCTTTAACTGCAATTCCAAGTTGTTTCTTACCTACATCGATAATTCTTTTAGCTAATTCTAAGAATTGTTTTCTATACGCTCTTTGTTTATCTATTAAAGATTCAACAGTAGTGCCAAATCCAACTAAACCGTCAGTTTTAGCAAGAGCATTATCAGATAATATACCTTCAGTTACTTTATCTCCACCATAAGCTCTAGATAATTTTTTACGCATTTGCTGTACTGGAGCATATAAATGCTTATTCCAATCATCGAATTCTTTTGGTGTTTTAAATCCTAATAATTTAGCATTATCTTTCGATGAGTTACTAAACCATGTCTCCCACATATTTTTAGTTTCAAATTCAGAGAAACGCTTTACATCAACTCCAAATAATGCAGCCTTAGCAGCCATAAACTTTTGATATTCATCAACAGCAGCTTTAGTACCTTTACTTGCAGTTATATTATAAATTGTATGAACTATACTCTCAGCACTAAGTATACCGAATGTAAAACTACTTAATACATTAGCTATAGCTGATGCAATATTCATAGCTCCAGTACAATGAGCTCCAGCACCTAATTTAAAATATCTAGGAGCATTCTGCCAACCTGTAATGAAATCATTCATAGTTAATGCGAAACTTATAGGTCCTAAGAATTTACCTATAAATTTAACAACAAAATTAGAACCAAGTTTCTTCAATAAAGAAGGATTTACGACATCCTTTTTAATTCCATCAAGAATAGGTTTAACCATTTCTTTTTTAACAAACTTCTGGGCAAATTTAGAACTCAACGCTTTATTAAGAAGTTCAAATATTCTAGAAAATACTTTAGAAGCTCCAGCAGCAGCATCAACCATCATTTCACCACCCTTAACCATCCCCTTACCACCTTTAATTACTTTCTTAGCACCCCAACCCATAAGCTTACCACCCAACTTACCAACACCAAGAACCGTCTTAACTCCAGTAGATCTAATTTTATCAAAACCCATACGCCTTGATCTTTTCTCTTCTTCAGACAATTCTTTACCATCAAAACCATAATTAGAACTAGTTTTAAGACCACCTTCTTCAGTTAATCTTTCACCAACACTAGTACTTTTATCGTATAAACCTGATTTAGCATTTAATTTTTGCTTATCATACAACTTCTTACCAACATAAGCGGCAGTACCAACACTAGCACCAACTAAAGCACCGCCAACAGCTACAGCACCAGCTCCGACAGCAGCAGTTGCCGCTCCAGCAACCATAGTACCAGCACCAGCTAAAGCGCCAATCCCGCCACCACTTTTTTCAGCAGTCTTCTCAATATTTTCACCTATTTCAGATTTTTCAAGAGCTTCGATAAGTTCTTTTCTATCTTGTTTTTTACTCTTAAACATCTTAGCCATAAGTGCTGCGATACTTGTAAGAGCTATGGATGATTTCTTTTCATTAGCCTTAGATTCAGCTTCCGCTTTATCTTTAACTTGATCTTTATGACTACCTTCACGATCTGCCGAATCAGGATCTATAGGTCCATCACGTTCAAGTAATGCAGCTTCCCAATCAGCCTGATATTTAACATTTTCATTATGCTCTTTTAAAGCTGCTTTACCTTGTTTAATCTTTTTACTAACAGTTTTAGCACCGCCAGCAACTCCAGATTTAACAGAGTCTATAACATTATCAGCTTTATAAGCTACATTATTTATTTTTTCATCAAGATTATATTTCTTCTTGAATTCAACCCAAGCTTCATCGCCATATAATTTTAGGAAATCAGCTTCATATTTTAATTTTTCAGCAAGGGTACCATCACCATATGCGTCAACTATACCACTTAATGATTTATCTATATTTCTCAATAAAGATCCATCATTTACAGATGCTATAAGTCTACGTGTTTGTTTTTTGGAGAATGATGCAACTTTTTTAGCACTAGATATAACAGTATTTTTAGCAGTTATTGCTTTATTTTTAAGATCTTCTGTATCTATTCCGTTTTCTAACACATTAGTCGCATAATTAGTGGCATCACTAGCAATTTTAGTACCATGACGTTTAGCAGTTTCTAAAGCTTCAGCACCTTTTTCAGCTAAATGATGTTTCTCAGAAAACTCTTCAGCTTTCTTTCTACCTTTATTCCACTTACCTTTAATCCAGTTACCAGCTTTTTTAGCGCCATCTTTCATAGCTTCAGCAGCTTCAGATGATGTTTCTTTAACACCTTTTAAAACGTCACCACCACCAATCATTTTAACTCTGATAGATCTAACTTCATTCAGTATTGCATTAAGAGCATCTTCGGATTTTTCAAAGTTAATTATACCATGTTTAGTTTTCATATTAGGTTTAGTATTTCTACCACCAATAATCTTACCAACTCGTGAACCAACTCCTCCTATAATACCTCCGGCACCTCCAAGAACTCCTTTATAGAGTCCTCCGATACCTTGAGCAACACCGCCTAACCCGGCACCAACACCGGGTAAAAGTTTACCAATACCATCAGCAGCTCCACCAATTAAACCACCAAGTCCAGGAAGTGCTTTACTAGCTAGTCCGCCAAGACCTCCAAAAACCCCTTTATAGAGTCCTCCGATACCTTGAGCTATACCGCCAACACCTGCACCGATACCATGACCTGAAGCTTTTATCATTTTACCTAAACCAACAAACCCATCACCGCCAAGTTTACCAGCACCTTTAAGTAAATGACCAGCACCGCCGATAATATTACCATAAAATGAAGCAATACCTCCAACAACAGAAGTAGCTCCAGTAGCTAAACTTCCAGTTATTCTACCAAGTGCTCTACGTTTACGACCACGTTTCTTAATATTCTGTACAACTCCTGCTGGGTTAGCAACGTTAACCGCTAAACCATCAATCGCATCAAGTAAATGTGGGATCATTTCATTAGTATCACACTTAATATCTTTCAAAACTCTAATAACATCATCTAATCTAGTTACAGTAGCTTCTCTAAGTTTATCTATAGCAGATTCGATATTATTTGATATTCCGGAAGTATCTTTAACATTGGATTTATTAGGTTTATGGACTAATATTTTAACATTAGAATCTATACTTTTAAGGTAATTTTCTATACCTTTATTATTAGAACTAGAACCACCACTAACTAATGAGTTAGAATTATCATTTATTTTAATTTTACTCTTAGTTTTTGCGTGTTTAGCGGATTCAATATTAGTTCCAGCTTTAACACTTTCAGCAACACCTTCTTTGATATGCTTATTTAAAGCTTCCTGATTAATGCCAGTTCCACTAGATTCTTCACCTAAACTAGTTAATATTCGTTTACCTTTACTCTTAAGTTTAGAAGATAAAGTCATATTATCGATAGTTTCTTCCTTGAGATTTACATCTGTCTCAAGTTTACTTTTATTTAATATATGATTTAAATCACTACTCTTAGTCTTTAAAAACTTTTCAACATTTTTAAATTGCAGTTCGCTCATTTCAGCGATACGTTTAGCATTCTCATCCGCCACACTAATTCCTGTGGTTGAATAAGTTGCATTTTTTCCAAATAAAAATCTATGAAGTGCATTATCGAATACTTCAACACCGTCTTCAACTGCATGATTCAGTTTGTCTTTAATATTCTCATATTTTTTAACATTCGCTTCACCAACTTTATCGACAACCTTCTTTTTACCACGATTAAACCATGAGTCAGTAAGACCTGATAGTGTGCCGCCTAATGCACTTTTAGCATCATCTTTAGCCTTAAGAGCTTCAAACTCTTTCATAGATAATTCGTTAAGTTTATTTTCTTCTAAAACAGCATCATCTTCAGCCTTTTTAGCGCCATTAGCTTTTCTAAGATTATGAGCTTCAATCGATTGTTTTAAATGTTCAGGTGTACCACTTTTAGGATATACTAAAATACCACCTAAAAGTAATTCATATATTTTATTAAGACTAGTTGCTGTATCATCGATAGTGTCACTAGCATTAGATTCTAGTTTTGAAAACGTTCTATCAGTAATAGTTTCAGCCCTACCGCCATTATATAATTCTTCATATTTTTCAGATTTTAAAGCACCAGCTTTATAGATATTGTAAGGTATTTCCATTCCAGGAATAACTTTACCATTTTCATCTAAAAACTTACTACTTTTATCAGCTAATTTATTTTTTAATTTACGATCTTTATCATCTTCATCCATAGCTTCATTTATAATATAAGAACCAGCACCACCATTAGCCATTTCTGGAAATGTTTGATTCCAGAACTTACCTATAGAAGCGCCTACACTAGCTGAACTATGAGCATAATCAACTTGGTCTTTTTTCTGAAAATGTTTACCGTATTGATCTACAAATAATCCCATATTAACTTTTGGATTTTTAAGACCATTTGTTAACAAATTATAATATTCTTGATTACTAAAAACCGTATTAGGGTTAAATTGTTCACCGGATTTTGCAATATTAGCAGCAATCTTTTCAAAATCTTTAATTAATATTTTAGGATCTTGTTTAGTAGATTTTGCTAATTTATCATGACCTGTAAGTAGTTTATTGTTGAGATCATTAAATAATGAATTACTTTTTAAAACACTATCTCTTTCATATTTAAAAGCTTTAACAGCGTGTGACGCTTCTTTAAAACCTCCAGTAGTATGATCAAAATAAACCTCACCTTTTCCAGAAACAGAAGCTAATATCTTAGATAATAATCCCGGAATAGCATTTGTAACAGAACCATAAAATTTCTTATCAAAATTAGCTTTAGCATCAAGATCCTTAACACCTAAATCAGCACTCCTATTATTCATCTCTTTGACACCCATTAAGGAACCAAGTGTTTGAAGTATAGGATTATTACTATTATTCGCCCAACTAGAGAATTTACCATTCATAAGTTTAGGTATATTAGCAATCATATCGTTAGTTTTACTTAATTTATCTTGAGCTTTTCCGGTTAATAGTAATTTAGGTATATGACTTAATAGTCCGCCCATGGCTCTTTCACCCATAGTCTTTTTAGGACCCATACCATTTGCCGATTGTAACATATCCAAACCCATCATCATCATACCGATTGGTGAGTTTGAAACCATATCTTTAACATTACCTCTAACATGCTTACCAAATCCGGAGCCATCTAAACCAGAACCAAACATATCATCTAATACACCACGTCTATCCTTACCTGCAGCTTCTGTAGGAGGGGTGTATGTCTGCTCTTTAATAGCATTTAAAAGATTCATACTATCAAGTTGCATAGCTAATGATTTTTCAGAATATTCCATCTGAGCAGCTACGCCTTTAGTTCCAATCTCTGCGAAATAACTTGCTATTTTTTCAACATTCGAATCAATATTAGCTATATAACCGATACTCTGCATATGTCTAGCATCATCAGCAGACCTACCAGACATAGCTAATTTAGCATTCATTCTAGCAGTTGATTTGAATATATTAAGATTAACATTACTAATATTATCAGTAGCTTTAACTTGAGCCTTTACACCTTTTATGTATGCAGCTCCACCACTTTCAGTAGTATTATCATCATCACTAATATCAAAATCATCACCAGTATCAAATGACATCCCTTTATTAGCGCCAAAAGTTAAATCGCCAGTAGTAACAGCCTTTTTAACATCTGTAATAAACTCTTTTTTCCAAGTGTTTATTAAATTCTTTATACCTTTACCGCCGGTATTTTTATTAATATAATCGGCAGTTTTATTTAATCCAGTACGAATTTCATCAGCAGTTTCATCTTTAGCAACACCCATCTGCATAATAAGATTATTAGCTTCAGGTAGAAACATATCTATCGTTCCAGTTACAGCTTTCTTAGCAGATTTAGCTAAATTAGTAGCATAACTACCTACTGTAACCTTACTATCCTTTTCAGGATCATCTAATGGGAAAAACTCATCCATCCCAAGATCATCAAAATCTCCATCGAAATCATCTTTTTTTCCCATGGTATACCTCGGGTTTATTTAAAAAAATTATAGTCTATTAGGGTGTTCAACCTTTATCTATCAAATACTTAGTTTTAAGTTTATTTATAATCAAATCCTGTATATTTAAACTACCTAATGATTTATAATTAGTGTTATTTATCAATATAGGTTTATATTTCATAAGTTCTGGGATAGTATCTGGGTTAGTTTTAGCCATTATTTTAAACTCTTCAATTTTACCATTAACAGCTTCAGAAATATAAGGTTTGTATTCTTTAATGAATTTACCCCAATTACCTATAACCATTCTTGGATGAATTTTCAATCTACCAGAATGAACTAATTTATGTGCAGTAGGACTTAATGGTGTTAAACCTACAAAAAAATCATAATGTAATATATTAACTTCTTCTTCAATTTCCCACGGTCTAACAAATGAACCGCCGGGACATTTCTCTGTAAGAGTTGTGTATTTTTTACATACTGTTTCAACGATGTCGAATAGGGATAGTGGATGATGGTGCATTTCTATAGTATAACCATTCTCCATAGAATAATCTTTATAAAAGCTACATTTATTCACATCCATAGTCTTCTTAAGATATTCTATATAATTTTTATATTCTATAGTTTTTCTAACTCTAGCTGTAATATATTTAATTAATGCTACAGTAACTTCCCTATATTTACCATCATAAGAAGGTTCAGGTAAATCATCATATTCATAAACGTTATCGCTCATATAATTCTCCTAATTGTTGTCTATTATAGTGTTTTTTCAATTATACGAGGGGTGGCCCGTTTTCGTGTTAATAATCGATTTATGACGATTTCACGTTTTTAGAGGCCCAGCCAGTAAGGGTTCCAGGGCGTCAATATC
>Ga0114951_10001476_pt1 | contig 28936 bp, 29 predicted proteins | sample AM7aDNAmetaG_FD_88677 | JGI IMG/M metagenome (GOLD analysis project Ga0114951, IMG submission 88677) | Freshwater microbial communities from Finland to study Microbial Dark Matter (Phase II) - AM7a DNA metaG | ecosystem: Environmental > Aquatic > Freshwater > Lake | place: Finland: Lake Alinen... | reverse complement strand
CCAAGTGCGTGATGTTGATCGGACAAGACTGGCTTTGCAAATGCCCTGGCAACAGGCTGAACAGCAGCAGAGTTAGAACGAAAGGTGATGGCTTCTTTCGCATCTGATGGTCCTCTCAAGAATTGCGATGTGGCGACGCTGCGCCGCCTCCGTTATGAAGGAAGCTCGGCCGTAGCCGACGTTTGCACCACGCTATCCCCGGCCGTAGCCGGAACATGTGGCGTGCTTCTGGCGTCACCGTAAGGCAAAGGAACTCACCGAGGGAAGTCTAGGAGTGCAAAAAATGCAATTGGTGTGAAAAAAGATCCTGCGCGTCCCCCGAAACTGGTTCTCGCGTTGCGTTGGCGGGCCCCAATGCGCATATCTGGGCGTCCTGCGCATGAAAACAGCGCGGCCGTGTGCCGTTGTGCATGTGGCGGACTGAATCGATCTTCAATGGCGCCAGGTCTCGGCCCCAACCGTCAAGCAGCAACTTGCCAGCCTGCGGCACCTGTTCGACTGGCCGGTCAGCGGCCAGGTTGTGCCGGTGAATCCGGCGGCCTCGGTGGGCGGGCCGCGACCTGGGTTGCGTTCCGGCAAGACGGCGGTGCTTGAGGGAAGCCAAGCACAGTTCAGTTTCGAGAGAGAGCTTTCCCCTGATCCTCTACGTCTAGCGGGACTCATCCACAATCCCGTTCAAGCTGACAACTCTGGTTGTCTGTCCCTGAGCCCCGAAGCTCAGCATTCAACTGCGTATCGTTGAGCAGAAGCTTGCTTCTCTCAGAGGGCGGGATAAAGGTCGAGTCGTGAGGCACATGGAATAAAACCCAATCTAGCAGGACCGGTGTGTCGAACCCACACAGTGTCGGAGCGGATGAATCGGCCGCCCCCACCCCGTTTGAGCCTGTTCCATCTTCGTCAGACATGAACTTGCGCTCCTTCCGGAACGATTTCCTCCCAGGGAAAAGCAACATCGGTTCTGCCAAAATGCCCATAGGCCGCGGTCGGGTAGTAGATCGGCCGCTTCAGGTTTAGGGCCTCGATGATCCCTTGCGGACGGAGATCGAATTCGCGGGAGAGTTCCGCCGCAAAGTCCCGCTGTAGATCACTCTTAGTCCCATATGTCTCCACGAGAAAGCTGACCGGCTTAGCATCGCCGATGGCGTAGGCCAGTTGGACCAGCGCACGCCTTGCCCAGCCACGCGCTACTACCTGTTTGGCCAAGAAGCGTGCCATGTAGGCCGCGGATCGATCAACCTTCGAGGGATCCTTGCCGGAGAATGCGCCTCCGCCGTGCGGTGCCGCTCCACCGTAGGTGTCCACGATGATCTTGCGGCCCGTCAGCCCGGTGTCACCCTTGGGGCCGCCGGTCACAAACCGCCCTGTGCGGTTGATGAGCACACGATAACCGACGCCTCGCAATTCCGGGGGAATCACCGGATCAATGATGTGCCGCCGAACGGCATCGCACAAGTCATCGTGCCCTATACACTCATTGTGCTGTGTGGATAGGACTACGCTTTCAATCGAAACAGGCTCTCCGTCCCGGTAGAGGAAGGTCACCTGCGACTTTGCATCCGGCCGCAGCCAAGGCAACTGCCCACTGCGCCGCACTTCGGACTGGCGGCGCACCAGCCGGTGCGCATAGAGAATCGGCGCCGGCATTCGTTCTGGCGTTTCATCGGTTGCGTAGCCAAACATCATGCCCTGGTCTCCAGCTCCGCCGGTGTCAACGCCCTGGGAGATGTCATGCGACTGATGGTTGAACCGAACTTGCACCTCGCACCGGGCGGGGTCGATGCCGGTATCCGCACTCGTGTAGCCGGCTTCGCGCAGCACCTCACGGGCCAGCGATTCAGCTTGTGAATGAACGGCGTGGAAGTCGTCCGGGTTATGCGTCTTGAATTCTCCGGCAACAATCACGCACTGATCGGCCAGCATGGTTTCACAGGCTACCCGAGCGTGCGGGTCACGTTCCAGAAAGGCATCCAGGATGCGGTCCGAGATGCGGTCGGCGAGTTTGTCGGGGTGCCCTTCGGATACGGATTCCGAAGAGAAAAGACCATTTCGAATTGTCACTGTCAATCTCCTCTTGGCGGCAGTTGGTTGCTTGTCGGGGACTACTGGCAGTTGCCGCTGTTCAGGCAATGCGCGTTTCTTGCTCTGTCCGGCACTGGCCGCAGGGCGCTTGGGCGCTGAACCATGGGCAGTGGATCAGAATCCCTCTTGCTTCGTCCCAGTAGTTCGAAATGGGCCTATGGATGCGGCCCTTTCCGCACTTCGTGCAAGGAATTCCGTCGCAGATGCAGAGGACTGCGACCACGGCTTCCTCTCGGCGGCCTAAGGACGGAAGATCGTCATTGCGAACGGCGCCGCGGAATTCATGACACACCGGGCACCGTACGAGACCGCGAGGAACGGCCGGTGAAGAGGGGTTGGCGGTAAGTGCCGCCTCATGCCTGTGAGCGGACTGATGCAACGGCTGCTTCGAACTGAACTTCGTCATACAGGTTCTCCTCTTTAGCCGCATTCGACTGCGTGTCAGGGGCGGCAAGCTGGATGCAAATCCCCCTTGTCCGTTTTCCTTGTCGGCAGGCGGACCGGCCTGGAGAACCCAACTGCCAGGGAAAGTGCGATGGAGAAGCATGATTGCCTCTCCAGCTTCCGCTGGTTGAGTTCCCGGCGTATGCAGCAAAGTAGAGGGGGAATGCGTGGCTCTGGCCAAAGTCGGAAGTTGTCCCGACCGGCGCCGCAATCAAACCTGGCGCAAAAACTGATCCAGAAAACACAAAACCCTCCAGAACGGAGGGCCGACGACTTTCCGCTTAGTTGCCCCCTTGAGGGAGCCACATCCGCTTTCGCGTCCACCTTGCCCGGCTGGCAGGTTGGCATGGGCGTCGGCCCATTTCTTAATGTTGAACGGACTTTAGCATATTGCCTCGCCCAAATGCAAATTGGCAGAGAATCAGGGCAGGTACAAGACGAAGTTCGAGTGCCGCAACGGTTCCGGGTATACCTTCTTCAGAGTCGCGCGCCAGGTTTACGGCGGTCTATATTTCCACTCTTGGCCGTGATTCTTAACCCTCGGATCGTTACAATCTTCAATGTTCATCAGGATTCCCAGACGCTGGGGCGTTTTCCAGTATCTATCGAGGAATGCTGTTCGAAACTGATTGACAGGAAGCGACTTATCTTAGCCATCTGTGCGGATTTTCCGCCAGCCATAGCACATCGAGGAAAGATAACGACCTTGCGCCGAAGTCCTGAATGGAGAGATCATTTTACGTGCATCTTGGAGAATCCATGACGGACTTTGCACTCTACATCGATGACAGTGGTCATCCAGACAATCAGCCAAACGTTGTCACGGCTGGATTCGTTGCTTCGGAAGATCAATGGAGTCAATTTGAAGCCGAGTGGACCAATGCACTCCTTCGATTCGGGATTGCTGGCGCTTTCCATATGACAGAATTTAGGCACGAAAAACGCACAACTCTCAACCGGGATTGGATCCTCGGGTCGCTCTGCCGAATCATCAATAAACACCTGAGCGGTCGGTTCCTTCATGCCGTCGATATGGATGCATACAAAAGAATCAACGATGAGTGGACGCTTGAGGAATCCGTTGGAGCACCAATTGCACTAGCTGCGAGGAGCCTAACTACTGAGATCAATGAGTGGCGACGGATTCATATGCTGCCGGAAGACAACTTCAGGATATTCATCGAGCAGGGATCAAAACACTACGGCGATATTGAGCAAGTCTTCAAGAGAGACAGACAACCTTCGCCGGTTCGCGTAGCCAAGTCGAACCCGCGGTGTCAACCAGCAGATATGCTTGGTTGGGAAGGTTTACGATACCTGAGGACTGGAATCACCGGCAAGAACATGAAAAGACTCCTTCCGAAGAATGTTGACACTTTTGGCGGAGTTTTTTTGGCGAAGGACTTGATCGAACTTTGTAAGCAAACAGCGGTTCCCATACGAGCAGATTTCAAACCCATCGATTCCATTTCATTCCACTCAGAAAAGAAGAGGAAGCGCCAAAGGACTGTCTTTTGAATACTAGCTACAACGCGTTGGGGCCCGAAAAGTCGCCATTGCGACTGGGATATCGCGCCTTCCGCTCCGCTGAGGGCTCCCGTCGCAAACGGCGTTTATCGGGATTGATTTTCTACCCTGGCGCTCACTCTTGCAGAAACCGCAGATTTGCTTCCACCGCCGTATAATCCCAGGAAAAACAGATTCTTCCTGCGAGGAGAGAAGATGGCGAGTCACATCTGTTCATGCTGCATAGAAGACATCTTCCTCAAAGCGACCGTCGACAAAGAGGGGCTGCCTGCAAAGTGTGATGCTTGCGGAGTCGAGCAGCTGAAGTCAATTACAGTTTCACGTCTTGGCAAAATCTTGGAGCCAATACTTCGGGATCTCCTTGCATTGAGCGATGAGGTCAGACGCTTCTCGTCTGAGGATGATGAAAACGGCCATCTGGAGCAAGAGGGCGACGACCTTGACTACTTTGTGCAGGACATCTTAGGTCAATACTTCGACTTCAACGACGAGATTGTAGAGGCAGTGATTGACGCGGAAGGATGCTGGCCTCCCGACGGTGACGAGGCCTTCTTCAGTGCAGCACACAGCTATGTCAGGCTGTACGCGTCTTATCAGAACCATGCGACCACTTGGAGGCATCTGGATAGGGAAATCAGGCAAACACGCCGATTCTTCAGCTTCAAGGTTAAAGAATTTTTCGATGAATTATTCAGTGACATCGAAACCCTGCTCACCTATGCGGAGAGGACAAGGGACGACGGCATATTAGTCCAATTTCTTCCGGCAGGCTCTCCATTTTATCGCAGCCGCATATGTGATTCAGATGGCCTGAGAAGGAGAATGATCGAGCAGCCCTACAAGCACGTCGGGCCGCCTCCTCAAGGTAGTGCACGTGCAGGCCGCATGAATGCCGATGGGATTTCCTTGTTTTATGGAGCACGGGAGTTGGAAACCTGTCTCGCTGAAATCCGTCCTGCGCTTCGAGTCGAGACTGGTACGATCACTGTCGAAACAACAAAGCCGCTTCGCGTGCTCGACTTCACCCGGTTTGAGAATGCCAAGAAGTCACTTAGTTATTTTCAGCCGGATTATAAGCAACAGGCCGCACGATTCGCGTTCCTGCGCCAGTTAGGCAACTTGATTTCTCGTCCAGTGATCCCAGGGCATGAAGCAGAATATTTCATCACTCAGGCGATGACGGAATATCTCGCGCACGAACATTCGAACCCCTTTGATGGCTTGTTCTACCCGTCTGCCCAACGAGCAGAAGGAACAAATGTCGTTTTGTTTCCGCAGCCAACTCCCAAGGGGATCAAGTTTCCAGCTAAATACAAGGATGGGAGCATCATTTTTCACAAAACCATTCAGATCGAATACAAGCATAAAGAGCTGGCACTCCGACTTGGAGCAAAGGGTGCCGAGCCTGATTGGGAATGGTGGGAGGATCAGGACTGAATCAATGTAAGCGCCGCAGGTTAGGAAGGGAGCGTTGCCCCGCAGGTGGCACCACTCCATTTACTTTGAATGACACCTGGATTTGTACGCGAAAGATGCGAGATCGTCATTGCGACCAAAACATACATCGATAAGTCCTCGAAAGTCGGCCAGTGTCATGGGATCCTGGGACTGAATCTGGGATCGAAGATCCCGGGCGCCATCGGCGTTTAGCAGGACTTAGGCACAGGAGCCCGGGGCAAGCTTGGCCGTTCGCGCCTTACGGGAGGTGACGTCGTGTATCCATAAACCGAATGACCGAGAATGGTGGGGATCGGGCCACAGCCGAGGGGAAAGTCGCTTTGCGTTAGAGCTTGAGAGCGGCGGGGGTACCCGATGTCATTTTCGATATGGCTAGATGCACAGCACCCGTAAGGGGCCATCGCTCAGCGGCCGCCGCAGCGGACTGCCCGGCATGTGGTAGTCGCTATGGCCGCTACGGCGGCTACAGTTACGGAGCGTACTCGGCCCCGTCCTACTCCTCGTCGGGCAGTAGCGGAGGCGGCTGGAGCAGCGGCGGCGGATCCGGTAGCAGCGCAAGGCCGCGCTGGTCGCGAGCCGGTTCCTCCCTGGCGTACACGACCGCTGAGGTGCGTTCACTCACGCCGGTCCGCGAAACCGTCGAAAGACTAGCGCCGTTGCCTGAAGGTAGGGACTTCTTCCTCTGCCATGCGTGGGACGACCGAGCAGGAGCCGCCAAGGAACTGTACGATCTGCTCCAGTCACGCGGTGTCTCGGTCTGGTTCAGCGAAAAAGACATCGACCTCGGTACACCGTTCCTTCGCGAAATCGACAAGGGATTGGCAAAGTCGAAAGTCGGAATCGTGCTGGTGACGCCTGCGCTGCTGCGCCGTCTCCAGGGAGAGAGTATCGCCGACAAAGAGCTATCGGTACTCCTAGCGCGTGAGCAGCTAGTCCCCGTGGTGCACGGCACGACGTACGAAGCTCTCCGCGAAATCAGCCCCCTGCTCGCCTCGCGAAACGGCCTGAGTACTGTAGAAAATCCAATGGCAGACGTCGCGGCCAAGCTCGCCGAGCTCGTCGCCCTTCGAACTACTTGAATACGGCTACTTTAGCGTCTGAGTCAAGTAGTAGCAGATCGCCAGCTCCGCCGCATGATCGTACGAATGCTGCTCCCGTTTGGCTACGCCATGCCGTGCAGCTTGAGGTAATGCAGCAACACTTGCGAGCCAACCGTAGGTGCGACTTTCTTTACTATCTCCCAGCCGCCTTTAGTGATCGTGCTGAGAGCGTGCTTGACTCCGTGTTCATCGTTGCTCTGCGCTGCCCTCTCGGCTGATGCGAGAGAACCCAGCACTTCGTCAGCTTCGAGCGATTCGGGCTGAGCTTTCAGCGCCGCGCGAATGGTTGCAAGCTCTTGCTTCAATCCGCTCATGTCGCCAATTTGCAGAATGTTCGTATGCGTATCGCCGAGCTGCGACACGCTACTCCCTGGGCCGCTCTGGTTGATGTGCTGGATATAAGTTGTCGCGCTGCTTGAGTTGCGGGCGCTGGTGATCGGAGGGGGAATGAGTTCAAGGATACTGCCTGGCTCTCTCCTGCTGCCATACTTCGTATCAATCGTGTGCATGTACTGAGACATGAAAGTGCGTTCATCATCAACCTGCGTAACAACTCCGTCGATGCCTGGATTGATGATCCTCACCCGCTCACCAACAGCGAAGCGCTTAGGTGGTTTGTACGCGGGAGCCTTTGCAGCCTTATTTGCCATATCCTCTGCCCTCTTTTTCTCGTCCGCGACGCGGGCTGCTTCTATCATTACCGCAATCTTTGGCATGATACTAAAGCGCTTGTTACTCGCTTGCTGATTGACCGCTTGAACTGCGGACGCGGGCATGCGGAAACCTGCCACTCCCGTTCCCTGCGCTTGGATGATATTGCGGTAGAAAGACGGTGTGTTTTCGGCAAGCCTGCGTTGTCGAGGATACCTGGTTTAATTCCTGGGGACTTTGCCGCGACGACGAGCGGGTAAGAGCATCTGGTTGACGCTGTCGATCGAGAAGGCCAGCGGGTCGAAGTCATAGCCGAGCCAGTCTCTCAGTTCTTTGTGCTGTTTGTGGTTGGGGTCAGCGATGGCCTCAACGAGATCATAAAATCCTGGAATGCCCCCACAGTCATCCGGCGGGCACGCGAGTTGACCATCCGTGCAGACCGGATAGCTCGCAATCGGATCAACTGGAAGCTGTTTCTCCAGGACGATGGTGTGCTCCCAGCTATCGCCGAGGTCATAGGTATAGATAAGCTTGGTGCCGGTCTTCCGCAGTACCTCGGAAAGACGCACTTTGCGCTCGTTTTCGACCGGATCCATTCCCATGCTCCGATATTCGGGGTCTGGCTTACCGAAGTATTGTTGGCCAGCACGGAACTCGTGCATATGTCCGCCCTGCCACCCCATTGAGGTTTGAACTGCATCGTGCAGCTGCGCCAGCGTCAGAGACGAGAGAACAAGCAGACGGCGCCAGATTGGCGGTTTGGTGCCAAGCAGAGTGACCTTGATTTGATAGATGTCCTTCCACCCCAGCGACGAAGACCTGTCGCTGGGGACCCCGGTCTGAGAACTCGCGATCTTCTTCGTTGCCATATCAGCCCTTTTCCGATGTTAAGATTCGGCGCACGGAAGTGCGACCGATGTTGAGGCGGCGGGAGATTTCAGATTTGCTAAGGCCGGCGCGAACCATTTTGGCGCGTTTCTGTCCCTGGCCGAAAACCTTCCCGGATTTGCTGATGCCGGACCCTTGTTTTACGGGCACTTCACGAAGCTCCCTGCGTGTGGCCGCAGAGTATCCTTTCCGGCCATTAGGGATTCATCATAACTCTGCAGTCCGCGCCAGAGTTTCGCGATAATTCCACGGCATCCATTCCGCGGGGCAGGCGGCCAGTTCCTGCGCGTGACGCTGCAGCTCGACCAGGTAGTCGAAGGAGTTCGCTCCACATAACTGGCAGGTGTGGATCAGGCTCATGAACAGATCGCCGACACGGGCGCCGTTCTCAGTCTTATAGAAATAACTGTTCTTTCGATGGAGTATGGCCCGCTTCAAGATGCGCTCGACGGCATTGCTGTCGAGCGGGGCGCCAACCTGGCGCAAAAACAAAGTCAGGCGGTTCCATCGCTTCTTCATATAGGTGATGGCTTGCCCCAGCCCGGAGTTGGGCTCCACCTTGCGCTCCGCGAACTGCTCGTCCAACCACTTCTCCAGCTTTTCCATCAACGGACGACTGTGCGCCTGGTGATAGGCCAACCGTTCCTCGGCCGACATCTCCTGCCGCCGGCAGAAGACGTCATGCTTGTAGACCTCGCGCAGGGTTTCCAGAAGGTACCGGCATTCGTCGGGAAACCTGGTCACCACGTCCACAAACTTGCGTCTTGCGTGCAAAAGACAGTTGCCCACGATGGTTTCAAACTCCTTGGGCAGGTTGCGCTCCAGACCGTCGCACATTTGGATAGGTGGTCCATTTTCCTGTGCCCTCTGGGCCAGCACGTCGGTCAGATTTTCGCCCGCATGCTTGCGTCCGGTGAAGAACAGGGCAATCTTCTGGCCCGCCCGCGTGGACACGATTCCCGAGGTGAAGATCCCGGTGCGCTCGGAGTTCTCCTCCTTCTCCGTCGCGGTTTGCCCGGAATCGCCACGCCGCTGGTCTTTGCCCATCAGCGCCAGAATCTTCATGGTCGTGTCGTCGTTGTAGAGGACCTCCCCTTGGGCTGCCTGATGGATCAGTTCCTGATAAGCGGGCTGCAAGGCTGGCGCCGTCCTGGCCATGATCTCCCACTGGGTCGAGGCCGGCAGCGGAGTGCCCAAGTTCCCCTGCAACCCCTGCAGCCGGTGAAACGGTAATCCACTGCCGTACTTCAGCAGCGCGATCATGCTGGCCGCGGTAGCGTCATACTTGTCCGGTCCCGCGCGGGCGGGAGCTTCGGCGGCGAACACCTCGCCACAGAGATTGCAGCGGAGCTTTTCCAGTTCGTAGACGGTAGCCGCCACGGGCGCTTGCCCCACCAACCGTACCAGTACTCCCGGTGTCATCGCATAGACCTTGCCCTTTTGGCACTTGGGGCAGCGGTCGCCGGGCTTCAAGGTGGGATGTTTGACCTTGACCTTCTCCGCCCCGGCATAGGCCTCGGCGCCGTTGCGGCCGTGGCCTGGAGTTGGCTCCGATTCTTCCGGCTGCGGCGAGGGCGCTTCGTTCGACTGCTCCTGGGTGGCCGGGGACGCGGGCGAAGTTACTGCCTGGTTAGCCAGACTCTGCAATACCTGCCGGGTCTTTTCCGTGCCGGCCCCGAATATAATCTGCCGCAGCCGTTGCAAGGTAGTGTTCTTGTTCTCCAGCAACTGCGTCATGTAAGCCAGGGTCTCCAGGACGGCGTGCAGCTTCTGGTAATCGTCCTCGGCCAGCGGCGCCGTAAGCGCGCGCTCCAGGATCTTCTCCAGCTCCTGTTGATTCAACTCCAGCGGTGAGATCGTGGGCGGCACGGCTTAGTCTCCGATCTTGGCCAGCCGCTGCCGGAAATCCCGGCAGAGCGGATAACCCAACACTTCCTTGACAGGAAGTGTCGCCTTCTTGGTCGGGGCATTGTTTCCACGACCGGTGGTGCGGCCTAACAGAACCCAGTTGGCGGCCCGATAGCAGGTGCCGCGGAAACGTTCGGGATCGACGAAGGTCTCCAGAAAGTACACCGGATGTCCATAGACAGCGGCCCAGTCGGCGGGCACCCGTTTGGCCATCTGCCCCAGGATGTGCGAAGCCAGATGCTTCACGGAAATCCAGGGCAGAATGAGAAACCTGGTGTTATAAGCCAGCAGACGGATATTCCTTCGCCGCGCGGCGGCCGACCAACCGATGAAACGGTCGCGGCTGCCGAGATGACGTGGCGCCGACGACCACGCCACGCAGGCGATGGGGCGCGACCGCGTGAACACCAGATACTTAAGTTGTTCTCCAACCGGTTGCGTGTACTGAAGGTAGTGATACTGCTCCATCAGGCTGTTGAATAACGGCTCTTCTGGAGTGCGCCGCACTTGCCGAAACTCCAGCGGCTGGATCTCGCTCAGCCTGGCCGTCAGGGGTTGCGCATCGACCGCGACCACGGCGGGTCGATTCCGTTCCGCCAGCGGATTGCGCGGAATCCGCCGCACCGGCGGTAGTTGGATCAGACCTTCGCGGTGCAACTTCAACATCAGTCCGCGGCATACCATGTCGCGCAGTGCACCGTTGGGTTGGATCCAGTTCCATGCTTGGCAGAGCAACTTGGAAAGCTCACGCCGGCTGGCCGCCGGATGGGCCGCGATGAGCTGCTGAATGAAACTTACATCCGCGTCGGTGATCGGCCGATGCCGATAGGCAAGCTTAGCTCCCATGAACAGCAGCGTAACCGAGTTCGAAATGGAACGCAAGTCTTTTCTGCTGCGGGCAAGGAAAGCAGAACTTAGGTCGGCAAAGAAAGAGGACGCCACGCGGGAGGAACTTTTGCGGACGCTGGGTCGCCACCCATGATCAGCAGTTGAAACTCGTGCGCTGCCAGCTTCTTCGCCATCCCCGTCGCACTGACCGGCCAAAAGTGGAAGCGGCCCGCCGACAGACGCCGATGGCAGAGCCAAAACGCCGACCCGTCATAGGCCAGGATCTTAATGGCCGTGCTTCTCCGGTTGCGAAAGACATACAACGTGCCGGAAAAAGGGTCGCTCTGGAGTTGCTGTTTGCACAGGCGAGCCAAGCCATCGATCCCGCGGCGGAAATCGACCGCCTCCACCGCCATCAGGATGCGCGTCTGCGGCGTGGCCTGGATCATGCCGGCTCCCACAACGAGCGGCTCAAGCTCGCCAGATCCGGGGCCGCGGTCCCTTTCCACTGGATGCGCAGCTTGCCACGCGGCCCTTCCAACTCAATCACACACTCCAATCCCCCCATCGTCGCAGGTGCGACCAACTCCACAAAAGAGGTTCGGGGTGTCTTGGCTGCACTCCCCCGTCTGCTCACGACCGCCGATTCCGCCAGCCGTCGCAGCTTGCCGTATTCCAGGTGTAAAACCTCCGCCGTTCGGCAGACCCCATGCTCGTTGGCTAGCTCTGTCGCCGCTCTCCACAGGCCTTCTGGAATCGGCTGGCGGCCAACATGGGACTTCCTCCAGCGCTCGAATCGCCCATGGACTTTCCGCATCCCTACCGGAACTTCTGGTCTTTTGGCCATCGTCGCTTCTCCCTGCCCCCTCGGGCACAAGACCGACGTTACCAATTCCAGCTACGCAGAGTCACGCAGGCTCACCGGAAGGACACGAAAGACGTAAGCATTTCCTTCGCGGCCTCTTCCAACGATGCGCAGAACGGTCGTGTCAATGGGACTTCGTAGAGTTTGCATGTTGCTAGTGCCTCTTCCATGTACCCATACGCAAGCGCGTCAGCGAACTGCGTTTTCAGTTCGCTTCGTTGCTTGAGATACAAGCCCGAATGAAACAGATTCTTCTCAGCAGCCATGCCATTCAGCTCGTCTAGTCGCTTAGCGTCTAGCTCCCGCTCATGCGCATCGCGCACATTCTTCATATTGATGAAGTGTTTGCGTGTCTCTCCCGGAAGAATGCTTAAGAGGTCGCTCATGACTCTTCAAATTATAGTGAGCGGCGGTGCTGTGAATTAGCCTGCGTTCACCAATTGCGGCCCTGGCTTGCTCGCTTCAAAGCCATAGATAGGCTTATTAGCTCGGACGGTCGCCGCGACGTATGCGGGTGGGAAGTGCGCATAGTGCTTTTCGACCATGCGCGAACCACTGTGGCAAAGCTGGTGAGCGATTAGAGCTTAAGGATGGGATCCCAAGACCCGTTCCGCTTCGCGTTTCACAACGTTGCTAGGCAAATCGGTATTGATAAGTCAGCATTGCGACAGGAATCTCATGTCCTGCGGCCAGGCTGGGGTCCGAGGGGCTCCCGAAGCCTTCGGCGTTTGCGAGGAGTAATTCGGCCAATTGCGCTTCGTCCAGAATCCTCACACCGCTAGCAGATCACACAACGTGCAAAGCGCTCGGATTCGGATCTGAGCTGTGCGTATCCAGGAGCGGACCAGAGGGTATCGTCATTGAGTTCGATACATTTCTCTGCAACTGCCCAGGGTCTGCCATCTGGTCCTGCTGGGCCAAGTCAATTACTCGCCCTCATCACAGATGCGCTGTATACGGGTTCCTCTCCATACGCCAAAGAACGCATACGCTCAACGCCTTAGACACTCACCGCACTCACCGTGTTTGCCGTATTCGCAAGAACTCCAGGGCAGTCGCGCGATGCAGCTTGCCCTGCTCGAAGTCGATCTGGCTTTGCGAGTCCAGTATGCAAGCCAGGCACGCCTCCCGGCAGCGTTGCTGATGTCCTGAATCCCCTTCAAGCAGTTCCAATGCCCTCCTGACCCAGAGGTCCTGCTGCTCAAGCAAGGAAGCGATGTGCCCGGACCCTCCCGGGGCGCTGTCGAAAAGATATGCACGCCACTGATCGCCCACGCCCCGCTCGAAGCTCAGGGATATCTCCCGAACATCGGCTTCCACCAGTGCCGCACCGGAGATGCGCAAGGCATGACCCAGTGTGCGAGCGATCCGCTCGCTATCGTCCCGGGAGTGGTGAGGCGTAAGCATGGTCTGGACTTCAATTTGCAGAACGTCGGTGTCGTTCTCCGCGCCCAGATACTTGTTGCGCAGAACCGGAGTGACATTGCTGCTCCAGCAGCGCTGCGAGAACTTGCGCGACCACAGTGGAGCATGGTTTTCAAACCCCCGGGGCAGGTTCTTGCGTCCATCCCCCTGCGCGTCTTCACAATCCGCGTATCCGCATGCGGTGCAGATCGCAAAACCGAAGCCCGATCCCTGGTTCACGGCGAAGATTGTGCCGCCTTCACAGAACTTGGCGCTCAGGGTCTCAATTCCCCCGAACGCTTGAAACTCCTGCAAGCCCTGGCGATTCACGAAGTCGACCGTGGAAGTAAGTTCCGCGAGACCGACGCGTTCCGGGTCCCCGGACCAGCTCGGCGGATCCCACGCCGCGCAAGAGTAACCAAATCGTGGGATCAGCGCATCCTTGCCCTTGTTGCTTCGCAGGCAAGCCGAACAGACCCTGCACTGCGTAGCCTTGTCGTGCGCTTCGTAGAAAACGTGCCCCTCGGTGCACTCGAAGCGGAACTTGACCAGTCCGAATCCGCCGTCCGCTTCAAAGCTGCGAACCATTCCATGAGAGGAGTAAATGCGGCCGCCGGCCAGCAGCTTTGAACTCGGCACGTATTCGTTCAGGGCCAGGATGCCGTCCCGCTCCAGCTTGACGGGAATTTGCCCGTGCTTTCCTCCGCCCTGCGGAACCCTCAGGGCCTGGACCCCGATCGGGAATCCATACCGTGGCAGAACCCGGGAGGTTGCGAGGGATTCAATGACCGAAGTCCGGGAGAGCTCAACGATCTGGTGGGCGATCGCGTTCCGGAACGAACTGTCGGTAGCGCTGTCCCACTGCTTCAGAAGAAGCTTGTAGGACGCAATCCAGGCCTGGGAATGCTTATCGAACGCCGCCTTCGCGGTGCCAATCAGATCTTTGGGAGGCCTCCCGGCCAGAGGAGTTGCATCGAGCAGCGCGCCGAGGGCCGGCTCGATCGAGGACGGGTCAGAAAGAAGATGATCAAGAAAATGAAGGAGCTGTACATAGAGTGGAGTTGTGGCTTCCCTGGCGGCCAGCCACACGGGACGCAGGTCCGTGAAGCCCGAGTAAGGCTCCGCATCAACCTTGCGGGAGGCACCGCCGGAGCGCCCGGGTTCACGGGACTCCACATGGCAGAACCACCCCATTTTGCCAAAGGCGTCCATGGCACCAACAATGCGGGAAGGGAACAAGGTCCGGAAGAATTCACCAAGCAAAAACGCATTCAGGTGCAAAACCGCAAACCGTTCCCGGAGAAGGATTGTGGGTTTGCGCAAATCCTTGCGGAACATGGCTCCGAAATCCTTAAAGACGGCTTGTTCATAGCCCAGCGACCGAGCAAACAAAGCAACCAGCGTTGAACCATCATTGCGCCGTCCCGCTCGACCGCTTCTCTGGGTATAGTTCGCTCTTCCCGGCGGAACATTGGCCAGTAGAACCCCGGAAAGACTGCCGATATCAATGCCGATCTCCAAGGTGGTCGTCGCGCTGAGGATGTTGCGCGCACCGCGCTTGAACAGGTCCTGGAGGCGGGCAGTCTCCTGGGGCGCAAGCTGTGCGGAGTGTTCCTCGGCCCAAAGAGCCCAATCGCTGCCGCGGAACCGCGCGAAGTCCACTCGCTCGCGGCGCAGGGCTGGATCCTGGTCGAGGTTCTGGTGGGAAACCGGTTCAAGAACAGGCTCCAGAGGGGACTTGAATTCCCCTGGCGCGCGCCCGAGAACCGAACGAGGCCACACGGCGCCGGTGACCCTCGACCGGAACAGCAAGAGCGGCTTCCTGAGCCTGAGGTTCTTAAACACGATGCGGAACACATCCACCCGGGCAGTTCCCGCAATTCTCGAATCATGTTCAAGCCAGTCCAGTCCGTGTGTACGAGCCCCATCGAGGAGCGCGTCAAAAGCGGCGCCGAGAAGCTCTATTGCGGCCTGCTCCACGCGGTCTTCCTCGAGACCGATCTGACGAAGAACATCCTTGGCAAAAGAGGCGCGCTCGGAGCGCAAGGCCTCCCGGAACATGGGCTCTATGCGAATCCCTGTCTGCTCGCGAGCGACCCAGCGCCCGATCGGGAAGGCGAGAATCGAATCATCGTCCCGGCTATCGTGACGGTTCTCATCGAAGGTGATGATGCCGTTCTTCCGAAGCGTGTCGCAGATTGCGGAAAGGAAATCCGGCCAGATGGCGTTCAGCTGGGCCTGTTCCGTTCCGGTAAGATGCTGAAGCCGAGGGGCCATGCAGACCTCGATCGAGGGATACATGACCTCCGCCATTCCCAGTGTTTCCAGCGAGTGCGACCGGCGCAGCAGAAACTCGGTTGCCATAATACGCAGGGTGTCGCTCTGCATCGCCCGGGCATTTTCTTCCCAGAAGCCTTCCCATTTTTCCAGCCAGTTCGTATTCGGCAACGCGAGTTGTTTGCCCGCGCTCTCGCGGGCGAAAAACTGCATCAACTCGGCGCGGTCTTTCATAATTGCAGACCAGGCAAGCATCGAGCGGCCCTGCCGTGCGATCTCTAGTTCCTGCCTCTTCTCGTTCAATCCCTGTTCAAGCGCAGCCCGAACGGCGGGCCGCGCATCCTGCAGTTCGGCCTCGAACTCTCGAATCTCGTGCTCAATGGCCGGGATATCGATTGGAGCATCGAGAATTCGGGTCATCAGCACTCTTCCCAGAAGATACTCGTGCTGGTAGGTGAGATGGGGGCCAAGCCTGGCGGCTTGGCGGCGGCTGTCGCTGAACGCCAGCAGCTGGCGGCCGCCGGCGGGAAGAATGCTTGCCATGACCTTGTCGGCGCTGCAGGGCATGGCTGCAAGGACGCTTTCGGCCACCGTGGGTACAGTCAGGGAGTCGGGGAGGCGCATGGGATCGAAGTAGCTCGGATCGGCTTTGCAGTTCGGGCACTCATCGACTTGAATGATGTACACGACCCGAGGGCCATCGCTCGCGAGCAACTCCCGCGTGTCCAGGTCAACATTCCATCCGGGTCCATGATCATTGCCGTCGTCAGGCCGGAAGAACAAGTGCTTTGTCTTGTCTTTTCCGGCAGGAGGGGCCTGAATATTCTTGTCCCATCGAGTACGCACCCGGAGCGTTCTCTCAGTCTGGCTGCCGGCAAGCACCCACTCGCCGCAGTTCTCGCAAATTGCCAGGGTCAGGGTGGCCGATTCACACGCGGGGCAAACCTCCACAAGGTCTGGAATGAGCATCCCCGCCCCAGGCACTAGCCTGTGCTTCTCGCCGCTGCAGGCCGGATTCAGGCAAACGCTGAAATGACCGGGGGCGCGAACCTGCAGGTGGAGCTTGTGGGGAATCAGCGGAAGCGACTGGGCCTCTGACCGGGCACGGGCGCATAATTGGAGGAGCGCCGTGACGGCCTTGTCCGCGCTGCCGGCCGGCAAATCGGGGAAAAGTTCCTTGCTGATATCCCTGAGCCGCACTACGGACGATCCGTCTTTCGATCGCGTCCAGAAAAACTCGTCCAGCTGATGCACCAGTGGCGCGCGGGAGAGTGCATCGTGAAGCACCCGGGCAGGGGACACCTCTGTTGCCAGTTCTTCTACAACCACCGGGGAAACAAGCGGTGCCACGCAGGCCCAGGCAGCATCGGCAAGGACGGGATCACTCGTGAGAGTTTTGGATTGCGTATCCAGCAGAACCGCCGATTCAAGGGAGCTGGCATCGATGAGTTCGGGATCGACCTTCTTAGCAGGAGGCTCGGCGGTTGGAAGCTCGCGCCGGTGGGGCATGCCGTTCACGCAGCGGATAAGATCTGGATTCTTCGAGAAGAGCCGGGCGCCGAAGGATTTCAGGTCGGCACGGGTTCCGCCCAGGGTTGCGGATGTCGCGATCTGAAGAACACTGTCCGGTCGCACTCCGCATCGAAGAAGGGTCCTGCGGAGAAGGAGACAAATATCCGCGGCCAAAGTCCCGCCATAAAGGTGGACTTCATCGAGGACGAAGGCGCGTAACGCAGACCCGAAAAACGGCGCGTCCTGGGGCCGGCAGAGCATGTACTCAAGCATGGAGTAGTTCGTGATGAGGATGTCCGGCGGATTGGCGCGGCCATCTTCCCGCGTGCAGACGCGGCATGGAGGAGGATTTGAGTTTGCCAGGGAAGACCGATTGTACTCGCGCCGGTCTTCCGGCGTCTCCGACGTGAAGTGCATAAATGTCACTGAGTTGGGGCCGTGGGGCTGATCCTCTAGCCAGAAACTGAGGCGTTCCACCTGGTCATTAACCAGCGCGTTCATCGGGTAGAGAAAGATGGCTCGAACGCCACGTTCCTCCGGCTTCCGTGGATTACGGAACAGGTCGTTGAGGATGGGGAGCAGAAAGGATTCCGTCTTGCCAGCGCCGGTGCCGGCGGTCACGAGGATGGACGGGCGGTCCTTTCCGTCCGGCCCATGCTTCTCGATGGCTGCATGCAGGGACTCCACCTGATGGAGATAAAGTTCCCGGTCGCTCGGGCACCGGTGCGGAGCATCCAGCAGGTGCATGAGATCCCGGTCGAAGAGGCCTGCTTTCACCAGGGATTCGAGTGTTTGCTTATTCTTTTCACTGGGGAAAAGGCACTCCACCCAGAACTGGCCGACCACGCCTCCGGAAAGTTCGTTACTTTTCCAGGCCTCCCGGCACAGGTTCATGAGCTGGTCCGATCGAAGCGGCCGATAGCTGGTCGCAAGCGCGACAACGCGCTCGCGAAGATCTCTCTGGGCAGCCAGCGCATCCAGTTGCAGTTGAGACTCCAGGAGATCGGCGATCATCCGGCGCTCCGAAGCCCTTTGAGGGCCAGCAGGTGAGAAACAAGATAGGCAGAGCAGGCTCGCGAACGCGAAACCGCTATCTCAAGCCTCCGGGTATCGCAGAGTAGCCCATGATACATCGCCTCCGCCGGCTTAACGACGTTCTCGCGGAAGTAAGCCTCATCGAGCGGGCTGCGATCTTTCCAGCTTCTGAGTTCTGACAAGGCGGTCAAAAGGAGCGCATCCAGCATCTTGCAGTCCGGGGTAAATACGCCGGCGCTGCGTTCTATAAAGTCTCTCGTAACCGCAAACAGCGAACGGTATTTGGACTCAATAGCGCTGATCATCGCCGGATCGGGTCCCCGCCGGAAAAGATTGCCCCGCATGACGATGGGCACCTCCGCCTCTTCAGAACTTAAATGACCGGAAAGAATCTCAATGATCACCTTCGCGAGAAGCACGGGATGCGAGTAAAGAAGGATCCTTGCAGGAGGAAAGATTCGGCCTGCCTCCATGGATTTCAATATGGCTTCTCCCTGGGTGGCCCAAATCGTCCTGCAGTCTTCCGGAGAAGGAGAGTAATCCCATAGGAAGGTGCGGATCGGACTCGAAATCGCTTTTTAGCCATTGTTGCACGTAACGGTCCAAAGCTGCACAGAGCTGCAAAATATCCGATAACTAGCTTATATTCTACTGCTTGCAGGTAGAGCCTATTTTGCACCTCGCTGCACCGTCCTGCACCGAATCTCAGTTCAAACTGACACCAAAACTGACACCAGAATCGCTACCGACTTGCATGGTGGGCACGACCCGATGCTTCAGAAATCACCCGAATCCAGCTTTGTGAATACAGCACCATTCGCCGCCCAAATAGTCTCTCGACGATCCATGTCGAGCGGGGTGCAAATGTCCCCGATAGAAACGGGCAGGCAGGTCTACCCGTGGCTCCCGTTGCAGCGCTCGGCGCCTGGCCGCCTGTTTGCCATCTCCCCCGTCGTACTGGGCCCGATCATCCCCCGGACCATCAACGCCGGCGGGCCCGAACGGCGCATCGGCCTTCTGGCCAATACGACACCCGTGGCATACACGAAGATGATGGCGACGGCGATCATGCCGGCGGCCAGACTTGAACCGCTGGATCGGCCTTGGCAAAAGCGCTATGCTCGAAAGGCCCCTCGATGGCCTCATGCCTCCAGGCCCGTGCGATTGTGTGGCGAGTAGCGACATGGCACGAACGTGCGATAAAGTGGCACAGGGATTCCGGCTTTTTGAGGTTCGAAGTTTAAACGTGGCCTCCTAGCCCAGGTGGATAGAGCAGCAGTTTCCTAAATCGGATATATTGTTGATAATACATCACTTAATGCAATCCTAATGCAAGCAGAAGTATCCAAAATAAAGGACTTAAAGGAGCGTGTGGGGGCTAATGTGGGTGAGAATTTGTGTGGGGAGACGCAGTCTATCTTGGTATTCATCCACTGTTGCTATCTCGTAATCCCCAAGAATGACGCGCACTTGAGGAACTTTGCTTCGAAATTGTTGTGGGTTGAGAGCACTGTTGCTCAGGAAGAGAAATGAGCCCTGTGGGATGCGTGCCAGGAGAGTCGGCCACAGCCGTTCGCGACGCGGAGGACGACCTGCGGTAGCACCCGAACGACAGATACCCCTCACGGGCCTTTTGGAACACCCTGCGCGCGGTTCTACGGCTTGGGCGAGGAGCCTCTTGCTGGATGGGTTTCTGGGCAACTGCGTCGCCATTGTGAGGGCCGCGGCGGATTCTCGCTTGATTTGGGCTTCTTTCGAAACCGAACGTACGTGGGTGCCGTTATGAGTAGCCATGCTGATCATCCGCGCAGCAAGCCACAGACGTGGTCCAGAACAATGCCACGGGGCCAAAACTACGAAAGACCACGCCACCCCTTGTTGCGGGATAACGTGGTCTATTCCGTTCAGACGCTCGCCTGTCGGACTTCAGGGACTTAGTGACCGCCCGTCAGAATCGCATCGCTCAAGTTCGATTGGGCAAAAAGGGTCGCTTCGCCGTATGGAGTCTGTTCTGAGCTGTGAAAAACAGGACTGGCCGCGGGTTCAGTGGCAGCCCGAAGACGCGATTACACAAATCTTCCCTGAACTGGATGATTCCTCTGTCTCGCACGGCTGTGGAGTTCTCTCGGTCATGAAGAGGGAGACTGGTCAATTGGGATGGGTCTTGCTCTTTGCCGTCCCTTCAGCGTTCAATATTGACGCTTGCTGCATCAGGCGGTGACAAGGTCATTAGGCCGAGAACAGGCGACCTGCCCCTGGATCCAACTGTAGGTCTTCGCTAGCCCCTCCCGGAGTGATCGCGATGGCTTCCAGCCGAGCTTTTCAGCAATCAAGCGATTGTCGGAGTTCCGGCCTCGCACTCCTAAGGGGCCAGAGATATGCTTGATTGTCAATTTCTTCCCGGCGACCTCCATAATCATTTCCGCAAGCTGGTTAATGCTGACCATTTCTTCGGAGCCGATGTTCACGGGACCGGTAAACTCGGAGTCTACGAGGCGACGCACACCCTCGATGCACTCGTCTATAAAGAGGAAGGATCGGGTCTGGTTGCCATCTCCCCAGATTTCAATCTCACCGTGGGATTCGGCTTCGGCGACTTTGCGGCATAGCGCTGCAGGAGCTTTCTCTTTGCCACCGGCCCACGTGCCATCTGGGCCGAAGATGTTATGGAAACGGGCAATGCGAATCGCAGCCCCGTAGTTCCGCATATAGGCCAGATACAGTCGCTCGCTGAACAGCTTCTCCCAGCCATACTCGCTGTCCGGCGCGGCCGGATAGGCCGAGTCCTCAGAGCAATTGGGGCTGGAAGGGTCCGTCTGGTTGTACTCCGGGTACATGCATGCTGACGAGGAGTAGAAGAACTTGCGCACCCTGGCTTTGACGCCGAAATGGAGCGTATTGAGGTTGATGGTGGCTGAATTGTGCATCACATCCGCGTCGTGTTCCCCGCTAAAGATGTAGCCGGCGCCACCCATATCCGCGGCGAACTGGTAGATCTCATCGATGCCCTCAACCACATCGGCCACAACCCGCTGATCCCGCAGGTCACCGATAATGAACTCATCGGCTGGAAGGGTTGTGTATTCGTGATGCTTGAGGTCCACGGCGCGAACCCAATGTCCCTCAGCTTTCAGCCGCTTCACCATGTGCCCGCCGATGAAACCACCGGCGCCGTTGACAAGAATTCTCTTCATTTGTTCTCCTTTCGAGAAGATGCGTGGACAGGGTCGAGAGTCATAGGAAGTCTTTGGGGCTTGCTAACGTGAGGCAATCTAACAATGTAGTTATAACCAGGTCGCACGGGAGTCATCAACACTTAGCTTCTTGTCCTGCTTTGCTTGGGTCTTCATCATGCGCAGATTCATGCCGAGCAGGAGGCCCGCACCGACTCCGAACGCGTTCGCAAGAACATTTTGTGGCCGGGCGATCGAACCTGGAATCAATGTCTCCACAAACTCGATCAATATGCCCGCCATCACTACAAGGAGCGGGAGCAACACGCCCTGTCCCTTCCGGCAGCCGACAAAGGGAATGACAACGATCGTTGCGTAGGCCAGGAAATGTGCCCAGCGGCTCATGTCGCTGTTGCCTATGATCTGGTCAATCCAAGCTCCGCCTGGGAGAATCGAAGCGAACAACACCCCCGCTGCCAACACACACCAGAAGTAGGTCAATCGTTTATCTGTGAACATGGGCTCAAAACCTCAATCTTGGTAAATGGCTTCCAGTTGGCTCAGCTTTTGGTTAAATGTGCGTGAGACACAGTCAAGGAAGAGCACTGCATCCGCGCCCCGTCCCTCGGCGTCCGCTCGGCGCCAGAGACTGATATAACCCCGGCCCGGAAAATCAATCTGTGCATGCCATCCTGCATGTACTCCCCACTGACGTGCCACGTCATCAATTTTGAAATCGATTCCTGTAAATCCGAACTTTGGACAGGTACTGCAAAGCAACTCCCAACTCTGTTCAAGTGTCATCTCGGCATGCACCTCGATCTCGAATGCATCGAGTGCAAGCTCTGCGCTCAAAACGCTTCTGAAGGCTCCGCCTAGAACAACCTTGCGAGCGATCCCGAACTCGGTATAGCCGAGTTGCTGCAACCCTAGCCAGGCTGCGAGGCAGACAAGAACAATCACGAAATCGCGGTTTCTATTCTCGTTGACCGTCAACAAAAGAGAGACTATGGCGCCAACACCGCAAACAGCATAGATAACCAAGACAAGGCGTCGGGGCGTTAGGCCCTTTGATAGGAGTTTGTGATGAATGTGCGCGCGGTCTGCACCGAAGATCGGTTGCCCTCGGACAAGACGCCGAGCAACAGCGAGGCAGACATCGAGAAGGGGCACTGCAAGAACCAGCAGCGGCGCAGTCATACCCAGAAGCGTGGTGGACTTTTCGCTCCACACAGCTCCGCAGCACGCAAGCAAGAATCCTAGGGTCAGGCTCCCACAGTCGCCAAGGAAGATGCTCGCCGGATTGAAGTTGTAGCGAAGAAAGCCGGAAAGCGCGCCGGCCACCGGCACGACGGCCAGAGCCATGGGGAAGTTGTGACCTAGAATGGCCGCGATGAGCATGGTGATCGCGGCGAACAGACTGACTCCTGCAGCAAGCCCATCGACACCGTCGATAAGGTTGATCGCATTCGTGCAAAGTACAATCCAAGACAGGGTAACTACAAAGCTTACGGCGACACTAGAGAATGAATGCCCAACCAGCCCACTTACATGGATGCCGCCAAACCAAGCCAGTATTGCAGCGACGGCCTCAGCAGCCACCTTAATCCAGGGACGAACGCTAATGATGTCATCGATGAGTCCGATGCTGAACACGACGGCAAGGGCGGGAAGAATTCGAAGAACAAGGGGTAAACCCTCCCAGATAATTGCGCCCGAGCTGAATCTGACCAACAGAAGCAGCACGTATGCCGCGATGACTGAGACGAAGATGGCCACGCCCCCCATCCGTGGGATCGGAGCGCAATGAATCTTCCGTTGCTGGTCAGGTTGGTCCACGATCCCACAATGCCACGCTAGGTTGCGGACAAGCGGCGTCAGCAACAACGACAGGGCGAATGAGACGAAGCCGAGGAAGAGGAGAGAGTACATAGCGGTATCTTTATTGCTTATTGGACGATGCGATTCAGAGCCGCTCCGAGGATTCCTGAATTTGTGCTCTCACAACAGAAGAGAATCAGAAATCTAGAATCGGCTCGGGGTTGCATGGGTGATTCCGCACCAGATCATTGTGGGAGGATGGAATGCCACAATTCACGGTCACGGATTGGGACTAGTTGGGGCGAGGTGCCTTAACAGCGGCTCGGCTTTACGTGCGTGCCTATTGAGAGCTGTCATTAGAGGGCGTTCAATGAACGTAAAGCTCAAATAGCCGACTATGATCACAAGCGGAAGCGACACCACAACAACGGAGAGGATGGAAAATGGAATCCTCACCGCAAAGTGTGAGATCGTTCGCCCTACAATCTCGACGATTGCGAGGTGTGCTAAGTAAATAGAGTACGACCAATCTCCAACCGATTCGAACGGCTTGGCAAATCGGAAGATTGCCGAGCGTTCGAGCTCCATAAGGCCGAGCAAGAAAAGAGCGGCAAAGAGCCCATAGGTAGCGGGGCGAGCCCAGAGGGAGTTTTGAATCCACATTTGGCTTCCGCCATGCTCATGGTAGGTGAAAAAGATGATCCAACTTAACCAGACGAGCGAGACGGGGAGCAGGACAAACCCAACAAGGGGATGACCCGATGTTCTGCGATGAACGTGAAAAATTAGGCATCCGGCGAGAAATTCTAAAATCAAGGGCCCAGTAAGAAGGCCGAGCACTGGCCATCGCGGAAGAGTGAACAACATATTCGCCGCGACAATGCATCCTCCCCACAGGCAGAGGAATACTGGCGCAAACCGCTCGGGAATGAATAGCAGGATAAGGAAGAACATCAGGTAAAAGTACATCTCGTAGCTTAATGTCCATGCCTGCATTATCACCATTCTGGAATGAGTCGGGATAAGGAGAAATGACTCAAGGATGTCGACCCGATGCCCCGTGGAGTTGTTAAACCAGAGGGGGTTGTACAAGTAACCTGCCAAGAAGACAGCTGAGTACACCCAATAGATCGGGTATATGCGGAAGAGTCGACGCTTGAGGTACGTCCATGCTTTGCGCGGACTAGAAAACTTGCCTACGGTGACCGAAGAGATGACGACGCCACTAATGACGAAGAACAAGTCAACGCCGAGATTTCCGAACGCAAGGATGCCAGTCAGATGCGATGAGAAATCCTTTCGCTCGACATTGGAAAGATGGACAAGGACAACAAGCATTGCCGCAATTCCTCGGCAAGCCTGAATGCTTATAATGCGTTTTTTTGCATTCGCCACTACCTGCAGGCTCGAAGTATTGGTCAAAGGTCGCCCTTGTCTCTGTGGTGGTACCAGTGTCAAGTTCGCACTGGAGTGTCATGTTTCCAACTCGAAAGCGGCGCGAATCGCAGTGCCCCCGGGCGGCTTCACAGCGCCTGATCTGCAACAGTGGTCAAAAGTCGAACTGGATCAAATCCATTCGGGACACAGGGCCTGAGTACGGCTTGCTATGGGACCTGTTGACGGTTCAGATATTCCTTGCCTTCATGGTCCAGAACGTCAGCGTACACACTGTGAAGAACAGACATTTTGTTTGACCACGAATAGTCTCGACTGCGCCGAAGGGCACCCTGTGCGAGTCTCTGGCGCATCGCCTCATCCCGATATAGAGTACACAGAGCATCGGACAAGTCGGAGGCGATTTGGCCTGTGGTTCCTGGGTGTACTCTGATGCCGCACTCGTCTGTGACGAGATCGGCAAAGCCGCAATGATCAAGGCTGACCATGGGAAGTCCTAGTGAAATTGCTTCGACCGCGACGGTAGAAGTAAGGTCCTTGAGGCTAGTGATGGCGAAAACGTGCGATCTTCCCATCACAGCCAAGGATTGGTCACGCGGAAGCCATCCGTACCAATTACACCGGTCGTCAATTCCGAGTCGAGAGGCCATGGATCGCCAGGCCCGGTTGCAGGGCCCATCGCCAAGTATTTCGATGTTGTAATTGAGGTCTTTCGGCATTCGGGCCGCGGCCTGAAGCAGAAGATGGAGAGCCTTTCCTGGAAGGTGCATGCCGCTCCAACAGATTCTGAAAGGAGGCCCCTGTTCCCGCAGGTGTGGATCTGCGACGCCGAAGTCCGGAGGTCCCACTTCACAGATTACTCGGCTTTTCACCCGAAAGCGACTCCACAACTCTCTCTGAATCTCGGATGTAGCTGCGATAACCCCCTCCTTCGCAGTTCGTAATGCTCGTCTGGGGCCCCGCAGGGTTCTGAGTTGCAGCGAGTTGATGAGATTTCGCGCACCATAGTAAAGCGCACCTCTGAATCCCAGCATGGGGAGTAGCCGCCACGGCGTGTTCTTCATGCCACCAATCGGTCCCCACACAAAAGGAATCCCGAGCCGGTAAAAGCTTCCAGGGAATCGCCACCCGACATAGGTAATAAGATGCACCAAGTCGTAGCGGTTTTGTGCTAACTCTCGCTGAGCTTCACGAAAAGCATATCGGAGCCAATCCTGATAAGCGAGATTCATCACCGGTTTGGCAAGTGAGTCCTCAATCTTGAGCCATGTCCCCTGGGGGCGGTAATGCCAGGGGCGATTCTTAACGTATAGGAAGCGCAGACTCTCGCAACCAAGACCGCTGTGGTCTCTGAGCTGCCTGTCGATGCTTACTGCATTGTAATCCGCCGTGATTACCGTTACATCATGGCCAGCCGCAATAGCATTTACCCATCCCCACCCTACGCCGAATTCAGATCCTCTGGATGGATCGCAGGCATAGGCAATGGCAAGTATTTTTAGGCGGGCCATATCTGAGCTTATGCCCCAATCCTCTCCGACGTCTTTGATTCATTCATCCACGAAGGGACCGCAGATAATGGCTGAATCGCGAATCGTAGTCGCCTAGCCTTCATGTGAATAGTCAGGCTCTCCAGATACACATACACAGCGACCATGACCAGGAGATCGACGGCAAAGCTCGCTGTGGTGGTTTCCGGAATGGCGCGTACGGTGAAGAACATCATCACAGTGCCAGCCTCCAGCAAGCAGACTCGATCCTCCGGACTCAGCCTGGCTCTCCGTTTCTGGAGCCTGAAAAACAGCATCCATCCAGCGACCCATGAAGCGAAATACGGGATTGCGCCAATAATCCCGCCATTGAGAAGCGCCTGAAGATATGAATTGTGGACATGTTCATGGATGATCAAGCGATCCGCCCATTGGCCTCTCCCAAAGAGCGGAGCATCCTGAATGGCAGCCAAGCCCTCCTGGTACGCGCGTGTCCGCCCGGTCATGCTGAGGAATTCTTCCCTTGTCTGCCCTCGCTCAAGGTACGTGGCTATATGATTTGACAGAACTGCCGGAGAATCAAGAAGAACAAGCACGACGATAGCCACGGTGGCAAATGGAATTGCATAGCGGCGCATCCGCGAAGAAACGAGCATAGCGAAGAGCAGCGCTGCCGCTGAACCAAAGACTGCTCCACGCGATTGCATCCGGTACACAATGAAAAAGGAAACCGAGGCAACGCCAAGGAAGAACGCGATAAGGCTGGGACGGCGCGTGTGGTACGCCCTGACAATGCAAACCAATTCTGGAACTGCCGCCCATCGGGCTACTCCAGATGACCGGGAGAGCCCGTTCAACTCGGTAATGACGCCATAGCTTGAAGCTGCCTCGCCGAAGACGGAGTTTCTAGCCTGATACCCAATGATCGCAGCGACTATGAATGTTGCCGCCCAGGTAACCTGGAGCAACTGCCTTGCAGAATCAACAGGATCCCGCCGATCGAAAAACGTCCATGCTGCGAGTATCGTAGCGAGAAATGCCATCGACCAATACAGGGACGCCATCGGATCAGGGGAAAAGAAAGCTGCCAGCGTCGCAAAGCATCCATACACCATGAGGAGGCGGGATGGAGAATTCCCAGGCAAATGGAGGTTTCCGCGGCGAAGGAGAAGAAGGCCGGCGGCAGGAATCACTGCGAATGGGAAAAGGGCGCAAATTAAATTCCGCCAGTCGCTGGCGTTATTCGGCGACTGGATATTCCAGAACCCAGTATTCAGGTTGAGCCAAAGACACACCCACAGTACCAAGGCGGACGCTGGTGCGTGCCAGAACCGGGAAGATCGAATTGAAATAGTGTGAGAGAATGCCATCTTGAACTTATTCAAACCAGCAACATTCGCTAATCAACTCAGAGATTCTGAAGCTGATTAGCAAACCGCTGCAGCAGAGATACCCAGTCGAATTTAGATCTGACCAGGGTGGCCGCCTGAGCCGATAGGCTTTCTGACAGCGACGAGTCGCAAAAAAGCCGAAGAAGCGCTTCTTGAAACTCTGCGGCCGTTTCAGCGTAAAGTACGTGCTTCTCGCCTTCAAGGTTCAGGCCCTCCGCTCCTTTCCTCGTCGTTACAACGGGGAGTCCCGCGGCCATGTACTCCAGGATTTTTAGCCTAGTGCCGCTACCCCTGAAGATCGGCGCAACTCCTACGCGGCACGCACAAAGCACAGCGTCGAGGTCACTCCGAGATATGACTCCTGTATTAATCAGCCATGGAGGTGAAGAAGGAGGTCCTCCGCCCGTGACTACGAGTCGCAGGTTAGGCCGTTGCCGGGACAACAGAGGTATTACCCTGTCTATAAGAAAGCGAACTGCTTCCGTATTGGGAGGATAAGCATAAAGCCCCATAAAAAGAATCGACTCATCAGTGATGCCATATTTTTCCTTTATGGCATCGACCTCAGCCAGTGTCGTACAGTTGGCACTGCAATCGACTCCGTTCGGAAGAAGGTCAGGTAGTATCCCGTAAAGCGAAGAGAATCGCTGGCGATCCTCTTCTGAGACCGCAAAGCTTCGGTCGCAGGTGGCAAGAAGATACTTCTCGGCTCGCCGTGTGAGAGCGGCGACAAATCTGCCGTTTCGCTCGCGCCTAAGAAGGTATTCGACATTGTGAGCATGGTAGACGATTTTTACCCCAGGCAAAGTCTTTCGCAGCGCCAGCGCTATAAGTGCAAGATATACCGCCCACGAGGCTCCTTCCAGCACGACGCAGTCGGGAGTAAACCTGGCAACTTCTCTCCGGATTTGGAAGATGGTCAGCGACATACAGGCCATTTTCCTCAAGCGCGATGACGTCCGCTGCCGCAAGCTGACAATGGTTAGGTCGCCTATTTGCTCGACGGTCTCCCGCTCAGCAATTTGCACGAGCAGAGCAGTGCAGGGAGTTAAATGTGCACAGTTGTAGGTAACGTATGCCGCTCCGGAAGCCGGCGGATATGCTTCGTACAGACTAACAAATGCGACTCTCATTTATTGACCGCTTCACTTTCGTCAGGGGAGATGGTACGGTCATCGCGATGCCGCGCGGGGCGGAAGGTGATATCGCAATACTCGTCCATGACGTTTACGATGAGTTCGCGGCTGGCATCTAGGACGACAACCTCGGCGAGTCCAACTGCCTGGGGGCGCAGGCTTTCTTGCACTTTCCGCAGGCCGTCGGACCGCTCTTTGGTTGCGATGATCGGTGAAATCTTGTGCATCATGATGTTTGGCTCGTAACGCTATAACTTCTTGCTGGGTTCGCGGTCAGTAATTCCGCAACGCAGGCTTGCGTTTCTCGCTTGAAGATCTGTGCGCTAAAAAGTTGTGCCTGGCCCTTCAGGTGCGCGCGCATTGCCGATTGCAGAGACGGCGTTTCGAGGACAGCTTGGATCTTCTCAATGGCCTCATCGACATCTGAAAACAGCAGGTCGGGATTCCGGAGGATTTCTGCCTGTCCACCGTCTGCGGAAGCAAAGACGATTGCGCCCGCCTTGATCATCTCGGCAACTGAGATGCCGAAGCCCTCCGCGCCGCACGCCTGGATT
>Ga0114951_10001475_pt1 | contig 28942 bp, 17 predicted proteins | sample AM7aDNAmetaG_FD_88677 | JGI IMG/M metagenome (GOLD analysis project Ga0114951, IMG submission 88677) | Freshwater microbial communities from Finland to study Microbial Dark Matter (Phase II) - AM7a DNA metaG | ecosystem: Environmental > Aquatic > Freshwater > Lake | place: Finland: Lake Alinen... | reverse complement strand
GTCCGCAAAAGGACCCTTTGAACGCTCCTTTCCGTTCGCCCGAACTTTGCGGCGATCTCCTTCACTGAGAGCCCCTCACGGTAACGAAGCCTGAAAATTCTCTTCTGCTTTCGGGTCAATTTGTGGCTCACGGCTTTTTTAAGGAAGAGCGCCCCGCGCCTGTATTTCGCCAAACCTCGGGCAAGGGATGCTCTTGCTTTCTGGCGAAGCCGCTGGACTGTCCTTGGGACTATCCCCAAAAGACTCGCCACCTCGCTTTCGCAGAGCCTTTTTTCGTAACAAAGGCCGTAGATCAGCGCCTGGCGTGGCGTGAGCGCCCCTTCTTTGATAAGAACGTTCAGCACTCGATTTCCGCGCTTAAGTTCCACGACCCGCTCTTTTTTCTCTTCCGCCGCGATCAATCCGTCGAGCGGTGTCTTCGAACACTCCGCTATTTTCCTGCGAGCCTCCAGTTCAAAGGGAGCCATGGCGGGCATGGTTCCGATGTCCTCGACCCGCATGAAATCGGTCGAGATCTGCTTCGACCTGGTTTTGTTTCTTTTCGCATGGTGATCTTCACGACTCTGATCCTCTCGTTTCTTCTTCATCGCAGTCTCGCTTTCCGCCGCGCGAGGACTGAAACGAACAGAAAAAAAGCGGACAGCCCGGAGAGCCGTCCGCCTTAAAAGATCACGTTAAAACATGGAATGAACACACCCTGGGCGTGCGGAAAAACAAAAAAGGATTTTTGGGGGGAAAAGCATTACGTGGAAAACCAGAGGAGGGAGCGGCTGGAAATGGACACACGCCAAGCGTGACACGGAAACTCTCCGCGCTGCCGCCCGTTCCAGCCCCTAAGCGGCACTTGGGGGTAAGCCGGCTCGAGGCGCCGCGCAATGGGCGCCTGCCCCCGGTCCTACCTCTTACGGCCGGGGTTTATGCCCCACCGCAAGGTGTCATGCGCGCGTTCACTTGGCACTGAGCCAATGACCGCCGCGCCACAATGACCCGGCTCGGTTTGTCCGGATCTCATAGAAATCTGCCCGCTGAAATGCACGCCGTCAAGGGAAGCACGCTCGAAGCTTTAGCGATTTAGAACATTTCTTAGCATTAAATAGCCTCTTTTATGCCTATCCTCAAAGCGCATGAACCCTCTTGGGAGAAGCCAAGACGCATGCCTTTAGCGTTCTTTGGAAAAGGCCATCGGGATCGTGCCGCCGGTTGAAACGATAGGTGTACTCAGCCAAATACTGGTTCAGGTATTTGCTCCGAACGCTGTGATGGGTGCCGCGCATCCAGGTCTTGGCATTGGAGATAAATTTATGCACCCAAGGCATCCATTCGAGGTTCTCGGATGTTTGGTAGTCAAGGTTGACATTTTTGACCTGATGATAGGACGGCTTGCCGTCTGTATTGACGAATGAGTTTTTTTGAATAGCGCTGTCAACAAAACGTTGGGCGTTTTCACGGTTTTCTACGGCGATCTCAATTTTGGCAAAGCCCGCCCGCGTTTTGGGTTTCCCGTGGTCATCGACCCAGTCTTTGGATTCGATAGCGACTAAAACCGATTTCTTGTTCTCTTTATGCCCGAAATAAGCTCCGTCGAGCTCGATGACGCCTTGGAGCTTGTATTGCTGATCCCGGTCGTTGAGAGCCGCTCTGATTTTATGGAGCATTTGCCATGCTGTTCGGTAAGATCCGATTCCCAGGACCCGTTTGAGTTCAAGGGCTGAGATTCCGCGCTTGCCCTGCATTAGGAGTTGAATAGCTTGAATCCAGAGCCGTAAAGGCAGCTTGGAATGTTCAAAAAGGGTACCGGCCCGTAAACGGATTTGCTTTTGACACTGCTGGCAGGTGCGCACTTCAGGCCGACTGACATGTTCATAAAAATCCGGAGATTGACAGTGCGGACACTGATAGCCGGACGGGAAACGAGTCTGCCAGAGCCAGTCCCTGACTTTTTTCTCGGTACCGAAAGTCTTGAAGAATTGAGCTCTTGAAAAATGCGAATAGACCATTTTGACCTCCTGAGTTTTTGCAACCCATTCAAACAGAAGGAATTGTATCGCAATTCATGCGCTTTGTGGATAGGCATAGCCTCTTTAAACACAAAAAAAGAGCTTTTATGGGCGGCGGATCACACACGCCGCCCATGAACGGATCTCTTACTTTTTCCGGATCTGTCTTGATATCCTTTCGAAGCTCCGGACGCCGGAATCAACCTTGTTTGGGATGGTCTCCCAGCCAAAGGATTTTCCAGGTTCCGAGGTACTCGCGAAGGGAGGCGCTAGAAACGGGACCTGCCGTACTCTTCCCGGGTCAGGCGTGTTTTGAGTAAAGGCCTTCCAACCCGAAAATACCGGCTTCCAAACGAATACCGCCAGGAAAATCCACGGCAGAAGCCATACCCCATAACGGAATGCGCTCACGGTCCCCTTGAAGATCAAAAGAATAACGCTTTTGTGGAACTGGAGCATTTTCTTAATCTCGTTTTTCAAAAGCTCTTTTTTCATAATGCCCCCCTGCGGCCCGGGGTTTTTCCATCCGGCTCAGACGCTTGTAACAACGAGAGGTTGACCGCATCCTTGGCCGTGTATTTCAAATTATGCAGATGCAGATTTCCGGTCTCCGTGTCTTTGAGCTGAGCCGCAAGGCTCGCTTTATGGACGGTCATAAAATCAAGATCCCGGTTACTAAATTGCTCTTCAAATCGCCTGATCCATTCTCTCAATCTCATACCGTTCCCCTTGCCCTTAAGATCGTTCATGGTTTCACTCCCCTTTTGTTGAATGCCGCGAGAGACGGAGGCCTCAACCTCCGCCCTCGCGCAGTTTTGAAATTACGACCGAACGACTAGATTCCCGTTAATTGGAAAAGATCCGCCGTTTTCTCACTTTGTTCCTTTGGATTACCGGAATGCGAAGATTCGAAGCTACAGGCCTCGCACAGGAAACGGCCCCTCGTATCGTCATAGAAAAGATCCTCCGCGTTAAACTCCCCGTCGCAGAAGACGCACCGAATCTTGGAGTGCTCATGCATTTCCGAACCGTCCAGAAGTCCGAAATCCTGCAGTTCGTCGAAGGAAAAGAAACGGGACTGACGGGAGTAGTGAAAATCATCTTCCGTCCACCCCGTCTGAAGCGATCCTTCATAGGGCTTCATTTTGCACGGCGTCTTTTTCATCCGGCTTTTCGAATCGAAGCACCTCACGTCGGCGACATAGAGATGATCTTCAAGGATCGCCCAGACAGAGCCCTGAAGACCGTTACGCGCGAGAGCGTACTCAAGATGCTCGCTGTCACTTGACCAAAAGAGGGTCTTGAGACTCGAAACATAGGCGACGTGAAGCGGTTTCTCATTATTACGAATGAGAAAGAGCCTCCACGGATCACCTTTGAGCGCGAACCCGAGCGCGAAATCGCCTTCCATCTCGCTAAGCTTCGCGACCATCCCTTTAACGGTCAGCTGACCGTCAAGGACACGGAAGATCGCTTCGCTATCGACCGGAGTTTCCGCCGTTTTCGAGTATTTCTTGAGAAGCTCCTCACGGTTCAAGAAATGCCCGTTATGCACCCCCAGAAAATTCTCTGTCACGAAGGGATGGCAGTGTTTGTTTCGCACGTCCCCGATCGTCGCAAGACGCGTGTGTCCGAGACAAAGCTGCGTTTTATCGTTGATCTCGCGGATCATCCCTTGGAAGCGTTTCGTCTTGAGCAGCTCACCGGACGGCGTCGCTTCTTTGAAGAGGGTCCATTGGGACGCCGACACGAGCACGAGGCCCGTGCCGTCCTTCCCTCTTGTTTCATTCTGATAAGCGAGGTCCATAAGAGCCCCCCGCAATTTAAATCGTTCCAAAACGCTCATAGTTCCTTCTTTTTTCGCAAAACCGTAGATTCCACACATGGCAGTCTTCTCCTGGGTTATGGTTTGTATTTTGATTTTGAAGGTTAAGTCGGGATTTATACAGCGGGGACAAGCAGACGATCGGGATGGAACTTCTGGATGCGTTCGCGCATATACTGAGCGATCTCGGGAGAGAGCCCGAAGAACGGCACGAACATATCAAGAAGCTCCGGAAAAGCGACGCCTTGAGAGATCCGGATCTGTTTCATCTCCCGGGCTTTATCCACCATCGCCTGGCAGATCACGATAAAATTCGCGATCTTTTGGAAACTCAAAGTCCCGGAGTGATACCGGAACTCGAGGGAGCGCCGGTAAAACCACGAATGGATATTCAGCCCGTAATAGCGGGAGTGATGGTACTTGGATTTCAGATCCACCTTCCGGCTGCCTTTAGGACCATACCAGAGTCTCTTGAGAGCGTCCTCGTCCTTCACCCCGATACGGAACCTCGATTTCGGAAATTTCTCAAGAGGCACGGAATAGCTTCCCTCATGACGGGATTCCGGGAGCATGGCGTAGAGAACCGGCTCGAAATACCGCGTGAGTCTGAGCAGCCTCTTGATCTGAACGCACCCGAGATCCCGCCCGTCGATATGAACGTGGAGTCCGCAGCTGTTATTCACGAAATACCCCCACCCCTGCAGCGCGCCCGTGAATTTCTTGATCGCCTGGAATCCTTCGTCCCCCTGAAAGATCGGACTCACGTATTCACGGCCGTTATCTCCCAGGGACCCGTCTGTCACCTGCTGCCAGCTCCCGAGTTTTTCGTGCGGCAGATGATCCGAGCCTTCATCCATCATGGCCTCGATCTCGATCCCGTACTTCCTCGGAGAACGGCACAAAGTAAAGCTTGTGCCGGATAACTCCTGGTAACGGGGAAGATCGCCGTCTTCCCGGTGATCCCAGCAGTCGTTGCAATACGGGTCTCCTTCGTCGCTGCGGTAACAAGAGTCGGGATCGATCTGATCCCGGCACTCGGAACACGAGATAACACGCTCGCTAAAACAGCTCTCGCAGTAATCCCGGTCGTGCAACTCGGAATAACAGGCGCGGTTAGCTTTAACGTACTCGTCGCAACCCGAGCAGAAGCGGAAATGCTCGTCGATACAAGCTTCACAATAAAACTCAGCAATGACCTGCGTCATTTTGATCCTCTGAAAAACTCCGCCGCAGTGGGCGCACGCCGACGTAGCGGAATACTCCGTTTCCTGAGAAACCTGAAGGGCTGTAGTCATGGGACATCTCCTTTCGTGAGAAAAAAAGAGGGCGGGAAGAAAACGGCTCTCCCCGCCCCGCTGTTTGGGTTTAAAAACTTCAAACGTTCGCTAAAGACTCTCTCCGGTCAGATTTTCCAGCGCCCCCTTTCCTCCCAGGAACTGCGCCGGGTCATCAGCTCATGCATAGCATCCAAAGCCCTCATCGTCCGTCCGAAACAAAGCCTGCTCCGGAAGCGGCTCTCTTTTCCAAGCGCCTGGTAGATCCGGAGTAGTCTTTGGTGAGTTTTTTTCCTTAAAATCAGTCGCATGGGATTCCCTCCTTTACTTTTGTTTTAGGTTAAAGCTGGCTTCGTTCCGAAAAACTGAAGTGCTGGTTCTCTCCGACGATAATGTGATCAAGGACCCTGATTGCCACCGTTTGGCACGCAGCCTTGATCTTCTGCGTGATCTCGTAATCCTCGCGGCTCGGCTCTACTTTTCCGGAAGGATGGTTATGGACCAGCACAACACTCGATGCGTTCTGCAGAAGCGCCTCTTTCACAATCTCCCGGGGATGCACGGCCGCCTCATCCACCGTCCCGAAGAAGATGTCTTTCTCACTCAGGATCTTTAAGCCCTTGTCGAGGAAGATCACCTTAAAGACCTCCCGTTTAAGGTCCCGAAGGCTGGCCGTGAGGTAATCGGTGACCGCCTGGGGACTCCGGACGAAGTTCTGGCCGATCATCCCCTGCTTTAAGACGCGCCGCCCGACCTCCCGCACGGCCTGAAGCACAACCTGCTGCGATTCAGGCAGATCCCTGAGATCAAAGAGCTGCCTGAGGCCCCCGGCCTTGTTTAAAAGATCCAGGGCAACACCGACTTCCGTTTGTTCATACGTGCATTTCTTGAGGATGAGAGAGAGAAGCTCGGCATCAGACAATGCCTCGATCCCTTTTTCCATCGCTCTTACCGCAGGCCGCTCGCTTTCAGGCCAATCTTTGACCGATAATTTCTTTCTCATGGGGATATCCTCCTTTTAGAAGCAAAAAGAGGCGGACTCCCTTCCACGGGAATTCCGCCTCTTTAAGTTCCGCGTTTGGTTTCTTTGTATGTTTTAGCGGATCACGATCTCCCAGCCGCTTTTTTGAAACTTTTGAATCAATTTCGCGTGTTTTGCGAGCTCGTTCTTCCTGACAATCAGCCTCATGGCATTCACCTCCTTTCAAAAAAATGGGGGGACAGCCCGGAAAAAGCGCCGTCCCCCCTGTTTTTTTAATTTCCGCGTGGCTTCTTTACGCCGCGTGGTCAGGCTCGTTTTGCATCAGTCCCGTGATCACTTGGTCAAGTGCGGTCCCGAGGATCGACACGCCCTTCGTCTTGGACGGGATATAGGCTCCGTCCTTCTGGAAGAACTTACGAATATCGACGAACTCGTTCTTGGCACCGGCGCCCTTGGAGATCCGGTAATGCTCGGTCTCAGAGATCGGGACCTCCAGGATCTTCACGCTCCGGAACTGCTCACCCTCCGGGCACTCGACCCCTGAGGCTTTCCGGGCCATGATGAGCCCCGCGATAACGTCCTCACGGAGCTTTTCCGGGAAGCACACCCCTTTGGTCGTCGGGACGAGAAGTGTCGCGTCTTGTTTGCTCCGAAAGAAGATTCGGATGTCGACATACCGTTCCCCCTTGTAAACATTCCGGGAGATCCGGTAGACGTCATTTCCCGACCTCGGAACATCGCAGAGGACCACGTTTTGAGTTTGTTCGTTCTGAGTTGCGATTGAAGTTTCCATGTTAGTTTTCTCCTTGTTTTGGTTTGAGTTGAAATGCACTGGGTAAAACGGTGTTGTCCTGGGTCACCTCCTTTGGAAATGTTTCCGGAAAAGAAAAAAGGGGAAGACCGGGCGGATAACCCAGACCTTCCCCCTTATCCGAAATGGCTTGTGTGAAGTTTATTTCTGCTGCGGATCAGGCTTTGTTGCGAGGTCGTTGACAAAACTCATAGGATTGGCGACATCCGGCGGAATGCCGCCCTTTGCTTGCGGAGGGGCTTCTTCCGGCGCTTTTATTTCATCGTCCGGTCCTTCTTCGTCGCAATCCTTGTCCCTGAACGGTTCGTAAGGACCCGGAAACGGCGGATGCCCGAAGAAATCAAGCCGGACGTGTTCTGCCAGAAACTCCGGACTTTTCCAGATCACGACCGCCTCCCCACGTTTCAGTTCGCGGATCAGGTCGGGTTCAACTTTAAAGGCCTGCCCCTCGCGAACAGAACCCGTCCCCGTCATCCCCTTTCCGGTAAGACGCGCTTCGGTCTGATAAGTCGGGATAAGAGTCCTCTGCGTCCCCGCGATCTTGGAGAACTTTTCTACCGCGACGGGATCATCCTGCCTCAGGATGATCTTGATATTCGTGTTCTCGATCACCTGCTGCTGAAAGTTCGGGGAAGAGTGCGAGTAAAGATCGCCAAGCGACTGATGAAATAGTGCGATCCCGATCTTAGCCGCCCTCGATTTACTGAGAAAATCCATGAATCCAAGATCCAGAAAGCTCGCGGCATCATCAATGAAAACCGGGAAGAAGTGCCGTTTTAACTCAGGAATGGTCGACTGAACATGACTTGAAACGGTCTTGAGGTCCTGCAAGATCATCCTCCCCATGCGCTTGGCGGTATCCCCATACCCTTGAAGATCCAGCGCGAAATAGGCGATCTTGTTCCCCTTATAGAGCTCCAGGAGATCAATCTCGGGCTTGACGACATCGAGTTTCCTGGAAAACTCGCTCCGTGCCGAAAGATAGAGATCCGCGATAAGCCCCGAGAGGAATTTCCGGTTATCTCTGAAGTTATTGATCATATTCACGAGATCCATCTGCAAGACCTTGTTCTTGGCCCCCGTTTTATCCGAAAGCAGTTTCAAAGACCCCAGGTCCGTGAAGCAGGCGTAAAGCGTCTTGAACCGGACCTTTTGGTTGGTGATAAGGAGCGCTTTTAAGATCGTCAGCGCGGCCTGTTCCGCCATCCTCCGGTAAAACTCCTCGCTCCAGGCCATGCTCCCAATGATCTTGTCCTTCAGTTCCGTAGCGTTCCCTCTCAGGAGCGGGTTATAGCTATGCGAATCCTTCGGATGCGCGAGCGAGAAGAAGTAGAAGTCCTTCTTTCGTTTATTTTCTTTCACGCTGTGACGGATCCGGTCAAGAAGCTCCTTATCCCCTTTACCGTCGATTATGATCGCTCCTTTGCGATGCGCGATATCGTGCGCGAGCATCGGAAGAAGAACGGACTCCGTCTTGCCGGTCCCGGTAGAACCCACAACCTGCATGTGCATTTCCCGCTGATCGTTCGTAAGAAAAATGGAGCGACCCCGAGAAAGGCTCTCCCCAAGATAAACCTCATCGTACGACGACTTATGTCTCTGATAGCGCATGTTGCCCCGCCCCGGGTTCCGTTTGACGGATTCCCCCTTAAAGAGCTTCTCGTGACTTCCCAGGTAAGCGATCATGAGAAACACCGGTAGCGACACAAGAACATAGAGCAGGTAGAAGAGTCCTAATTTAAGGACCGTTCCCCCCGCCGGATCTTTCGCGTCGCTTTGAAAGAACAGCTCTAAGAGATCAAGAATGCGGCTAAAGAAGACCGCGCTTGAAAGTGATACCCCAAGCACCCCCGAGAAAAGCGCCCTCCGGAACCAAGGGTTCTTGATCTTTGAAGCGAGCGCCAAAAGCACATCCGCCAGTCCCATCGGGACTGCGGAAAAGACACCCGCCAGCAGACGAACAACCCAAGGTTCCGGTTTCGGTTGAATATTCGGCATAGCACGCTTTATTCCCTAAAGCAGACGGCTCAGCTCAAACTCCCCTCTCATGTTCTCGAAATGCGCTTTCCCTTTCCCGTTCATCAGATCCTCGTAATCCGCAAACCACACCTTTCTCGCGTCATATTTCAGGTCCAGAAGCCAGTCCCGGATATCTCCCAGGATGATCACGAAAAGCAGTCTATAACCCTCGTGATTGTCATAATCTTCAAAGAGCTTCTGGTATCGCGCCTTCCCCTTGGTGATCTTATTCTCAAACTCAATGGCGATCTTCCGCCCTCGAACCGTAAGAACTCCGTCGGGTTTATGGAAAAGATGATCCCGCTCCCGGAGAACTCTCTCGCTTGTCCAGTCATGCCACCCCAAACTCCGGAAAAGGATCCGGAGATCGGTCACATGCAGGTCATGTGAAACATACCGTTCAAAATCGCGCGTAACCTTCAGCGCCGGAATCCCGGAATCAAGGGACCTGGCTTTCAGTATCTCCACCGCTTTTTCCGTAGCGAAGTAAAGATCGAGTTTCTTTCTACCGCTGTACTGCTTGGACAAATAACCAGCAGAAACGAGTTTCGACACGCGATGCTTGCACGCATTTGCCTCTTCAGAGCATCCCTTCCAGAACGTATCGCTGATCTGGTTGTAGCAGAGATAACGCTGCTCGTGCGCGAACTGCATGATCTCGACATCCCTTTTTGTCAAAGCAACCGGACCTTTATCTTGAACCACCACTTCTGAAGCCTGATTTTCCCTACTTTCTGGGTCTTCTGTCATCGCACACTCCTCCTGTCTTCCCGGAACCTCCCTGTTGAGGGAAGTCCCGCTTTGGGGAGAAGCATTCCTGCCTCTCCCCCTTGTCTCAGATACATACCGCCTTTTACCGGGCCAGGCGGCTCACCATCCGGGATACATTGTCCGAAAGATCCGTCACAAAACGAGCTTGCTCGTGAAACATCCTGTAATCATCTTGGCTTTTCTGAACCGTCACCGTACTCCGTATCACTTGAACCGGCGCCACAAGGTTCGTCTTGGGGAGAACGGGGCTAAAACCCTGTCCTGAATCCCTTGATTTATCTTGTTTTGCCGATCCCCCGATCAAGTTCGCGCCATGAGACAGAAAAGAAAAGGTGGCTAACGCTACAAATAGCATCAAGCCAAGACCTAATCCCGCTCTGAACCATGTCACAAACTGGTGAAACACTCCGTTGGAAACCGTCTTGACGTATGGAGAAGTCTTACGTCTTACTTGAATTTCCGTTGTCTTCATCGTGATCTCCTTTACTTCTTGGGCTTTAGCGCCGTGTTAGCAACCAGGCTTTGGACTGGTCTTTAAATGATATGTCTCTCATGGGAGGTCGAGTTACGACATGGCCATTCACACCAAACGAACATTTCTAAGCTTAAAATAAATATTTCAATGGATTTTTAGAAGAAGAAAAAGAACAGAGAGAGAAAAAGTCAAAAAAAGATCATTTAGTTAAAAAAACGCACCTGGGCATGCCGAGAATCCCGCTCGACCACGCTCTCGAGTACCAAATTTAAGAAGAGAGAGCGTGGTCGAGCGGGAGGTCGACCCTGCAAAAGGTGTATAGGGTCGCAAAAGAGGCATGCCCAGGTGCGGGACCATGGAAGAATTTTAAAAAGCGAACTGCTTAACCTGTAGGAACTGACTCCGGAGGAGAGGATTGCACAGGCAAAAGCGCCAATGATAATCCGAAGTAAATATTGTGATAAGTTTGACAGCCACTGCAATATTCGCGGACACCGAACATCGCTCTTTCGAAAATAATCTGGCAGTGAGGGCACCAGTAACGAACGAGTAGCTCCCCCGCATTGCGCTCTGTCTGGAGACAGGCGATAAGAGATGTCGACCTCCCACACTTCACGCAAACGATCTTCTCGACCTGCCTTGTGTGCCAGAACCGCTTTGACATCTCACAAAGCACATGCTCACAGCCAGGTTCAGGGCACCTCATCAGCCCGTAGCCTTCACGCAAACCCCGTTTTACCTTCAACGTCTCCACTTGACCTCTGTTCATACCGACCTCCTTCGGACCTGCTAGAGATAAAAAGCCTACCCAACGCCTTTCTTTGCCCTGCGATTTCCGAATACCGCAGTTAATAAAAAAACCCTGTGACAAGGATCTCGCCGTTCACACGGACTCCACGATTAAAAGAAAGTCCGCATGTCTTGTCACAGGGCTGTAAAAAGTAAAAATCAAGAATTCATGCAAATCACATTCACTTCAGAACCTTTCCTCCGGGTGAATGTTCCCCGAAGGCAATCTCCTCCATAATGCTTTTTGTTATGAAAATCAAAACTATCATTGCCACGAACATCAGGAACCACCGCAAAAGACTTCATCTTACGCTAGAAAGGGCGGCTGAAAGAGCCGGGATGACCGTTAATTACTGGCAACGGCTCGAGCTAGTTTCACAGTCCGACCTGCCGTCTTTTCCCACCCTTTTTAGAATCGCCAAAGCTCTTAGCATCAAGGCCAGCCAGTTGCTTGAAGAATAATCGTCAGGCCGGCACATGAGTAGCGCGTGGCAACTCGTCACAGGGCTGCTTGTGTGAAAGTGTGCCGTGCCTCAAACCGCCCTTGATTATCCCTGTTCTCTCTATCAATTTGCCAAGCTTGGAGCTTCACCTCCCCACGTAGACTCAGATTATTTTCTGGCGTCTTAAGAATTTCGCTATTCTCCTTTTTTGCGGCCCGGACAGCTCAAGGATTCCGAGCTCTGCCCCCGCTATGTGTCCCTGGCTGATTTTAGTGCGCTCTGAAAGCTCGCAAATCGTGATACCCCGATCATGGCGCCGTCTCTTGAGATATTGACCGTATTTTCGGGCCATGACTTTTTCATCCTTCAGAATACCTACCATCATTCGCAGGTCCTCCCCATAATTGAAATTCGCGTTCGCATTACGCCATACTCGCAAGCAGTCTGTTCGCCCGGTCGATCTGAGAGATAAATTCAAGGCCCAAAACAGACCGACTCTCGGGATTGAAGAAAGCGCCGGTCGCACCCCCCGAAAGCCCTCCAAGCTCCTGAAGCAGCTTCACCGCCGCGATCTTCAATCGCTCAGAGAGCCTGACACCCACCGCATGATGCAAAAGAGCCATAAGGAAAAGCTTCCTGCCATCCACAACCTCATTAGCACCGGGCTTCTTGACCAGAATATCAAGGTGATCCTTCCAGAGAGCCTTGTTCTTCTCCGCGGCGATCTTAAGCGCGTCTTTCTCAAGGAAAGCGCTTAGGCCCTTGAAGGCGCGATTTCTGACTGGAACGTCGGTAATTTCAATCATCCCGCGAAGTTCCGGGGAAATGGCAAGCGCTCTTTGTATTTCTTTCGCATTTAACCCAGGGTTCAAATTGATCACCCGAATCCTGATCTTCTCGGCTAATTCACCGGGCAGTCTCCGCTCCAAGGCCTTGATAGCCTCCACAAACCCCCATCCGGAAAGCGCGACCTTTCCATTCACTTTAGAAATGAGAGTTTCAGCGTCGATATCCACCGCCAAAGGAGTTTCCCTGAGCAGTGCCTGCACAAAGACATAGGATCTCCGCTCGTCAAATGCCCCATATATCGAAGACGGTGCCGGTATCGCTGCCGCCCTTCCCGGGGCCTTTGCGCTCTTCGGAGAAGCTTTGGTTCGCGAGCGTATCTCCTTTACCGCCTTTTGAACCGCTTCCCTCAAGGCCTTGTTCTTCCCCGCCTCATTGAGCGGTCCTATGGCCTGCGGATCACCGATACCCCCTAATGCCTGAATGACTCCTAGCTTTTGCGATTCGCTTGGTGAGTTCAGCGCCTTAAGAAGGGGCTCCACGGCCGGTTGCCCGATCAATTGAAGCTCCTTAATGGCGTCTTGCCTTCTCTGAATTTGCGGAGCCGCAAGCGACCGGATCTCAGAGCGGACGTAAACCGGAACGCGAGGAGTCGACTCCTCAGGCGTAAGCTCCTCGGGAACCGTTTCGTTGCTATCCTCCCCGTCACCCGCTGTGCTAAGGATAAGGTCCGGGTAAGCGTTAAAATCATTGAAACGCATTCCCCCGGGAAGACCAGGATTGATCTGTTCCTCATAAAAAGGAGCGTCGGGTAAGATGGGCAACACAAACGTCTTCTGGTTGGGCGAAGCCTGCTCGGACATATACATCGCGAGCTGATTTTCAGGTTTCTCCGGACCAAACCCCGTGTACTTGTCGATCTGAAGAAAGGATGCGACCTCTGGCCCGGTTGCAGATCCATCGGGAAGAACCTCATCAAGCGGCTTCACAAAAAGCACGACGGCTTGAGCATTCCCCTGGATTTCGGCTCCGGCCGCGTTAAAAGCATCCATCACTCCCGGCGTAAGAGGCAAAGGAGGAAGCGACATCCCCTTACCAAAGGGCATATTTCTCATTTCCGGCATTTCGGACGGATACTCATCTTCGGGATACATGCCCATGGGAGGTAACTGGCCGGGATTCCCCGCCAGTTGCGGCACCCGCCCCTGTCCCGGGAACGGAGGAAGCCTTCGCCCCTGATAATAGGCGATTACCCTGATTTTCTGACTGTTCGGGGCTTCCAGATTATGTTCATAGACCGCCCGCAGAATGTTTTCATACAAATCCGGCCTTTGAAATTCACGAGGTAGGAACGGAGGGAATCTCGGAATGATCGCCTTAACAAGAGCTTCGGAACTTTGGCCAGACCTCAAGAATTCATCAATCAGGGTCTGTCCACTGGGCGGCAAATCGAGGTAAACGGTCGTAAGCTTTCCATCCTCCGCAAGTCCCTCAATGATCTTCCGGATATCTTGCAATATCCAGGGGGTCGGAGCGTTCGTGTTGAACAGGAGAACCCTTTTCCCATCGGCGATCTTGCGTTCCAGGAGTTCGACCGGCTCCTCGTCCTTGTTCTCATTAACATACGCGCTCATCTCGAAGAGCTTCTGGAGATCCGGAGGACTGACAACATTTCCGAAGGGTTCTCGCGCATGACGAAACGGATCATCACTGCGGGAGATACCTGAGTTTTCCGGGTGTTCCGCAGTCAGACCCATGTTAGAGAATCGACGGGTAAGCGCCCAGGCGTTCCTGAGTAGCGCGGTGTAGGTCGTCCCGATCCCATCAGTGGCTTTGGCCCCTACCAGACGCGCAAAGGCCCTCGCTCGAACGTGATCATCTTTTCTATTCTCCACGCCTCCGATAAGCCCAAGATCTTCTCTCTCCTCTTGGGGAATCCGGGACTCCCATTCCTGAGCGCTCCTGATTTCTTCATCAATTTTGATCTCAAGATCGATAGCCCCGGGGAATTCGTCAGGATTTTGAGTGCTGGCAACCCGGAATGCCTGGTAGAGTTCGTGGGCGATGATCTCAAGACGTTCTTTCTCACCGGCAAGCTCATAAATTCCATTCCCGACATATATGGTCACATTGTAGCCCTCCTCACCTTTTTGAGGCACCATCAGGAAGGATGCGTAAATATCGCGACCGGGTCTTCCCAGGTCAACGCCTATACCCATAGGAGGAGCCCTTTGGTTTCTTGGCGTTTTAGGGTCAACAACGATCAATTTAAAGTCCGAGTTTTCCACAAACGCTCCAAGACCGTCCTCCTCGACCCCATAAGAAACCAGCATATCGAATAGGATCTTCTGAACGTCACCTTTGATATTCCGTGCGTTCGTTTTTGAGCCTTTCTTTATCGCCTGATCGAGAAGTTTCCGATCCCCGGGCTTCAACTGATACCCGGAAGCGGATACGTTCTCGTTTTCCTCAAGATGCCGCGTGAGAACCGCTTCAAGTTCAGTCGCCCAGTCATCAGTGAGTTTCCTTGTAAAAACAACCGTTTTTTTCCATGCGCCAGCGTCCTTGTAATATCTCACAAGGGATATCCCCTTCGGGCTCGCGACTAACTGAAAACCATCCGCATTAGCCCGTTCAATTTCCTTCTCTTCATCTTCGTGTAGCGCAGCCTCCCCACCCGGATTGGTGTGCCATCCCAGAATAAATCCCGCGCCCGGATATTTTCCGCGAAGCACGTCATATTGATTCCCTAAAGGAAGCGAGAGATTCTCTTTCGTTTCAAGACCGCGATCCTCTCCAGGGTGCACAAAAAACGCTCCTCTCGCACCATCCACAATGAATCCCTTTTTCCGGAATACCTCGACCTTGATCCCGTCTTTATCCGCGAAGATCGCTCCCCCATCCTCCGCATGCATTTGAAGCTCCCCGGACTTAAGCGGAGGAAGCATCATGAGCCGCTGGATCGGAATTCTTTTTCCGCCGCGCTCCGCAACAGCTGCGGAAAGGTTGAGTGTGCTTCCCGTCTGGCGAACCCCGCTTTCTTGGTCGAAAAGATTGTAAGTCTCGATCTTCCCCCCTGTTTTTTCGTAAACTTTCCAGCCATTCGAACTTTGGTCAAACGCGACCCACCGGACAGGCGCTCCGGGAACCCTCACTATGAATTCCATCCCGCGTGAGATGATATTCTCGTAGGAGTTCATGACGTTTTCTCTTATTTGCCGGGTGACAGCCTTAATATCCACCGCGCTTTTTACCGGGTTCACAGGAACTGGTTCTTCTTTCGGTTTTTCCGGTTTCCGAACATCAGCTATCGAACTGTCCCATACCATCCTCGCCTCAGGGTTTCCGATCGATTCCACATAAGGATGCCCCTCATAGCCAAGGGCCAGAAGCGCGTTCCAGCGTCCGATCTTTGCCTCCGCCGTTACGCGGCGGTCGAACGCTTCCCTATGGGCCCCATAGAAATAGTGTTTCAGCGCGCTAAAATTGGAAACGAAACTGCTAAGCCAAAGCTCTTTGAATCCCGTCTGCTCTGAATATTGGGCTAACGCTCCCATCACAGATTGAGCGAGCGTTATAGCGTCCTTTTCAGTCACGATGGGAAACTCGCTCTCCGAGAGATTGTAGGGAAGAAAAAGAGGAGACGCGCTTCTCCAGGGGATTTGCATCGCGTCAATTACGAGTACCGGCTTATTTTTTGAACGGAGGGCCATGGCATAAACGTTCCCTACCCACTCCCCGTCTCTCAGAATCTTGAAATTGAAGAATCCTGGATCGGTGATATGGCTCGCAGTCGCGCCCAGAAACGATCCCGTTACGTAGCCTGGCCCGCAATTCGTGCAGTCACCCGACAGAAAACCGCGAAGCAGGTACTCCGCATCCCGATTCGAAAGTTCTAGGGAATAGCCGCGAGAATCCCCGGGAACATTAAAACGCGCCCATTCTCCCGGTTTATCAAAATCAGATTTCAGTCCAAGACCATCTGCTTCCTTTTTGAAATCACGGTAGAACGGTTGCTTTTGAAACCATTTATACTGCGAGCGGTAGAGAACAAGATTCTTTATCACCCTTCTAAAAAACGGGCTCCGGGTCCATGCCTGGACAAGTTCGTTAGCAACAGAACTCACGGTCAACTGGAACCGCGATTGTTTCTGACCGGGGAAATGCCTTGCGAGAAGCTGCCAAAGGTCCTCGGGAAGTTCCTCAAGAAGGGTTTCAAGGCTCTCGCGTCCGTCTAATGCGGCATCTGGTAAAGCCACAGCCTTTACTGCTTTTCGCGCTTCTCGCAAGGATTCTTCTAAAACATCCCTTTCCTGAGAGATGTGCGTAAGATCCGCATCAAGCTGGTCCCTTTCGGCCTTTGTTTGCGCATGAGATTCTTCAGCCGCCACCAACTTTCTTTTTTCACCTTCAAGCTCCGTATCGAGCCCCTTGATCTTAGTTTCATGCTCAGAAAGCTGAGCAACGGTTGTCCTGAGACGTTCTCCCACTGTTTTAAGACCCTGAAGCGCCTCAGTGGCTTTACGCTGTTCTTCCGAAAGAGCGCCCTCGGCCTCCGACTTGGCCTTCCGTTCCGCTTCTAGGCTCGCTTTAGTATCTTCAAGCTCCCGGTTCTTTTCTTCAAGCGACTGAGCTTCACCAAGTAACCGGGCTTTGTTTTCTTCTAAGGCGGCAACCTCGCTTTGTTTGCCTTCGACAGATTGAGAAAGCGTTGCAATGTTTCCCCTTAGGCTCTCAAGCTCTGCCAAGAGCCGCTCGGTCTCCCTCCCCATTTCTTCGAGGTCACGCCTTTTTAGCGCAATTTCCGATTCTATAGCGCCTTTCGCCCCGGCTTTCCCCGAGATTTCTGAATCAAGCCCTTGAAGACGCATGTTCATTTCTTCAAGAGCGAGCCCCTTAGCAGCCAGCGTCTGTGTCGCTTCCTCAATCTGGACAAGTAACCCCGCTTTTTTACGCTCCTGCTCCTGCAAGTCACTCAATCGGGACTCTAATTCCGCTGCGGCTTCCCTGCTTTGACGAAGCTCCTCTTGTATCAGAGTGAGAGCTCGTGTTTCATCGCCTTTTTGACTAATGACCCCGTCATATTCCGCTTTCGCCGCGTCGTACTGCCGCTTAATCTCGGAAAGCTCGTTTTGACGAGCAGTTAACGAATCTTGAACGGACGCGGATTCTCCAGCAGTCTGCAACAAGACATCCTTCTTCCGTTCGAGTTCACTTATCTCTGCCTGAAGCAACTCAGCAGCCCTTCTTCGTTCCTCAAGCAATGCGCCATCAGCCGCCGCTTTTTCCACTCGTTCCGCTTCCAGCCAGGTCGTAGCTTCCGCGAGTTCCCGGTTTTTCTCTTCAAGCGACTGCGTTTCACCAAGTAGCCGGGTTTTATTCTCTTCTAAGGCCGCAACATCGTTTTGTTTACTTTCGACAGATTGAGAAAGCACCGAAATGTTTCCGCGTAGACCTTCAAGCTCCGCTAGGAGCCGCTCGGCCTCTTGCCTCTGCTCATCAAGGCGTTGCCTTTTGAGAGCTGTTTCCGATTCAACAGCGCTAATTTCTCTCCCTTTTTCCGCGCTCTCGGATTCAAGCCCCTGAAGTCTCGAAGTAATGTCCTCAAGAGATCGCGTTTTAGATCCAAGCGTCTGTGTCGCGTCCTCAATCTGCGCGAGCAGCTCCGCCTTTTTCCGTTCCTGCTCCTGCAGGTCGCTTAATCTGGATTCCAATCCTGTGACAGCTTCTCTGCCTTGACGAAGCTCTTCTTGTATCTGCCCGAGAGCCCGCGATTCCTCGCCTTTTTGCGTTACCACCCCGTTATATTCAGTTTTGGCTTCGTCATATTGGCGTCTAATCTCAACGAGCTCGTCTTGAAGTGATCTTAACGATCCCTGAACGGATTCGGATTCTCCGGTGGCCTGCAATAGAGATTCTCTTTTCCGTTCAAGCTCGCTTATCTCCTCTCGAAGAGCGCTCGCCTTCATCTCAAGTTCCGGCTCATCACCAGATGGTGCGCTCGGCACAATTGATTCTTGAGGAATTGGTGCGGGCAACGCAGCTGTTTTCACCCTCCTTCGGGACGGGCCCTTTGGCTCAGTTAACTTTTCCAGACGACCCTTGATTTCCCGTATGATCCGATCAATTTCGACTCGTTCCGGAGAACCAGCCTTATATTTCGAGGCTTCCTCTTCGATATGAGCAAAGCCCTTATCAATACTTTTCGCCGACCTCGCGAGGCTTGTCGCTAACGACTCAAGTTCCATCGGGGTCTTGGCGTCGAGGACATCACGCAGCGATTTTTGGGCCCTTGCGAGAATCTCACTTCCTGTTTTTTCGATATTTGAAATAGATGCTTTCAGCATAGCCTCGCGTTTTTTCGCAAGAATATTCTGGATGAACGCAGCACCCAATCCTACCAAACCACCCGTCGCGGTGGTCTGGGAAGCCTTCTTCGCTCGTTTGGTCCTCTGTCGCTGATGTGTTCCCTCATTCTCCGTCTGAGAAACCACCACTTCAGGGACAGGCGATGTAAGTTCATCCTGATCCCGAAGCGTTACCGCATGTTCCAAGATCGGTTCTGATTCAGAGGCCTTCTCGGTCTCAGGATTTACAAGCTCTTCGTGGGGGGAATATACGGCAAGCACGTAGGGTTCCCCTTTCCAGTTAAAATCATAAGCAGCTTTAGCTTTTGCATGCTTACCTGGTTCCGCTTCATTTTTCCGCTTCGTCATGATTCGAATCGAAGGCGCCGCATGTTCTTTAATGGTGAGGTCAAAAGCCTTCGCCTCAGGATCTTTTCCCCCATGGATTTCGACGCTACGGACATAGATCGTCCCAAAAGCCGGTATCTCGTGGAGGTTGGGATCCGGAGGATCTCCGAAGGTCTTAAAAATATCGAGGAAATCGACTCCTCCGCCGTTTTCTCTCGCTGTCATGAGCGCCGTATCTACAAGATTCAGGTCATCGCTATAGGGAGAAAATGTCGCATTTCCATGCTCCATTTCCACAATAAAGTTCCTTCTGCCATCGGGACGCTTAACTATGAACTCGAAAACCCGTCGCGTTTCCGTCTCATCATGCACTCGGAGGCGAATCGTGGTTTCAGCGCCGGGAAGCACCTGTCTCAAGGACTCCGCCGCCCCAAGCTCTTTACTTTGTAATATTTGCGAAAGAACGTCCTGACTCTCTTTTTCAATACCATGAGCGTCGCCGCGGAGACTGTTCAAATCGCTGTCGGAAACCTCGAAGGAAAATCCTTCCAACTGCCAGATTTTGTTCGTCCTTACTTCGGAACGGACTGATTCCTCGGTTTCGGTCTTGGGTACCCAAATAGGCCGCAGAAGAAGCTTATGGCTCGCGCTATTCACATCGATCTTGAGGGGGGCATTCCAGCGTGGCGAGAATGACTCAATATACTGATTGCGGTTAACACCTGTGTCCCAAAACCCGAGTTCTTTCAGATGCTCGAACCCTCCGAGCTTCTCGACCTCTATTGGACGCGTCTTATATTTGGAATCAAAATGATCGTTGAGATAGGAGAAGTTCGATACGAAACTACTCATATACACAGCTTGAAAATGCTGACTTTGTGCCCAGAGGGTGACTTCCTCCACCGTTTTCTGCGCGATCAAAGCGGGACGAATCGGCCACATGACAAAGGAGGGCGGAAGCTGCACAGCATCAATAACAAGGACTGGTTTTCCGTCACGTTTCATAGCGATCACGTAAACATTTCCGACCCACTTCCCCTTCATCCGCAGCTTCAGATCCATAAAGCCCGGGTCCAACAAGAACTGGGGTATTGTTTCGTAAAAAGCAGCATGTGCCCCGAGCCCCGTACAGTCACGACTGATATCCCCGCGCAAAAGATCATCCGGCACTCTGTCTGACATTTCGAGGGAGAATGGAGTTTTCGAGCCATCATAATTATCAAGCTCAAAAGCAGAAACTGTGCCGGGAGCATCAAATTCGGGATTGAGGCCCAAGGCATTGCTTTCTTCCTTGAAGTTTTTATAGAAATTCTGTTCCTTGAGGAATGGAATCAGGGAACCCCTCTCCTTGAGGATACCGAGAACAAGCCGTACGATGGAAAGCGTATTGATCACCTGCTTGGAAAGCCCCATGCCATAGCCCATCACGGGGAAAAAGATCCTCTCGGGAACCAACTTCCGCATTTCCTGCGAAACGCTGTCTAACACAAGCTTGAAAAGGTCCATGACCTCAACAATAAGTGGATGTTTGGTCCACTCGGGGGCTGTCCGAACGGGAAGCGGTTTGTATCGATAATCATCGGGATGTCTGTCGAGTGTCCGTGGCGTGTGCCTGTCTCGCCAATCATCGTCTCCTCCGCCACCGAACGCCGCTACCAACAACACAACAACGATGACCCCAAGCATGGCAAAAAACAAAAACCCGGTCATGTCATCCCCGGCATACATCTGGGCCAAGGCAATAGCGGATCGCAATTCGCTCCTTGAGTTGGAGGAAGACCCGCGTCTAATCCCCGCTAAGCGACCCCGAAGAGTTCCCATCTGTTCCTCTAGGACTCGCGACTCGTTGGTTATCTTCTCAGCTTCAAGCTCTTCCTTTTTCGCTGCGTCATCAAGCACTTGTGATGTCGCGCGCTTCGAACTCTGTGATGCTGCCGTTTTCAAATGATTTACTCGCCCTGCTTTCTCTTCCTTAAGCGCCGCAAGACGATTGCGTTCTTCTTCCATCGCTTGAATCTGTTTCTCTAAGGCGGTAAGCTCCGCGTTATTCTTCTTTTCACGCGCAGCCTTGTTATCAAGCGTAAGCCAGGTACCCGCTGTGGAAATCGAGGAGGAAAGAGCTCCAAGCCCTTGGATATACTCTTTGCTTACTCCAAACTCGGACTGACCGCCAAAACCTCCGGGTTTCGTTGTTACTTTTGTATCCTGGGTACCGCCTAGGGCTTTAAGCGCCGTTCTGATGTGTTCGCGAGACGATGGATCGCCAGCGAGAACCATATAATCAAAACCCGCGTTTTCCAAAACGACTTTCATCTTGTGGTAAAAGTTTTGAATCAATTTATTGCTTTTGGATTGCGTTCCCGTGATGGAATGGGACATGCGGATAGGCATATTATCCAGAAAGAAAACGAACTTTCCGGAAGCATCTTTTAAGACGATCGCATAGATGTTGCCGAGCCATTTACCGTTCTCCACAAGACGGAACGAGAGAAATGCGGGGTCCGTTGGCAAACCAACAGTGTCCGCAAAGTGCAAATTCCAAGACTCCGCAGTGCAGTCCTCCGAAATTTCGCCACGGAAGAAATCGGAGATACTCCCTCGGGTAAGAATGAACTGAACGATTCCGTCCCTACCCGCTCCGGCTTCCTCCACAAGCTCGTCTATTCTTTTTTTGAGCTGAGCAGAGACATTCCGGTACAGGTCCGAATCCCTCTTTAACCCGCTTGCTTTCTGGAACGCTTTTAAAGTGTCCTGCCAATATCGCGCTTCCTCCTCTGCGCTACCTTTACCAAGCACCGGCTGAAGAGCGCCAGAAAAAGCCACTTGATAAACCCGAAGGGTCATTTCCGTCCTTTCCTCATCAGAAAGGGGCCAATCCACGACCTTTTTCCTGAATTGCCCGGCCACGGATAACAAACTCTTCCCGTCGATAAAGTCATCAAGGGGTTTCCCGGCAAGGAGCTCACGTTTAGGGCCAATGAAGTTTTCATAAATATTCGGATGCTGTTCCCTGAGAGCTCTGATCAAGTCTTTCATACCTTGGATGGGATTTTTGATGGGAACCAGGGATCCTGATCTTCTCGCAGGGGCGGTATCCCCGTCATATGACACCCGGACCTTTTCACCGGGCTTGAAGAAGTCAGGATCAAGACCCTTTGTGTCTTCCAAAAACTGAAGATAAAAGGCTGGCCTTGAACTTTCCCAATAGCTGAGAAGGCCGTGCCGTCCCATTTTCGCCAGAGCTTTTTTCACGACATCATGTTTCGCTCTTTTGGAAAGAAAGGCTTCCCCTTCTTTGCGGGTTTCTTCTTCAGAAAAGTCGGTGCGAGATGAGTTCTTTTTCCGGAGATCCGCATCCCCAACGACCCTGATCAATTCTTCTACGCTAATTCCATCCCACGTATGGATCACATTTTCCGGAAACCCGCTGCGAACAAGAATCTGTCCATTAATGGTTTTCCTAGCTTCTTCGATCCTTGCTATAGGGGATTTTGTCGGGTCAGTAAGAAAACCAAGGAGGATATTGTCCAGGAAATAGAGGCCGTTGTAGCGTTGACGGTATTGGTCGGCTAATTTGGGAAGGTTCTCATAATCCCGGTTATCCGGATATGTCAGATAATAGTCGGTAAGATGATCGCGAGACTTCAGAAATACGGGAAGAACGGCCGGAGGAGCCCGGGCAGCAAGCCCGAGCAGAACACCTTGCGCTCGAACATCCGCTTTTTCCATAAGAACCCCATAAAAACCTGCCAGAGATTGAATGTCCTCCACACTTGCAATGGCAAGATTAGCTTCTATTTCTTGAATGCTCTTTGCCGACCCGTTATTGGCCGCAAGTTTTTCTCTTAGGAGATCTTTGTCAGCCACCAGTTGAAACGCACGCGCGGCCGCCTGGACATCTTTTTTGTAAACAGCTGGATTCAGGTTCTTAAAAGCGCGAAGCAACATTATTTTCTCAGATCCTGACATCTCCTTCATTTTCGAGAAAACGCTCGAAAGAGCCACGGAATATTCAAAACCGCTTTTATCCAGATGCGTTTCAAGAGCCTCCACTTCCGTCCGGAGCGTTTCCTCTTGGGTTTTATTTAAGACTACCCTGAAGAGACCTTTCTCTCCGGTTTTATTTTTGGCTAGCAAAATCCAACTTTTTAGAAACTCGTAATTTATGAGCCTATCAAGACGTGCTATCAGCTCCTTTTGCTGCGATGCCACGAAAAAGGACGCTCCAATCCCATGCGTTTTCTCAAGAAGGCGAAAAAACCAGATCTTGTCATCTGCGCGCGAAATCAGCATTGAGAGCATCTCAACAGTAAGAGATACCGAAGTCCCTGGGACTTTTCTTTCCGCCGCAGGAATTCTTTGGTGCCATTTCTCCAGGTGGGTCTCAAGATCAGCCATATCTTGCGGACTAAGGGCATACTTCTTCTGCGTTTCCGCCTTCAGATCGCTAAATCGCTTGAGTAACGCATAGTAAGTCTTAACTTTTGAGAAACCGGAACTCCACGGCGTTATCGGATCAGCCAAAAGAGTTGTCATCCAACCCATAACAGCTTCCACCGTTTTCTCGCTCTTTATGAAATCCGGAACCAGCTCTTTAAGGATGGCTGCGCCGTTCACCTTCTTAGCATCAAGTTCATTCTTCCATCCGTCAACAAACCCCTGAATGCTCTCCCGCTCTCGCACAGATCCAAGATCGGCAAGCGATTTTTTCGCAAGCTCAAAAGCGGAAATATCTTTATGGAGGAGGACCAAATTCTGATGCTTCGTTTTCCAAACGTTTTTCTCCATTAGCGCGTTGAGTTTTTCATACTCACCACGCTGTATCCAGCTCTGAAGCATCGATTCGAGCGTGGGCTTATCCACACGCGAAAGAAATCGCGCAGCTTTTCTTAAGAATGATTTCCGATAAGCTGAAGGGTTCATAAAATTAAGCTTTAAAACTCTTTCATAGCCCAAAGGAAATTGAAGCGCGCGAACAATAGCTCTACCACTGTTAATGGCAAATGCCCCTAAAAATGCAGTCAAAGGAGATAAGATTGCGCCCGTTATCGGAGCAGCGACAACTTCAAGCACCCATAGTAATGCTCCTCGGGTGAAGGCTTGGTCGCCGGACCCAAAAAGCACCTTGGTAGTTTCCCAACCCCATCCATGATATGCCTGATAAAGAGCCCATCCGCCTACAACCCACCCGAGCAATACTCCCAAGCCGGCAAAAGCCCCTGCCGGCGGCTCCGAACCTCTAAAAATATCGATCTTCTCATCCGCTTTAAGAAATACCGTCTCCGAAAATATCCGTTTCCAGCTAAACGGCCAGCGAGCACTGTTTGCCGCTGAAATTTTTCCGCTTCGATAGATTGCAACAAGAGATCGAAGCAAATAGAAAACTACAAGCGCCGCCAAGCCGATTCCGAGATAAGGCAGCGCGATATTCAGATATAAAAAAGCCCGTAATTCAGAACGTGCGCCACTGCCTTCCCCCTCGTCTAACAGATTATCAAGGCGCGCCTCTTCCGCCTTTACGTCCCGCAACCGGCCCTGTATCTCATTTTCGTTATGTCGAAGTTGCATGAGGCGGTTGTCATACGCCTCAATCGACGGACTAAGTGCTTCCTGGACTATGAGGTCATTATTCCTACGTGCTTCCTCCATGCTTTCTTGAAGCTCCTTGTATTCCGCGTCGACTTTCAAAATCTCTCCACGCAGTCCCTCAAGATCGGCTTCAAAGCGCTCCATCATTCTCTGGACATCCCGCATCTGCCCTTGAATTCTCCTGACATCCACGGGTTTTTTCGCCTCGGGCTTCACCGGATCGGCACCAGGAATCTTCGCCGTAGCCTTGGGTTTTTCCATAGGAGCTTGGAGCTGGATCGCAGTAGGCTTTGGCTCACGTTCACCTGCAAGCCTCAAATATGTGCGTTTTATGTGATCTTCAAGATCTTCCGCTACGGGAGGTTTGGAGCCGAGCTTACCCGTAATCGTGCCCATAAGCCCTATCACTTCAGGGTCTTGGGTGAGCTCGGGATTCTCCGTCAAAAGAGCTTTTACATACCGTGGAAGCCTCGGGAATGCTTCCTCGACTTCCTCGGAAACATGCGTGTTTCTCGGCGTCTGATGCATTTCTGTTAGCTTGCCCATCTCCTCGAATATCGTTCCGAAGAATTGGCGCATATCCTCTTCGAGATGTTGCCGGAATCTCTTAGGATCAAGGGACGCGTTTTCGGCAAACATACGATGCAGCGCTCTCTCCGCTGTTTCTTTTTGATGAGTACGCATGGTCGTATCCATGGTTTCCATCCCCTGAACTATCTCTCGAAGAATAAAAACGACTTTCCCTTTCGCATCGAGATCCGCGGGAATTGCATTAACTGGAATAGGCATTGGAAGTTCGTAGGACGGCTGTGGTAAATCCTTGTTTTGGGGAGCTGCTGGAAAGCTCGACTCAAAAAAACGACGGCCTTCCTCGGCAAGCGCGCGCGATGGATCATTCGTTGGAACGCGAACGGCGGAAGGCTTTATTCTGGCATCTTTGACATCATTGATATTTCGATGAGCGGGAACCACTTCAGCGTCATTAGCCGGTTGGACGGCGGGAGCATTGGCACGCCTAAGAGCGGACCTTTTACGCTTCACTAGGAAGAACGCGAGTACCACCGACAGTGCGAGGATACCCGCGCCCCCTAGTGTTATCCACGGGCTTGCCGTCCCGAATTCAAATGAATTAAGTATTCCTGCGATAGAAACCAATAGCTCGACACGAAGCTCGGAACGCGCAGACTTCCGCTTCACTGCTTCCGATATCTGTGGATGAATAAAATTATCGATATCAAGAAAACCAATAAGACGGTGGATGTGAGCCTTAAGCTCCTTAGCTTGCTCGCGCTCCATAGCTACTTTTAGTTCGCCATAAACGGGGCTGCCTAACGTCGCTGGAGCGCGAAGCGTGGACTTGGATTTCGCTCTCATGATCTTTAAGTATTCAGCATCTACACCTTTTCCAACTTCTGAAATTTCAGGAGAAATAAGCACCCTCGAGACACCTCTTTCCGACAAAAGTCGCCCAAGGTTCTCGGAGTGAAAGCCTCCCGTGATAAGCACGACTTTGCTCTTATGCTTTTCGGACAGAATCTTCTGAATATTCCTCGCGAACGCCTCATCGCGTTTTCCAGCGAGCTCATAGAATTTTAGGAAGGACGGCAATTCCTCGTTAATCGTAGCAAAAGACTTTTTGTATCGATTCAGATCCTGGCCCAAGGATTCGAGCGCAGATGCCAGCCGTTTGGAGCTAAACCGGGATGTATCTCTGACAAGAATGGTGTATTGATCCGAAGTAAGGGAAAAGGAGAACAAGTGCTCAAGAATCCCGAAATCCTCGGAGAGTTGCCACAACTTGAGGGCTTTTTCAGACAGCATGGCTTTCCGCAATCTACTGTCCAGGGACTTAATTTCTTCGAAAAACGCTTTCCCATCGAATGAAGACTTGTTCCCTTTTTGCTCAAAGTTCGCCAACTGGAGAAGATCGGCAGTCGAAATCTTTAACTGATCGGCATTTTTCCGAAGCATGTCTATGTAGGCTAAAAGATTTCCGGCCCCGGAATTCCAGTCACGACGTAAGCGTTCAAGCTCCCGATATCCGGAAGGATAGGTCGCCGCCGTGAGAGACAGAAGAACGCTTTCAATCTGTCCTAATGCTTTTGACACATTCTCCCGCCGACTTGCCCCATCAAGAAAAACATTTAAATTTTGACGGTAAAGGGATTGATCTTCAACACCCCAAAGCTCGAAGGGATAATCCGAAGCAAGTTGCAGATACTCCTCGCCTGTAATCTTCCCCTGCCTTAAGAAATCCTCAGAAACACGCTGGCGGACTTTCTTCCATGCGACCCGGCGTAAAGAGTCAAGACTGACATCTCCCGTTCCTCCCTCCACAAGAACAAGATCAATTCCCTCCCGCTGAATAAGGATCTCTAAAAGTTTCGCCATGTTCTTCTGAGCATCAAAGACAGCATGGGCGTCTTGAATGTGGTATACGAGAGGAGAACCGGCCTTAGAGTCCGAGATCGTCTCGACTCGGCCAGCGCCGGCAAAGGCGAATAGACGGAGCTTCCCCCTGAGGATGGGCCAAGAGCAGCGGGGTTGGCCCAAAGGATATCAGATGAAAGCAAACTAACGATCAAAAAGAAGGAGAGAAAACGGGATCTCACCCAGCCAAGAGTAATCACAGCGCACCTTTTAAAAACGAAAGTTTGATTTACCCGTTAAGATTTTTGTCTTAAACGGATTCTTCCGTTCTGGCTGAGTTTTCTTTGGCTGAGTCTATTTACTTCTTACTGCGGCTGAGTATCGGCTGAGTTAATTTGAAACTGTTTTTCAGAATTATTATTTCGTTCGAATATTCTGAAAGACATGCGAACGATAACCGCTTATTTTAAAATTGTCAAGTGCTTCGCAAATATTTTTGATTTTTTATGCCGATTTTTTAATTCTTTGGATCTCTCGCGCCTTGGGGAACGCATCATTTTATGCTTCCCCCTTCGATTTCTATTTTTCGTGGTGCTTTACAAATCAATTTTGATCAGTTAGGGTTTGAGTAGAAGGGAAATGGCTAGATAGCGCGCACTCAGCCAGAGACGCAACCACCAGGGGCTTCGGCCGGAAGCCCTTTTCGCCACACCCTTTTTAATCCCTACAGGAACAAATCCAAGATATCGATAGATATAATCAAGCTGTTCTTTCGTGAGGCTCTTTGTATCACCGGAAGGATGAATCAGTGAACCACGCAAACTCCCCGTCTCTTCCCGTTTCGTGATCATCTTATTCTCCCGGCAGCACATCGTTAATTCCTCCCGTTAATTTCATTCGACCATTTCTTCTCGTTTAGAACGTACCTGCGAGACTCATCTCTTTCAAGAACGACCGCGCTATTAATTGCCAAGACAACTATCATTAGTAGACTCTTATCTATTTTCTATATTTCTCACAAGATCCGCTGCCGCCTGAGAAACTCCCCTATTCTTTGTTTTTCGTCTTCCAGGAGCCCCATCATACCCTTCTCTGCCGCATCTATATCCTCGCAGCTTACCCCAGCCCGCTCTGACAGTTCGATCTTGGTAACCCCGCGCTCCTTACGCCGCATCCTAAGGTTTTCTCCGTACTCCCTTAGGAGACGTCTCATATCCCGTTGAGATTCACCTGTGCAAAGTTGCTTCGGCTCCATTGTCATCCCTCGCCTAACAAGCCTCAATCGCATTGCCCAACTCCAACTGAACCATCCGGACACGTTTACGGTATTGAGTAAACAAACGGTAAAGCGCGACACATTTCATGGTCATCCTTCTAAGCGGTCGTTTGTGAAGTTTCATTTCTGCCCCCTTTGTTTAGGTTAATTCCAAACACCTCGTAGAGCGAACGAATGTATTCGATAGCTTTACTTCTCTGCTCGGCGGTGACATCCGGAAGTTTAAAGAAGAATTTTCTCAGCCACAGAAAAACGAGACGATATTTCCGCTGCATTCCATCCGGAAGCATATGGCGATACATGTCATCCAAGAACCCGCAGACGAGCGAGGCTGATTTCTCATTAAGACGGCGAGTCTTGGCCTGAGTCAGAAAGACAAGGAGCGTCATCTTGTTATTGAAGTACCCTTGGAAAAGCATCGATAAGCAGCGCCCTCCCATAACAAGATGACACCCCGATCGGTCGTGGATTGCCGTCCCTGATATTTCCGATTTACCGACCGAAATACTGATAGGCAACACCCCCGAGAAAACGGGTTTTTTACCATAGAAATCAGCAAGCTTTAAAATACTCCCCTGATTGCCCCTCAACCATAATCGGATCTCGTCAGCAGCTTGCTCCGTATCTTCATGGAATCTCACGTACTGGAGGGTAATGCTCTCGAGCATCGATTGGATCAATGCATTGACCTCCGAATTCCCTGTAAAGGCCTGAAGATGCGTATTCCGCTGAAAGCGACAGGTCATTCCGCTGAATCCGACAGGTGCCGGTCTTCCGCAGAATCGATTTCTTAATTTTACAACACACCTGTCGCTTTGGTGCAATTTTTCGTTGCATTTT
>Ga0114951_10001473_pt1 | contig 29000 bp, 30 predicted proteins | sample AM7aDNAmetaG_FD_88677 | JGI IMG/M metagenome (GOLD analysis project Ga0114951, IMG submission 88677) | Freshwater microbial communities from Finland to study Microbial Dark Matter (Phase II) - AM7a DNA metaG | ecosystem: Environmental > Aquatic > Freshwater > Lake | place: Finland: Lake Alinen... | reverse complement strand
TTTGGAAAGGAGGAAGGCGTATAATTTAGGTGGTAAGGAGGTGTCAGGAAATGACTAAGCACACCTTAAACCCACTACTTGCTTATGAGCCAAAAGTTCCAAAAAGTCCTGAACCGTTACACATATAGTAACTTATCACAAAGTCTTTTGCTTGAAGTTCAAGTCATAAATCTGTAAAATTGTTTTCATGGTGCCTACAAGAAAATATGAGATTTATCATGACGAAAGCAAAGAAGGCGGTTTTCATCATGGAATTTTGTTGATCCCTGAAGATAGACGAAATAATATTATTCAATGCCTTAAACTAATCAGAATAGCACACAAAGTGAATAAGGATATTAACATTAAGTATGCAGGTTGCTTTAGTAAGAAAAAAATAGGACATATGGTTAGGAGCAATCTAGCTTTATTTTCCCATGCTATTCAAAGCAAATGTAAGAACACGCCTCTGTATAATATTACAGAACGAGAAAAGCATACGGGAGTGTTTCAATGCTTTCATGAACTCAATGACAGTTTTGATTGCAGGTTTGGATTGCTTCGAATAGAAGATAACTTCGAGGGGTTCGGTTCTAAAACCTATAAAGAAAAGGTCGAGCTAACAATGAAATTTCTTATTAAAGGATGTTGTCACGCAATGTTTGACGAAAACCATCCTATTGAGATCGTTAAAGCATATTTTGACGGGGATGAACATCATGGAGATGATATTGATATAAATGCAATCTTTAAGACTGACTTCAGAAAATACATCATGATTGCAGACAAACTCAAGGTTGATTCAAGGCATATTAAGCAGAGGAAAGATGACACATTATTACTCATGAATCTTGTTGACAACGTAGTTGGTGGGTTTAGGTCTATACTTAATAGGGAATCTGACAAAACGAATATCTTGGCTCCACTAAAAGAAATTTACCAGAGGATATCCCAGAATAAAATCTTCGCAAATAAAAACGGCCGCTGGTATAAATCCATATGCTTTTCTGAGCTTATCGTTGAAAATGGCAATATAGAATTCGTAAATATCTGCAGGGATAAAACACAGCTCAAGCTGTTATGAATTTATAGCTAGATCCTTAGGTTTGTACGCGCGTAGCCACTCTAACTATCATATTCCTAGTCTGATATCGCGAATTAACCCTTATCGACATATCGTTGTAAACATCCTTTGACCGAGTAGGATCAGTAATCGATAAAATCAAAACAAAATGTTGTGGCTCAGCAGGAATATTATGCCTTTGCAGCAGCTGAGCTTTTAACCGCCAATGTTCGCCTTGCAATCCTCCTCTTCCGATATGTCGAAAATATGTTCTAACTGGCGCCCATTTTCGTGAATTTGCCACTTGAAATATCTCATACAATTCGCCAGGATTACTATGTTCGGGTGGCACTTGTCCATGAAAAACCAGTTTTCCGTCTTTATCTTTTCGATAAATGCCAAAGCTCGCATCAACATGCGTTTCACAATACTCAGACCCCCACTTTTCATCTCTCTTGGGCTGAAAAGCAAGTGTCATCCAAATATCACCAGTGTACTTTCCGTTATTAATTAAACAAGATGGATACGGGAAATTGCTCCATTCTAATGAATACCCGGGGCGGACATCATCTTCAAAAATTAATGTTGTAGTCCAAGGATCACATTCAAGGCATCTAGCAATATTTGCTGGCTTGCCAAATCCAAAATAATTAACTTCTTCATCAGGAACTCTCAGATTGTTGTTTCGAGGATCTCTAGCATAGTGGGTTAAAAGTGCACGCGTGAGTGATGGTGAGGCATTGCTTATATTATGGTAAATATTGGCAAGCATATTCGAAACTATAGGAGCTGAAAAACTCGTACCGCAGTCTTCTCCAATTTGGTTTTTGTAAATGGAATTAACACCAATAGCAGTTGCAAGATTATAGCTTACTGTCCCTCCAAAGTGAACTAAATCTGGTTTAATAATACAGTTTGGACCTGCACCGTGTCTCGAAAAAGCTGATGGCTCTCCTTCATTTGGAGCATTTGTAATACTTTTATGTGAAATAGCTCCGACTGTAATTCCTAGAACACTATCTGCTGGAGGGGTAATTCTTCCAATGTCAAGTTGCGTTTTATGACGCGGATAATTTAACAAAGGCGGGGTTTCATAATTACCAGCGCTGATTACAAAAGAAACCTTGTACTTCTCCTGTAGTTTATCCAACTCTACAGCAAAACTGGAAAAAGAATCTAATGAACATGGCTTATCGGCGCCCAATGACAAATTCCATACTTTAATTTTGCTGGAATGCTCTTTTAAAGCTGTCTCTAAGTCCTGTAATAATTGGGGCTCTGTTAAGTCGTTGTTATTCGATATTACCTGCATATCATAAATTGCGCAAGGCAATGAATCCACATCCAATGCTGGATTTAATTCCTTCGCCCAGCAAGCTAAACCAGCAACAAATGTACCATGGGTCGTATCTCTATATGTTGGGGCAACAAAAGAATCCCGCTTATAAATCCAACTGTTTAGCGCTGGTATTTGATCAGTTACCCCACTATCTACAACTGCAACAATCGGATAATCACTTAAGGAATTTACTGGTTGAGGAAGATTCGTCGGGATCGATGCCTTAATCATACCATTGACTTTGATACTGCGAAAAACAGGCATTCCCATTATAGATCTAACCGAAACAATATTGGACAGTTCTTTAATATCATTAGCATCTTTACAAGCAACTCCAAAATATAGCGAATCCTTAGAATAACCGATCGCATCAACAGTAATCCCAAAAACTTTACACCTCGAAATAAAATCCTTGATTATACCTTCTTGCTCTTTACCGTCGTTTAGTTTGAAAAGCTGCACTTTTGCCAAATGAGAATTACTAATTTTAGGGCAGGACTTGAAGACTTCTTCAAATTTGATTCCTAATAGACGGTTTTCTGGAGAAATTGGTTCTATCTTCTCGACGGTTGAAATGTCCGTTAAAAGTTTAGCACTATCTGCTCTTAGAATGCGCTCATCCAACTTCTTTAAACCATCGCTTGTAGCTCTGATAAACAATTCACCTAACTTACCAGCTCCAATAATAGGACACGTTCTATCAGAAAATAGACCTTCTGGTCGGTGTGTTTTAGCGATAGCCTTTCTTAGTAATTCAACCCTAACGGGAACAACACCTAGCTTATCAATATCTTGCTTCAGTTTTTCTTCGATGTTTCTTACATATCCCGACAAAGTTCCTCTTAAATGAACGTTTACTGTTTTAAATGGCAGAGAAGGGGGCCCACCTGGCTGAACTTTCACTTCCCGTCCTTGTTTAGGATTAATAATCTTTATAGGTAAGTGTTCTGCTGAATTACCCGAGCTCTTGCTTTTGTTCGGCATTTATATCCCCTCCTGCATTTCTGCACCATCTATGTGCAGTTGCTTTCGAAATGCCTATCAAGTTCGCAATAACAGCATGACTATAGAGTTTAGAATTCCTATTTCGTAATTTGTTTACCGCTTCCTGATTGTTTGGCAATCTAAAAGTTGATAAGAAGCGTCCTTTCTCTCCATTCCCCGAAGACAATCTTAATAAGCTTATAAAAGCATCTTCTAAGGACACCGACCTATTATCACTTATAGATTTTCTCTTTAGCTGTAGACAAATCTCCTTTATATCTGACCCTGAAAAACCCTCCGACAAATCGGAAAGTATTTCAATGTCGTGAGAAGAAAACTCTAAAGGCTTCAGGAATTCATTCCACATAGTTTCACGTAAACCAGCGGCAGGGTAATCTAAGAAAATCCTATAATTAAATCGTCTCCACACAGCGGAATCAAGCAGATGATGATGATTAGTTGCGGCTATAACAATCGTCTCTATACCAATAGAATCTAGGTTCTGTAAAAAACTATTAACTACCCTCTTAATTTCTCCCAGCTCTTGAGTATCATCACGCAACTTTGCTAATGCATCAAATTCATCCAGAAAAAGAATACATGGTATGCTTTTCACATACTCAAAGACTGCTCGAATATTTTTCGAAGTACTTCCTAGGTATGAAGATATAAGTCCATCCAACCTTGTTAGGAAAAGTCTCAACTTTAATTCTTTTGCAATTTCGCGCGCCAAATGAGTCTTTCCACACCCAGGTGGTCCATATATTAACAAAGCTAATGGGGAATCTATTCCGTATGCTTCAAACTTAGCATGACTCTTTGCAATATTAATAAATTCGTCTACAATATTCCGTTGATCTTCAGTAAGAATTGTCTTTGAATCGTTAAACTCTACCAGCTTAATATCTTCAAGTAAAGGAAACCTTGTTTCTGAATCTACTGGAACTGTGTTAACATTTAAATTGACAGGATGGAGTTGTTGTTCGTTATCAGATAACAACTTTCTAATTCTTTCAGCAGAAGGCTTATCTCCATCAGCTTCAAGTTTATCAGCCAGAAAAGAGGTATAATTCCTAACCTTGGCTATATCGAGACGAAGGGCACCTGAAATGATACGAAATAGCTCAGATAAGTATACTTGAGGTTCTTTCATAAGACAATTATATGCAATTATGAGACGACAGTCAATACTAAAATAGCATCCAATCGCAAAATCTGCAATTATCCTCACACTAAAGCTGAAATAGAGACATATGCAACACAATAGCATCGCGTTACGTATATGTTACTTATCAAACTGGATGTTTGGAAAAAGGCAGGATTATTAGTTGGATTCTTTGAAGGTACCCATTTCTGGGTCGAAATGCAGCTTGATGAAAACTTGGGCGGGACCGCGTAAATTCTTGGCAATAAAGAGTTCAACTTCACCAGACTCCGATTTCTTCTTAGTCTGTAGAAACATTACCACATTGGAATCGAACGAAAGGCCATAGGTATAGCTGAGCCCAGCCAAGGAAGTTGAACTAGCCTCACTTTTTGACTTACGGGATATGCATATGATGCTGGCATTTAGGGATCCGGCAAGCTGAGAGACTGCACGAACAACGCCATCGATACTGTTCTCAGAACATTTGTCCGGAAGATAGAAAGAAAGGGCTTGAATTGAATCTATAATTATTAATATCTGTTTATCTTCGCCGAACTCTGATATCTGTTCTTTCATTTGTTCTATAGATAGAGGCGCAGAATTAGCATCAACCAGTATTAAATTATCACCAAATTCGGAAATACGGTCGCTGGCGTCCAATAGATCTTTGCGGACTTTCTTGTCACTTATCTCTGCTATATGCCTAATTACTTTACCGGTTATTCCAGAAATCTGTTCAAGTAGTCGTGAACAATAAAACGCTTTTCCGTGCTCGACCCCGATCCAAAACACTTTGTTTCCATGCATAGCTACATTCCAAGCTATCTGCAAGCAAAGTGAGGTTTTACCTGATGATGGAATTCCACCAATGGTAATCAAAGAATTTGGAAACAAGCACTCTAAAACATTATCTATTGATGGTATGTGAGTTAGGATACCGTTATTATCCTTCTTCTCCAAGTCCTCTAAGTATTCCGGTAAATAATCCTTCAGGCTTATCATCCGGTTGTTATTTCCCGCCATTATTACCTGCCGGTACTAAGTTTGAGGTAATTTCTTTATGCTTCCTAATGTACTCCTGCCTAAGCAGTTCAAGGTCTGCAGGTGTGAAGATGGCTTTGTTAGCAGAAATTGTATCGCTTATTGTCTTAAGCTCGAGAATGGTGGTGCAGTTATTATACCAATCGAACATCTCCTGGAGCTTGGCTTCACGAATTAATTCAGCCTGCGCGTCTTTGGCGCTTTCTTCCTCATCGATTCTCTGCTTAGATTCGACTTCTCCCTTGTTGTGTTTATCTAGTATTCCTTTGAAGTCTTTGAAGGAAGGATTCTCAAGACGGAATCCTGTCGGGAATGTACCGGATCGGTCTTTTTCAAAGATGGCGAAACGCCTGCCGTCCTTTTCACATTCAAGCCGGAAAAGTATATCGAGGGCATAAGGTGTATCTTTTTCTGAATTCATCTTTACACCGATTTTGGTTAGCTCCATGTGACCGTTTACATTCTTGATTTCGTATTCGTCTTTAATGCGGCCTATGAGAATGATGTTAACGTCAAGATTACAAAGCCTTGTGAGTAGTGTATTGTATTTCCTCTTTATGTCTCCCCAATCGCTGAAGGTCAGGTCTAAAGAGTCCAAATTAGCTTTACCGTTGGCTCTCATAAGCTTAAGCTTCTTAGCTTCGAGCTTGCTATCCAGCAACTGGTTCCAGAGAATAGTGACAGGATCAAGTATTAGAGTTTGGATATTTAATTTCGGCAGAGTCTTCTCAATCTCTGACACAGCTTCGCAGACTTCATTGAAACTCTTGGTTTTGAAGATTAATGTATCGGGAAATCTTTCGGCATACAGATCACTTCCGGCCTCAAGGTCAATGATAAGGGCTTTCTCAAACCCTAAAGCAAAATAGGTCTTGCCTGTTCCCGTAGCTCCATAAACGCAGATCTTGAGATGCTTCTTTACGCTTTTAATCTTTTCAAACTTGACCATAATATCCTCCGGTTACTTATGTTACTTATTAGAAAGGTGGTGTTGCGCTCAATGCAACTTCCCTGGTATCTTTAGTAGTATCTATGGGAATAATGTTCCTAGCCAAAAGCATTCTATCAATCTTGCTTGGCGTACCGATTTTTAATGAGGGCTTTGAGATTTCAATGACGGCCTTGTCAATTACTTCTCTTATAGCTGAGTTCATCTTTTTCAGATCCTTGAGATTTTCCCAAATAATCTTATGCTCGAGCTTTACGGCCGAGTTCCATTGGTCTTGGGATATTAGAGGTTGAAGCTCTGTTTCTAAGATTTCTATATCGAACTTACGGTCTGTGGTCTTGCCTAGGGTTATTGGGGTTCTGGTTTTAAAGCTTACCACCTTCTCCGCTCCTTGGGCATTTAGCTCTTTGATTAGAAGTCCTTCGATGTGTGTTTTAAGCTGATAGATCTTGGAGGAAAAGGCCTTTGCGGTTATATAGAGCTCTGCAAGTTGGACAGTACTCATGGCAGACAGATTGCTTTCCATTACTTCTTGTAAAGCATTTAAATCATTCATATGGCACCTCTATTTATTAGAATACGAAGGTTTTAGGTTTAGTAATTTGTACTTGTCGCATTCTCCGGTTTTATACATGCAGAACCCGCATTGATTACCCGGTTTGGCAAAGAAGCCGATCTTATGGCATTGTGCCAGTTCCTTTTGGGCAAGTTTTATTCTCTTAATGAAGTTTTCGTAATCATTGCTTGAGAGTGTTATAGGCAGGTCCATCTTTAAGGCAGGCAGAATAAAGCGCAGGCTCCGAATCCGTCCAATATCCATACCATGTATGCCTACAGAATAGAAAAGGAACTGCAGAGGAGAGAGCCCTTCCTCGCTTATTATCTTCACGCATTTAAAGTCATAGACATTGACAAAGCCGCCTTTTGATACAGTGATAAGGTCAACACGGCCGGAGACGGCAAGAGGGTTAGCATTTAGTTCTCCGGCTACTAGAGTCTTAAAGGTATGCTCTGGGAAGATTTTGGTTGATTCAAGCAGTTTAATCTTTCTAAAATATTGAATAAGATAGTCGACCATTTGGTTAATGGATTCCAGGACAGTAGTTTTATCTTCTTCTGGGTTGCCACGCCAAATAAGGACGGGGACTTCAGAGATGATCTTGTTAAAAATAGGCAAGGTATTCTCTTTTAGCCATAGCAGGTCTTTATGCCTGCCTTTTATAAACATTTCCGCAAGGCCATGTACGACACTTCCCTCAAGAGCATTTCTGAAGTCCTGAAGTTTACTGCGAGGATCCCGTTCGACCACCATTCTTTTGTACCTATAGGGGCAATCCAATAGCCTTAGGGAGTAAAAAGAAAAGTAAGGCACTGCTCTTGGCACTACCTGCGTGCTGTTATGTTGCTTATACTTGGATAAATATTCTGTTAGGTTGAATTCTGTCATTCAGTTTGTCCATCGATCTTCTTGAACCCGAGGACTTTGGGCTGCTCTTTTAGTTGGGCAACGGAGGATACAAGATCATCCTGGCGGATTGTGTTACCTTCCCTTTCTCCGGCTATAATATAGCTACGCTTAATAACTTCCACAATTTGGGCAGGACTGAAACCATCTGTGATGTCCGCTATATAGCTTATATTGATTGGTTTATCCATTTCGGTTTTAGATAGATTCAGTTTCAGCAGGTTTATTCTTTCATTTAAGGAAGGATTCTTATAATTTATGATGACGTCGAACCTGCCGGGGCGTTTGGCTAAAGCTTTGTCCAACACCTCGGTTTTATTGGCAGTAGCTATGGTTACTATGCCTGACATATCGGCCTGTCCGTCAAGTTGATTAAGGAGCTCGTTTAAGATAGTTGAAGAGAAAGATACTGATTCCCTTGATAGGCCGTATAGGTCCATGTCCTCCAGTACCACAACAACAGGTTTAATCATTCTGGCCAGAGTAAAAACATTAGACGCATCGGTACTGCGTCTGAGTTGTTCACCTGTAACTATGATAAAGTTACAGTTCAATGTTGACATCAGCCACCTTACGGTAAGACTTTTACCGGTACCAGGTGCTCCGAATAGGATTACACCTCGCCTCAGGAGACTGAAACCACTGGTCTTTTTACTTTCAGAGTATGCCTTGTAGCGTTCAACAAAACCTGTTACATTGGCAGTCACGGCTCTCTTTATTTCCTCCGGCAATATAATGTCATTATCAGTAAGTTTCTGGAACGACTCTAAAAACTCGCCATTACCTTTCAACCGTAAGTCAGTAAAAGATAATAGGCTCTTCTCCAGATAGTTAAAGAACTTCCTCCCAAGATCAAGTTTGCCTGACGGAAGGTATATTTCTATAAAGGAGTGTTCGTATGGATCGGTGGATAATTTTAACCGGACTATCATTTTATTGTCAGACTTGTCCTTAAGAAAGTAGATTGCTGAATAGGGGCTTGTTCTGTTACTGCTGGTCTTGTCGTATATAACGGGGAAGGGCTGTTCGTGTACATCACCAATGTTTGTCTTTATAATAGAATAGTCCTTATCCAGAAGCTTGTATATCGCGCAGGATACGGCTCTTGAGGATACAGAGTTGTAATCGCGGAATAAGATTACAATATCGTTCCTGTTTACCGCAAGGAATTTCTGTATGCTTGAGGATATATAGCCATCGACAACTTTGATCTTAACCGTCTTGTCTATCCCCACTAATATACCGCGCTTCATCCGTTGAGTCCTTTCTTAAGACTATTGAAAAAGAACAGGGATAAAAGAAGGAAGATGCCGACAGGCGGGAACAACACCAGGCCTATAATTATTGCTGTGGTAAATGTGACGGTAAGCAAGTCGCTTAGCTTAGATGCCTTAGGCTGAGGGATGATATAGAGACGGCCTTTATTCTCTACAAGATCGTATCTGCTGTTGTGTATTATTACCTTTTCGGGCATAGGATTATCCTCTAATATAAAATACGGGAATAACAAATTAAGCCATATGTACTTATTGGTCTGACAGGTTTACTACGATCTCCTTGTCTATTAAGAATTCCACTCTGACATTGACGCACCTTCCCATTGAAGAAATGATAAGCTGTTCCAGAAATGATCTGAAAGCGGGGGTCAGTTTCCACACTCCTCTCCTGATTTCACAGATGGGACCGGCGTACTCTCTGATGTTGATGTTATTGTTGGTTTGAATAAATTTTACTTTTCGATTCATATGACTCCCCCAAAAGACCTGAGCTTCATGATTGTCTTACCTGACGTCGGTATTGCAAAGCGAAAGCCTCTCTGACTCCCTATGTAGGGCAAAACGCTAAAAAATATCTAACAGTGGGGAAGTCTCGTCACAGAGGCAAGGGTGGCTTCCCAGAGGCCTTTTATTAGAAGTTCTTCGTGTCTGTCCTTCTGAAAAACTTGAGCGTCATGATTGTCTTCTCCCCATAAATTTATGGTTGCTCATGCATCGAAAGGTTTAGCCAAGGCTTTGACCCAATCATCAAGGAATTTCTTGCTTACGGTATTTGAGGTAGTCCAGTTAAGCTCGTAGTACGGGATCCTAACATTGTGGATAAACTGGTCTATTACGTTGAATAAAAATACCGCGGCGGTCTGGTTGGTGGTTAGACGCTGGGTGCCGTTGGCAAGGTCTTCCGTACAGCTTCTTTCGGACTTATTGTCCTGGTTGGCTATTTCAGGATAGACTTCAAGAAGCTTTGGACCATAGTAGGAGTCATTTAACTTTCCCTGAATAAAAGTCTGGCCTCCAATAAGCTCATTGCCAGAATCGATGTAGGTAGGCCGATTGTGTCTGTCCAGCTTTGACAACTGAGTGGATATAAAGGCTCTGGTTTTATTATTATCAACACAGCCGACTACAATGTCAAAGTCATTTAGTTTCACTTTCTCTGCGACTGCTTCATCGTAGTATTTGGGAATGCAGGAAAGGTTCACGCCGAATGCAGAGCCGTATCTTTGGGTTAAAACTTCTGCTTTTGGTTTACCTATGTCCGTCTTTATGAAGTTCTGTCTTATAATATTTGATATAGTTACCCGGTCACCGTCAACGATTAAATATTCAAAGGTCAGCCCTCTTTCCGAAGAGATCAAACGAGCCAATAGAGGGACCAAGGCGCTGCCGGTTCCACCTGCTCCTATCTGAAGGATCCTAACGTTGTTATAGATGTTGGTCTCAAAATATGTCTTTGGTAGATCAAGCTTCATAGGCTATATGTCCTCGTAGATACTTAAACCTGGCTTTTTAAGTTCCTGTTCAAAGCCCGGAAGATCACGATCCGCACTGCACCCGTATAACAGCATATCAAGCTCTGATTGCCTTTCATCTTCAATAGGGTTTATTTCTTTAAACCACTTATCGGGAACTTCAGAGACCATGTCAAAGATGTCGTCTAAAGAAACAGGGATAGAGGATTTCCCGCAGCAAGCGCGGATTTTAAGCTGAGGTAAAGGCTCTTTTATCTGGCCTGCTACCGCATACAGCCGGGTAGCCTTCTCATCTCCATCATCCGTTGAAGAGAAGAAGGCCTCCATATTGCCGTGGCTATGCATCTCCAAAGCCAGGATATTTTCTTTCTCCATTGCTGTATTGTGTTCAAAATTGACTGACGCCGGACCGACCTGTTGAGTAGGACAGTGTATATAGTAGGACTTACGTTTACGGTCCCAGAAGATTTGAAGCAGAGCTTCTGACTGGTGTTTCTGATAAACCTTTTTAAAGAAGCTAAGACAGGTCAATAATAATACAACTGGGATCTTAGGCATCTTCATTTTAAAGCCCTCCTGTATCTTCTCTAAGCCGACTATTTCCTTTGGGGTTACGATGAAGGTACCTAACTCCGTTTCTCTTATCTCCTTGGCTCCGGTACCGCATAAGATATAGTTCACAGGCTTGTTGAGATTCTTTGGGAGTCCTATACTGTGATTTACCAACTGACTAACGATTGACTTTGCCATTCCACACCTCGCTATAGATGCTATATTGTTTTAATTCACTGTATGGGAACTCTTGTTTCCCATCATAAGATTTAAACCAGTTGAGCATTCGGGCACTATTATTGCTGCCGTCATTAAATAAATCTTCGTTAAACGGAGATAGAAAGAATATCCTTGGTAATGAAGTCATACCCTGAAGGGATTTAAACGGCTTATCTAGAATAGCGTTGGCATTGCCCCAACAGACTTCACCATTTGGGTGGACATTGGAAAAAGGCGCATGGTAAAGCATAGTGTTATCTGTTATGGCCTCTTTGTTTATGGCAAAGACTTTGGTGGAACATAATTGTCTGGAGGAGTTAACCTCGTACATCCACACCAAGGGAGGTAAAGGAACCTGGAATTCTAATACGACTGGTGTGCCGTCGGCTTTATTGTTATTGTATTTAACATTGGCTATCTGATCAGGGCGAAGTAGTGCAATCTTCTCCCCTCCGCCTGTTCGTTGATAGGATAAAGTTCCGGAAGGTAATAACCCGCTGTCAAATTTGGTGTCTCGTAAGACTATTTCCTTAAAGCGATTAGGGGATAAATAGCGATACTGCTTCTTGTTATTTTCGTCCTCAAGTTCCACGCGGACACCGTATGACTCAAGGTGTATGATAATCATACAGAAACACTCCCGGTCTCTGTTGTGCCTTTCTTCTTATTAGCTATAGCAGTGTATCTTTCCTGAAGCTGCTGTTTAAATTTAGTTTCCTTTTCAATAAATTGGGCGTACAGAGCAGGAATAATCTCTTTCAACTTTGTAACTTTGTAAATATATGTCCTGAGTTCTGTGACAAAGCTTTGATTGTATTCCAGGTAGCGTTGGTTGTTATGCCTCTGCAATGAGAATAGCTCCAAGGAGCAGCGGAACAGACCGTCAAAGTTATTGCTTTGGGTATGGAAATGCTTTTTAATAAGGTCATTGGTGTAAATGAAGTCTCTAAAGTCGGAATTGGTGTATTCCTGCTTCTGCGCAACCTCTACATGCCAGCGGAATGCGGATCTGAACTTTGAAATACTTAGATCTTCTTTTATAAGGGACTTTAAAAGCTTCCGTAGGCTGCAACTGATGCTCTGAGGGGATACTTTTATTGGAATATTCTGCTTCTTGGAAACATAGCCTAGAAGCTTGGCGTCTTTCATAAAGGAAACATACGCCAGGCGGTTTAATACATCAACTATATCGGAAGCAGACGGATTATTAGACATAGCCCTCACCTATAGGCTCACTCTTGGAAGAAAGCAGAGATTCTTCAATGCGCTCCATCTGGGTATTGCATGAGAGTAATTCACCGAACAGAGCTGTGTATCTGTTTACCTTCTTTGTGGATAGAGCGTCTATGAGCAAATCCTTTTTATTAAAGACAGACAGGAACTGCTTTGCCCTGTTGAGTTTCCTTTTGAAGTCAATATCCGACTCCGTAAAGAGATTGTCCATAGAGTCACCCCTTAGTGCCGGCTATTACCTCAAACTCAATAGTCCCGTCTGGATGCTGGGTGTACTTGGCGTGGGATATTTCAGGGAAGATCTCAGATAGATTTGTTTTGACTTGTTCTGGGGTTTCGTTATTCCCCACCTCGACTTCATAATCAAGGTATTTGGCAATCCTGTTCTTTGGTAGTGAAGGGCTGTTTTCCATTGGGTGGATCCTCCTTTAACGAATAGAGTCTTAATATAAAATACGAGAAGACTTGAAGGGAGCAGGATAACTTTCCGGGATGAGGTGAATATACTTCTAAAATAGGTGCACATGCAGCACTTGATGCACAAGTCCGAGAAGGTTACATATGTTACTTATAATGCTGACTAGTAGTCCTCGGGCTTTAAAAAAGTAATGCCTGAGCCGTCTTCGATAACCCAGATTTTATCCTTTTCAAGGACTCGTAATTTCCGATAGCCGTCGTCTTCCTTGTCGGGCTTCTGCAATGATTCTAAACCAAGGTTGATGAGCTTTAACCTCTTGTCAGCATCCTTATAGCCGCCACTATAAAACAGGTTTGAAGTGAACACTACCGGGGTTCTAACTTTACCTGATATGCACCAACCACATTTTACTAGTATGCCGTCAGACAATGCCTGTTCCATGGTGTAAGTGGAAATAACTTCCCAGTCTTTCACCGCACATGCTTTTGGATGTTCTTTCTGCAACAGGTGGGATTTTATGAGCTCTTCAAGACATGCTTTAGTATAGGCACGAGCAGGATTAACCTCCAGTCCTATCTCTTTGCATTTGTTAAACAGCTCGTTATATGTACTCATCAGCTAATCACTCCAATATTAGCTTTAAGCTCTCTGGGCATAATCCCAAGATCAGCCAAGCTGGAATAACGCTGACTACCGATAATAATGTGGTCAAGAAATTTGATATTAACAAGCTTACCAGCCTTACATAAGTCTTTGGTAATCTTAATGTCCGGCTCTGAGGGCTCAGCAGAGCCACTGGGATGGTTATGTACCCCGATAATCGAAACGGCGTCATAAAGTAATGCCGTACGGTAAACTTCTCTTGGGGATACTATATCGGAATTTACAGTTCCGATTGATATGGTTTCAATACGCAGAAGCTGATTAAGGGTATCCAAAATAAGTATACGGAATTCTTCTTTGTCTAATAACTCCATGTTCTTACAATGTTTATATGCAGTTCGGGAATCGGTTATCTTTTCCTTGGAAATACTGGCTGGACATTCATTTATAAGGAAGCTTTTGAGGTGGTCAATGGTATGACGAATATTGTTGCAAAATACTCGATCTTTAATATTATAAACAGTTGTTTTGTTTATCGTATTCATAATAAATAAATACGATAGATTTCCCGCCATCTATTATCTTCCACGCTTTTTCTTATTAACTCTTACTTGATAGTTCTTTTGCTTTCTTAATCATCCTCAATAAGTCTCTTGATCGATATAAGTACTGACCTATCGAAAGTATTTCATAATAAACCATACTTTTATTAAATAATAATTCACCAGTTTTGTTATTTTTCAACTTAATTGATTTTTGTGCGAGCAAACCAATCTCGTTTTCATTATGTTTATTGTCTTTAAAACTCCCATCAAAATGCGCACCACCCATTTTATTTGACACAAATCTAATTACGTTTCTTCTTGGAACGATTGTTCCTTGCGGTCTTTGCTGCGGGCTTCGGGGATGCAGCGACGACGGCCGAAGTGGGTTTCGACAAAGCCAAGGTCTGTGACCTGGCGGTGGGTGGCGTCTATGAACGCCTTGATTTTGGGGACGGCATTGAAGTAATCCTCCAAAAGTTTGTTGGCGGAGGCGCGGTCGATCTTGAGGCGGTCAGAGAGGCCGAAGGAGTCCATGCCAAAAATGAGCGCAAAGTTGATCGTCTTTCCCTTCCTCCTCTGGTCGTCGGTGACACTCTCATAAGGGACATTGAAAAGAATAGAAGCGGTTTCACGGTGGACGTCTTTGTCCTCGTTGAAGGCGTTAATAAGAGGCTCCTCCTGGGCGAGGCTGGCAATGACGCGGTATTCGATTTGGGAGTAATCGAAGTTGACAAAGAGAAAGCCGTCTCTAGAGACAAAATGCTTACGCAGATCCTCGGGGACATTCTGGAGATTGGGGTCTGAGCTAGCAAAGCGACCTGAGGGGACGTGCCATTGAAGGAAAGAAGTATGTATTGCATTAGTATCGAGGTTAATGCTCTGAAGGTAGCCCTCGAGCATGCCTTTCTGTTTGACTAGGGTACGGTATTCGATAAGGGCTTTGACAACAGGATGGGAATCTTCAATTCTCTTAAGACAAGGCGTTGCAACAGACGGGGTTTTGCTCTTCGTGATAGATCCTTTGTAAGGAAGCTTTAATTCAGTGTACAGAAGGTTCGCTACTTGCTGGTTGCTATTGAGGTCAATACTGGAAGAAGACAAGTCTGAGATGTTGGATTTGAAGAGATTGAGCTCTGAAGAGATATCAGAAACGTGCTCCTCTAAAGAAGAAGAACCAACAGAGACGCCGTTGAGTTCCATGTGGGCTACGGTTTTGATGAGATCCCTCTCAAGAGAGTAAAGACGATGGAGGTCAAGGCCCTTGGAGACGAAAAGATTATAAAGGCGGAGGCAGATGTCGGCGTCAGCGCAGGCGTAGAGATAGACATCCTCGGGGGATAAGTCGGCGATATTAGGGATGGTGGACTTCTTCCTGCGGAAAAAGAGATCATCGAAGCAGGTCATGGTTACTCCTAAGTAACGAGAGGCAAGAGCCTTTAAGGATAAGGATTGATTAACGTCGTCGAGGTGGGACAGGAGCATGGTGTCAGAATAGATATTGAGATCAATGCCTACTCTCAAAAGGAACTTAAAGTCGAATTTGATGTTGTGACCGATAATACGGTTGCTCTCTAAGATGGGCTTGAGTAAGGAGAAGACTCGTAAGGGGTCGAGGTTAAGGCCTTGGTTGTGAGATAGTGGAAGATAAAAAGCTTCGTTTGGATTGATAGAAATGGAGATGCCGACGATGCGGTCTGAGAAAACATTCAGACCGGTGGTTTCTAAATCCAGGGAGATGATGCCGGCTTCTTTTAAAGAAGCAATGAAGGATTCTAATTCTTTCTCTGAAATTATATGGTAAGAGCCCAAAGAAGCGGTATTCTGATCTTGGAAGAGATCTCTCATAAATAGAAATACGAGATGAAAACGCTCATATGGTATATATGACTATATCTTACTAAGTACTTTAATTATACTTAAGAGAAGATATATATAATGTACCCCTTATAAAGATCCCTCTAACAGAGCTACAATTATTTCTTTCTTAAAACTAAAATTGCAACCAAAAGACCGAGATGATTGAGAAGCAAAAACTACTCCACCATTATTTTCTCTGTAACTGTTAGCCTTTGCTGCTTTTATAACCAAAGACATATATCCACCAAATTTTCTATATATTTCGGGATTCCTTCTCTTATTATTTCAATAGTCATTTTATTTCATACTCTGTTAATTCAAAAATTGTTACTTCGGTATTATTTTTCATAACACTATGTTTTACTTCACCAACATTAGGAGCATAGTATCTGTAATCTATAAGTTCTTTTTCAGTAGAAGAATCTGTAATTTTGTTTCTTATACAATTTGTGAACTTTCCAGCAGGCACCTCTACAGTATAATTTACTTCTTCAATTATATTATTAAGTTTTGAAGTAGAAGGCCAATCTTTTCCCCAAGTATCTCCAATTACAATAGGCAATTTTAGTACTGTCCCGCTTCCAATTATTTTGCCAGACATAATATAATATTCGGTTACGGCAAATTTGTCAACAATGTACCCCACATCAAAAACACCAACTAATGTCCCATTCATATAACTTGTTTGTTTTAAAGCAAACGATGTTGAACCATCATTACTGTCTTTTTTTTCAACAACTATTTTATATATTGAGCTCTTATGAATCGATGTTATTGTCCAATTACTTCCTACTGTTAACGGAAAGTAGTTTCCTGCTTTAGAAATATAAGTTTTAGGCATGGATGATTTAACAGAGCTGTTTTGTTTGTCTGTTTCTGTTTTGTTCAAGGGTGTATTATTTGTGATAGTTTTATTAGATTCAGCCGCCAGATCTTTTATTAAAGCGGCTTCTCTTTCTTTTGTATTTCCACCACAACCAACCAGAGAACAACAAATAATGACATAGAACAAGCTAATCATTTTCTGCATAAAACACCTCCATGTAACATAATAAGTAACTTTTCTATACGGAATCTTTGCCTTGATGCAGATGCGTTGAAAATCGACTTCGTTATTGAGTTTGTCTGTGAATCTTTCTCGATTTAGTGGACTACTTAATGTGGTAATACTCTTTTTCGTACTCCTCCGGCGTCAAATACCCATTTGACGAGCTTTTTACATTTTTATTCTTGTCATTTTCCTTTTTTCCTTCATTTAAATATTCACGTTGGTAATCGTGTAAGTCCATAGTAAGTTCATACTGCATTACCATATAATCTTTAAATTCTGCATCAACTGTTTCGTACCCTCCTTCCTTTGGGTTATACTTCTTAACTGGCCAAGCTAGAACTTTGCAAACCCACCATTCAACGTCTTGATCATAAATTACTGTTTTAGCATTAGTGACATTAGTCGGTACTCCATCAATTACTTTCCGCGGTGTAGAAACATACAAATCAGGCAGTTTTATTTTCAAGAGCGGAAAAGACGGCGGTAGATATAAGGTACCAGTATATGTATGACTCTTACTCCTGCAAATGCCATTTTTAAAAAATATGACGTCATTTGCATATCGATTATATATATTATCATTTATGTCATTAGAAGGCTCGTCACCATAATAATATGCCTTATCATATTGTTGGGTTGAATCTCTACCTGCTAATTCCATTTCTGTCATTTTATGAACTCTATCAGGAGATCCGAACAACTTAATTACTTCTGCTTCACTGCACCCCAATGGTGGAGTTAGACCATAAATTTTGGCGTCGCCTAACGATTTGCCATTCTTAAAACTTTCTGATATCTTTAATTTACCATCTTTGCCATATTTCTTCACTATACCGTCCAATGCCCCGTTATGAAGTGTGCTCTCTAAACGCAACCCGCCATTCTCATTATATTCTTTCTGCACTCCTTCCTTTTTGCCATCTTTCATAATACAATCCATCTTTAGAATTCCGTTTTCATAATACTCTTTGTGTATCCCATCTTCATTTCCATTTTTAAAAGTGGTATCAGTTAACAATTTTCCACTTTCGTAGTATATTTTTGTATCGCCTTGCTTATCTTCAGTATAAACTGTTTGAAGTCGCAATTTACCACTTTTGTAGTATTCCTTCCATTCACCCTCAGATTTATTATTCTTCATATTGTATTCAAGCTTAATATTCCCATCATCAAAATATTCCCGTTGCAACCCGTCTTTCAAATTATCCTTATAACAAAATAGGAGTTTTATTTTCCCATTTGGATAATATTCTTTTACGCCACCGTTTGGAATTTTTCCTATTGTCTTAATAAATACTCCCTTATCATCATAAATACTCTTTGCTATTTCCCGCTTATCTCCACTGTAAAATATTATCCCCTGAATTTTGCCATTCGGAGCAAATACTTCTTTCCGTGTCACTTCACACAATAGTAGTGCAGGAATTAGTATTACAAAAACAAAGATAAGGTAATTTTTCATCAAGCACCCCATATAACATATAATTTACTTATCTGTAAGGAATCTTTGCCTTGATACAAATGCGTTTAATTAAATCGACTTCGTTCTTGAGTTTGTCTGGTTTGACTTTAAGCTTCTTTAAAACTTTGACCATAGCCCTAAGGATTTCATTATAGGAAAGGTTATCACCACCGGTATTCTTACACTTGCTCTTAAAAGACTTTAGAAAATCTTTCTCTTTCTTAGTAAGTAGAAGTGAAATTCTAATTTGTTGTTCTTTCTTCATAGTTAGCCCCTATATTAGAATACGCATATTACGTATTTACGTAAATACAAGCCATAAGAAAAGCCGGACTGGTTACCGGCCCTGTCTTACTTTCTCTTAATTGCCTGCATTATTCTTTCTACCAACTCATCCTCGTCTTTCACACCGTCTACATCAACGTTTAGTTTTATTAGCACCCGGATTAAAGCTCTAATGATTTCTGTTTTGGGGAGTTTGTAACCACCGGTACGCTTAGATTCTTCGCCGAACTCGACAAGGAACTTGTCTAATGCTTCAGGCAAGGTTAGCTCTGCTCTGTAATGCTTCCCTTTATTAACTCGTCCTGCACTCTTTCTCATGAATATTAGACCGTCCTAGAACTACTATTTCCGTATTTGCGTAAGTTTATTATAAGCGTTAGAAACCATCATATCAAGAAGAAATAGAACATTGTACTTAACTATACTCTTAAAATAGCTGCACAAGGTGCACATGCTGCACAAAATACCGTGTTATAAATTTCTGCCAGATTTCTGCCATCTTTTTACCTAAAACAGTGAAAATGGGGTGAAAACCGGAGGAAGGCAGTGAAAAGGGGAATTGACTTTGTCTTTGATATAAAATAACTTAGCTTATTTTATGGTGGAGATGATCGGGATCGAACCGACGGCCTCTGCCTTGCGAAGGCAGCGCTCTCCCAGCTGAGCTACATCCCCATTGACGATTCCGAATTACTAATAACTGATTACTAATTAAAAAGAACAAAAATAAACCGCTTTTTCTGAAATCATTAGTTATCAGGAATAAACTATCTTATTTAAGCAATATTCCTATCCAAAAAGTGTTAACTTATGTGATTATACAGGTATTTTGGCGGAATATCAATATTTCTGCTCTATAACATGATTCCAGTTCATAATCCTGCCCCCTTTTTGGCGGGTCTTGTGAGGGTAAAATGCCAAACTATTGATCTACGCCATCATAGCGATTTTATCGTACTTAGGTATATATTACTTTGGTACTACTTTTTTTGCTGGGTTAATAATGTCTTCCCCTGTACTTGTTTTTAGAATACCCTTCAGCTGTTCTAAGTGTTCTAATTCTAACTTTTCATGTCGTGAATTTACTTTTTCACCCACTTTGTACCTTAAAGTCGGCAGAGTATAAGGATAATTTACTAAACTGGTTTTTTCTACGTCTTTAATCGAGGTTGAATCTATTTCATCCGTTTTAACAGTTTCTAATGTATCAGCCCATACAACAGAAGAATCCGTTTTAACATATCTGACATCTAGTTTTATTTCTGCAACTCTTTTTGTTGTACCGACTTCTTCACCTGAATAATAGCTTACACCTAGTTCCAAAATTCTGTAACCCAAAATATATTCCGGACGATAAACATCATATAGATTGTCGTATAATCCTGTATTTCTGTCCAGCACCATATGTCCTTTATTCACGAGAGAAGAAATCATAATGTCTTCAACAATTGCACGATATGCGAATGTGTCATCTAGCATTCCCGTATCTGGATTCAAGTCAGAAATACATAGTTTTGAATTTGACAATATTTTAGTATTTGTTGCGATTGTATTAGCAGCATCCTGTACTGTTTTATACAGCATATCCGCATTGGATTGATAAAGAATTTGCCTTTTTGCGCAACCAAATGACAAAAGAACCATACCTATCATAAATAAATTTTTATTCATATCTATTTTCCCCCTTTGATTGCCTTATATTGGCAAAACAATGACTTACTAAAATTGTATTTTTATTTTTTCCTTTTAGTTCTTATTAAAAATAGCAAAGTCACCAGGAATAATACTTGCAGCATTTCCATTATTGCCCTGTTTTATTTCAATAATAAATCCACTAGAAAGACCTTTTTCAACTTTATTTATTTCAACGCAAGCAATTACTTCTTTTTCAGAACTTAATATTTTTTTGGTTACTGGATGGATTATTTCTTTGCCTTTTCGGAATATTATAAACATTTGACCGGGAACTACCCCAGAATCCTGCCCAACATCTATCATTACACGATTCTCAGATACTGATACGACATAAGCAACAGGTGGAAACAATTCTGATATTTTTGGTGCAATGGATTCAACAGCCTTGAGTATGGCTTCCGCATATGCCGAGGGATATATTTTAGCCCCACTAATTAATTCTCCACCAGCACTATATACAGTTTTATTAGTAACTTTACCCTCAGATTTTTCAGAGAAAAGCACCTTACCAGTACTGCTATCAACAATGCGAACATCAAGGTCGGCCTTAGTTTCGTAAAGAATATATGAAAACTTATCTATGGGGGATTGCGTTAGGCTAGTAATAGCCCCAATGACAACCGCTTGCGCTCCAACAAGTTTCCCAACTTCAATTGCAGTTGATTCATCAATAATTCCCGAAAGCGAAAGCTTCTGTTCCTTCAAGACATTCTCAAGTTTTTCCCTTTCAACCACATTAACGGCTTTTGATTTTACAAGCATTGTAATCAATCTTTCTGATGGATTACTCTTTACTATGTTTAAGGTTTCCTGTGGAATGTCAAAATTTAACACAGCAATTACCATTTTACTTTTATCACCCACGGTGGGATCATTTAAAGTATATGGCATTTCCAAAAGTCCAACTTTACGTACAGTAGCACAACCTGCTATAAAAATAGATAATACTAGAATGCTAAATAAAAGTATCACTCGCTTTTTCATTTCAGAAACTCCTTAATAGTATTATTTTAAAGGCATTCATTATTCCGTTAAGGCCTTAAATACTTCCACAAAGGTCAAAAGTTCTTTCAACACTACCGGACCATCAGTTATAACATCACTAATCTGATTTTTTGCTTTATCTATTCCGCTTATAACACCCGGCAATTTCAAGGCATTAAAACCAGTCAATTCTGAAGGTACTTTAGTTACCAGAGTAACAGCTTGGGGAATCAAATCTTTTCCTTTTACTATGGAAGTATTTAGCGTATCACAAGATTGCACAATCGATATAATAGTTTTAACAAAATATTCTATTTCTTCTTTTTTAAGTTCTGTTTTTTTTGCTTTCAATATTTCAATACTTTTAATCGTTGGGGCTTCTTCTATGTTTTCAGTGACGGCATCTGCAGCTACATGAGACATGGCCATCTTTTTAATGTCTCTTGAAATTCTATCAAGTAAAATCCTAGTGGCACGGAAGTTAACATATAACTCTGCCGAGGACCTTAAGAAATTGTCGGCTGATGTTCCTGTTACATTATAGTAATCAGATACAACACCAGCTTCGTCTTGTTGCTTTGCCGTAGGTCTGCTAGGAGAATTTCTATTATTATTTGAATTACCATTACTAATTTTATTAGCAGCTTCTTCTGTTCCATATAATTTGATCAGTAATTCTTTTTTTCTTTTCAAAGCTTTTTCTGCCCACATATTTTCCGGATAAGAATTTATCACCTCATTGTACATTGTTATTGCATTGCAGACATTCCTATAACTTTGCATCCCCTCATAACATTCTCCAATTAAATATTTATTTTCTGAACAATACTTTTCATATTGGGGCAAAATTCTAATTCCTTTTAAATAATATTCTATAGCTTTATCAAACTCCTTGTCTTTTTGGTATTTTTTTGCCTGATTGCTAAACGAAAGAGCATTAAGACCATCAGCAATTTCTTTTTTTTCCAATCTTTTTGCATTTACATTTTCTGGATCCATTTGCTCTATTATATTACAATTTGTTTCAGCAGCCTCAAAATCGCTGTCATTTATAAATCTTCGGCATTCTTTTACAAGTCCTTCTATCTTTATATACTCCTGTGCTTTTATATAATTCAAATCTGTCTTTTCGATCTTATTAAAATAAAGCAAAGCCCTATCACTGATACCTTTTTCATAATACATCATTGCAATTTCAAAATTAGAGGCTATTCCAAATCCATAAGACATTGTAAACATCTGCATATTGTCCATATTACCAAGCATTGAATAAGCATAATCTATTTTTACTTGATCAATTTTAACGCCAAAGCCAAAAGTCAAAACATCAGGGTTATTTCCCAATTTATAACCGGCACGGATTGAAAGAATATTTAAAATATCTAGCTGGGTGCCAAAATTACATCTTATTTTATCATTGTAATACAAAAGATCAGAAGATACTATCCCTTGAAAATTTTCCGCATATCGTATATTTATGCCAACACCTGTTCTTATCGTAAATGGCAAAGGATCGCCCTGTTGTATATAAGTAAGACTTGTCCCTATATTCTGAAACGCCAAACCAAAAGAGAAAAAATCATCAACAGTTCTATATATACTCCCTAAATCCACTGCAAACGCCCTGGCGTTATATTTGCTTGCCAAAACGCTAGTGATATATTTTAAGTTCAGTCCAGTTACTATTTCATCAGAAAGATTCATTCCAAACCCAAGATTAAACACCCAGCTTTGCATTGCGTTAACAGTTTCACTTGTACCATCAAGATAGTTTATCTCAACACTTCCCAAATCATATAGACCTATACCGAATCCTAAAGTTCCTATTTTCTTTAATGGAAGAGTTAGAAAAGCAGAACTATTGTATCCGTCTAACAGATTTTTCTTATAATCCAATGACATTTCAGAATTTAAAGAATAGCCCAACCCTGCCGGATTTATCACTATACTATTAGGATTATCACAAATAGCCGTAAATGCAGATCCCATTGAAAAGGATTTTGCATCTGTATCTTCTGAAAGAAAAGCGGCTCCGCTATTAAATGCAAAGGAACTACACCTAAATAAGCATAACAACAAGATATAATAACAAAATAATTTTCTCTTCATTTAGCTATTATTACCTTTTTCTTGTCTTTAAAACTTCCGGCATCAATAAACACTATATACATTCCACTGGAAACAATCTGGCCTCGATCATCTCTTCCATCCCACCCTAAATTATATGTGCCCGCAGGCTTACTTTCATTTAAAAGAGTCTTTTTTATTTCGCCGTTTGAATCACGTACGGTTATCAAAACAGTGGAATCCGTAGGAATATCATATCTTATATTTACCGTTCCTGGTTTAGTTGGATTAAATAGGTTATTGGTAAGTTTTGTAAATATTTCCGATATAACATTGGGTCCTTTTGTTTCAATACATGCCAAACCTGTTGCATTAACACCATAAATATCCTTTGCTTCAAAGTAATATGAATAATCAGAACCTAGCAAAAGTTTTGTTTTATAAGAGTAAATGGCACCTGTAAGTGGAATTCCACTTATATAGCTCATTACAATTGGACTTCCCGATATTTCAACTCCTGATTTTTTAATACGAACATTTGGGGCAGATGTCAAAGCAATATTATTAGTATCTGTATGTTTCACTCTATATTCAAAAGTAGTTGTTATTCCTCCAATATCCAAACTAACTCCATCAGAAGCATATCCACTTTCACCTGTCCATCCAAGTATTGGAGTTACTGCGGCAATTTTAATTCCATCGCTATTAACAGAATACGAGCCATAAAGTCCTGCTCCGTTTTTTGCTCGCACTCTTGCATAGTAAATTTGCCCATCTACGCAATTTGAAATATTAAAAGTTAATACATTGCCTACATCCGCATTATATTTATCACTACCTCCTGCGAAAGTTCCAACTTGCAAATAGTACCCTGCAATTCCACTCTCTGAATCTGCAGATGTTCCCTGTGTCCAAGTAAATGTTATGGTAGTAATTCTTGAAATACTTCCCGCATCAACAGGAGTTGTTGGTACTCCTGTAGGTATAGTAGAATCTACTGTAATAGTTATTTTAGTCGTGCTTGTTAGGTTAGTTCCGCCTGCCGCAGTTACTTTGACATTATAGTTTCCCACTGTTAATCCAGCAGGTACCGAAGCATAAATAGTAGTATTTGAAACTGCTGTTACTGCTGTTAACGCGGTGTTTGCAACGTTATCAAGCCGTACATCCATAACCGTGCTTGAACCAATTCCGCCAAAGAAGCCGGTTCCTGTTATTGTTATGTTCGTAGCTGATAAATTATATTCTATTGATGGATTTAGCGCTGTTACTGCAGGCACAGGAGTTGTCACTGTAAATTTAGTTGTACTAGTTAGGTTAGTACCACCTGCCGCAGTTACTTTTACATTGTAACTGCCTACCGCTACTCCTGCGGGCACTGATGCCCTTATTGTCACATTTGAAACAACTGTAACCGATGTTAAAATAGTGTTTGCTCCATCATCTAGATTCATTCCAGTAACCGTGCTTGAACCAACTCCGCCAAAGAAGCCCGTTCCCGTTATTGTTACAGCCGTAGCTGATAGATTAGATCCTGTTGATGGGCTCAACACCGTTACTGTGGGCACACTGGTTGTCACTGTAAATTTAGTTGTACTAGTTAGGTTAGTACCTCCTGCCGCAGTTACTTTTACATTGTAACTGCCTACCGCTACTCCTGCGGGCACTGAGGCTCTTATTGTCACATCGGAAATTGTTGTGACACCTGTTAAATTAGTATTCGCTCCGTCATCAAGTCTTACTCCAGTAACTGTGCTTGAACCAATTCCACCAAAGAAGCCAGTTCCCGTTATTGTTACAGCCGTAGCTGATAGATTAGATCCTGTTGATGGGCTCAACGCCGTTACTGTGGGCACACTGGTTGTCACTGTAAATTTAGTTGTACTAGTTAGGTTAGTACCTCCCGCAGTGGTTACCTTAATATTATAATTTCCTATCGCTACGCCTGCAGGCACTAAGGCATTTATTGTCACATCTGAAAGTGCTGTGATTCCAGTAAGTGCTGTGTTTACCACATCATCAAGTTTTATTCCAGTAACTGTGCTTGAACCAATTCCGCCAAAGAAACCATTCCCTATTATTGAGATAGCGGTTGAACTATTATTTAAACCCATAGATGGTATTAAGCTGTTTACAGTTGGCAATATGGAAAATACTTCTATCCGGTTATTTGATTTGTCTGCAACATAAGCAATGCCTGAATTATTTACAACTATTCCTCTGGGATTTTGAAGTTGCCCGTTTCCCGTTCCAAAGCTTCCCCAAGTTGTTATAAATGTTCCGGTTGTATCATATTTCTGAATTCTATTATTACCCTGATCTGAAACATAAATATTCCCAATAGCGTCTACACATATTCCAATTGGTGAACTAAACTGTCCATTCCCACTCCCACTGTTCCCCCATGTTGTTATAAAGGTTCCGGTTGTATCAAATTTCTGAATTCTATTATTGCCGTAATCGTCCACATAACAATTTCCTGATGTATCTACAGCTATCCCACCTGTCCCACTAAACTGTCCATTCCCACTCCCACTGCTCCCCCAGGTTGTTATAAACGTTCCGGTTGTATCAAATTTCTGAATCCTATTATTGTCAAAATCTGCAACATATACATTTCCCGAACTGTCAACACACATTCCATGTGGGTTTACAAATTGCCCCAAACCACTTCCATTAGTTCCCCATGTTGTAATAAATGCGCCACTTGTATTAAATTTTTGAACTCTGCTATTAACAGAATCTAAAACATAAATATTTCCTGTGCTATCAACGGCAACTGCAAGCGGGTTAACAAACTGCCCATTCCCACTCCCACTGTTTCCCCATGTTGTTATAAAGGTACCACTTGAATTAAATTTTTGAATTCTGCAATTTAAAGAATCTGGGACATAAACGTTTCCTGAACTATCCAAGGCCATTTGTTCCGGATTATTAAACTGACCATTTCCAGTTCCCAAGCTTCCCCATTGCGCTTTATAAGTATAGCTATCTGCCCCAATATTAACGGCAATTATCACAAGAAATCCTAATATCATAATATTAAGCTTTATAATTACTTTCATTCCTATTTTATTTTTATACTTGCAATTTACTTTCGGTTTTGTATTAACAACATTCATTGCTACATCCTTACTTGCAATTTTTGTTCCAAATTGCTATAAATAATTTATTAATTTCGTTAAAATAAAAACACGTTTACTTTAAAGTAAACGTGTTAAATTATATTTATTATGATATATTTTTCCCACAAAAATCCCATTTTCTATTTTTTTCCTTTCAATGTGGAGTATTTCAACTTCAGAGCAAACTATTCTGATATAATAGTATCACTCTTCCTTGTTTACTTGTCAACACATAAACACGGTATTTGTCTATACCATAAGTTTAGAAATTACAACGAGTTCCCGTGTGTCAGTCATATATGTGTATTAAAAGGGAGTATGAAAACTTAAGAAAACTCTTACAGATTAAGAATTCGCTAGGAAAATGCAGACAACAGGATGCTGAAGAGGTATAATAACTTTTTTGGCCTAGTTAAGACTAGCCTAAGTTTGAAATAAAATAATTGACATAATCTGGGGGCAGGGCATATTCGTAATTCAAAGGATTTGATAGAGAAGAATGATTATAAATATATTATCTTGCTATTCTGTTAATCCTAGATTTTCCGCAAGTAGTTCCAACTGACCAGCTTATTGTGATTATAGAACTTCCAGTACACATTGGTTTTGAAGGCATTCCAGTTGGCCCACTAGGCGTAATAGTAAACCCATTTATCAAAGTAACTGAGTTTGTATCCGTATCAGCTAATACAACATTCCATTGACCCAAATATTTGCCAGTTAAATCAAAACTACAAGTTATCTGCGTATTACTTACAGCTGTTGTATTTGTGGCGCCTATATTAGTTTGTCCAGATTTAGATAGGCATATGGTTTGAAAAGATGAGAAATTATTTCCCGCTAAATTTGTTATATTTACTGTCCCACTATTATTTGCGGTATTAGGAAAAATACTACTAATAGTTGGATTATCACCTATCTTTTGCGCATATATATTGAGAGATCCGTTTCTGTCATCATCCCAAACTACAATAAGGTTCCCGCTTCCATCGCTTACTAGATGTCCCCTATGTTGGCTTCCACTCGCGTTACAAACCCAAATACCATTCGATTCCCATTGTGCGACCCCACTACTGTTAAGTTTCTGTGCTCCAATATTTGCTGCCAAATCATCATCCCATATAATCGTTGCCCCACCATTCCCATCTCCCAATATTTCCATTCTTGCTTGATTATTGGATGCTGTACATACACCCACTCCGTTAGTTGTCCACTGCACTGTCCCACTACCGTTTATCTTCTGAGCATAAATATCACCGTTACCATCATTTCTCGGATCAACCCATGTTATTATCGCACCGTTTGAACCATCGCTGGTTATTCGAGGAGTTTGTTGATTTGCTGGGCTTTGAGTACATATAGCAATACCATTTGCTGTCCACTGCACAGCTCCACTGCTATTTATTCTTTGTGCGTATATATTACCATCGGCTAAATTTCTATAATCATACCAGGTTACTATTGCTCCCCCAGCATTATCGCTTGACATTCTGCTATCATATTGTTCCGAAGTAGCACTACATATTACAACACCATTTACAGTCCATTGCGCAGTGCCACTACTATTTACTCGTTGAGCATAAATATCATTTGTTCCACTTCTCGCATCTCTCCATGCTATTATAGCACCACCGCTTCCGTCACTTATAAGCATCGGACTAACCTGTTCTCCGGTAGCAGTACATATTGCTACTCCGTTGACCGTCCATTGCGCAGTACCACTACTATTTACTCGTTGAGCATAAATATCGCTATTCCCGCTCCTTGTGTCGGTCCAAATTATTATTGCCCCTCCACTTCCATCACTGACTAATTCAGGATATAACTGATTCCCATCAGCTGTACAAACTGCATATCCATTTACTGCCCACTGTATAACCCCATTGCTGTTCACTCTTTGGGCATACAAATCACCTCCACCCCAAGCAATAATTGCTCCACCACTCCCGTCACTAATAAGTTCTGGTTCATACCAACTCCCAGTTGCTGTACAAATTGCCGCTCCATTGGTTGTCCATTTCGTGTATGCGAATAGAGGAATAGCAGCAAATAATAAAAGGAAGGTTGAATCTTCCCCGATTTAGTGGACTACTTGTTTAGTTGGTAATACTCTTTTTCGTACTCCTCGGGTGTTTTATACCCGTTTGACGAGTGGAGCCGCTCCCGGTTAAAATCTACCTCGAAATAT
>Ga0114951_10001472_pt1 | contig 29000 bp, 22 predicted proteins | sample AM7aDNAmetaG_FD_88677 | JGI IMG/M metagenome (GOLD analysis project Ga0114951, IMG submission 88677) | Freshwater microbial communities from Finland to study Microbial Dark Matter (Phase II) - AM7a DNA metaG | ecosystem: Environmental > Aquatic > Freshwater > Lake | place: Finland: Lake Alinen... | reverse complement strand
CTTAAGAACGTTAAGAAGTATTATCAACCTGGTATCGGTCTTGAATGGCACGGTGTTGCAGCAAATCTATTTGCACAACGTACCTCCTTAACAAGTTCAGATACTCAGATTACTGGTTATAACGTAGGTTACAAATTCAAGTTCTAAAACCTAGAACTTTTCACACCCGTCAGACTTAACCCCTCACTTCGGTGCAGGGGTTTTTTTATGCTCGTTAATATGGAACTGTAACGCTCTATTAAGTTTATGAGCAAACTTACCTGCATCGATTCCTGCTTTTTCTTGTAAGGTTATTTCAGCTCTAAGAGCATTTAAAAATCCTTCTGATAAATTGAAATTTTTTGGGTAGAACATGCGCTGCTCTTTCTTTATCATGCCGTATTGTTCCATGAGCTCTTGGAATTTCATATTAGTTATTATACTTATGCATGCACAGTGTTTAAACAAGAAAAATCCATAGTTTATGCTTGATTAAGTACAAATATGTATTAACATAGTACCTATAACCTTTAATTAAACTATGTCAAAAGAAGAATACGTCAAACTACAAGCTGTTATTGCAGCTTTACAGCAAACTGGATCAGATCAAGAGAAAATTGATGAAATATTAGATCTCTTGAGTACTAATACTGTAGCTGTTGATGAAGCAGCTAAATTACAAGAAGAGGCAGTAGACCCTTCAGAAGAAACTGGTAATGAAGAAGAAAGCGAACCAAAACCAAAGCAACAGTTCGTTATTCTTGTTTCTGATCCTAATAAGCAGATTAAAAACGATTTAGTTGGTTGGGTATTACAAATACCTGAAGATCAAGATGTTGCTACAGTTGTAGATTCTATTAAGAAGAGTTCTTACAACTTTAATGCTTCTAAGAAAGGCAACAAGTATCCGGTATCATCTATTGGACAAGCAATTGCTAATGTACCAAATAAGTTCTTTAAGACTAACGAAATTAAAATTAAGACTAAAGAGCCTGTTCAGATTTTAACTACAGATAATATCTTACCAAGGTCTTAACCTTTTACAATTATCGATGGACCTGCAACATTAGAACCAGGTCCGTTTGGTGTGTTTGTAGGTAAGCCTTCAACACCTGCTTCAAATATTACCGGCGGTGGAACCCCTACAACAGGTATTCTACCATCTACTCTGAGTTCAGATCCAATTGGCTTTGCATCACTTATACCTATTACAGCTGCAGCAGCTAAGCCATTAGTGATCTTGGAAGAGTTGAGAGTGAGAGGTATATTCTTAAACACATGAGAGTGTGGTTGAGCTATGGTTAAAGTACCGCTACCAGCAGAGTTTACGTTTATTTGGCCGCTAATTACTTGCAAGTTAGCTACTGAATAAGTTGTTGTAGAACCGTTTACTGGCAATGGTGGTATAATTACTTGAAGTGTTCCTATTACATCTGAATTTATAATACCCCATCCAGAAGCTGGTACATCCGGCGTACCTTCTGGGTTTATAATAGGTCCAGTAGCAATTATTTGTGTGTTTTCAGTTACTTGGTATTCAACAGGTGCAGTAATATGATTAACATATAATTCACCTTCTACATAAGCACCGCCCCCTATTATAATATTGTTGGTTACGCCTAGAGTGCTGTCAACCACTACCTGTCCTTTATTAACGTTTTTAATACTTAACACGTCTGCCTCAATAGTGACTAAGCTACCATATAATCCTAAGGTTCCATCCTTAGTACCCATTGTAACTAAGTCTCCTCTTACCTCTACTGTACCACCAGATATTTTCATGTTACCGCCGGTTTGCATAGTAATGCCTCCGTTACCAGCTTGCATCTTAAGCCTATTCATTGCAAATATATCATAGTTGCCACCAGGCATATCTGGTACTGCTAGTTCTTTATAATTTGCAAAGCTAACATAATTCGCTCCAAAGTCAAACGGCGTTGCAATAAGTGGACCTACTCGAGTAGCAACAGACTTACCACTAGTAAGTAAGCTGAGTAAGTCTTTATAATAAGCAAGTGATTTGTTATAGGTTAACCCTACTGAAACTGTTTTATGCTTAGATATAACCTCAAAGCTGTTACCACCAAAACCCATTCCTGTTTCTTGATCTGATAATGGACCAGTTAAAGCCGCAGCTGAAGCTGAATAGGTGCTTAGATCTGTAATACTACTTAATTGAGAGTATAGATCATACCACTTAGCAGCTGCCTTAGTATTAAAGTTACCTACCTTAAGAAAATGATCTCCTTGTACTATATTATCAAAGTCTCTTTGTACAAATAAGTTATTATGACCATTAATTGTTTCGAACTTATCTGCTAATGTTAATAACTGAAAATTCTTTGGGTTAAACAATGCAGCGTACTTGTTATTAATTTCATAATAACCGCCACCGAAATGAGTAACCTTATAAGACTCTCTATCAGTAGTGTTAATAATTTCAATAGCAGCACCCTTTTGATTGAGTACCATTTTATTTTGGTATCTTACATTATCTAAAGTTATAGGACCAGCTCTACGATCTTTGTTTTCAAAAGCATCTGGATAATCTGGGTATATGCCACTTGCTGCTTGAAATATACTTGTAAAGTCGTTTGCACCAAATGATGCACCGAAGTAAACCGGGAATAGAGGGCTACCTTCTTTAAAAAACACCCAAACATGTGCACCCACATTAGGTATAGAGAATAGACCCTTAGCTGAATTAGAATATGTTGCAGGCCTGTATGTATCTGCAAACTGATTAAAGTGTGCGCTGTTTATCTTAGAGGTGTTACCAAAAGCATCGCTTACTGGATTGGTTTCAAAGTACGCGCCAGGTTTACCACCTTTTTTCTCCGGGTCTATATTAGTAGCGGAAGATGAATTAGCAAAGTTACTACCAGGGTGGGCATACGCTATTGGAGCATCTGAAGTAGTATTAGTATCAGTAGCAGCATTGTAATACCCTGCGGTAGACGCCCCTATAATAGGACTAGCAAATTCAGCCCACGGTAAGGCGTCTTTTAATTCAGGCAATATAGCGCTTAAGTTATCTCCACCTGGTGTACCTGGAAACGAAAATGATTGGTCTTTTTTTAACTGACTCCACTTGTCATACACATTAACAGATACATGTGGTACCCAAACTTTAACCCTACCTCTATGGTCTGGGTCATTGTTCTGTACTACTATACCTAGATAAATTGAATTGAATTTTTCTATCATATTATGGTCCTACAGGATCTTGTAATGTTGAAATTTTTACAACGGCTGGATCTCCACTTGCTTTAACTGTTCCTGGTACAATTGTCACGGCATTCTTACTTAGACCGACTGTCTGATTAGGCAGCTGGTAATTTAAAGAAGCATTAGCCCCTCCAATATTAACTACAGCATTTGCACCAATAATGGATCCAGGTGCTCTTGTAACTGTATTAACCACGCTTTTTATTTGATTAGTTTCCGTGTTAATAGTACTTGCTACTGAAGCCACTCCTTGCTGTACAGCAGTTAATGTACCCTGTACCTGACCTATAGTAGCGTTTATAGCACTACCATACTGTTGTAACGTCTTTATAGTGTTGCTTATAGCTGTAACGTTAACTTGTGGTATTCCTAAGAGTTTACTGATATTAGGTAACGATATTTTCTTTAAATACTCTTTAATAGTCTTTTTAAAGTCATTTAATGCAGTTGTGAGCATTCTACCAGGAGAGTGGTCTGTAATAAACTTGTTAGCCTTGTCGACAGCTGCAGTAATACCTTCAATAGTAGAATTATTACTCCATAATGGATCTGAATTCATGTTACCACCAAGTATTGTATCCATTGGTAGCTTAACTGATAGAGCTCCGAACTTACCTTTCATTTGAAGCTTAATACTATGTGCACCAGCTTGCTGACTTAGCACTTGGCCTAGGAATGAATCGTTTTTCAATCCAAGACCTTTTGGTGAAAAATCATTATACAACTTAAACATATTATTGTTTAGTTTGTCCATTTCTTTAAATAGATCGCCAATTATTTTATGCTGTATAGAAGGGTTAACGGTGCTTCTACCGAATGACGGGCTATTATAGTCTGGATTTTCAGGAGCATATGCTAATGTGCCTACCGAATCAGAAAAGTCTTGATATATGTTAGGGTAATTAGCACTTAATTGTGCTCTTACTAAAGGATGAGAGTAATACATTGCCTCATCCCACCAACCACTAAACCATTGAGGGTCTAATGCTGATAAAGGTTTAGGTATAGTAAAAACTGGATGTGGTGTAACAATACTAATACACGGATCGTTTAAATGTGTGAAAAAGTCAATTTTAGAACCAATTGGATTAGAAGAGTAGTCCGTACTATAGTGTGCATTAGTTATGTACTGTTCATTTTCATAACCAGGTACCGTATAACCAGGAATAGTTAAAAGCGTGTTATAGTAATCAACCGACTTAACTACGAACTGTGCACTAAGACCCATTATATTATATTACTCCTTATATCGATGTTGTCATTAGCGTGCACTCTAACAGCAGCTATATCGTTTGTATACTGCCCAAGCGTAAAATGATGTACAACAGTATGCACAAACCATTGACCAAGTAATTTGTTATGAAACTCGTCCATATTAACTCCTTTTCCTTTTTCAATACTAATAAACGTACCAGACTGCCTGATAGGAGAACCTAATGCAGTAAAACCGCATGCAGTATTATAATATAAAGCTGACATTAACATAAAGTTTCTACTCTCTGCTAGTCTGCTAATTTTATCAGAACTAAGGGAGTATACATTCTTTATAGCTAGCGTATCTGTTTTAGTTTTGTTTAACGTTACTAAAGTGTCCGGTTTTGCGCTTAAACGCATTTTATTAGAGTAATTCTTATCTATATAACTCTTTACATTGTTTATATCATTGTCTGTAAATTCTACTGTAAAAGCTTTACCTTTATAGTCATTACTATAACAAGGAGATGTAACCATGTCTTGAGTACTATCTATTGTAGACATATCTGTAAAAGTAATATTAGTTATGCTACTCGTGGTTGGATGATGTATATTTGTTTTACCGTCACCACCCCCATACGGAGATTGAGGTAACTCAAATAAAAACCCACCACTATCATTACCGCCAGGATAAGATAAGGTAATGATTTCTCTTTGTAAAGAACCAGCAGCTGCAGTAGACGATTTATTGTTAACAGCTTGATTAAAAATACTACAGAAAGAATTTAAACTCCATGTAGCATCATATCTAGAGCGATTAAGAATGCATGGATCTGCTCCGCTGTCAGCACCTATTTGTGCACTAACAAGCTTTTTTAATAAGTAGTTTAAACTTTCAGATGCAGTATAATTAGCAGGTGCACTATAGAATAACTTACTTGAACCTATATCCCAATTTGTATCGAAGGCAGGAGCTTCAGAGTTTTTTAAAGCCTTTGTTATTAAGCTCTTAATAGCAATTCCTGTATTAACTAGCTTTTGATTATCTGTAGCATAAGCAGGTACTATATTAGTAGGTAAGCATTCATTAGTAGACCATTGTAAAGATGTTTCTGCTAGTATTTGTTGATCATACTCCCACAAATACAATTTTAATGTCTTTTTAGCAGGAGAATCTCCCGGGGTATCTTCTCTATCGAAAATAGCAAACTTATACTGCATACCCCAAACATTATAGTCTATATTAGTAGGTGCGGTATTTATTTCAGTGTCATTTATAATTTTAAAACGTACATATATAACATCTCTACCGTCATTTCTAAATTTATAGTACTGAGTGTTATTTGCACCAGGTGTTATTTTTTGCTCAAATATATTCTCTGGATTATTAATAGTTAAACTAGCTCTTCTGTACCAATCAGTAGTAGTTTCTTCTATATCTAAAGATACCATACTCGCTACATTGAGTTGAAATGTATTGCCCTGTAAATTATCAAATATAATATCTAACTGATACTTTTGGTTATTATACTTTAAAGTATTAATTGTTGATGGAATAATTCCATTGAAGACTGTGCTAAATTGAGGCATCAGCTTTTATTAATTTGCTGTAATACAGCTGATACATATGTAGGGGTTAACACTTTTAATACTGTACCAGCTTTAGGAAAATAAGTAGGATCCTGTATATTATTAGTAACACATATCAACCACCATAAAGCAGGAGCATTGTAAACATTTTGAGCTATTAACGGCCATGGCATATAATCACTTGTTACTGTGAAATTAGAATAAACACTATTATCTAAATTAGCTGGCATGTTAACGGTACCAATTAAATTATAAAAAAAGTTTTGCTGCGTACCATACACATTTGTACTATATACATTAAACAAGTTTTCCAGATACTGCTGGCTTAACGTGGGTAAAGTAGATATACTGTTTTGTTTTTGTCCGTCCATATTGTTAATCACTCTTGTAAAGGAAATCGTCGGGATTGTAAGCAGCTGCCTGGTATTGATTTAGCTTGTTAGTAAGCTCTTGATTTGATTTATTAACTGTATCCGGACTTGTTATAACCTGTATAGTAGCACCAGTACCTTCAGGATTATAATTATAATAAAATAAATTGCGAGAGTTTATCAATAAACTCTGAATAGTAACAGTAACCTTATACGCTTCAGGTACAATTTTTACATTTTCAATTTTTACATTTTTTTTATTACCTTCATTTACTGACACCATTTCCCCAGTAGTAATATCTACTAGTCTGGTTGTACCTATATTATCTACTTTTAAACCTGTTATTACTGCAACAGGAAACCGCTTAAATCCAGGCACAGTAATGGTATATATACAAGGCGGGTCCATTCTACTTAACGATTTTCTATTAGGTAAATTTTGATATGTTAATGTAAAAAGAAAATTCCAATTGTTTTCGAGTTCAGCCTGACTTTGAGTATTAAACAAATAAAATGTTGTAGTAATTGTATCTCCAGTATCGTTCGGAGCAAATGCTTTTATAGTTTCTTTAGATATACCAGGTGCATTTAAACTAGAAGTAACATTAGCTACACTATTAACAGCATCAAGTTTTATACCTAAATTTTGAAATTCTTTAACTATATCAGAGCCTGTCGGTCCAAATTGCAAACCACCCAGCGTATCAGCGGCAATATTACCAACATCTTTTGCAATTGTATTACCATCAATTCCTTTCCATGTACCTAAGCTAGATGTCATGTTTTGTGGATTCAAATAAGGTAAATAATACTTATTATCTGTTGGTTTACCTTGATAAAGACCGTAATAAGGATCAGTATTACTAAAACCGCCCGGTTGAGCTACACCATTGTTTGGTCCTAAATATTTGTCTGGTGCACCATTAGGTAAAACTCCATTATTAATAAAAGATGCAAGATTAGAAGTAACAGTATTAGTATTAGGCTGTCCTACAACCGCTATATCAAGTTGGTCTTGGGCTTGAGATAAAAATAACTTATACGCATTTAATTGCGAACTAGATGTAAGATCATACTCTACTAATTCAATTTTAGGTATATAGTTTCTTATGTCTCCGTTATTTACCCCTAAATTTAAAGCCCAATTATACTCTCCATGCACATCCCATTTTTTTGTAGGTATGACTGGTGCCCCTGTATAAGGTGCTTTTGGATTATAACCGCTATTACCAGTATCGGTATTATTAGCCATAATAATACTTAAGCGTTAGCCCTCCTATTATATAAAAAATTATCCATTTTAAGCCGAGAATTAGTTATAGGATTACCTTGTGATATTATGTTTATAGTATTACTTGAAGAGTTATTACTAGAATTCATTAAACCTGTAAGTTTTGATGATTGCTGATCATTGTTAGTGTTATTTTTTACATCAAGCTTTTCACTTATATCCAGCAACGTCTTGTTCATAGTTTGTAGCATATTACTAGAGCTATCTCCTATATTAGTTGTATTGGATATAGCTGCTAACTTTTCAGAAGGTAAGGATATAACCTGTGTTAAAAGAGAAGTTATTCTTTCTATTGCAGCAGGGTTTGTTGTATTTTTTTCTTCTCCAGTTAAGAGATTGTTAGGTATTATATTACCTGTACTTTCAGGTACAAATATTTCCGGTCCTTCTTCTCCTACTAGTACTGGTTTGTTTGGGTTTTTTATAGGGCCGCCCTTTGCGTATCCGTATCTGTATAGGGAATCAAAATAATCTGTTAAAGCTTGAGCCGTTCCGATAACCGGTGCCGCAACACCCACTTCTGCAAGTGCTAACGGGGTAGCTGCTCCAAGAGTTGCTTCCTCTTCAGCAGCGGCCACGGGTAATGCAACCGCTTCAGCTGCAGCAACTCTTTTAATTATTAATTTTAATAAATAAGATAACGTAGCGTCATGCACGGCCTCTTTCACTAATTGCTTCAACAAACTTGGTCCTGCAGAGGATGTGCGCGACTCAGGACTTCCTGTCCCTTCAGGAGTTTTAAACTCCCCAGAACTAGAATAATTACTTGTTAAAATTTTATTAAACCAACCATCTGTTTCACTTGCATTTTGTCTGCTAGTTTTTTCTATATTTTCGCTTGCAGTAGTTATTTTCTCCCCCGTGTTTTCTCTCTTTTCGGTTAATACTTTTTTCAATGCATTTGCAATTGCATCAGCTGCTTCCTCAGATATTTTTGTCAATACTATTTCAGTAGGAGCATCTTCTTCACTTTCACTTGCTCCCTTATCGTCAACTACCTTACTACCTGTCGAAGTTTCATTTGTTTTAGGAGGAGTTGGTGTAGTAAGGTTGCCGTTAGCGGGTACAACTACTGACGCTTTTGGTTTTACGTTTTTTTCTTTAGCAGTAAGAGTATCGTCTTGACCCTCAGCCGGTGGCACTCCCTCAGAAACATTATCTAAACTATCTTCAGCGGTTATATTGTACTTATTAAGAAGTTCTTTTTTAAAAGCATCAGTATTTTGACTATTCGTTGCTTCTTTTAGACTATTCGTTGCCTGTTTTTTTTCCTGCTCAAGAGTTTCTTTATTTATTTCTTTCTCTAACTTTTTAATAGCTTCTGCTTTTTTGAGTTCCTCCCCGGCAAACAAACCTTGTGCTTTTTCTGTAACAGCTTTATTAAGACCTTCTAACATTTCTTTACCGCCGATAAAACCCAATATATTTTGTACAGTTTTTGGAATAAACCTTCCAATAAAACCTTCTACCTGTTTTAACTTATCTGTAGTTATGTCTTCAACTCTTTTTAATTTTTCTTTAGCTGAACGATCTGATTCATCTTCTCCTTTATCTTCGAACTTAGCTTTGCGTTCATTTAAAACCGCTTGTGCATAATTTAAAGCGGTTTTATTATACCCCTCTTCAGTATTATTTTTATCATTAGTTTTATCAGAAACTTCTTTAGTTTTTTTAGTTAATTGATCGATATTTTCACTTAATTTTTTTATTGTTTCTTTTAAAGATGGATTTGCTCCATCTCCCTTAACTAAAGCATCCGTGAGCGTATTTAAAGCATTTTCAATTTTTGCTTCATTAGATTGTGCTTCCCCAGATACGTCCATAAAAATACTTAGGTACTAAACCAGTCTTTATGTTATTCAGCTAAAAAGAAATCCGCATTTATATAGAATTGAAAGCGAGTACCGTCACTATTTAACACATTAGTAATACTATCCTGTAAACTGGTTACTTTTCCTGCAAAATTTTGAATACTACTTAATGTAGCAGCTGGTAAGTTTTCGACTAATCTTATACGTTCTTTATAATTAAAAGCTTTAAAATTTAAATCAGTATCTTCAACTTGTATCTTTTTTATAAACTTACAACAACCACCAATAATAAGATCTTCTGTTAAAGTATTGATAGTAATTGCTTCCTCTTTAAAGCTCCCTCTAAGCTCGACTTCCATTTCATACGCTTCTTTTAGAGTGGGTACTTGAGTACTAATTTTTATATTATCAATAGTCAATAGCACCTCTTCAGGTAATACTACAGTTGAAGCAAGTGCTAAATTAGAATTAAAGTCTATATTTTTTACTATAGTGCCTAAAATATTTTTTCTTAACGCTAATAAAATAAACGCCCTGTCAATAATATTTATTTGGTCTAATATGCCTGGCTCTAAACAGTTATCTTTAATAATATTATATGTTGCTATAACAAACTTAGTATTATATAATATATTGTCTTTAATACAAGCGTATAGATCTTTATATTGTTTTGTGCTAACAGGCTTAAACTTTACTATTTTTTGAAAACTAGGAAGAAATACCTCTATAGAGTTTTTCACCGCATTAGCATTAATACTTGCAATAAATTCATTTATATCAGTCATAAAAGTACTTACAGCAATATATTAAAAGCCTAGTTCTGAGTTCGGAGTACTAGCGGGCATATTTAATCCACCACTTGGTCTCGTCGTATTGTTTTGCTCTTGTTGCTTAGCATTATCTTGCAGAAAATACATCCAATAAACTTGCAACTCAATAGGGGTAATATTATCCGCATATTCTGCAGAAAATCCTAAATACTTTACCACATTGTAAATAGTTTTATAAATGTTATTTAAACTTTCGGTGTATAAAAATTCTACCATTTTTTGCAAAATTTCAAATGTTATGTTACAACTAAATTTTAATATAATACCATCGGTATTAGGGTCCTTTATTAAAAGTAATTCAGAATCGTAGGAGCGATTAGTTTTTTCAACACTCTCCATAACAGTTTTAACTACTGCTAACGGTAACTCTTGTATTATTTTAACTCTAGCTTCTAATGTTAAATCCTTGAATATAACAACAGTTTCTTCTATTTTAATGCTATCTATAATAGAAGCTAAATTAACAAATGTATCTTTGTTATTATTAAGAAAAACATGTTCGTCTCTTATTTTATAACTTGAATATTGTATGATTATGCCATTACTAACCACTATACCGGATTTGTTAATACTCTTAACTTTATTTAATATATTTTCTACTGGTATTGTGAAACTATAAGACGCACCATTTTGTAAATTACATTTAAGCTTTAAATCCGGGCTTACACAATAATTGCGTATAACTAATAACAAAGATAACTTATCTTCAAAAGTAATATCCTGCTCAGCTATATCCGGGCAAAGATCTCTTAAAATAGAATTATACTGTAATATAGTTTCTTTTTTATCAGTATTATGCAAACTTTTTACAAGATCTCTATATTGCTTGTAACGAAGCTCACTTATTAACACTTCCTGCTTTTTGCTAGGCAAGTATGCATTTAACTTAAAAGACATTTATATTAACTTATTTCGTATGTAGAGTATATCCATGTAGTCTTAATGTTGCGAGTAGCAACTTTAGATCCACCATAACTTGCGCTATAACCTTCCATACTTGTGGGTACAGCATCTTTAAACTTTATAAACTTACGATTTACTGGGGCCAAAGCGTAATCAGATGATGTATTTTTTTTAAAAGCAACAGTTACATCTGTTTTAAAGTTTTGAATCGATTTTGAATTTTTTCTAGCAAATAGACCGTAATGAGCAGCATTAACTATCCACGGTCTTATAACTTGATCTGCAAACGATTGGCTAGTTTCTAAAAACGTTATTTCAAAGTTAGTTAAGTTTGCACGACCAGTTAAAACTGGCCCTGAAAGTAAACCACCATACAATCCGTCTCCTCCTGCTGAAAATCCAGCTTTACTAGAATTAACTGTTTCCCCAGGTACAGTAACTCCATTTGCAAAGAAAATATCATACCCGTCTATAACTTTACTCCAATCTCCGGTTTTAATTATTTTATCAGGTATTATAGAGTTTAAATTATTTATGTTTAAATTATTTATAATTTGATCTAATCTGTTAAAACTAACTACAAAGTTTGCCTCTATAGGTATATGAAAATCAGGACTTGATAATATGTCTGTTAAAAACTGATTTATATTTGCAATAGCCATTTTAGTAAAAAAGATTGTTTAAGGAAAATAATTGAAAAGGCTTAGTTTCTTCTATATCGGGTACATCTTGTCCAGTAATAGCAACATTAAGTTGTGTTTCAGATTCCCAGGTTTGATAACCGAAGACTGCTTTTACTTCTTGTATTTTGCCGCCACCTGACACATTATAACCTTGATTAGGTAACTCTTTTATAAATAAACCTTTAATTTTATATGTAATTACTTTGTTTAATAAATCGTCATATACAGAGACTTGAGCAATGTCTTTAGCTTCATTTGGTATATGGTTTGTAGAATTAGGGGTATTAGCAGCTGACTCAATAAGTCTATCTTCAAGCCAGGACCTTAAGCGTAAATACGTATCTACATAAAACGTTACTTCCCAGCTTTTGCTATTACCGAAGTCTCTTGTGCTGGGCGCGTTTATATCTACCCCTTTGTATTTTACTGATGCGACTGATTTTTTTACTCCGGGTAACGAAAACTCTTTAATATACAAATAAGCGGTATCACTAGCTTCATCACCAAGAATAAATTCAAAACCATTAAGTTATATTATATCAACTCTTGCTTGAAAATCTCTTGAAAACCCAAACGTTCTAGCGGCTAGGTAAAATTGCTTTAAGTTTTGTGTGGTGTCAGCCATGTTTATTTAAAGTACTGAAATGCTAATGTTACTGGTAATCTAGCTACTGTTTCACCGTTATCTCCTACATTGTATTCAATACCTTCTACAAGTATTGGAAATACACCATACAGAGTAATCGTTTTAATAGTTTCATCTTTATCGTTTTTTAAGTCTAAAGTTAACTTGCAATTTCCAAACGGTTTGTTAGATTTGTTTGTTGCAGCAATAGGATTTGCATATATATCTGGTGCACTATAGTTATTAACTGGCTCATAAAGAAAATCACTCCAAGCTTCAAATAGATTTTTAATTAATAATTTTTCATCTGAAAAGAACGTTACTCTCCATCTACTAGATTCTGGAAAACTTGCATTGGTGGGTACATTAAAATCAAATGCTTTGTAAGGTACTGTTGTAGTGTTTGTTTTTCTTGATGGTAAAGTAAAAGTTTCTACATATAACAAAAACTGTTTCAACTCTACAGGTGCGCCTTTAATATCAGCGACTTGGAAGTTGTACCTCTTTCCAAATCCATATGTATTAGCTGCTGTAATGAAGTCCTGCAAGGCCATATTAATACTTAAGCTTAGAACAATAAAAAACCCGACTTACGCCGGGTTTAATAATATTACTTTAATGGATACTATACTTTAGTCCAATAATGGTACGCTAAAGTAGCGGTAAACGTTAATGGCTTACCAGTACCGGATGTATCATATTTTACTTCACCGAGCTTTTGTATATACGCTCCGTAAAGATTGTATGTATTAAGGACTGTTAATTTGTCATCAACTTGAGTAAGCTGAATAATAGATTCTGGACCTCTTACAGATAAGTCGCCTGTACTTGTCTGATCATTAAATATTTGACCTCTTTGCCAAAGTTCTAATTTTTCACGAATAAGACCAGCTTTATCAGAACGGAACTCCACAGACCAACCATTACTACCTGGATACTTAACTGTACCAGGAAAGTTAAAGTCTAAACCCATATAAGTAGCTGTTTGATTCTGAATATCTCTTGAAGGTAGAGTCGCTGTAGTAATATACACGAAATCATCTTCGTTGAATATATTGTTACCTAAAGCAGTTACCCGTAGCATGTAGTCACGAGCAAAATCTCTTTGCTGTGCTACTCTGTAGAAGTCTTGTATTGTTTGTGACATATTAAATATTTATGTTAAGGTTATTGTAATAACTCTTGGAAGTTTTGAGATGTTTTCGTGCAGTAGAAGTTAACTAGAATGAACTCTGCTGTACGAACTGGCTTAATGTAGATATCTACAACAAGCGAGTTATCATCAATAACGTTTGGAGTATTGTTTGTATCGTTACATACAATTAAGTAATCGTAAACACCTTGAGTGTTCTTAGCTAAGTCGAATACTGGATTAATTGTGTTAACTAATCTGTTGCGTGTAAACGTTGTGTTTGGTTCAAATAAGAACGATTTGCTTGTCTGTAGTACTGATTTCTCTAAGAAGAGGAATAGACGACGAACATTAATACGATCAAATGCACTTGGAGTTTGCAATAATGTCTTTTGACCTTGTATTGAGAAACCAGCCCCAGGGAAGTTTACTACTGGGTTAACTGCAATCTTGTAAAGCAAGTCGCGTTGTTTTTGATTTGGGTTAACTGCAATATCAACAATACCGGTTACAGTACCGCGGTTTTGACCAGCTGGTGCAGCCCATGGATAAGCTACTGCATCATTACTTGTAAAGATTGCTGAAGCAAAACCAGAGAATGGTAACCAGATTGTCTTTGATGTAAATGAGTCAACTGTTTTTACCCAATTACCATACGTTGTACCATAACTTGTGTTGTAGTTAGTATATGTATTGCGTAATGGCCAGTAAACGTTTTGTGAGAAGTTTGCTGCAGGATCTTTTAATGTCTTGAAGTCTGTACCTTGTACGAAAATTGTGCGAAGTGGATCAGAAATAAAGATACAATCTTTACGTTGGAATGTAGTAAAGTCTGTAAACTTTTGAGTAATTGACTGCCACTGACTTACTAAGTCACTTGGTGTGTAGTTACCGCTATCATCGGTTAAGCCATCTGTTGCATCGCTAACCGCAGTATTGTAAAGTGAATCATCAAATATACCATTTGGACTTACTGTACCAGATAATGCTAAAGCAGCAATTGTTGAAAGACCTGCATCAACCACAACATCAATGTTGTATACATCAGCATTACCTGCTAATGTTAAAGCGTTATCAAGTTTAGCACCGATATCACCAATTACTTTAATGTTTGTTGTGTCTAACGAAGGAGCATAAACGCCTAATGGGAATAAACTATTTGCTGCTTTGTAATTACCTGTTTGATTAGATGTACTTAATACTCTAACTTGTTTTGCTGCATTACCGTTATTGTCTAACCAAGCTGTATTGTTTGCAATATTAGGATTGAGTAATACTGTTAAATTAGGTGAAGCATTATTAACTACTGTCTCAATAAAGTCGCTCTTAGCTGCACCGCCGTTTTTGTCTTGAACTGTACGGTTAGCATAGAATGATGTAGTATAACCTTCTTGTAAGCTATAAGTTAAAGCTAATGGATTATTACCGAAAGGAGATGTTCTTATCTTTAATAGAGAAACAATTGCTAAGTCATCAAAGCCTGTACTACCAATATTAGAAATATTATATGTAGGTATATTTTCAATTAATTGAGAAATACTTGTCTTTTGATCTGAATGAGTAGCAGATAATTGAAAGCTTAAACGATCTGAAGGTATTGCTGTATACGTATAAGAACCTGTAAGACCGAATCTTGATTGTTCTGCTGTAATACTAAATGCATTAACTGCAGCTGTAAAGTCCGATGTCGGACTTAAATTACTGTTATCAGCTAAATTTAAATAAAGTCCTTCAAACTTTTCGTTAATTGTTGTTTGAGACTCGTTTAATACTACTAAACCGATACCAGCAGCTGTTAAATCAGCAACTGTATTAATTGTTGGGCAAGCGCCACCGCCGCTACCATTCCAGTTAACACCATTTTGTTTTAGTGTTGTGTAATCATCTTGCGAAAGTTCGATAAGTGTTGGAGCTGCAAGGTAATATGTACTTGCACCTGAAAGGAAAATTGTTTGTGTAGCTGCACGAGTTGGTGTAATATCAGATGCACTTGCTGGTAATACTGGAAATACTAAAGCGCTGTATTTATTAGCTGCGTAACCATCTCCTAAACCACCACCATAAGGTAAACGATAAACACTTACTTGTGCGTTTGTACCTGCATTAAATTGTTGTTGTACTGAATAATAGAAATAACGTTCGGCTGCATTAGTAGGTGTACCGAAAATGTTCTGAAAATCATTACCAGTTGTAAGGTTTATAATTTCATTTGCTGGTCCTTGAGCTGCGAAACCCGCGATAAACACATTCGTACCTGTTGGCACGCTTGTTGTTTGGCTTAGATCAATTTCATTAATTTGTACACCAGGAGATTGTATATTACGTAAAGTAGCCATAGTAGTATTTATTATTATTTAGGCTTTTTCGCAAGGAAACGCCGTAATTTTAGAGTAATTCTGAAGTTAACTGACTAAATGAAAATGTAAAGGAAGATTCTAACTGCTCAGCATCTCTATAGTTATAAGTTATTCCTGTTAAATTTGTAATAAAGGCTTTGCTATAGATCCAGCGGATTTTTTTATTATTATACTCATCCAATCCTTCCACGATAACTGATGTCTGGTAGGGTTGTAGATTTGCTAAGCTGGCATACTGGCTTGGTGTTTGAGGAAGTTGTGTTAAGTTATCTGGATCTAGGGTACTGCTTTGAGACCCGTTTATATAATCCAACCATTTCCATAACACCCACCAATTGTTATAACTGTTGTCAACCGTGAAACTAACTGTAATGTTTTGGTACTTTTCTCTCTTACCTGTTGTTAGACTTAGAGTTTGACCTGCATAAGGTAGATCGGCCGAGTTAATTACTGTTGCTGGAACAACAGTACCGTAAACTGAGTACTGTAAAGAATCTAGATAAACGCTATCAGTAGCTCTGTCGCTTTGATTTAGAGTGTTAATCTTTTTAAGAGCATCAGGCAAGTTTAGTGTTAATAGAAATTTATCTTTTCTACTTTTATTAAGAATCGATTGTTGTGGTACCGCTTGTATTGCCATTATTTGCCTTTTTCTTTTTTATGTAGATAATACCTATTTACAGTTGGGTCGTAACCAAGTACTATACCACTAGTACTTAGACCGCGAGGCTCGGTACTTACCTTATCCATGTTCATATTATAAAAGCGAGCAATTGCATTAGCTGTAGCAGGTATAAGATAAGATTTACCTTGAGCTTTCTTTTTTAGATTTTCAATTTCCGGAAAAGGAGTTTCCATCTCTCTATGGGTTTTAGCAATAATGCTAACCGACTTTGTATCATGTCTAGTTAACTTGCTCATACCTGCTGTAGGAGATTGATGTCTTGGACCTCTACTACCTTTACCACTAGTCATACCAGGTTGGGTCATAAACGTCTTAAAGGTAGTTTCTTGATTCAAGGATAATTCTTTATCTCTCTTAGTAGCTATACCTTGTAATAATTTGTCTATATCTTTAGTGCGTCTTAATTCCTTATAAGCTAAATTCTCTATGGAGAACTCTCCACCTTTAACCAAACCTGCTTGTCTGGTTTTCATAATTTTATCTTTTACATTTTCAGCACATTCTAAATCACACTTATCACTTAAAGCATGGTTAATCATATGTCTCATTGCTTCAGCTTTTCTATGTATTTCTTTTCTATCTATATGATTTGTTTTTTCTGGTTTAAGTACCCAGCTATCATTTTTTAAAGAGTAAACCCCAGTTGAGTGATGAGGCTCTAATATATCTTGTATATATACTTCAACGTCGTAGCCTTTAATTTTAATCTCATGAGAACTATTCCATACAGCTTTTTTAGCTTTAAAATAATCTTTTAATAAAGGCTCGTCAATATCATACTCTCTACAATCTGTTATAACATGTAGGTCAAAATCACTATAGTCAGTATAGTTATAATTAGCTAGAGAACCGGTTAAAGTAATATCTTCTATATCGATTGGTATTTCTATTGACTCTAAAAACGCTTCTGCAACTTCTAGTAACTTGTTCTTTACTTCTGGTTTAATAGTGTCCCCGTCCCATACCAATGGATTGAGTCTGTCGTGATATTCGAACGTAAGCTTGTCATTAACGGGTAACATGTATTTAAATACTTACGTAATATTCAATTGTATTAGGTTTCCCAAGAAATCATTTTTTGATTGTCTTTTGGTATACCTAGATAATTACACTTCCAAAATCCCTGCACAAACACATCTAAATGAGCCCACTCGTTTTTACGTTTAAGCATTTGCTTAGCAACATCATCCCAATCTTTAGTTAAAAATAACGGTTCAACTTGGTTTCTCCTAGTTTCAATGCCTTCATAACTGAATTCATCATGTTCATAGTGTAAAACTTCCATTACATTACCTTCTTTATCAGTGTAATCTATGGAAAAGTCTATACCCCACTTCGGTTTTAGTTTAATAAGCTTATATAATTGAGTATTGTACTCAGCCCAGGTCTTAAGTCTATCTAAAGCTCTACCTGTAAACCCTCTACGTTCAAATAATAAGCTATGATTAAGATTGGTACCTTCAAACACTAAACCCTCTTGTTCAATCCAAGGCTTACGTAAACACTGTTGGTCAGGATAGTGAGAAGCTAATAACTCTCCATTGTTTTTAGCAAAAGCTTGTTCTAGCTTAGTCATAACAAACCCTTCTTGATCAAACAACTCTAAAAACTCAGGACCAGGCAATACAGGTAACCCACTAGCAGATGGAAAGTCTTCGAACATTTTAATAGGTGCTTCCCAATAGCCATTCGGATCAAACTTATTATTAGTAAGAGTTAGCTTATTCATACTAGGACTTACTTTTGACTAGTGCTAGATCCATAGTAAGTATACATAATGGCAAAACCAAAAGGAGACCAGACAACGTACTACCTAGGTAATAAGAACTTACCTGTACCAGAAACTCAATTTAACTGGACACCAGAAATGGTTGAGGACCTAGAGCGTGCACGCAAGTCTATTTTACATTTCTCTCGCTTCTTCTATATTGTTAGTTTAGATGAAGGTAAACAACCTATTAAGCTTTATACTTTTCAAAAAAGAGTGCTTAAAGCATTGGTAGAGAACAGATTTAATGTTGTATTAGCTTCTAGACAGATAGGCAAAACAACTATCTTAACTATATTTGCATTATGGATGATTTGTTTTCATGATGATTATAGAGTATTATTAATTGCTAACAAGCAAGAGACGGCAAAGAACATATTTAAACGTATTAAATTAGCATACGAGATGTTACCTAACTATATGAAGCCAGGTGTAATAGCCTACGCTAAAGAGGGTATGGAGCTGGAGAACGGTTCTTCAATTGGTATTAGTACTACAACGTCTGATGCTGCTAGAGGTGAGTCTATAAATTGCCTTTTACTTGACGAAGCTGCATTTATTCCGCCAGAATTTATGGACGACTTTTGGGAGTCAGTGTTTCCGGTTATTTCATCTTCAAAGAAGTCCAAAATTTTTATGTTATCAACACCTAATGGTGTAGGCAACTTATTTTTTAATACTTATACAGATGCAGTGTCAGAAAAAAATGGCTGGCACCATGAAAGGGTAGACTGGCACGAGGTTCCAGGTAGAGATGAAAAGTGGAAAGAAATGACTATGAGAGCTCTTGGCTCTGAGGAGTCGTTTAATCAAGAGTACGGTAATGAGTTTAGAGCTGTTGGTGAAAATATTTTTGATAAAGACCAATTAGATGAATTAACAGCTAATGCCCCTGATCCGGTTTACGAGGATGATGACGGAACGTTTAAAATTTATAAAGATCATGTTGATGGGCACTTCTATAGTATTGGGGTTGACGTTGGAGAGGGTATTGGTAGAGCTAACTCTGTTATACAAGTAGTGGATGTTACAGATTTAACTAACATAGAACAAGTCGCTACATACGCTAATAACAAACTAGACCCGTTTAATTTTACAGGGAGATTGGTAGAAATAGCCGGTCAATGGGGTAACCCTCCGTTATTGGTAGAGCGTAACAATTGTGGTGCTTCCGTGGTAGATGCTCTTACCCACACTCACCAATACCCTAATATAGTAAAGTATACCCCAAGTATGGGTTCATTTACTGATAAGGTGGAGAAAGATAATCGGTTAGGTGTCTACTCTCATACTAATAGTAAGTTCAACTCCATGGCTAACTTTAGATACTGGATGAATGTATTGAGGTGTGTTAAGTTATATGATAAACAAACTATTGAAGAGTTTAAAACCTATATACGTCAAGCTAATGGTATATGGAAGAAGCAATCTGACAAGTACCTTGACGATAGAGTAGAAGCTCTTATATGGGCAATGTTTATATTAGACCCTAAAGTAGTAGAACAATTTTATGAAGTGACGCAGCAAGACTCTAATGGTAAACCATTACATATATTACCTAATAACTGGGACCCATTTGTAGTTAGTATGCCAAAGCCTTCTGAGATGTACAATAAGTTTAATAAAGACAAAGAAAGCATAACTGCTCGTAACCCTATAGTTATATCTCAAATGCCTAGTAATACTAATCCTGAGATGGACGAATTATTTGAGCAGGGGTGGAGATTGCCTCAAGGTAGCCCAGCAGCAAATATGTTAGATAGACGCTTTACTCAGCGTCCATAAAAAAAGCCCTTATTGCTAAGGGCTTTGTAAATTCTATGCCGTAATTCTTATTGCTCGAAAGCGTTACTTGTACCCTTGTCGGTCTTTAAATTACCAACTTCGCGGGAACCTTTAACGTTCTGTAGAGCTTTGTCGAAGTCTTTAAGCTTCGATGCAGCGCCGTCTTGTCCTTTAGGTCCGCCTTGTTCTGAAGCAGCTCCCTTTGGCTTTAAATTACCGACTTTTTGGATCTTATGACCGTCTTTGCCCATTTCTGTTTTTACACCAGAACCAACGTTAGCATGGCCGAGGTCTTCTGCTTCAACAGCTTCACCCATTGCGTTTTCTGATTCTTCACCACCCTGTGTGAAAGCTTGATCTTCATCGCCTAAATCGCCGTGCTCTTGGTCATAAGCTTTATCTTTTTGAAGAAACTTCATGAGCTTTTCAACCATCTCGATTGCTTCTTCATGTGTGCAGCATGCTTCTTCACCTTCATCACCTTCAGGTCCGCCCATTGCTGGTTCTTCATGATCAGCAGCTGGCTCAACTGGAGCAATGTGTTCTTCTTCGCTTACGTTTTGGAAAGGTACGCCGTTAACTGCGTCCTCGTACAATTTTTGGAATTTTGATTTAGGCATAGTAAAATGTTGTTTATTATATTTAGGAGTTCTGGAACTAGAATCTACAGTCTCTTCGACTTTTTCTTTTTCTGGAGCATCTTCATTCTTTTCTGCAGCTTCCATATCTCCTTCTTCTTGCTTTGTTTCTTCTGCAGCTTCTTGCTTTTCTTTAGCTTCTTTCTTATAACCACCTGCTGCATCAGGACCCGTGTCTTTAGCGAGCTTTTCTTCTTTCTTACCGAAGCCTTCACCAACCTTAGGAAGGTAGTTTGTTGCGTCTGTTAAGAGTATATCAGGTTGCTTGTTACCAGATACAATTGCTGGCATATTAGCAGCGTTTTCTTGGACCATATTATATAGAGAGTCCAGATCGGATAGATTCTTAATTTTGCTCATTATAATATTATTTAGTATAATACTGATTAATTCTATAACTTTTGTAAATATTTTTATGTCAATATCGCAATACTGCGTGGATACCGGATCGTACGTTGCACCAGGTACCACATTTCCTGTCGGAACTAATATGCCTGGAGCAGCTGAATGTCTTGTGGGTGGCTTACGTTATTTAGATATTGCTACCAATGTATACGAAATCCAATTGTTTAATAATTGGTGGGGTGAACAAATAAGCCAATATGGTATGCTCGTATACTATTATGTTAACCAGTACACTCTTTCAGGACACGATTTCTTTTATGGAGAGCAGCCACTAGCTGGGTATTTACCTCCATTCCCTATAGTAATGGCAATAACACTTAATAATGATAGTATTATATTGAGTAAGTTCGGTTTACAAGGTGAAGCTGATATAACTGGTGTTATATCTATTAATACGTTTACAAGCGCTTTATCTAGTTCTTCGTTAAGTAGTATAACAGCGAGATACAATTTTGAACCTAAAGCGGGGGATCTGATAGAGTTAGTTGAGTACGGTGCTACTCGTCCTAATGGTAGATCAGGTCAGATATTTGAACTAACAGAGCGTGTCGATCAAAAAGGTGGAGATCGTAACCAATTACTCGGTCATTATATATGGACGGTAAAAGGTAAGCGTTATGAGTATACATATGAACCTCAAGCCCCTAGAGAAAGCCTCAGTCAGCAAGTATTTGATAATAAGATTGCTGGGTTTGTACCATTAAATGCAGGTACTCCTGGAGCTGATGTAAGAGTTATTGAAAATACTACAGAAAAGACTTATTTCCAAAATGTGGATAAACAAAGTAGAGAGAACGTTTACAATTATATTGCAAATACAAATCAACCATTATCTGGATATTTAAGTTATAGTGGTAGTAGTGGTTATGTTGGTAAGCCTGACACTGGAGTATACGGCTCTTATGATGATGGTGCAACATTAGTAAATCTATACGCTGGTGGCGGTGTACACACTCCAGGAGCCAGTGCACTCGGTGTTAATAATAAACCTAACACATATCTCGGTCTTCGCAGTCCTAATAACTAAGTAATAAGATATTATGGCGGATAACCCGTATACACAGTACCCTACAATTGTTTACCCGCATGAATTACCAACAGTACCGGTAGCTAATGCAAGTGATCTACTATTTTTAGAACAAAATAATGGAGACGGTACATATACAACATATTCGATTGCAATATCTTCAGTTTCTGCAGCTGGTCCAACAGGCGCGCAAGGCGATATGGGCCCACAAGGTTCAGGCGGTGAATCCGGTACTTCAGGTTATTCAGGTATGGGAAGTTCTGGTTACTCGGGTATAAATGGACAATCTGGTTTTAGTGGTATAAACGGTACAAATGGTTCTAATGGTGCACAAGGTGATCAAGGCGCCCAAGGTGCAGCTGGTACAAACGGTACAAATGGTTCTCAAGGTGCACAAGGCGTTAAAGGTAATACAGGTGCACAAGGTGCATCTGGTTATTCTGGTTCTGCACCTATAGGTATAGTATTTTATCCTTCTAATGCGCCTTCAGATATTTCTGGCGTTACAGAAGCCTCTCAAGAATTTCCTGAAGTTGCTCCAGAAGAGGAACATGATACAGGGTTTTTTAATCAATCTTCAAACCCAGAGTTAATATTCAGTACAGCCACTCTTTCAGGAGAACCTAATAGAACATTAATTGATGTTGGTAATTGGTATTTTGATACTTTTTATCAATATTATGGACCACATACAAGTGACCCTGGTATAGAGTCTCATATTACATATGTTGTAAGCAAAGTTGATGCAATTACAAATACCCCTACTCAGTTATTTTCAGTCACCAGTGAACCTTTAGTTCGTACATTCGGCAATATTAATTTTGTTAGGACATCATATTATATATCGTCCGCTTTATTATTAACCCCTACAGACCGTTTAAGATTCGATATATACGGTCAAACAAACGATACATCAGACCCTAGCACAGAAGGTGTTAATATTGCTTATTATTTCTTAGGTACTGATCATTATAGTAGAATTATAACTAATATTGGTTTCGGTTCTAAAGGAGATTCTGGTTTTTCAGGCTTTAGCGGTATTGGTACCTCAGGCTACTCTGGTTTTTCAGGCGATAGCACTTCAGGTTATAGTGGTATATCAGGCTTTAGCGGTGATTCTGGTATATCAGGTTATAGCGGTGATCAAGGCTATAGTGGCTTTAGCGGTTACGTTGGTATTTCAGGTTATTCCGGTTATATGGGGTATTCTGGTTTTTCAGGCGATAGCGGCTTATCAGGTTATTCCGGTTACGTAGGTTTTTCTGGTTTTTCAGGCGATAGCGGCTTGTCAGGCTTTAGTGGTTATACTGGTCAATCAGGCTTTAGCGGTATATCAGGCGCAAGCGGTATATCAGGCTGGTCTGGACAAACAGGTTATTCTGGTATAAGCGGTAATTCTGGTATATCAGGCTATAGCGGTTATAGCGGTGTAACAGGTATTTCTGGTCAATCAGGGTTTACAGGTATATCAGGCTTTAGTGGTTATACTGGTCAATCAGGCTTTAGTGGTATCTCTGGTACTTCTGGTTATAGTGGCTATTCTGGTCAATCAGGCTTTAGTGGTATTTCCGGTGCAAGCGGTATATCAGGCTTTAGCGGCATTAGCGGCTTTAGTGGTATATCAGGCTTTAGTGGCATATCAGGTTATTCAGGCTACTCTGGTCAATCAGGCTTTAGTGGTATCTCTGGCGCTTCTGGTATTTCAGGCTACTCTGGTCAATCAGGCTTTAGCGGTATTGGTACTTCAGGCTATTCTGGTATTTCTGGCTTCAGCGGTATATCTGGTGCATCTGGTATCTCTGGTTATAGCGGCTACACAGGCCAATCAGGCTTTAGTGGTATCTCTGGCGCTTCTGGTATTTCAGGCTACTCTGGTCAATCAGGCTTTAGCGGTATATCAGGTTGGTCTGGCTTTAGCGGTATTTCAGGTGCAAGCGGACAATCAGGCTTTAGCGGTATATCAGGAGCAAGTGGTATTAGCGGCTGGTCTGGTTATTCAGGCTTTACAGGAGATTCAGGTATTAGTGGTTGGTCAGGCTTTACTGGTATTAGCGGTTTTACTGGTATATCAGGTTACTCTGGTGCTAACGGTACTTCAGTAACTATTATAGGCACAGTACCTACTGTAGGGCTTACCCCGCAAGTAACTTTAAATACTGCTTATCCAGCTCCACCTACTGTTAATGGTAATGGTGTTATAGATGAAGCTTCTGGTGATTTATGGGTATATGCTGATGGTACTTGGACTAACGTCGGTCAAGTAAAAGGTGATTCTGGTACCTCAGGTTGGTCTGGCGCAAGCGGTCAATCAGGCTTTAGCGGTATATCTGGCGCAAGTGGTGAATCAGGTTTTTCAGGTATATCAGGATTCAGCGGCATATCTGGCGCAAGTGGTGAATCAGGCTTTAGCGGTATATCAGGCTGGTCTGGAACGGTTGGTACATCAGGTATTTCAGGTTATTCAGGCTACTCTGGTCAATCAGGCTTTAGCGGTATATCTGGCGCTTCTGGTATTTCAGGCTTTACAGGTATATCTGGTTATACAGGTACTTCAGGCTTTAGCGGTATAAGTGGCTTCAGTGGTATAGACGGCGCACAAGGTGCTCAAGGCGATTCTGGTGTTTCAGGTTATTCCGGTCAATCAGGCTTCAGTGGTATAGACGGCGCTCAAGGAGCACAAGGTGCTTCTGGTATATCTGGCTATACTGGTACTTCAGGCTTTAGCGGTATAAGTGGCTTTAGCGGTATAGACGGTGCACAAGGCGCGCAAGGCGATTCAGGAGTATCTGGCTATTCAGGCTTTATTGGTATTTCAGGCTTCTCTGGTATAGATGGTGCACAAGGCGCACAAGGCGATTCAGGAGTGTCTGGTTATACTGGTACTTCAGGTTGGTCAGGCTTTACTGGTATATCAGGTTTTAGCGGTATAGACGGCGCACAAGGCGCTCAAGGCGATTCTGGTACTTCAGGTTGGTCTGGTTATTCTGGACAATCAGGCTTTAGCGGTATTTCCGGTGCAAGTGGTATATCAGGCTTTACAGGTATATCTGGTTATACTGGTATATCAGGTTTTAGCGGTATAGACGGCGCACAAGGCGCTCAAGGCGATTCTGGTTATAGCGGTGTAGATGGCGCGCAAGGCGCTCAAGGCGATGTCGGTGCACAAGGTGCACAAGGTACAGTATTATCTTTTGCGGGTACCTGGGTTACAGGTTCATACCCACCAAATACAGTAGTTGTTTCTCCGTTAAACAATAATACGTATATCAGTTTAAACAACACATACGGTTTTGCAGATCCATCTCAAAACCCAACAGATTGGTCGTTATATTCAACTTCAGGTGCACAAGGTGCACAAGGCGATGGAGGGTTTACAGGTGCACAAGGTGCAACCGGCCCACAAGGTGATGTCGGAGCGCAAGGTGCGCAAGGCGATCAAGGCTTCCAAGGTGATGTCGGTGCGCAAGGTGCGCAAGGCGATCAAGGCTTCCAAGGCGATGTCGGCGCACAAGGAGATCAAGGAGCACAAGGCGATCAAGGTTTCCAAGGCGCACAAGGCGATATTGGTGCACAAGGCGCACAGGGGGATCAAGGCGCCCAAGGCGATGTCGGCGCACAAGGAGCTCAAGGCGCACAAGGAGATCAAGGTTTCCAAGGTGCCCAGGGTGATCAAGGTGTGCAAGGCGCGCAAGGCGATCAAGGCGTACAAGGTGCACAAGGCGCCCAAGGTGATTCAGGCTATTCAGGCTTCTCTGGTATAGACGGTGCACAAGGTGCGCAAGGCGATTCAGGAATATCTGGTTATACTGGTATATCTGGCTACTCCGGTATTTCCGGTTACTCTGGTATTTCCGGTTATTCTGGTATAGGTCTTTATTTTCGAGGCCCGTATGATAATGGTGCTCAATACTATGTAAACTACATTGTAACTTACGAAGGTTCTACATGGATTTGTATACAAACAATTAATGGTGTACCACCACCTAATGCCACTTATTGGGCTCCGTTAGCAGTATCTGGTACTTCAGGATATTCTGGTATAGGAGGCGCGCAAGGCGCGCAAGGTGATTCAGGATATTCAGGCTTCTCTGGTATAGACGGTGCACAAGGCGCACAAGGAGATTCAGGCTATTCTGGTTTTACAGGTATTTCTGGTTACTCTGGCTTTACAGGGGATAGCGGTATATCAGGTTATAGTGGTAGTGGTGTATCTGGTTACTCTGGTGCAAATGGAACTTCCGTAACAATTATAGGTACTGTACCAACAGTTGTAGACCAATCTACATTAAATACAGCTTTTCCAAGCGCGGTTGATGGTAATGGTGTCATTGCTGAAGATACTGGCAACTTATGGGTGTTAGGTAGTGGTGTTTGGGTTAATGTCGGTCAAGTAAAAGGAGATACTGGTGCACAAGGAGCTCAAGGCGCACAAGGATTACAAGGCGCGCAAGGTGATTCAGGCTATTCAGGCTTCTCTGGTATAGATGGTGCACAAGGTTTCCAAGGTGCACAAGGTGCTTCAGGTTATATTGGTAGTGATGGTGCCCAAGGTGATTCAGGCTATTCAGGCTTCTCTGGTATAGACGGTGCACAAGGTGCGCAAGGCGATGTTGGTGCACAAGGAGCACAGGGAGACCAAGGTTTCCAAGGCGCGCAAGGTGATGTCGGAGCGCAAGGTGCACAAGGCGATCAAGGTTTCCAAGGCGCGCAAGGTGATGTCGGAGCGCAAGGCGCACAAGGCGATATTGGTGCACAAGGCGCACAGGGAGATCAAGGTTTCCAAGGCGCACAAGGCGATATTGGTGCACAAGGCGCACAGGGAGATCAAGGTGCCCAGGGAGATCAAGGTTTCCTAGGAGCACAAGGCGATCAAGGTTTCCAAGGTGCACAAGGCGATACTGGTTACTCTGGCTTTAGCGGTATATCTGGTTATAGCGGTGTAGATGGTTACAGCGGTATATCGGGTTATACAGGCTTTAGCGGTTACTCTGGTATAGACGGCTTTAGCGGTATATCAGGTTACTCTGGTTTCAGCGGTATATCTGGTTATAGCGGTTCACCTGTTAATATTTCTAGTCAGTTAGTAACATATAGTAACAGCTTTAGTGCTGGTCAAGTTGTACGAATTGATAATGTTACTGGTGGCTGGTATCTAGCTCAAGCAAATAATGCTGTTAATGCAGAAGCAACAGGTGTTATACAATATGCTTCTGCTTATGACTTTTATATAGTATATAACGGTTTAATAACATTTGATAATACAGTTACATTAGTACCAGGAGAATGTTATTTCTTAGCTTCTGATGTTGCTGGCGCATTTACAACAGCTGTAGTTAGTGCATTTGGTACTGTATCAAAACCGATCATGAGAGCAGTTACATCCAATGTAGCTGTAGTTGTTAATGAACGAGGTATATTAAACAGTAACGATTCTGCATTAAATGCATCCGTTAATGCAACAGGTGTTGGGACACCAACATATACAGCTACACAAACAGATTATTATATTGGTGTATATTATAATGGTGCTACTACTATAAAATTACCTGTCGGAAGTAACGGTAAAGCATATTCTATTAAAGATATGTCCGGATTAGCTAATACTTCAACACATGCAATAACAGTTTCTGCTACATATCCGGATCTAATAGACGATTCTACTTACGATCAAATAACATCTCCATTTGAAACAATTAATTTAATATATTATTCAGGAAGATGGAACTTAGTTTAAAAAAACACAATAAAATACATTCAATAACAATAAATAATCTATAATAATATACCACCATGGCAAATTCCTTCGTATACACAGCAATTAGAGGTCAATCTGGTTTTTCCGGCACAAACGGCTCAACAGGCTCACAAGGTGCAACAGGCACAAGCGGTTATTCCGGAGCATCTGGTCAAAACGGTGCACAGGGTGCAACAGGCACAAGTGGCTTTAGCGGCATAAGCGGCTTTAGCGGTATTTCAGGTTACTCCGGCTTTACCGGTACATCAGGCTTTAGCGGTATTTCAGGTGCTAGTGGTTTTTCAGGTATTTCAGGCTTTACAGGTATATCTGGTTATTCTGGTTATACAGGTATTTCAGGCTTTAGTGGTATTAGTGGTTTTAGCGGTATTTCAGGTACTAGTGGCTTCTCTGGTATTTCAGGCTACTCCGGCTTTACCGGTATAAGCGGTTATTCCGGCTTTACAGGTAATAGCGGTATATCAGGCTTTAGCGGTATTTCAGGCTTCAGTGGTATATCTGGTTTCTCAGGTATTTCTGGTACGTCTGGTTATTCTGGTTATACAGGTATTTCAGGCTTCAGTGGTATATCAGGCTATAGCGGCTTTACTGGTTTTAGCGGTATATCAGGCTTTAGCGGTATTTCAGGCTATTCTGGTTTCAGCGGTATTAGTGGCTTTACTGGCTTTAGCGGTATATCTGGCTTCAGTGGTATTTCAGGTACATCAGGCTTTAGCGGTATTAGCGGTTATTCTGGTTTTAGCGGCTTTACTGGTATATCTGGTTATAGTGGCTTTAGCGGTATTTCAGGCTTTAGCGGTATCAGTGGTACTAGTGGTTGGTCTGGCTTTAGCGGTATTAGCGGCTTTAGCGGTATTTCAGGCTTTACAGGTATATCTGGTTATTCTGGTTATACAGGTATTTCAGGCTTTAGTGGTATTAGTGGCTGGTCAGGATTTAGTGG
>Ga0114951_10001470_pt1 | contig 29066 bp, 29 predicted proteins | sample AM7aDNAmetaG_FD_88677 | JGI IMG/M metagenome (GOLD analysis project Ga0114951, IMG submission 88677) | Freshwater microbial communities from Finland to study Microbial Dark Matter (Phase II) - AM7a DNA metaG | ecosystem: Environmental > Aquatic > Freshwater > Lake | place: Finland: Lake Alinen... | reverse complement strand
GATGTCGCAGCAGAGGCAGGCTGCTTCGACCCTTCGGCGCTGGTGACTGTAACCCAGGCGTTACATGACGCGGGAATTATGGTTATGGCCGCCGCGGGTAACAGTAAGGCCTATTGCGGCGGCATCAATGAAGCGCCAGGTATGCTTGACCAGGCATTTACTGTGGGCGCAACGGACATCTCGAATCTGATTGCCAGCTTCAGCAATCTGGGGCCATCCCCTTTTACGGGCAAGCTGAAACCGAACATTGTGGCGCCCGGGGTAAGTGTCAATTCCACTCTAAATAACGGCGGGTATGGGCTGATGAGCGGCACCAGTATGGCTACACCGCATGTCGCCGGCGTGGCGGCGCTGCTGTGGTCTGCGGCGCCCTGGTTGCGTGGTGATGTTGATGAAACTGAGGCCGTGCTCACCAGCACAGCGCACGCGTTGACGAATGCGACGACCTGTGGCGGCGTGCCCGGTTCGAGTGTGCCAAACAACACCTTTGGCTATGGGCTGATCAATGCTCAGGCGGCGGTCAACGAGGCGCGCGCGATTGTGCCACAGGCCTATTCACATTTCCTATATAACAGCAACCTGGACGTTTCCTTTGACTACGTTGTAGAGAACACGAGCCTTCAGACGCGTAGCAACGTAATCCTCACCGCGACAATTCCAGCGTCTTCAGGAGTGGTGTCAGTTACGAGCGGGGGCATGAGAGTTGGTGCCATCGTGTCGTGGACACTTGGCAGTCTTTTGCCGGATCAGATCATAACCAGAAGCCTGGTGGTATTGCCATTGCAGGTTGGCGACATGGTTAGTCATGTTGGCGCAGTGTACGATGGCATCGTGTCACGACGAGTTGTTCCCGGGGCCGATACCATCATAACCGTCATCAGCCCCCCTAAACGCTTACTCCTTCTTCTAGTCATGCGCTCATGACATCTATATACATCGTGTCCTATGCGAACATGACCTCCCTATTCTGGACGGTTGCACTGGGATGAAGAACATCGCGCATTTCATGAGTGGGCTGGCGCTGGCGTCGTTTGTGCCTGGCGTGATGGAAGATGCGGCGCGCGGGTCGTTGTTGATTGCGCTGGGTGGACTCTGCGCAATGCTCCCCGATACGTTTGACTTCAAGTTTGTCAGATATCTGGAACGGGCGGACGCGGCTATTGTTCCAGATGTCGCGAGCCCTGATGCGCAAACGATGGCCGATCAGATTGCTGAGCAGATGTGGCTGGCAGTGAATCGAAACCGCGCGCGCGTCGTACATCTGCACCCGGCGCGTCGTTCGGTCAGCGAGTGGGTCTTGTATAGCGTAAGGTTTGACGCTCAATACGGCGACGTTATCGTCACGCTCGACCAGGACGGCTCCACTGGTCAGGCGCATGTCGGGCCGATCGATTACACCTACGACGGCGCCTTGCACATTGAGGAACTCGGTTCCACGTCGCTGCGGTTCAGCCCGAACGGGGCGATGGTGCGCGTCGAGTTTCTACCGTGGCACCGCGTGTGGACGCATTCGCTGCTCATTGCCATCTTGCTCGGACTGATTTTCGGAATGGTGTTGGAGCCGCGCGCCGGGATTGTGGCGTTCCTCGGTTATGCTGTGCATGTCATGGAAGATCAACTGGGTTATATGGGGTCTGCGCTGTTGGCGCCGCTCAGCTTTAAGCGCAGTAATGGGGCGGGCTGGCTGCATTCCGGGGATGCCATTCCCAATATCGTGACGGTGTGGTTGTCGCTGTCACTGTTATTGTTGAATATGGATCAAGTCCGGCAAACGCCCGTAATCTCAGTCGGCCCGTACCTGGGATTCGCTGTGATTTTGCCGTGCGTCGTGCTGATCATCGTGTATGCGCGCAGGCGCTGGCGTCAGCACCTGACGCAACTGGAGGCGGAGCGTCAGAGAGACATCGTCGCAGAGGCACAGGAGTACCAGGCCTGAGCGTTATTCATCGTCGCGGTTATCGATCTCGGAAGGCATATCGAGCTTTACGATATCCCCGTGCCGGTTAATCACGACTTTGAAGCCCAGCATCCCAAGCAACATGCGTCCCTGTTCCGGGATGCCCTGCTGGAATAGCTGCGCAAACGTCTTATCGACGTTACGGAGCGAATTGTCAACGGCCGCTTTGCTGAACAAATCTTCCTTGCCCATCATCTTCAGCATCCCATCGCTGACCGTGTCTTTATTGTTCTGAACCTGCTGTCGAAAGAAGTCGAGGACTTGCTCATCGACGCCTCTCGCGTCGACATGGTAGCCAAAACCGTCCTCAGTAATGACATAAGTTGGATCTTCGCCAACATAGGCAACTGGTGCAGCGTTTCCGCTTTCGTCACTCACCAGTCCTTCAAACAGCGCTTTTAACATGTTGCACCTTCATTCCTTTCTATCATGATGAGCGAGTGACATTATATGCAGCTTAATATAAGCCGTTCAGGTTTAGCGGAAAAGCTCGCGTGTGTCGCGCGATATCGAGCGACACACGCGATTACTTCTTGTCGGCTTTTGGTTTATCGAACTTGACGCCTTTGATCCGCGTTTTGTCGACACTAGACCACTTTTTTACGTCGAAACTAAATTCGGCGACGCCGCAGGTGGGCATGTCATTGATTTCGCCGTTTGATAATTCGGTTGCGAGATCCGATAGCGCGGGGTTGTGACCAAAGATGAATACCTCGCTCAGGCTGTCATCCAGCCCCTGCGCGATCTTGAGCAGATCACTGGCCGCCGCCTCGTATAGATCCTCCAGGACGATGATGTCGTTGACGGGATACTTCACTTGTTCTGCGATGATGCGCGCTGTTGTGATTGCGCGGATGGCAGGGCTGGATAATACGAGTTCAGGCTTTGCATTACGGTTTGACAGCTTCTGACCCATTTGTGGCGCATCGCGCATCCCGCGCCGGTTGAGCGGGCGTTCCTTATCAGAAACAGTCGAGTCATCCCAACTCGATTTGGCATGTCGGATGAGTGTGAGTATTTTCATAATCCAAGCCACCGCGCCACTTCCGGCGCGACCCCGATGAAGTTCAATGTCATCGGGGCCAGTAATACACCGAGGCAATCCATTCTGCGACCGCCCACGAAGATTGGAATCAGGCCGATGGCCGCTGCAACGGCCAGTATTCCCAATCCCGCCAGACCTGTAAACCCGGCAGTGATTCCACACGAGATGATCAGTGCGACAGTCGCGAGCGCCTGCACGTTGATGCGCGGAGACAGCCAGGCTGCGGCGCGTGAAAGCACGATGAGCAGGCCGAATGCAAGCACTCCGCCAAACGCGATGGCAGCCACCGCCAGCCCATACAGACGCCATCCATACGGCACATACAGGGTGCTGAGCATCCAGGCCATTCCGCCGCGTGTCAGCGTCAATCCTGGCACGAACAGTAGCAGCAGGCTGCCGGCATAGTAGGCGACTTTCGACGCTCCCTGAGATATCATGAACACACGTTCATCATGTTGCGCCGAGGCATGACCTGCGAGCAGACCACCGATACCGCCGCTGATGACGGGCAGGAACCCCGCGAATAACCCGCCTGCTACACCGGTGAGGGTTCCGCGCAGCAGCAGTCCTGGAGGCAGGTCGAAATGGCCTATTCGTTGCAACGGCGGTTGTCTGCCGAAAAAGAGCGTCTGAATCAAGCTGGGGACTGTGAACAGACCGACGAAGGCTGGCAGCAGGTTGGCAAACGCGGCTTCAAGCGCAATCGGGCTGCGGTATAACAAAACGAACCCGAGGATGCCGCTCAGACCGAAGGTGAGCAGCCCTGCGCCAAGCCATGCCCACGCAGACAACAGGCGCCTGACCGGAGTGGGCGCCAGATCGTTGCCGCGCGGCCACTCGCCCAAGATGAGAAAACCGCAAATGGCGGTCAGAATCCAGCCGAAATGGGGTTGCAGGATCGCGCGCAACGGGCGAAGCATCTCGTCGAGGATTGGCGAAACCAGAACCAGGCATAGCAATGCACTCAGGCTTCCGGCGCCAATCAGAAGCACGGCCTGCATCCCCGCGCCGCGCAGCAGGTGCTTGGCGGCAGGCGCGACCACGAACGCGCTGGCATCATCTGGCGCGAACAGGAATACTGCCGGGATGACGTTCAGCGTAGACCAGCCCACCACCAGGCCGATCATTGCCATTGCCATGACCTCGCCGGAGAAAGTTAAAGAGCCGTGTGCTGCGAGGATGATCGCGATGCCAACGATGTTGTAGACGTGCAGTCCCGGCACAAGCGCGAGAATGGCTCCCGCCATGACGCCGGCCATGGCAATTGGGATCAAGCCTATATCCGCCATAGCGTAAGTATAGGGGAATAAAAAACACAGCCCGATGCGCGCATCGGGCTGTGTCATTGCCTGGGTGCCAGGACGAACGGCCGAAGTCTATACAACTCAGGACGCGTCGGTTGATCCGCCTTCTTCGTCAACCACTTCAGCGATCTGCTGGCGGGCGCGACGGCGACGCTGCTTCTCAGCCTTGTCAACTGCCTCGGCCGCTTGCGAACGGATGAGGCGCTTCTGGAAGCGATCGACTTGCCCTTCGGTGTCGATAATGCGCTGTTGACCCGTAAAGAACGGGTGTGTGCCAGACCATACATCGAGATGCAACTCGGGTCGGGTAGACCCGACGGTGCCGATGTACTCGCCGGCAACATACACCTTGCACTCGGGGTAATACTTGGGGTGAATATCCTTCTTCATGCTTATGCCTCTACAGCCGGAGTTTCGGCGGGCGCCACAACAATTACCGTTGCGGCTTCTGGTACGATGATGCTGACGATCTTGCGACCTGTCGGCAGCGTATCAAACTTCACAATTCCATCGGCTGTCGCGAACAGGGTGTGATCGACGCCAATGCCAATGTTTTCGCCGGCTTTGACCGCGGTCCCGCGTTGGCGGACAATGATCGAGCCTGACCGCACAACCTGACCACCGTAGCGTTTTACACCCAGGCGTTGTCCCTGGCTATCGCGACCGTTGGTTGTTGAACTACCACCTTTTTTATGTGCCATTTCTAACTCTCCTTACGCAGCTCCAGTGTTCTCGCTGGTGGTTTCTGTCGCTGTTACAGTTGCAACGGGCTGAACTTCAGCAGGTTGAACTTCGGCAGTTTGAACTTCAACGGGCTGCACTTCAACAACTTGAATATCAACGGGCTGAGCTTCGACAGGTTGAATATCAACGGGCTGAGCTTCGACGACTGCTGCGGGCGGTTCTGAGCCTGCTGCAACCTGCAAAACCGTATAGGTCTGGCGGTGCCCCGTCTTTTTGCGATAGCGCTTCTTGGGCTGATACTTGAACGCCACCAGCTTCTCGCCTTTGACGTCCCCGACAACCCTGGCTGACAGCTTTGTGCCATCGACGTATGGCTTGCCTACCGATACACCCGTCTCATCTGACAGCAGGAGGACAGGCAACTCGACAGTTGACCCCGCCGTCTGTCCCAGTTTCTCGACGAGAAACTTATCACCGGGCGCCACACGGTACTGTCGGCCGCCCACCTCAACAATTGCGTACATTTATTTCACCTCTTGGACACACCGATCGGCTGTGTTGTGCCTGTGCATATGGTCTGACAAGCCAACACCCTCCGGGTGAGTGATCCATGTCTATGAAGTATCTGGATAATATTACACTGTTTCGCGGGCGCACTACGCGCACTACGTGCGCAAAACAGCCTTCGAATTATACGTGTAACGGTGGTGATGTCAAACTGCATGTGAAAAAGCGCGTATGTGGCTTAGAATGTAAACCCTATGGCAGATTCTGACACAGACAGCGCTCAGCCGATGACGTTGTCGCGGGTGGTTTTGAAATCCGGGCGCGACAAATCAGTGCGCGGGCGTCATCCGCGCCTTTTCGCCGGCGCAATCAAGGAAATAGTCGGTCGTCCTAAGGACGGGAATGTGGTTGATGTCAGCACAAACAACGATGAATGGCTGGCGCGCGGGATTATCAATCAGCAGGCGCAGATTGCGGTGCGTCTTCTCACGTGGCAACAGGATGAAACCGTCGACGATGTATTCTGGAAGCAGCGGGTGCATCGGTCGGTTGAATTACGACAGTGCGATCCTCTGTTGCGCGCGACCAATGCCCGGCGGCTGATTTTTGGCGAGAGCGATGGGCTGCCCGGCGTGATTGCGGATGATTATGCCGGCTATATTGTGCTGCAGCTTTCCACGCTTGCGGCGGTCAATGCGCGCGCTGCCATCGTGGCCGCACTGGTGGAATGCGCCTCACCTCGTTTCATTTTTGAGCGCAGTGATGAGGAGCGCATGCGCTACGAGCATATCAAGGAAAGCAGCGGGGTTTTGTATGGTGAGGCGCCGACTGAGCCGGTTGTCATTATCGAAGGCGGCCTGAGTTTTCTGGTTGATGTGCCGCATGGACAAAAGACAGGTTTCTACCTGGATCAGCGTGAGAACAGATCGCGGCTGGCGCGCTACTGTGCTGGCGCTAGCGTCCTGAACGTGTTTTCGTATACCGGTTCCTTTGGCATTTATGCGGCTGCGAGCGGGGCGCTGCGGGTCGTCAACGTGGATTCGTCACCTGACGCGCTTCGCGCGGCTCAGGCGAATGTTGCGTTGCTTGGCGCGACTTCGTGCGAGCAGCAGTATGTGGCGACGGATGCCTTTGCCGATCTGCGCGCGCGGCGCGCGGCCGGTGAGCAGTATGACATCGTTGTGCTAGATCCTCCCAAGTTTGCGCATAATCCGGAGCAGATCGACCGCGCGGCGCGCGCGTATAAGGATCTCAACCGGGTGGGGCTGGCACTTGTCAAACCCGGTGGACTTCTGGCTACCTTTTCGTGCTCCGGCGTGGTCGATAGCGCCTTGTTCCAAAAGATCCTCTTCAGCGCGGCAATCGAGGCCCAACGCGATGTCCAGGTGGTTGAGCGGTTTACCCAGGCGAGCGATCACCCGGTATTGCTTAGCTATCCCGAGTCCGAGTATTTGAAGGGTTTGCTATGCCGAGTCCGTTAGCACAAAACAAGGACACAGAGAGTGAGACTGGCGTCAAGCAACCGGGATCGGTGAACGGCTTCAGGCGCGCAACGACGCTTCTCTCTTCGTTTGGCTATGCGTTTGCGGGGATTGCCCACGCGTTCCGGACACAACGAAACTTCAAAATCCACGCCGGCATGACGGTGATTGTGATTGTGGCCGGATTGGCTTTTAGTGTGACGCTCTCGGAGTGGGAAGCGCTCGCGATCGTCATCGGTCTGGTGTTTCAGACTGAGTTAACCAACACGGCCGTCGAAGCCATCGTCGACAAGGTGTCGCCGGGGTATCACGAACTGGCTAAGGTGGCCAAGGATTGTAGCGCCGCGGCCGTGCTGGTGACGGCTATTGCCGCCACGGTTGTGGGTCTGGCTATTTTTGGCCACCATGTGATTGACCTCGGCGGCAGTCTGGGCTTATTGCCGCGTTAGCGCCTGCACGGCCAACTTCAATTGTGCGTCATCCTCAACCGTAAAGTCTTCCCATCTCAGGTCAGATGCGACATCGGGTTTGATCCCAACGCCGTGCCAGCTCTGGTCTTTCACGCCGCGGTACTCGCCGGCCGGGATCTGGATCATCGCAAACGTGTTTGGCAAGGTGAGTGTGTTGATGATGGAAAGGCGTCCTGTTGTTTGTGTGCCTACAATGCGCGCCCGGCCAATGTCCTGCAGCATACCGGCAAAGGACTCGGCGACTCCGAGGGTCTGATCACTGACCATCACCACCAACGGAAGTTCCTGGGAACCGGCAATATTCTTGCCCGTAATCTCGATCTTCGTCTTATCCGTCCGGGTTTGCAGCACACCGGCGCTGCCATTTGCGAAAAGCCCCAATAAGTCTGTCAGCGGGAAATCCGGGTTTTGCATGATGCGCAAATCCAGGATCAGACCATCCAGACCTTCTTTGGCGGAAAGGTCGCGCAATGCCTGCGAGATTTCGGCACGCGCGCCATCCACCGCCGAACCGTCTGGCTGAATGTAACCGATGTTTGTCCCTGGCACACGGTTGAAAGTAAAGGTGCTTTCTGCTGTGATCGATTTGCGCGTTACGACCACGTCGCGCTCGCCTTTGCCGGGTGTGTGGATCGTTAATGTTACAGCCGACCCGGCCGCGCCGCGCAAGCGCGCCAGCACTGCGGCGCCTTCGGCAGCTGACACGGGCTTGCCGTCGATTTGCACGATCGCGTCATGCGGCTTAAGTCCAGCATCAGCAGCCGGGGAAGCCGGGTAGACGCTCAGAATCAACACGCGGTTCCTGTCAGCAGTTGGCAGGTTGGCCAGGATGCCGATGCCAGTAATAGATGTGGTGACTCCCGATGTGGAAGTGACAGTCGTTTGTGATGCGGCGTCGGCAATGCTCAGGTCGTTGTCATTCATCACGCCGAGGTAAGAGGACAGCGTCGCAATGAACTCGCTGTTATCCATGCCAGCGCTCACCTTTGCCCGGTAAGCGGCGTTTTGCGCCTGCCACGCATCGGCTGCCTTCTGATTGATGTACTGACTCTGGATTGTCTTAACAGCGATATCGAAATCGCGCAGCTGAGCTTGTGTGCGCATGGGCAGGTCGATTGGGACCGCCGCGGTGGGCTGGCTACGATTCAACAAATTCGGCGCCGAGCATGCCGAAATCAACACCAGACTGACAACCGCGAGCAAGCTGACTTTCACACTTCTCTTACCCATAAATTTACCTATTCCGCCCCCGCCCATTTCCCGATCAGGGAAAAGATGAGCCATAAAAGTCCCAGTAGACACGCGCCAAATAATAGACACACCAACCCGACTGCCGCAGGCCCTACACCGTAACTCAACGCGATTAACCCGGCGCCGGCGAACACCAGAACGATGATCACCAATGCAAACAACCTGCGGTTCGTCTCCTGCTGCATCTTACGCAGGTCGGTAGGCGCGCGCGGTTTCATGGCGCAAATTATAATGTCCAAAGAGCGTCATAACCTATGTTCTGTCAAAAATGCGGTTCCCAAATGCGACTATCGGAACTGGACGGTCGTTTTCGATGGCAATGTCCATCCTGCGGCTATGTTCAGTATGAGAATCCTGTCCCCGGCGTGGGCGTGTTGATCGAACACGAAGACAAGCTTGTGCTGATTCAACGTGACCGACCACCGCGCCCGGGCGAATGGGCGTTGCCGTCCGGCTTTATCGAGGCAGACGAAAGCGTGGAACAGGCCGCCTTGCGGGAGGCGATGGAAGAAACCGGGCTCAATCTGGAACTGATTGAGTTGTTCGGGGTGTACTCGTTCCCCGAAGGGCCGCCGCGCAGCGGGTTGATCATCTTTTACCGCGCCCGTCCGCTCAACATCGACGCCATACGCGCCGGCGATGATGCGCGCGCCGTGGGGTTATTCACACCGGGAGAATTTCCAGATATCTGCTTTCGCACGCATCGCGAGGTGATCGCGCGATGGGAGCAGATGAGGCAGCAAAACGCCACAGGCGTGTTGCAGGAAGCGCCTTCGGGTCTGGTTATCCGGCGCGCGCAACCAAACGATTACGAGCGCGTAATCGACCTGATGATGCTGATCCCGGCAGATGCGGGGATGGATTCGACGAAACGCGGGTATGTGCTGGATGAGTTGCGCCATAACCAAAGCCTCGAGGTGTGGGTGGCTGAGTCGGAGAATCACGCCGTCGTCGGGTTCTGCGCGCTCTCGTTCGCCAAGACGCTCATCGAAATGCGCGCCTGGCTCGACGCGCTCGCGGTGGGGCCCGATTACCGCAGACGCGGGGTAGGGCGAGCGTTATTCGAACTGGCGGTGCGACGCTCGCGCGCGCGCGGCGCCGCTCAGTTGCTGGTCGATAGTTCGCGCGGCAGCCCCACCGCACAGGACTTTTATCGCGCCGTCGGTTTCGACGCCGAAGAGATCGAGCGCATACGCATTCGCTGACCGGGCTGATAAATGGGAGCACTGAAAAAGTTATGCATCAACATCACATTGATTCGATTGCGCGCGTGAAGGCTCACTTCGAGGCCGTTCCTGCCGTTCAGGCGCTGTTGCTGGGCGGTTCCATCGCCCATCAGTTCGAGAGCGTGGATTCCGATGTCGACATCATGATCGTGGTCTCTCCTGAGGAGCACGCCAGCCGGATCGCCAGCGGGCAATTGCAGTTCTTCAGCCGTGAGCTGGTCACTTATCCCGAAGGCTATGTGGATGGCAAGTACATCAGCATGGACTTCCTGCGCACCGTGGCGGATCGCGGCAGCGAGCCGGCGCGCTTCGCGTTTGCCGGCGCCCGCGTCCTGTTTTCGTGCGTCGATGATGTGGACAATGTCCTGCGCAAGATCGCCGCTTACCCTGTAGACCAGAAGGTCAGCCGCATCCAGCGCTTCTATGCCCAGTTTGAGACGTGGGCATGGTATACAGGCGAGGGGCTGCGTCTGAAAAACCAGTATTTGTTGAATGTCTCTGTTGGGCGGTTAATCCTGTTTGGCGGCCGGTTGATCCTGGCGCACAACGAGATTCTGTACCCGTATCACAAGTGGTTCCTGCGCGTTCTGCGGGATGCGCCCGACAAACCTGCAGGTCTGATGGAACACATCACAGCACTGCAAACGTCTCCGAGCGAGGCGACTATGCGCGCGTTTTTTGAGTGCGTGCGCGATTTCCGCAAGTGGGAGATGGCATCCACCGGCTGGCCCAACCAGTTCATGATTGACAGCGAGTTGTCGTGGTTGGATGGCAAGACCCCTGTCGACGACTTGTAGGCCGGTGAGATTTGTGAAAAACGCACACGACGGCCGGGTTAGGGCCGTCGTGTGCGCGGGGGAGAAAAGGAAGGGGTTACTGGGCCATTTCTGCCAGTGTCACTGTGATTGTGCGCTCCTGCGTGCCGCGCATCACTATCAGCGTCACCTTGTCACCGGCTTTGTGAGTGCTCAGCGTGCGCGCTAGACCGCATTCATCCGTGATCGCACTGCCATCGGCAGAGGTGATGATGTCCTGGCGCTGTAGCCCTGCTTTTGCTGCGGGCGAGCCGGTCACCACGCTCATCACGACGATGCCATTCTTCTGGGTGATGCCCAGCCGGGCAGCGACTGACGGGGTTAGCGCCGTGTAGCGGATGCCCAGATACGTGTGCGTGGCATGCCCATTTGCGACAAGTTCGTCAGCAATTGGCTTGGCCGCTGCGATGGAAATCGCGAAGCCGATGCCCTGTGAGGGCACGCCTGGCTCAGCCATGCCCGCGACCAGTGTGTTGATACCGACGACCTGACCGGCCAGGTTGACAAGCGGGCCGCCGGAGTTGCCGGGATTGATCGGCGCGCTGGTTTGGACGACATCGAACAGGAACGGGGCGCTGCCGTTGCTATCGCTGGGTTCCTGCACAGTGCGACCCAGTGCGCTGGCAACGCCGGCAGTCACCGTCGGGCCGCCAGGCAGCGCTAACGCATTGCCAATCGCTACAAGCCAGTCGCCCACCTGCAATTGCGTCGAGTCGCCCAGTTCTGCAACCGGCAGATTGTCGCCCTTGATCTGCAGGACGGCCAGGTCAGTCTGGGGGTCGGCGCCAATAAGCGTCGCCGGGAACGAGCGGCCATCCGGAAGCGAAACGAGCAGGTCCTGGGCGCCTTCGATGACATGGTTATTCGTCAGGATATGTCCCTGCTTGTCATAGATCACGCCGGAACCGACGCCTGCCGGGACGCTGTAACTCTGGTTGTTCTGGTCGAGTTGCACCTGCTGATTGGTGATCTGCACCACCGCAGGCTTGACCTTAGTCGCCACATTGCGCACTGCGGATGTAAAGTCTCCGCTCACGACCGGCCCCGGCTGAGCAGGTGTATCGGCCTGCGTCTGTGCACTCGTCGTTTTTGCCGGAGCGATGGCCGCTTCGCTCGATTGATTGAAGGTTTTCACGGTCGCGCTATTGGCGGATATGTTTGACGCCGCGGTGTTGTTCGTTAGTGCTGCGGCCTGTGAAGCGCTGCCGCTGGTGAGGCTGATGTTGGGAACAGAACACCCCGTGATCATCAGAATGATGGCTGTTGCCGTGGCCATCTGCACTCCTTTAGTTCGTATCGATTGAATGTTCATCTGTTTTTCCTCCAGACTGTAAGCTTTCTGGTTGCTTTTGGAAACGCTTTATGTGTGCGTTTCATGGTGATAACGGTACAAATGGCGTCTGAGGCAATGCTGAGCACGCGGTTTGCGTATTGCGTACAGGGTGTTACGGATTCTTAATAGAGCGCTTAGCGTCCCTTGCGAAGGTTGCCTTGATTAGACGTCATACTGCACGAGACCCTTCGCAAGGGTGGTGTCACGAAGAACCCTGCGAAGGGCGGTCTGGTCGATAGAGGCTTATGCACACAACCTTCGCAGGGGAGGCGGATAGAGCGCTATTTGCAAGTGGGTTATAGAATCAGCATATGAAAACAAGACCTCTCGGGAAAACCGGTATCGCAGTCAGCGAACTGGCGCTTGGCGGTTTGTTTGTTTCTTCCATCGGCGGGCCTTTCGAGCAGGCGCGCAGTGCAGTGTTGCGCGCGCTGGAACTGGGTGTGAACTATGTTGACACAGCGCCCGGCTATTTGAACAGCGAGGAAGTGCTCGGCAAAGCGCTTGACGGCGTGACGGCGCCTTATGTGCTATCGACCAAACTGGGCGGACGCCCTATACCGTTCAATGCTCAGGATCGCAATAGCTTACTGTATTCGGTCGAAGAGAGCCTGCGCATCCTCAAGCGCGACCATATCGACATCCTGATGATCCACGAGCCCGACCGGCCGGGACAGTACAACTGGTGGGCGGATCCGGCGCACTTCGACGGGCCGGTCATGGATGTGCTGGCGGACCTGAAACGCCAGGGCGTCATCCGCCATATCGGCCTGGGCGGGACGACGGTCTACGAGTTGCCGCATATCATCAACACCGGGCGGTTTGACGTTGTCCTGACTGCGTTTAACTACAGCCTGTTGTGGCGCGAGGCCGAACTCGAAGTGCTGCCGGCGGCGGTCAAGCAGGGCATGGGGATCGTCATTGGGTCGCCCTTGCAACAGGGTGCGCTGGCGCGCCGGTATGATGTCGAGGTGCGCCATGGCGCGCGCTGGTTGAGTTCACCGCGCCGCGCGCAGTATCTAAAGCTGTATGATTTTATCGATGAGATTGGTATTCCACTTGCCGAATTGGGCTTGCGTTTCGTGCTTTCCAATCCGAATGTCTCGTGCACGCTGACGGGCGCGCGCTCGCGCGAGGAAGTCGAGGCCAATGTGGCGGCCGTGGAGAAGGGCCCGCTGCCAGCGGACATTCTGAAGCGTTTGGACGAGATCGCGGCAATGGTCCCATTCCGCCCGTTCGAAGAGCCTTTCGGATTGCCGTTCGGGCGCGAGTACTGGGGACCGGGCACAGCCTGATCGTGACGGCCTGACGGCCTGATGGCATGATGTCATGAAGGCATGATGGAATGGAGGTGAGTTATGAAAGCAGCAATTGTGCGGCGACCGGGTGAGCTAACCGTTGAGGATATCCCCGCGCCGCAGCCCGGCGATTACGAAGCCCTGTGCCGAATTGAATACGGCGCCACGTGCACAGGCACTGACCAGCACCTGATCGCGGGACGCTTCCCGTGGCCTGTGACTTACCCGACGATCCTTGGGCACGAGAGCATCGGGCGCGTCGTGCAGATTGGCAAGCGCGTGAGAAACTACACGGTTGGCGATCTGGTCACCCGTGTAGGCACGCCCTCGCCGCTGACTGGTGAGTTTCAAGTGAACTGGGGCGGGTATGCTGAGTTCGGCATTGTCCGCGACCACTGGGCGATGCGGGAGGATGGCCTGCCGGCGAGCGAGTGGAGTGGATATCGCATCAACCAGGTGCTCCCGTCCGACTTCGACCCAGCGGCGGCGACGATGATCATCACGTGGCGTGAAACGCTCAGCTACCTGAACCGCATGGGCGTCGGCCAGGGAGCGCGCGTCCTGATCAGCGGCTCCGGCGGAAATGGGCTGGCATTTGCGGCGCATGCGGCAAATCGCGGCGCCGCACAGGTCACGGTAATCGGCAGCCCCGCCCGTGAAACTGCGGCGCGCGCAGTTGGGGCAAGTGACTATTACGACTATGGCGGCGTGGGATTGATTGAACGAATCGACCAGGCCTTACCTGGCGGATATGACTTCATCATCGACGCCGTGGGCAAGAGCGGCCAACTCGACGCGATTCTGCCGCTACTCAAGGCCGGCGGCACTGTCGGCATCTATGGCATCGATGACTGGGGCAAGTGCGCGCTGAACCCGACGCGGGCGCGCGGCACATTCACTTTTTACAACGGCGGCTACGACGAAGAGGAAACACATGCGCAGATCGTTGACGATGTTCAACGCGGCAAACTCAATGCGGCGCACTGGCTTGACCTGGAGCACCCCTATGCGTTGAGCGACATCAACCAGGCGTTCGATGCCTTGCGCGCGCGCAAGATGATCAAGGCGGTGATCCGTTGCGCGTCTATTTAATGACTGACCTCGAAGGCGTCGCCGGCGTGCTCAACTTTGACGATTGGTGCCTGCCTGAGTCGCGCTATTACGAGACGGCAAAGGAACTGCTCACGCGCGAAGTGAACGCGGCCGTTGATGGGTTCTTTGCAGGCGGCGCCAGCCAGGTGCTGGTGGCAGACGGCCACGGCGCGGGCGGGATCAACCCGGTTTTGCTCGACAAACGCGCAGAGCTGATGCGCGGTTTTGGCATGGGCTGGCCTTTCCTCCTCAACGAGGGCTATGACGCAGTTGCGTGGGTGGGGCAGCATGCCAAGGCCGGCACTGTCTACGCGCATCTGGCGCATACACAGTGGTTCAACTATCTCGATCTGTCGATCAACGAAGTGTCGATCGGCGAGTTCGGCCAACTGGCGCTGTGCGCAAACGAGCTGGACGTGCCCGCGGTCTTCTTCTCCGGCGACAGCGCAGGCTGTCTCGAAGCCCAGCACCTGACCCCCGGCGTTGAGACGGTCAGCGTCAAACGCGGCACTACGGCGACATCGGGTGACGGACTCGATGCGGCGAAGTATCAGCGCCACAACGCCGGGGCGGTGCATCGGCATCCTGAACGGGCGCGCGCCTTGATCCGCGAAGGATCAGAGCGCGCCATGCGCCGGTATGCGTCGTATCGCCCGCGTGTGACGCCACAGTTGGCTGCGCCGTACCAACGGGTGGCGATATTCCGTGGCGAGAAGGGCGGCACAAAGACCATTTCGATCGAGAGCCATCCCAATAGCGTTATCGAGTTGATGAATGTGCCGTTCCAACCAGCGCCGCTGGTGGAATAAGGCGGTGGGTCGCAAGATAGGGCAACCGCAAGGGGTTTGCCTCTATATTTCACACGGAGATAATAATGAATTCCAGAGAACGCGTGGCGCTTAGTTTGAATCATGAAGAACCCGATTACCTGCCCATGGACATGGGAGCCAGCGCCGTCACCGGCATGCATATCAACACCGTATATGCGCTGCGGCAGGCGCTCAAACTCGACCCGCCTGGGGAGCAGGTCAAGGTGGTTGAGCCGTATCAACTGCTTGGTGAGATCAAGCCCGATTTGATCGACGCGCTGGGCATCGATGTGATCGGGCTGGGCAAGCCGCAGAATCTGTTTGGCTACAAGAACGAAGGGTGGAAGCCGTGGACGACGCCGCAGGGCGTGCCGGCGCTGGTTCCTGAAGCCTTCAACACTGACCCCGAACCGAACGGTGAAGTGTTGATGTATCCGGAAGGGGACAAGACAGTGCGGCCGAGTGGGCGCCTGCCGCAGGGCGGGTTCTACTTTGACACGATCATCCGCCAGGACCCGATCGACGATGATCACATGAACGTGGAAGACAACCTTGAGGAGTTCACACCGATCGCGGACGAAGACCTGGCCTACCTGGCATCCGAAGCAGAGCGGTTGTACACGACGACGGACAAAGCCATCCTTGGCAACTTTGGCGGCACCGCATTTGGCGATATCGCGATGGTGCCTGCGCCGTTTCTCAAACACCCTAAAGGAATTCGTGACGTTGCCGAGTGGTACATGAGCACTGTCAGCCGGCGCGATTATGTGAGCGAAGTATTCGAGCGGCAATGCGACATCGGCCTGGAGAATCTGGAACGCATATTTGCGCTGGTCGGCAATCGTGTAACCGCTGTGTTTGTCACGGGCACTGACTTTGGCACACAGAACGGCCCGTTCATCTCTCCAAAGGCGTATCGCAGCTTGTTCATGCCATTCCATAAACGCGTAAACGAGTGGATTCACACGCGCACCCAGTGGAAGTCGTTCATCCATTCGTGTGGTTCCGTGCGCGCGTTGATCCCCGACTTTATCGAGGCTGGTTTCGACATCCTGAACCCGGTGCAGACTTCGGCTGCGCGCATGGCGCCGGATGAACTGAAACGCGAGTATGGCAAGTCCATCACCTTCTGGGGCGGGGGCGTGGATACGCAACGCACGTTGCCGTTTGGAACGCCGGATGAAGTGCGGCAACAGGTGCGCGAACGCATCCGCACGCTTGGCCCCGGCGGCGGTTTTATTTTCAACCCGATCCACAACGTTCAGGCACAGACGCCGGTCGAGAATGTGCTGGCAATGTTCGAGGCTGTGCGGGAGCATGGCCGTTATCCAATCGTATGAGCGAGATCGCATCCATGCGCATGCGCATGCCGGGTGAAACAAAATTGTCGCCAGGGCGCGACTTCACCATCCGCGCTTTCGGATCACAGGATCAGGTCGCGACACGGGAACTGGTGCTCGAAGGGTTGGGGGAGCGCTGGGGCGTTATTGATGAGTCGCGCAATCCGGACCTGGATGACATTGCTACCTTTTACGTTTCGAAGGGACATATGGTGCTCATTGCCGAGGACGATTCCGGGATTCTTGGTAGCGGTGCGCTGGTTGTGACAGACCGCAGGGCGCAAATGGTGCGCGTGTCGGTCAGGGCGACCGAGCGCAGGCGCGGTATCGCCAGTGCGATTGTCGAGGAGCTGGTCGAAATCGCGCGCGAGCGCGGCGTCAGGCGCATCGAGGTAGAGACAAACAATGACTGGCACAGTGCAATACGGTTGTACGAACGGCATGGGTTTGTCGAATATGCTCGTGACGCAGAGAGTGTCTATCTCGCGAGGGAGTTGCCTGAATGAGAAAGTGGATAGTGGGAATGTTAGCTTTTGTTGTTTTGATGGCAGGATGTGCGGCGGCCAGCACACCTCTGGCGTCGCCGCTCGTGACTATCATTGCGACGAGCGGCGGCGGGCCGGCTTCGGCGCTCGCTGTGACCAGTAGCGCATTCGAGGCAGGCAAGGCCATCCCGATGAAGTACACATGTGATGGTCAGAAAGTCTCTGTCCCAATGGCGTGGGGCGATGTGCCTGCGGCGACGAAGAGCTTTGCCCTGATTGTCGATGACCCCGACGCGCCCGGGCGCGTGTTTGTGCACTGGGTTCTTTTCAACATACCTCCGGCAACGCGCGCGCTGCCGGAAGGCGTCAAGACAGACCCGACGCTCGCGGATGGGACGCGGAACGGGAATAATGGCGGCGGCCAGAGCGGATACACTGGTCCCTGTCCGCCCAGCGGCGTGCACCGCTACTTCTTTAAGCTGTATGCCCTGGACATGCTACTCACACTTGATCCCGGCGCGTCGAAGGATCAGGTGCTTGCAGCCATACAGGGGCATATTCTGGCACAGGGTGAATTGATAGGCACATATACCAGAAGTAAGTAAGATAAGCAGTACTATGCAAACAAGAAAACTCGGTTGGACAGATCTGAATTTGACGACCATTGGCCTGGGCGCCTGGGCTATGGGAGGCAACGGCTGGAAGTTTGGTTGGGGCCCGCAGGATGACGCGGACTCGATTGCGACAATACGCCGCGCCAACGAGCTGGGCATCAACTGGATTGATACGGCGGCCATCTATGGACTTGGGCATTCGGAGGAAGTCGTCGGTCGGGCGTTGAAAATGCTTGCGACAAAGCCGATCGTCGCCACAAAGTGCAGCCGGCGTTGGGATGACGCCGGCATGCCGTACGCGGATCTCAACCCGGCCAGCCTGCGCAGGGAATGCGACGAGAGCCTGCGCAGGCTTGGCGTCGAACAGATTGACCTGTATCAGGTGCACTGGCCACAGCCAGACGCGGCAATTGAAGAGGCGTGGGGCACGCTGGCTGACCTTGTAAAGGTTGGCAAGTTGCGCTATATCGGTGTGTGCAATTTCAGCGTTTCGCAACTCATGCGTATCCGGCCGATTCATCCGGTCGCCTCGCTGCAACCGCCCTACAGCATGCTGGTGCGGGGTGTGGAGGCTGAGACGCTGGCCTATTGTGCTGCCAATAACATCGGTGTCGTAGCCTACAGCCCGATGCAGAAGGGACTGCTCACCGGCAAGGTGACGCGCGAATGGGTGGAGTCCCTGGCCGCAGATGACCATCGTCATCGCGATCCGATGTTCCAGGAGCCGCAGCTGGGCGCTAATCTTGCTTTGGTTGATGGACTCAAGCAGATTGCTCAGCGCAACGGCAAGACGGCAGCACAACTCGCGATTGCCTGGGTGCTGCGCCGAGCAGAAGTGACATCGGCCATCGTCGGCGCGCGCAGGCCGTCACAGATCGAAGAGACGGTAGCCGCAGGCGACTGGTCTTTGTCGCTCGACGACATCGCCAGCGTCGAGATGTTGCTGGCCGAACGAGCCAGAGTTTAGGTTCAGTTTTATCTGCCTGTGAGGTCTTGTTAGGCTTCACAGGCGTTTCGCAGTTTGTGGTGCAACAATGAACTCACGTCAACGCCTGATGGCCGTCTTAAGCGGCCAGATTCCAGACCGTGTGCCAATCTCGACGTATGAACTGGTCGGGTATGACAGCGCGTCCGTCGAGAACAATGACTCATCGTACCGAACCCTCATGCAGGCGATTCGCGACAAAACCGATTGCCTGGCCATGTGGAATCCCGGCTCAAACGAGCAGTTCCTGGGCACGGCCTATCCGGTAGAGCGCGAGTCGCACTTGCGCCGCGAGAGCGACCGCTCGATCACGCGCGCGGTGATGCACACGCCGCTTGGCGACTTGTCGCAAACCGCGACGCGCATCGACAGCATTAACACCGTGTGGCAGACCGAGCACTGGTGCAAAACGACCGCCGACGTGGATCGCGCGTTGTCCGTGCCCTACATTCCGGTCGATTACAGCACAGCAGATGAGGCGCGCATACGGGCTGAAGTGGGCGAGCATGGCATCCTCATGGCGTCGTTGGGCGACCCGCTGCTCATGGCGGCTGAGCTGATGGAGTTTGGCGAGTTCACGATCTGGGCGGCGACTGAGACTGAACACTTCGCGCGCGCGGTGCAGACGTTGCAGGAGCGTTGCATGGAGAACCTGCGTCGCATGCTGGCCGTCAACGTGGTTGAACTGTACCGCATCTGCGGGCCGGAATATGCCACACCGCCCTATCTGCCGCCGGCGCTGTTCGAGCGGTTTGTCGTGCCCTATGTGGCCGAGATGGTCGATCTCATCCACAGCAAGGGTGGGCGAGTGCGCCTGCATTGCCACGGCAAGATCAAACGCGTGCTCGATATGATCATCGCTACTGGCGCGGACGCAATTGACCCGTGTGAGCCTCCGCCCGACGGGGACATCACGTTGTTGGAAGTCAAGCGGCGCTGTGCCGGCAAGCTGTGCGTATTCGGCAACCTGGAACTCAAGCTGCTGGAACAAGCGACGGAACAGGAAGTGGATGATTACGTCCGTGGCTGCATGATCGCAGCTAAGGCGGGTGGCGGCTATGTCATCATGCCCACAGCCGCGCCGATCAACTCACCGCTGACGCCACAGACAGAGCGCAACTACCTGCGGTTCATCGACTCCGCCCTCGAATACGGCGGGTATTAGGGTTAGTGCGCGGGCGACCCTTGCAGCTTACTGCCGGAAAACAAGCGCGAGCACGATCGGGTGCCACAAAGCAAAGTTCTCCACGCGATCGGTCGAAAGGGCGCCAATATCGCGCGTTTGTGAGGGTCTCAAACTGGACATCGCTGTGAGCGTGTAGCCCTGTCCTCCTGCCAGCGTCAGCGTGTAATTTCCGCCGGCATCCGTCGCAGTCGATTGAATCGGTGGATTGAACGGACTGCCCGCCACGCTGACTTGCGCAGCCAGCGGCGCTGTGGACACAATGTCGCTTACTACACCGGTGACGGTAAGCATTGCACTGGCAGTCAATGTGATGTTCTGGGTGGTCGTGGCGCCAGCAGATACGCTGACAGCGCCGATGCCCACAACTGGATACCCGTATGCGGATGCAGTGAGGGTGTAGGTATTGCTGTCTAGCCGTAGTGCGTACATGCCGGCTGAATTAGTCGTGGTGATCGCGACTGTTTCTGCGCTGGAAGACACGTTGACGATTGCGCCGGATATTGGAAGCCCTGATTGCAGATCAGTCACCGCGCCGGTCAGCCAGCCGGCGCCGCAGCCTGGAAACTTGAATGCGCCGATGCGGGTTTGCCAGTTGCTGGGGCCAGTCGTCGCATAGTACTCATTGGTGTACCAGAAGGTGCAATCATCTGTGGGGTCAATGCTCATACCTGAATAATCGCCCCAGCGCGCTAAGATGGTCGTCTGTGAACCTGTTCCAGCAACGATCGATTGCTCGCCCTGTGTGAGATCACCCAACGGGTCGCTTGCCAGCCGTCCGGCGTATCGGATCGACGGGTAGGTGCTGCTGCTGGAGACGCTGTAGCCCAACGCGATGTTGCCGGCGCCATCCATGGCGATGCTGCCCATCCAGCGGTGATTGCTGTCGGGCGAGTAAGTGCCTTGCTGGTAGATGGATGGCGTCCCGCCGGGGTCGCGCACTTCGTACCAGCGAATTCCCGCAATGCCGTTGCCTGCATCAACCGTATGGTTCAGAACCAGGGACTGATGCGAGCCGAAGTTGCGGTATGCCAGACGGTGCATGATGCGATCGCCGATGACGTCCACCTTCTGCGTGACGCCTGGTTGTGGAATGCATGACATGCTGCCTGCCAGCGCACAACTCATGTAGTTGTAAGGCGCCGTTTGCAGCGTTGCGTTTGGTTCGCCGCCGGTGCCCACCGTAGAGTTCACGTCCATGGTTGAACTAACGCCGAACGTCGAGCTTAGCGGGGTCGTCCAGTCGACGTGGAATTGCCAGATGCGCAGCAGATTTGACGGGTTGTTTAAATAGATATCGCCGATGGAAGCGTAATAATTGGGCGCGCCATCTGGCGGCAGATTGGCGCCATCCAGGTTTGATGGCAGCAAGTTGCCGTAGTTTCTGTTCTGTATCTGCAGAGTGTGTTGCAACTCAAAGAAAACCATAGCGGGACTAAGCGCGCCTGCGAGCATGGCTGAGCGATCAAATGCGGCGGCCGCAGCGCCCGCCGACACTCCGCTCGAAGTGGCATTGGTGTAAAGATTCGCAGACATATAGTAGCCGTCGGGCCACACGCCGAACTTGGGGTAATCGTTCATGTAGCCGTCTGGCATGGCGTAGGCATAGCGGTAGTAGGCGCCGGTAGGATCAGAACTTGTGGAGATTGCCACGCACTCCAGAAACGGTCCATATAAAGACGAGAATGCGAAATCACTGATCAGCCAGCGATCTGCAAGCGCGTCATACAGCACGATTGGATCGCCGCTGCCAGAGGTCTGGCACAACCCGCCAAAGCCATTCCAAAGCGTATTGATTGCTATTGGCCCATAAACCAATGCGCCGGTGGTCTTGCTGTAGACGGCAAACGCAATATTGACCGCTTGAACGTAATAGTCGCGGCCCACGGCGCCGTTTGTGTCAGGCGGCACATAGCCTTGCGGGTTGCTGATCCCCTCAAACGAGTTGAGCGCCGCTGGCATGACGCCGGCGCCCGGAGTGTGCTGGATGACAGAGTCGACGCCAGCTGGCGTCAGCAGTCGCGCAGTCGCGCTGGGTTGTGGAAACCGCCTGGGTGGGATGAGTTGCGCGCCTGGGGCAATCGGTTGAACGACTTTGATGTCGCGCAATGCCGGAGAACGGTCGCTGTGCAGTGGGTAAGTGACCACCGGCGCTAATCCGGCTGCTGGGAGCGAACTGACGATCCGTTGCGCGCCGCTAGCAGGTTGGGGTATTGCGCCTCCCAGAGAGGCGATGAGCATGCAGAGAGCAAAGACATTGCGCATGGTTGATGGTTGACTGAGGGCGGGCATACTGCTGACATACGGTCTACGTAAAAAGAAGACGGCCAAACAAAAACGTTTGGCCGTAACTAATGAACCGACGTTAGCGTTGGTTAGCAGCGAACTACATGTTCTTGGCGGCGTAGCCGGGGCCTTCCGTGTAGAAGTTGGTGTTGTGCGCCGCGTCGCCAGTCAGGTCGACTTCCTCGCCGCCGGCAGCAGTCCACTTCGCGCCGCCGAACGGGACGAATTCCTGGCCGGGCTTGGCTACATGCGCCGATGGGACTTCACCATCAGGGAAGATCGCCTCAAAGGGGCACTCCGGGACGCAAGCGCCGCAGTCGATGCAGGTCGCGGGGTCAATGAAGAACCAGGGCCACTGATCCTCGGGCTTGCCGCCGACGATGCATTCGACGGGGCAGACATCTACACAGGCGCCATCGCGCAGACAAAGTTGAGTAATTATGTGAGTCATCTGATAAGCTCCTTCGTTTTTGTACTGTTACTGGTACTAGCGTCTTCAACAATGAAGTGCACTATCTTTACTGGATTAATTTATACACTAACAGTATGTGATTGTCTAGCGCCCCTGATTTTACGCTATTCCGAAAAAACAAAAAAGCAGCCATGCGATTTGCCGCATGGCTGCTTTTACGATCAGAGATTCTCGGGGTCTACTTGACCGCTGCTGCGAAACGCGCAGAAACGTCGTTCCAGTTGATGACGTTCCAGATAGCCTTGAGGTAGTCCGCGCGGCGGTTCTGGTAGTTCAGATAGTACGCGTGTTCCCACACATCTACGCCAAGGATCGGGCTGGCGCCATCGGTGATCGGGTTGTCCTGATTCGCTGTGGAGACGACCGCAAGCTTGCCACTGCCATCTACGACGAGCCACGCCCAACCGGAACCGAAGCGGCCGAGACCGGCTTTGTTAAACTGATCCTTCAGGGTGTCGAGCGACCCGAAGGTGGAATTCAATGCATCGAGCAGTGCGCCGGATGGCTGGCTGCCGCCGGGCGTCAACTGCTGCCAGAAGATGCTGTGGTTCAGGTGGCCGCCGCCGTTGTTGCGAACCGCGGTGCGAACCGCATCGGGCAGGCTGCTCAGGTTCTTGACCAGGTCTTCAACTGACTTGCCCTGCAGATCGGCGCTATTTGCCAGTGCAGTGTTGAGGTTGGTAATGTAGGTCGCATGATGCTTGTCGTGATGGATTTCCATCGTCTTCGCATCAATATACGGTTCGAGTGCTGCAAACGCATACGGAAGGGGTGCTAGTTCAAATGCCATTTCAATTTCTCCTGTGATAAAACAATAAATTACAAACTGGGTTATTATAGGAAATCTTTCCTTAGAAACACGTGAAATCACTCATTGAGATTGCTAAGTAGCATGCCTGCATAGACGGATGATATGAGCGAGACCGCCCCACTTTCCACCCGCCCGCGTATTCCACCCGCACTCGGCATTGGCGTCGGCGTCGTGGCGATATCAACCGCCTCGATCTTCGCGCGCTTTGCGCAGGACGCGGGCGCGCCTTCGCTGACCATCGCCGCATTGCGCCTGGTCTTCGCATCCATCGTCCTGTTGCCGTTTGCGATCACCCGCTGTCGCGCGGAACTGGCGACCATGACTCGCCGCGAGTGGCTGATTGCGCTGTTGAGCGGCGCTTTCCTTGGCGCGCATTTTGCGACCTGGATCACGTCGCTGCAATACACCAGCGTCACCAGCTCAGTCGTTCTTGTGACGTTTTCGCCGATGTTCGTCGCCATTGGGTCGGCGGTGTTTCTGAAGGAGAAACTCAGTCGCTTGACGCTGGCCGGGATCGCGGTCGCCATCCTTGGCGGCGGCCTGATTGGCGCCGGCGACGCATCACTGGGTGGCGCAAGCGCCCCAAATCCCCTGCTGGGGAATCTGTTGGCGCTTGTGGGCGCCGTCTGCATCGCGCCACACTTTTTAATCGGCAGACACTTGCGACGCAGGTTGTCGCTGCTGGCCTACATCAGCGTGGTGTATTCGGCGGCGGCGGTCGTTCTGCTTATTGCTGTGGGTGTCACTGGCAGTCCCCTGGTGGGATTCGACCCGCAGAGCTATGTGTATATGGCGCTGCTGGCATTGCTGCCGCAACTCGTCGGGCACACGTCGTTTAACTGGTCGCTGGGATATTTGCCGGCTGCGTATGCCGCCATCCCCGCGCTGGGCGAACCTATCGGTTCCACAGTGCTCGCGCTGCTCGTGCTGGGCGAGGTGCTCACACCGATCAAACTGATTGGGGGGCTGCTCACGCTCGGCGGCATTGCGTTAATGATGGTCAGTCGCATAAGAAGCGTCCAGCAGCAACCATGAAACGCGCCATTCTTAACGGTATGTCTCATTCAACCCGCATCATGATTGTCATGATCGCGGTCGCTCTACTGGCATTTGTATTACGCATGGTGGGTCTGGGCGACGTTCCGCCGCGCTGGGATGAAGGCTGGACCGTCGCGCATGCCTCGCTTGACCTCGGAGCCTTGTTCACGATTACGGCTGCGGATGTGCATCCACCCTTGTTCTATATGTTGTTGGGCACCTGGCAGTCGCTGGTTGGGGTGAATCTGTTCGCCGACCGTTTCCTGGCGGTGTTGGTCAGCCTGCCCGCAATACCACTAGCCTACGTCGTGGCGCAGCGCTGGGATCGCAGTTCTGGCGCGCGAAGCACGCGACTCGCGTTGTTGTCTGCCGTGCTGATGGCGTGGGTTCCGCTCGGGGTGTATTACAGCGCGGTGATCCGCATGTATGCGCTGGCGCCGACGTTCGTGTTGTTAGCCGCATGGGCCGGCTTACGACTTGTCGCGCCCGGTCCGCGCGAGACGTGTCGGAGCACAATATGGGTTGTGATTGCTTTTGTCGTTGGCGCGGCGGGCGCGATGCTGACACTGTATCACGCAGTCTGGGCGCTCGCGGCGCTCGGTCTGTATGCATCCGCGACGGCAATCATGGCGCGACGGGGTGCGGTGTTGCGCCGCATGGGGACATTTACGGTAGCCGTCGCCATCTCTGCGGTTGTTTTTCTGCCATGGGGCTTGTATGCCATTCCCCAGTTACTCGGTCAGGCTGCTAAAGGCACGGTCAATACCGCGCAGCAGTACCCATTCAGCTATTTCCTCAAGATCAGCGTCGAGGGGCTGGCGATGTCGCAGCAGACCGGTTTTACGGGAATTGCGGTGATCCTGCTCATCGTTCTCGCCGGGGTAGTGTGCGCCTTCATCGGACGTTCACCCCGTTCGATCGGGCGCTTGCTTCTGCCGCTGCTGATGATTGTCCTGACGCTGGCAGGCGTTGCGACGGCAGCGCGGAACTGGTCGTTTAATGCGCGCATGGTGATCTGCGCTGTTCCTGCCCTCGCGCTGGTGCTGGCGTGGGGATTCGACCGTATCGCGGCGTTATCGCGGCCGTTGGCGGGCGTCGCCATTCTTGCGTTGATCGGCGTGTACTTTGCGACAAGCACGAACTTCGTCTATCAGAAATCGCTTGAGGTTTTTGATCCTTATAACCCGCACACGTACTACGCTCATATTGCGCCGCAAGCGCGCTCGACCGATCAGGTCTTTTTTAATGTCCTTAGCCCGGCCGGGTTCTTTGCGCTCGACCGCAAACCCGTAGACCCGACGTGGTCGTATGCGCTGACGTGGGCTCCGGTAATAGAGCCGCGCCAACGCTGGGAAGAGCGCCTGATGCAGGCCGGCAGCCAGCACCCGCGCCTGTGGCTGGTGCTCTACCGTGGGCTCGCGGGTAAGAACGGCGAACTACGCGGCTGGCTCGACAGCACCTTCTATCCTGCCTCAGCGGAGTGGGGCGAGGAGGAGGTGTTTTACGGGCTATATGGCGCCACTCATGACCCGACCATTGCCGGCGCAGGCGCAGGGACGCACTGGCGCGGCGCGAACGGCTTTGACCTGGAGTTGCGTGGATCGAAACTGCCGGGTTCAGTGCATGCGGGCGATATCATCCCGGTGGCGCTGACCTGGCGCGCAGGCACACCCTTAAAGTTGAACCTGAAGGTGTTTGTGCATGCATTTGATGAGAGTGGGGCGCTCATTGCCCAGCATGACGCCGCGCCGCTCAATGACTTGCGCCCGATGCCCTCTCTGCCCATGGGCGAGGATGTGCTTGATCATCATGGTCTGGCGTTGCCGCAGACGTTCAGCGGGCGATTGACGATTGTCGTCGGCTTGTATGACCCGGCGACAAACCAGCGGGCGCTGGTGGATGGCGGGAGCGATGTGCTGAACTTGGGACAGTTGGATGTGTTGCCGGCGACGCAGTAGTCTGCGCATTTCTCACAAGTAGTACGTCATCTTCTGCAGGTGCAACACGGGATCGATATACTCGACGTGGACGTTGTGTGGAACGTTGAGGTTGATTGGGGCATAGTTCAAAATCGCCTTGATGCCGCTGGCGACGAGGATATCGGCCACCTGCTGGGCATATTGCGCCGGCACGGTGATCATGGCGTGCTGGGTATGGCTGTCGGCGACGAACTGCGGGATTTCATTGTTCGATTGCACCGTGAGCCCGCCAATCTGCGCGCCGATTTTAGTTGGATCGTTGTCAAACAGACCCACGACGCGGAAGCCGCGATGCGAAAATCCGGTGTAACTGGCGACCGCACTGCCGATATTGCCCGCGCCGACGATGATCAGCGGCCAGTCCTGGTCAAGGTGGAGTATCTGGCGCAATTCGTCATATAGACCTATGACAGAATAGCCGGTGCCTTGTTTGCCAAATTCACCAAAGTGCGACAGGTCCTTCCGAATTTGCGCAGAACTAATGCCCAGCCACTCCGCAAGTTCATGCGAAGACGTGTACTGTTTCCCGCCAGACTTCATCGCGGAGAGCGCCCTCAAATAGACCGGAAGGCGACCCACCACGATATCCGGAACCTCATGTTGATCTAATGCCATCCTTCCATCACCAGTTTGTTCATACTAGCACAAGCGCGCCTTCACTGCAAATATTTACGGTTTAATACCTTAGGCCGATTCCTGGCCGATTCCTGGCCGTGTATCGTTGCTTGCTTTATGGGCGGGTGCTAATATCCATGATTGCTTGATATAGTCCAACCGTTTTTGGTTGAATTCCTTATCGGACGTTTCGTGAAAAAGCAGAGACGTCAACTTCTGGAATCCTGGAAGGAGGTGATGCCACAAGGAGAATCTCATTTACTGCATGTAAATGACATGTGAATTGCATTGTTGATCGTGCCAAGACTGGTATTCTAAAGAGAGGATGAAATGAAGCGTTCTATTAATGCCGGCATCGCCTCTGTGGCTATGCTCTCCGTAATATTGTCTGCCTGTGCTCCTGCGGTTGCGCCTACCCCGCAGATCATAGAAAAAGTGGTGACCTCGGTCGTGAAGGAGACTTCGATTGTTCAAGTTAACTCCACCACCATTGTCAATAAAGAGACGGTTGTCACTTCGACGCCTGCGCCAACCGTAAATCCCTACAATGACACGGCCCCTATCGTTGTGTGGATAGATGCAGCCCGCAAGAATATGGCTGACTTGTGGACTAAGACACACCCAGATCAGGCAAGCCTGGTTAAATTCGAAATCGTCGACCGGGGTCAGTTTGCGTCAAAGGTATTGCTTTTCAATAACTCTGGCAGCGGCTGGCCAGACGTGGTCTTTGCTGAGCCGGGTATTGTGATGAAAGTGGCGGATGCCGCTCATGATTTCCCCGGTGATTTGACGCCCTTCGTCGATCCCGCCATTGTTGCCAAATATGTGCCAGGCGCAAACGATCCATGCACCACAGCGGACAAGAAGTTGCTGTGCCTGCGCAATGACCTGGCTCCCAACGTCCTATGGTACGACAAGACGCTCATGGACCAGTTTGGTTACAAGGTTCCGACGACTTGGGAAGAATTCCAATTGTTGGGCGACAAGCTCGCACAGGAACATCCAGGCTATATTCTTGGCACGGCTCACAATGAACCCACATTGATGATGTGGGCCAGTGGCTGTCCTGTCGCGAACCAGTTGAGTGTTTCCGAAGTAGTAATTAATGCCGAGGATCCAAAGTGCGTGCGTGTTGCCAAGATGATCGACCACATGGTGGCCAATGGCAGCTTGTCCAATCTTGATCCTTTTGACGCCAAGTACATCGCTCTTGGTAATACCGGCAAAATGGTCATGATGATGTGCGCGGCATGGTGCGGCGACTTTGTCTTCAATGGCACTTACTATAAGCCGGAACAAATGAAAAACCAATTGGTTGCAGCGCTTCCGCCCAAGTGGTCGGATGAAGCCAAGGCCTATACAGGTCAGTGGGGAGGCTCAGCTTGGATGGTCTCAAAGCACACGGAAAACCCGAAACTGGCAGTTTCCATCGCGGTGTACATGACCACCGATCTTGATGTTACCCAGATTGTGGGTACGATGCCGGCTTACCAACCCGCAGCCGATGCCTGGGCGAAAAAACTGGATTCCAGCAAGTTGTATGCCGAGAATCCGTATGCGGTCATGAAGCAGGCCAGCGGTATGGTCAACCCCGCCTTTACTGACGTCGTGCGATATGACTATAACCTGGGCTTTAAGCCATTTGTGTCCGCCATTGAACAGAAAAAACCATCTGAACCTACACTAAAGGACGTCCAGGCAGCTCTAGTGGACCTGGCGCAGAAGGAAGGATATAACGTCAAGACCGCGCCATAAAGCAAGGTTGAGCAAGAAATAACCTACTCATTGTAGATACTTGACTCATATTCCATCCTGGCAAGAGTGTCATTTTGACCTTGCCAGGATGGATCCTCTGTTACTTAGGAGGTTTTTGTGGCTGTTCAAACCCCAGCGATATCCAGTACGACAGGCGTACGGCGCCGTCAATTTCGAGTAAATCCGGCCTATATCTTCCTGCTGCCTTACAGCGTCGCCATGTTGATGTTC
>Ga0114951_10001469_pt1 | contig 29093 bp, 16 predicted proteins | sample AM7aDNAmetaG_FD_88677 | JGI IMG/M metagenome (GOLD analysis project Ga0114951, IMG submission 88677) | Freshwater microbial communities from Finland to study Microbial Dark Matter (Phase II) - AM7a DNA metaG | ecosystem: Environmental > Aquatic > Freshwater > Lake | place: Finland: Lake Alinen... | reverse complement strand
GTGGGACTGGAAGCAGTGGGAACGGCTGATCGACTGGATGGCGCTCAATGGCGTGAACATGCCACTCGCCGTCACGGGGCAGGAAGCGGTCTGGCAGGCGGTGTGCCGCCGGATCGGCATGGGCGACGCGCAGATCACAGAGTTTCTCGCCGGGCCGCCTTATCTGCCGTTTCAGTGGATGGGCTGCCTCGATGGTTACGGCGGGCCGCTGCCAAAGACCTGGGTTGCGCGACACGAGGAGTTGGAGAAACAAATTCTCACCCGCGAGCGCGAACTCGGCATGACGCCGGTGCTGCAAGGCTTTACCGGTCATGTCCCCGCCGCCGTCGCGCAGCTTTTTCCGAAAGCTCCGCTCCAGCGCATCAAGTGGATTGAATGGGAAACGCGTCTGCTTGACCCGCTCGACCCGCTTTTTCCAAAGATCGCTCGAATGTTTCTGGAGGAGCAGACGAAGCGATTCGATACCGATCATCTTTATGCGGCGGACACGTTCATCGAGATGGTCCCGCCCAACGGCGATCCAAAATACCTTGCCGATCTCGGCCGCGCCATTTACGACGGCATGGCCGTGAATGACCCGCAGGCTGTGTGGGTGCTGCAAGGTTGGGCGTTCATGAACCAGCGGCAGTTCTGGACGCAACCGCGGTTCAAGGCGTTCCTCGACGCGATTCCTGACGACCGGATGGAAGTGCTCGATCTCTTTTGCGAGTCCACGCCGATGTGGGACAAGACCGACGCCTTTTGCGGCAAGCCGTGGCTCTGGTGCAACGTGCAGAGTTTCGGGCGGACTGTTGGCTTGGGCGCGGCGCTCAGTCGCAACAACGACGGCCTGCTCGCCGCGCGGCGCGATCCGAAGGGCGGCCGGCTCGTTGGACTCGGTTTCGTCAACGAAGGGCTGTGCTACAACCCCGTCGCTTACGATCTGATGTTTGAGAATGCATGGCGCGACGAAGCTGTTGATCTGAAAAACTGGCTCGGCGATTACACGCGCCATCGCTACGGCAAGGTCAACGCCGAGGCGCAGCGCGCCTGGCAAACGCTGCTCGACACGGTCCTGAACTTTCCGACCCGAAGCGTGTCGGTCATAACTTCCGCGCCGACATTGACCAAGTCGCATTGGACGGCGCCTTACGACCAGGTACGCCTGACCGACGCGTGGCGCGACCTGCTGCAAGCGGCGGACGAACTCGGCAAAGTGAACACGTTCCGCTTCGATCTCGTGAACGTTGCGCGGCAGGTGTTGGCCGATCACGCGACTCTGCTCCACAATGACATGGCCAAAGCATGGCGCGCGAAAGATGCCGCTGGGCTTGAGAAAACATCGCAGCGGTTTCTGGAACTGATTTGCGACCTCGATGAGTTGCTCGCCACGCGGCAGGAGTTCCTGCTCGGCGGCTGGCTCGAAGACGCCAAGCGCTGGGGTGCGACGCCGGCGGAGCGCGCGAAGTGCGAGTGGAACGCGCGGCGCGTGCTGACGCTCTGGGGCGAAACCTATGCGATCAACGACTACGCGCGCAGACAATGGTCCGGCATGCTCAGCGGTTACTACGCGCCACGATGGAAACGATTCCTCGACGCGGCCACCGACTCGTTGCGCCGCAGCGAGCCTTGGAACGAAAAGAAAACCAGCGAGGAACTATTGAAATGGACGGCGCAATGGTCCGACCGCCACGAGACCTTCCCGGCGAAACCGCACGGTGACAGCATCGCCGTCGCGCGGAAGCTCTGGGCGAAATATGCCGGCACATTCAAGCCCGAGCCGGTTGAGCGCGACGCGATCAGCCTCACCACGGGCAAGCCTGCGACCTGTTCGAGCGCGCTGCCGCAGTATCCCGCGCGTCTCGCGAACGACGGCGTTCGTTCCGATACCCAGAGCTTCTGGGCCACGGATGTGAATCGCGACCCGGTGCCGTGGTGGCAGGTGGACCTGGAGAAGCCGACGCAGGTTGGCCGCGTGGTCGTCGTCTGCTTTTACGGCGACAAGCGTTGCTACGGTTTCACCGTCGAGGTTTCCAACGACGCGCAGCATTGGGAAATGGTCGCCGACCGCAGCGACAACAAGCAGCCGTCCACCGAAGACGGCTACACCTGCGCCTTCCCGCCGCGCTTGGTCCGCTACATCCGCGTCACACAAACCCATAATTCCGCCAATACCGGCCGCCATCTGGTCGAGGTGATGGTTTTTGAAAAGTAGGACGATGGTTCGCCCCTGGCCGCGACCGCGCATTTGAACACCGCCAGTCCTTTACCCTTGCTCTTTCCCCATCGGATGGGGAGAGGGGGTATTACCGCTGGGGCAAGATTATTAACCCGGATGTTTCACACGCTTCGCTCATGGGCCACTTGATACAGCTTCGAGACGAAAGGACGGGACGGCTTCGGGGAATAATGGAAAGTCTGTTCTACGACGTGGCGCGCGGAACCGTAGAACGGACTTTCCAGTCCGTTGCTTCCATCCGACCCGAAATTGGGATGCGCCCGCGGCCGAAAATAGTAGTAAATTTCTCTTGACGTGACAACGAATTCTCTATACCCTTTGCCCGTTGTGAAACGCGCAGCCACGCGAGATCAGGGAAGTCCCGCCGCAGGCCGGCAACGGGGCTGGGACGGCTCGCTGTGGTATAGGAAAGGCAAATGGCAGGGGGGCGGAAAGCAGATGGCCATTGGCAGTTGGAATATAGGGAGGCAGCCATGAGGAAAGGCGCAACTGGATGCCCAGCCGTAGCGCAGGTTTCCAACCTGGCGTGTCGGGGATTTCCAATCCGCAGGTTTCCTGCCGGCGAAACGCGGTTTTTGGTGCGCGGGCACAGCCGGCTGGAAGCCGGCGATACAGCAGTTGGAAACCTGCGCCACACCAGTTCATCGCCCCAATCCGGCTCGATCCGACTCGATCCGGGTGAATACGACCGTATGAAACCCGTTGTGGATTGCACATGCGCGATGGCTGGGGTGGCAAGGTGGATCGCGCCTGGAGGTTGCGATCCACCACGTTGCCTGGCTGCATCGGAATGTTTGCGGCAAGACGAATAGCCGTTTTCGATGCGCGAAAGCGCCTTCTTAACAACTTCCAGCGTCTCTTGGAGAATGTCCGCTTGATTTTGCACCCAAGTTCCGTGGCCGTAAATAGTTCTGCCGGCACAAAGGGCGTTGCAAAGCGAACCCAAATGATGGCCGGATCCAGAACCGAAAAACACTGTTTTCCGCCGAAATAGGAACATTTCGATTTCACCCAGGCACCATGAAAAAACATGTTTTTACGAAACGAACCCAAATAGAGAAAGACGCTCGTCTGCATCAACAGACTGCGAACGCGTGACTTATATGAAGACTTTGTGGCGGCGGGTGACAGTGTCCGAAGCAAAACGAACCCAAATGAAGCCATGGAAAGAGCAGTCAGTGCAAAGGGTTGTCGCAACGGCGAGATGTCCTCCGGAAAAGCGCGAGACGCGCGTTGCGGAAACGGTCAGGGTGAGGGCTTTGGGGCATGACCATTCAATTGAAACAGCCCCCCATCCGATGGATGAGGGCAAGGGGAGGGACTGCGGCGACTGCATGAATAAGGCTGGGCTGCGTCCAACGATAGACGTATTGTTCGTTATTCGTTATGCTGTTCGCCGTGAAGCGACCGCGATCGGACAACGCCTCTTTTCTTTGAACGATTTCATCAGACACGCGATTGGATACGCCAAGTTCTTCATGAAGAAAGTTGGCCGCGCGCCGGCCGCCATTCGGTCGAGGCGATGGCTTTTGAAAGGTAAGACGATGATTCGCTTGACTGCTCTTCTCATGTTGCTCGCCGGCAGCGCATTGGCTGCGCCCGTTGCGCGGGTGATTCCCCAGCCGCGCGAGATGAACGCGACCGGCGCGGATTTTGTCGTCGGCGCTGACGCCGCTGTCGTGCTCGGCAAACCGGACGACGCGCAGGACCGATTCGCGGCGGGAATATTGTGCGGGGAATTGAAAACGGGAATCGCCGATCAGGCAAAACGGCCGATTCTCATCGGCATCGCGGGCCGCGACGCGGCCGTGCGCGCGGCGTGCGAGCAGCGCGGGTTGGCGGTGACCAGGGAACTTGGCGACGAAGGCTACGTGCTCGATGTAAGCGCCACCGGCGTCGTTGCAGCGGCCAACGCTGCGCCGGGCGTGTTTTATGCGGTGCAAACATTGCGTCAGCTTGTGAGACGGTTGCCGGACGGCCATGTGGCCATCGAGGGGGTGCGCATCCGCGACTGGCCGGGGTTGCGTTATCGCGGGTGCCAGGACGACGTGAGCCGCGGGCCGGTGCCGACGATGGAGTATTTCAAAAAGCAAGTCCGCACGCTCGCCGCGTTCAAGATCAACGTCTTTTGCCTCTACATCGAGCATGTCTTCAAGTTCCGCAAATATCCGCAGATCGCTCCGGAGGGCGGCGAGATCACCGCGGAACAGATTCGGGAGTTGATCGCCTACGGCCACGAATACCACGTCGAGTTGCTGCCCCAGATACAGTCGTTCGGACATCAGTCACACATTTTGGAGCATCCGGAGTTTGCCGGACTGCGCGAGATGCCGGAGGGCGGCTCGGTGTTCTGCCCTCTGAACGAAGGCACCTACAAGTTGCTCACCGACCTCTACTCGGAGTTCGTGCCGATCCACGACATGAAGTTCTTCCATGTCGGCTGCGACGAGACATTCGAGTTGGGCAAGGGCCGCAGCCAGGAGAAGGCCGCCGAGATCGGCGTGGACGGTCTTTATCTCCAGCACATGAAACGGCTGCGCGAAATCCTGCTGCCTTACGGCAAGCGGCTGATGTTCTGGGGTGACATCGCACTCCATCACAAGGACATGATTCCGAAGCTGCCGAAGGATTATGTGGTGATGAACTGGACCTACGGCGGCGCGACAAACTACATGGCGCGGCTGGAGCCGTTCAAAGCGGCCGGCCTCGACCAATGGGTCTGCCCGGGTGTGAGCTGTTGGAACCAGATTTTTCCCGATTGCGTCACGGCGCGCACGAACATCGCCTGCTTTGTCCGCGACGGCGCGGCCGTAGGTGCGCAAGGCATGCTGAACACGGTCTGGGACGACGACGGCGAGAACCTGAGCGAGTTCAATTGGTATGGCTTCCTCTGGTCGGCCGACTGCGCGTGGCAGCCGGAGAGGTTTGACACTGCGCGCTTCGACGCCGCGTTCGCGCCGGCGTTCTACGGTGCCGATGCGCCGGAGTTGACGGAGGCGATCAACCTTCTGGGCGGTTTGCCTCATGTGTTGCGCGCGCAACAATCCACCGACACAGTGTTTTGGGAAGACCCGTTCACCGGACGACGGCCCGCGGGCGCGGACCTCGCGAATCGGCTGCAAAAAATCGTCGAGTTGACCGGCCGGGCGCGGACGCTTATTGGTCAGGGCAGGGCGAAGGCGCGTGTCAACGAAGAGAGCCTCGACGCGGCCGTGTTCGCCGCGCGGCGCTGGGGGTTTCTTGCGCGGAAGTTCTTGATCGCGGACGAAATCGCCGCCGCCTATCGCCGTGCCGCCGCCGAGCCGCAGAGCCACCGGCTTGCCAGAAACGCGTTGCGCGACGGTGCGGCTCGACTGCACGCGCTGGCGGCGGAAGTCGGACGCCTTCGGGACGAGTATCGGCGGCTCTGGCTTGTCGAAAACCGTCCGTATTATCTGGAGACGATCACGGGACGTTACGACGCGCTTGCCGTGCGGCTGGAGACGAAGGCGCGGGAGCTCGACGCGACATTGGCTGCCTATAATCAAACCAAGCTCTTGCCTGACCCGGAGAAACTCGGTTTCGGCGACCGCACCGCGATTCGCCGCAGCCGCGCGCCGGAGCCGTTTGAAACGCCCAAGGATTTTGCGGCGCGATGCAAATGGTGGAACCGCGATTGGAAATATCGTGTGCTGGTGAAACTCGACGCCGGAAAGTTTGATCGCATGGATTATCCGGTGGAGGCGACGCTCGATTTCACGCGCCTGCTTCTGAATCTCGGGGATGTTGTCGCTTTGGAACCCGGCTCCGTCCGCGTCGTGGAGCACGCGGCCGACGGCGCGTTGGTCGGCGAAGCGCCGAGCCAGTTTGATCCGGCGGCGAAGTTCGATGCGCAGCAGCACGCCGCCGGCAACGTGGTGTGGATTGCGCGTGGCAGGACGCAGCCGAAGACGCCGCGGTTCTTTTTCATCTACTTCGACAGCGCGCCGAAATCGGCGGCGAACTGCACCGGTCTGCAGGCGCGAGAAAACTGGATTGAGAACGCGGCGATCAAGGTGCGCCTTGGCGCGGAAGGCGGTCACGCTTACGTCTGGCAGGTGAAGGCGCTCGGCGGCCTCGGCATCACACAGCCGGGCGAACGCGGCTGGGCCGGCTTCCTGGATGTGCGGGATTATCGCAGCGAACCGTTTTCGCTCGAGTGCGAAGCGCGCGGGCCGGTGCTGGTGCGCTACCGGATGAAAGCGGCGGACGGTTTCACGAAAGTCGTCAGCTTCTATGGGGAGCAGCCATGGTGCGAGATGCAGTTGAGCCAGCCCGTGAGCTACTGCTGGAATTTCGACAACGCCGACCTCATGTCTGCCGCGAGCAAGACGCCCGGCCAATTCCGCTTCTCCAACAGCAAGACCGGCCATCTCTCGAAACCGGGCGAGTTGAGCGAAGCGGAGCCGAAGACAACATGGGGCGCGAAGTTCCGGCCGGATGGGCTGACGCTCGCCTGTATCACACCGGACGAAGCCGCCACGCATCGCGCCGGTCCCGGCGGCGGCATGGGCGGCGTCGGCGTGGAAGGCGCGGGCGGCGCGGCGCATTTCGTGGTGTTCGGCGGCGTGATCGAGGACAAAACGGGCGTCGCGAAGACCATGGAGGATTTGCGACGGACGATGACACTGGCAAACCCGCCTGCATTGTTCGTCGGGGGTGTCGAGCAATTTAAATAGGCGCACCACTCCATGGCGCGATCAACCATGTTCAAAACGCGGCACGGAGTGGCACGGCTACTTCTGACTTGGTTTGCCGACGCGGTCACTGTAGAGTCTACGCCATTGCCAAGAACAATCTTGTTGGAGCCAATATGAAAACAACCCGCGTTTCCTCTCCGCAACTCACCCGCCGCCAATTCATCGCCGCCGCTACGCTTGCCATTCCCGCGTTGCGCGTCGCCGAAGCGGTTGAGGGAAACTCGTATCAGATCGGCTGTTACACGCGGCCGTGGGACCAGCAGGATTGGCGCGTGGCGCTCGACGCCATCGCCGGTGCGGGCTTCCGATACGCCGGTCTGATGACGACCAACACAAAGAATCATCTCGTCATTTCCGCCGCGTCCACCGTCGAGGAGGCGCAGGCCGTCGGCGAGGAGTGCAAGAAGCGCGGGTTGAAGGTGGCTTCGTTGTGGGGTGGCGGCTTTGCGGTGGAAAAATCGCTCGAAGCCGGCGTCGCGGACCTAAAGAAGCTCATAGACAACTGTGTGGCGTGCGGCACCACGCACTTGATGGTCGGCGGCACGACCAACCCGAAGCTCCACGAGATTTATTACAAGGCCGTCGCCGAAGCCTGCGACTACGCCGCCACCAAGGGCGTCGTATTGAGCGTGAAGCCCCACGGTGGCAGTAACTCCACCGGCCCGCAGTGCCGCAAGATCGTCGAGCTGGTCGGCAAGAAAAACTTCGGCCTTTGGTATGACCCGGGCAACATCTTCTTCTACTCCAACGCCGCGCTTGATCCGGCTGAGGATTCCAAGACCGTGGACGGCCTCGTGGTCGGCATGAGCGTCAAGGATTACCGACCCATGAAAGAAAACCCTGCTGCGCCGGCCAAGAAGAGTCCCTACACGGGTGATGTGATGCTGACGCCCGGCACCGGCATGGTGAACTTCAAGACCGTCATGGCCAACCTCAGGCGAGGCGGCTTCACCAGCGGCCCGCTCATTGTCGAGTGCTTGGAGAAAGGCGACCTTCCCGCCATCGCCGCCGAGGCGAAAAAGGCGCGCGTGTTTCTGGAGGAACTGACCGGCCAGAAGGCGTGATCGCCGACGCTACTTCGCATCCCCGGAAAAGCTTAGTCGCATGGGGGCAAGCGGCTGGCCGAGGCTGACGGCGACGAGCGTCTTGGAAGGGATGATTTTCCAGCCGTAGGTGTTGCCGGCCGCGTTGCCCTCGGTTTCGGTTGCGGAAAACAGGAACCGGTCCGAGACGGCCGTGCGGGCGGTGCGGCCGTCGGCGAGTTGAATCTCCAGATACGCGTGGCCCACACCGAAGACGGCTCGGTTGGGATTGTCGAACGTGACCTCGTTGGCGAGCCGCAGCAGCGTCAGCTTTGCCGGCGGAACCGGAATCCGCGTTTCATTCACGAAGGCGTTGCTGCGCATCGTGGGGCCGAGTTGCGCGGTGGCAACACGCTCGCCGTTGAGCGAGACACCTACTTCAGCGCGATCCTCGGCCCAGGGACACAGCACCAGCGTTGCAGCAGTGACTTGTTTGAGCGCCGTCTCTGTCACAGTGACTGACGGACGCGGCTCCGGTTTCCTGATGTCGGTGATATGGCCCGGCTCGCGCCACTCAAATTCGCGGACGACCTTCGCGCCGGTGCGGAACTGTACGCGCACGCGCGCGTTGTCCACCGTCACGAGAAACAAGCCGGCGGGCGGGCCGGAAAGGTAGCCCCAGTAGTAGCTCATCTCATCCCTCGGCATCATCAACGTGCGGCGCTCTTCCATCGGCACCATTTCGGGGCTGGACTGACACGCGACGCCTTGGATTTGCGTGATAGTCGCGCCGTCGAAGTGGCGCACCCACGCCGAAGTGTTGTGCGTGTGGCCGCAGAAAAAGGCGTCCACGGGAAACTGTTTGAAGATCGGCAGCAACGAGTCGGTGAACCGCTGGCTGCTGAATCCCGGGCGGATAAGTGGCCAAAGAGGAAAGTGCGCAAACAGGAAGATGTGGCGGACGCCGGCCGCGCGGGCGCTCACGAGCAACTCCCCGGCGAACTTCTGTTGCGCGTCGCAGTCGGCCGGCGCGTAATCGAGGAAGACGAAGCATGAGTTGCCGTAGCGGAAACCGTAGCAGGTTTGCGCGATCGTTACGCCCAACTCGCGCGACAGCAGCGGCAGCGCCACCTCCGGAAACGCCTTGCCGCCGGCGTGTTTGTCATGGTTGCCCACGGCGATGAACAGCGGCAACCGGAAGCGTTCAGTGACGTCCTTCATCGCGAACGCCAGTTCCTCCTTCATTTCGTCGTAATTGGCCTGGCGGAACACGCGCTTGCCATCCTTCATCGCATACGTGCCGCCCTCGGCGATGTCGCCGGTCTGGCAGACGAACGCGACGGGCGGCTGGCAGTCCTTGACGCTGTTGGCGATGCCAGCGATGACCTTGCTGATCTCGAAATTCGGCCGTGTGTAATGCACGTCGCCGAGCACGACAAAGCTGAACGGTTTCGCCGAATCCGACAGCACCGGCATCGTGGCGGCGTGTGTGGATAGAACCGCCGATGCGCCAAACAAGGAGATGAAACAACGTAACCGAATCGGTTTCATGCGTGTTTCTTGACAAGGAATCGCATCAACACAACGTAAAGGGTTGGCCCGAGCGATACAACCAAGAATCCCCACCGTGTGTCATGAATGTTTGATCGTACAATGCGCACATGGTCTTGTTTCTTTGCCGGTCACGTGGTTCACTTGCGCTATGAGCGGGATCATTGCGTCATACGATGCATGCCGTGCTCGGCGCGCGGGCGGTGGCGGATTCGTTCAGCGCCCTCGCGCAGTTCCACGATCCGCCGGGACCCGGCACTACACCGCGAACGGAGTCCGCGCATGAACACGAACTTTGCGCTTTTTGGAAATTTCCGCCAACAGGTAATCGCCACCGTGGTTTTTGTCGTGCCGTGTTTTTGTATGGATTCGCCAGCAGCAGAAAGAACGCAGTGGCTGTTTGCCGGCATCCATTGCCGCGCGCCGATCACGGTCAAGGCGGGCATTTATTCGCGGAAAGACGCGCTGGTGGCGTGGCAGGCGGATTTCGCGGTGTTGCTTAAGAGCGCAGGTGTCGCGGGTGCGCTCGATCCGAACTCGATTCGCGTGGCGGCTGACGCGGAATCGGGAGCGCAGAAGGAAGTGCCATGCACGTTCTCGGTGGCGGATGGCGAAGTGCTGTGGGAGGCGAGCGGCGCGATGGAGGCGTTGGAAAACCGGCGATTCTGGGTTTATTTCGACGCGATCAGCACTACGCCGCAGAAATCTCCGCAGTATCCGTCGATTCCAGGCGTCGAGAATCGTCCGCGGAACCAAGTCCGCAATCCGGGATTCGAGCAGGCCGACGCGAAGGACTCGACTCAGCCTGCGGAATGGATGATCAACCGGAGTTCCTCCAGTTCCAAGACCAGCAAGGGCGCGCTCACGCTCGTCAACGAGCCGTGCCGTTCAGGCAAACGCGCGCTGAAGCTCCACTGCACGGAGGGCACTTCGTTCGGCGTGCGGCAGGAGAAGATATCGATAAAACCGAATGCGCTCTATCGCATCGGCGTGTGGGCGCGGGCCGAGCCGGGCAGCATGCCGGAAGGGTTGAGCATGTATATGTATATTTCGGCTGTGCTCTATCAGGCCAACGGGAAGCCCGTGGAGACACCGCAGACGCGATTCGACGTCTCCGCGACGCCTGCGATGGACCGCTGGACCCCAGTGAAGAAACTCGGCCTCTATCCTTATCGCTCGGATGTCCCGACTCCGCCCGACACCGCGTATTGTTGTATCAATATCAACCTGTCCGGCGACCCGCCGCACGGCCGGTCCGCGGTTGGCATTGTTTATATTGACGACGTCGAGGTCATCGAGGTCCGGCCGCAGGATAAAGTCCCGCCAGTCGAGGTCGAGGCAGGTGCCGTCGAGAAAGCGAGATAAACCATGCAAACGTCTATGCTTTGGTCTTGCTTGTTGACGGTCGCAACGCAGGTCGTCGCGCAGGACATTCTCAAGTTTGACATCGGGCCTGCGGACCAGAGAGTTTACGAAGGGTTTACGGCGGTCGGACCGGAGTCGAATTACACGAGTGCGAAAAAATTCGGTTGGACCGAAGCGCCAAAATACTTCGAGAAATTCAGCCGGTTCGAAGCGTTCCCGGACGCGTTGACGTGCGATCTGGCCGCGCCCTCGGCGCCGCTGGCAGGGAACGCGACCGGTTACAAAGGCACGTTCGAGTTCCGCGTGGATGTGCCGCCGGGCCGATACGGCGTAATGGTGATCTCTGGCAACTACGGTTACCTGCCGTCGCAGATCGAGACTGCGGCCTACGATGTCGAGAAGAAGCAATACAAAGCGCCCGCGCCGGAAGAAATCCTCGCCAACAGCCAGCGCGTGTTCTACCGGGAGTTCACCAGCGATGATTTGGTGAACGAGTTCTACCACGATCTAAACACAATCCTGCGGCGCGGCATGACGCTCTGGGACCGCGTCGTGGCGTGGCGGTTCCCGGCACGGATGTTTGAGGCCAACGTCGGCCGCGACGGGCTGCGGTTGCGCTTCGTCAACATGCCCGTCAACGACATCGTCGTTTGGCCCGCGGCGAAGGCGGCGGAAGCGCGTGCGTTCATCGACAAGCTCTGGGCCGACCGCCGCGCAAAGTTCCCCGCGAAAGACCTGACGCCGCCGCCCGAAGGCGACATGCCGCCGCTGCCGGCCGATGCGAACGCGAAAGGCTACTTCCTCTTCGTGCCGCATTACAGCGACGACATTTACCCGAACACCATTCCGAAGCCGGAGTGGATGAAGAACGAAATCAAATCCTTCGCGTCGCTCGGCGAGTTTGAATCGTTCTCGTTTGGCGTTTATCCGCTGAAGGATTTGCAAGACTGCCAGACTTGGGTTTCCGACCTCGTCAGTGCCGACGGCGCGCGGCTCGCGTCGTCGGCGGTGGACGTGCGCGTGCTGCGCTACCTCGAATTGCAGGCCAACCAATACTCCGCCGGTTATCGCCAACTCGCCTACGTGCCGCTCAAGTGGGGCAGAATCCCGATTGATCGCGGCGTTAACCGTGTCTATTGGCTCACCATCCGACCGCCGGATAACACGCGGCCCGGCACCTACATCGGCACGATCACCTTCAAACCCGCCAACGCGCCCGCCTCCGCGCTACGGCTGACGTTCCGTGTCCTGCCGTTCAAGCTGCGCCCGCTTACCGACCACTTCCAGGCGCTCTACCACGACTATGACCAGTTTCCCGGCGGCGGCCCCGACCAACGGGTGCGATGGCAGCGCGACACCGGCTTCAACGTTATCACTACCTTCGGCCGCATCAACAACGTGCGCTACAAGGACGGCGTGCTCGGCCCGCTGGATTTCTCCGATTGGGAGAAGAAACTCGATGTCTATCGCCGCAACGGTTTCCCCATGCAGCTCGTCATCAGCCAGGGCGCGACCTCGCCCGCCTACAGCGCCACCGGCGAGTATCACGCCGAGCCGGAATACAAAGGCAGTGCGCATTCGGTGAAGGACCGATTCAGCGCGCAGTTCGAGGACTGCTACAAGAAACTCGCGCGCGCCATCAGCGACGAGTTCAAGCGGCGCGGCTGGCCCGAGATTATTTTTTACGACGGCGGCGAACTCGCGTGCGAAGGCCCGCGCGGCGTGCGCACCGAGACGCACTTGATGAAGCTGCTCCATGAGGCCGGCGTGAAAAACACCACCTCCGTCTCCGGACCGTCCACGCCGCTCTCGCTGCAAAACTCCGTGCCGTTCATGTATCTGACCATCATGAACGACGTGAACCCGGAAAACATCGCAAAGGTTCGCGCCGCTGGCTCGCGCTTCGGCGCGTACGGGCCGGGCGAGACACGGTTCGAGCGCGGCTTCTGGTTCTGGCGCAGCGGCGCCATGGTTTGTTCCGAGGAAGGCGGTGTCATCGTTTACGGCAATCCCTACGACCCGTTCGACGGCTCCAAGAAATACGACTGGGGCGATGTCTATCCGTCGCCCGATGGTCCCGTGCCGTCCGTGAAAACCATCGGCAAACGCAAGGGCATTGACGACTCGAAATACTTGTTCCACCTTGAAGCACTCATCGCCGAAGCCAACCAGCGTGGCACCGAGCCGGCCAAAGCCGCCGCTGCGAAGGCGCGCCAGCTTCTCGATAACATCGCCGCCGGCATTCAGGTGGACATTCAGTATTACCGCACGCAAGCGGAACAACCGCCCGGCGAAGTGCTCGATGCGTTGCGCTTGAAAATTGCCGAGCGGATCATTGCGTTGGAGGAATTGCTGAAAAAATGAAACGCCGTTTGTTTGCGACCGTCTGTTCGGGTGCAATTGCCGTTTGCGCAGCCGTGGCCGGGGAAACTCCATCCGCTGTTTCGCCGGTTTTCTCGCCCGATGGCTCCAGTGTGGCGTTCGCGCTCGTGACCAACGCCGGCACCGACATCGCCGTCATGCCGTCGGTGGGTGGTAAATCGCGCGTGTTGGCATCGTTCAAAGGGCGCGCCGAGCCAACGCAATGGTCTCCCGACGGCAAAAGTGTACTGGTGGCCGCCGGCAATTCTTGGCGTGTGGCGCTGGAATTCGGCTGCCCGCAATTGATCCCTGGCAAAGGCGCCCGGATTTCGCCGGACGGCAAGACGCTGGCGTATTTGACGGAGAACCGGCTGGAGCTGCTTGATGAGAACGATGGCGTGGTCCTGCGACCGGGCGTTGCTCTGGGCGCAGGCTGCCGGATGGGTGACTGGCTCGACAACGACATGCTCGTCGTGCTCACCGGCGACGGGAGCATTGCGACGATTCGCCGTGCTGCGCCCGGGGGATATCGAGTTCTCGTGCCGCACAAAAGCATGACGCACTGTTTTGTTGCCGCGGTAGCCGATACGAAACGCCGGCTCATCGCCGCAACCTCCGACGACATGCAACTCGCCGACCCGAACAATCCGACGAGCATTTGGATTTTCGACAGCACCGGCAAACAAGTCGGCAAACCCATCCCGAACGCGACGAAACCACTGTGGACCGCCACCGGCCAACTGTTTTTCGCGCGACGCTCGCAGGTTATGATGACCGCAGATTTTGAAACCGTCCGCGCCCTCGGCAAAGCCGAGACGTGGACCATTAATCCCGACGGCTCGTTGCTCGTCGTTTCACGTCGGGAGGCCAGTGCCGGCGGCGAAGGTTTGCCGGATTTGCTCAGTCCCTGCCGCCTCTATCGGGTTCCCATCGAATCTGGAAGGGCGAAACAGGCACAACTTCTGATCAACGAGCCATGAAGTTTTGTTCCTATTCAGCATTCATGCTGACGCCGTGCGCAGCGGCGATGACATCGGATTGATTTGCCTGCCGTTACGGAGCGGCTGATTTTAGTTGCTGGACGAAGAAATCCCAGATGTCCTTGTATTTCTCCGTCGGATGGTCGGGATATTTCACATAGCAGGTGACTCCGGCTTGTTGGGCGAGTTTCTGAAATCCCAAACCCCACGCGGGAGAATGAACCTTGTAGTCCGTCTCGCGGACGGTTTCGGGCCGGGTGAGTCCCCAGTTGTTTTCAAAATAGATCGGCGGCGCGTTCTTGTTCAACAAGGCGTCGGGCGACCAGCGGGAGATCAGTGGCAGCAATTCCTCGCGCCGCTTCAACGATTCCTCGAAGCTGCAACCCAGCGCGGGCGCGCCCCACTGGACGCCGGGCACCCATTCCTGCATCCGCTTCGGATCAATGCTCGGCTGGCTGCGATGGGCACCGGCGCATACCACCTTCGTGGAGACGCGCTCGACCGGGTCGCTTGATTTGGGGTCGGCCCGCTCGCCGGCGCACGCCACATAAAGCGCCGGCAGCGCGCCCTGCGAACTGCCGCCCACCGCTATGCGCTCGGGGTTGAGATTCCACTTCGCTGCGTTGAGCCGGATAAACTGCACCGCCCGGCAGGCGTCGTTCATGACGAACGAAACCGGCGGATTCGCTTTCTCGGTCATGCCGTCCGTGAGCGTGCGGGTTTCGACCGCGACCACTGCACAACCGGCAGAGAGGAAACGGCCGGGGTCGGGCGCATGTTTGGCCGGCTTCCAGATCCCCCCGAACCAGAGAAGCACCGGACAAAACTCCGTGCTTTTCGATGGCAGGTAGATGTCCAGTAGTTGGTTGGTATGTGGGCCGTAGGAGACGTCGGCATAGGTCGGAACTGGCTTCGGCGCGGCGGCAGGGTGCGCAGCTCCCGCAGTGATCACCGCGCAGGACATGACCAAGGCGAAGCAGAAACTCTTCGGACAGAAACACGGTCGGGTGTTCATCGTGTGCAAGGTCATACTCAATTGCCCCTCCGAGGTCAAATTGTCTGGCGCGTCGTCGGTGTTCATGGCCGCTTGCGTCGCGTCCAATGCTTGAGATGACATTGGCTGGTCATTCGGCGACGAATCTGCTAAACGAACTTCAGAACCAAGGATGAAAGACGGATCAAATACGCATCACACCGGGTGCGGCGCGGGTGTCGCGAGAAGCCAGGTTCCATCCAGTTTTCGCCGGTGGTTGTTGGACACTGTTCTCCCGGTTGCCTTGTTGGTTGCGGTTGCCGCAACAGCGGTGGAACCTGAACATTGGCTGAACGTCAGGGACTGCGACGTTTCGGGATCGGAGTTTGAGACGACGGCGGCGAGCACCGCCGGTTCCAAGCAGATCACCGTTGCGAACGCCGGCGATTTCAAAGTCGGCCAGGGCGTGATGATCTCGAAATGCCAGCCGCACTTCGCGAGCTGCTTCCTGAAGCCGCCGGAGAATCCTTACGGCACGGCACCGCTCGGCGATGCGGCGGAACTGCGTGGCTACGACGGCAGCAGCGGCAGTTGGTTGATATTCCTCGTCGAAGTGAACGGCGCCGAGCCGCTCACGTTCCGCTGGAGCGATGACATGGCGCGCACATGGAAGGGGACGAAGGTTCCCGTCACATTCGACTGGCAGCCGCTCAGCAGCGGCGTGGAGATCAAGTTCAAGAAACGCGAATGGCAGCCGGGCCACATGATCACGTTCAATGCGCGAGACCAGTTGGTCAGCAAGATCGAGAAGATCGAAGGCAACGTGCTGACGCTTGCCGACGCGGCGACGCGCGCGGTGAAGGACGCGGTGGTGCGGCATTGCGACAACGACGCGTTGCAAGCGGCCATCGCGCGAGCGGTGAAAGAAAAGCGCAATGTGTTCATTCCGGCCGGACATTATCGGCTGACCAGCGGCATCTCGGTGCGCGACCCCGCCGCCATTGTGATCGAAGGCGCCAGCGGCGAGGATACCGTGCTCGACATTTCCGAAGGCTCCGGCACGTGCGTGAGTCTCAAGGGCGGCACCGAGGTAACCGTGCGCAACTTGCGGATGGTCGGCCACACGGGACTGGGCGAGGGACCGGGCTGGCACAGCTTCCAGACGAGCAGCGGCAAGGCGTGTTGGCCCTTCGTTCTGAAACCGTGCGCGGCGCTGCACATCGCCAACACCGAGCGCGTGTTTGTCGAGAACTGCCACGCCAGCAAGATGAACTGCGAGGCGTTCTACTGTCAGGGCAGATCGCGCAGCGGCACCAGCGAGCCGGCGGCCTATACGAAGTCAGTGACCTACCTGCGCTGTTCGGCGACCAACTGTGATGGCAACGGTTTCAACAACAACGACCTCGCCGAGAATACGAGCGTGCTGCACTGCCGTATCGTGGACGTGGGCGGTTGCACATGGGAAGGTGCATCGCGGTTCGTGCGGTTCATCGGCAACTACGTCCGCAACTCCGGCACTGTGGCGATGGGTAATATCCGCAGCCGCGCCGAGCACCTCGAACAACTCGGCTCTGCCCAGCACATCATCGCCGACAACGTGTTCGAGGGCCGCACGCTCTACAACAACCGTCCCGGCGGTTACATTGTGCGCGCCACCGATGGCGCCGCGCAGGTCATCGTTCGCAACAATCTCTTTGTAAACTACAACTCCTGCGGCATCGAGATTGTTCCTGGCGGCGACGAGCGCAGCCTGCCCACGAGCAACTGCGCCGTCACCGGCAACATCATGGACATGACCGCCGTTGGCGAACCGTCGCGCGCCCGCATTGCCATACACGTTGGCTCGTCCGATGTCTTGGTCAGCGACAATCAAGTCTATGTGCGCGGCGCGTGCGACACCAACGTCACCGCCATCCGCCTCACCGAGCCGGCCATCAACCTCATTGTCCACGACAACCTTCTGCGCAACTGCGGCGTAGGCGTCGTCAGCGACGCCGCCTACTCGCGCGTTGGTGAGATCGTGGACCCGACGACCTTCAAGGCGGGTCGTGGCACGATTCCGTTGGAACGGCGGCTGTCGCATCGTTATCGCGGTTGGAACGTCGCGTGGTTCCGCTGCAACAAACCCGATGGCCTTTCCGTAATTGAGTCCTTTGACCCGGAGACGTTCCACTTCAAACTCCAGCAACTGCGCCAAATGAAATCCGGCGACCGCTTCGAGGTTTTCGCGCCCTCCGCCAACTGGAACCTCCACGACAATATCATCACCGGCTGCGCCCAACCCGTCGCGTTCACCGGCCACGGCAGCGACACCTCGTTCTTCCGCAACAACCTCATCGAGCGCGGCGGCGCAACTAATGCGACGCGAGCCATCACAGAGTCTGGCCGGTTCAAATTGATCAGCAACCACATCGTTGGTTTTGACGAGAAGGAAACGCCGGCCAAATCTGTACGCTGAAGCAGAGAACCCGATGTTGAGGAATTCCCCGTTGACGGTTTGCGGGGGCAGCGTATGCTCGCACCTTAATGCGGCGCTGGTAATACACTGCACGCGAAAGGAGAGACAACCATGTCAAAACACTGGATGAGCGCGTTGGTGATCACCGCATATCTGGCGCTGGGCAGCGCGGCGCGGGCCGAAAGTCCGTTCACGCTGACGACGATGCCCAGGATTGATGTGCACACGCACATTGGCAACGACTGGAAAACTCTGGACGAAGTCATGGAGTTGCGCAAAGCGATCCAAGAGCAGCTTCACGCGGACATGGCCGTGTTTTTCAGCCTGGGCCGGGCCGAGCCGCCCGACATGGACGAGTTGCGCAAACGTTATCAGGGCCGCATTCAGTTCTGCATCAGTGATTACACGATTCAGGACGGGCTGCGATTCTCGCCGCAGGAACTCGTGGAGTGGCAGAAACGCGGCGTGGTGGGCTTCAAGTTCTACCCCGGCTGGCAGCGTGGCGTTGAGGTTGACCATCCGGCCAACGACCCAACTTTCTATAAGATGGAACAAATCGGCATGGTGGCGGCCTCGGCCCACGTGACAAACCCCTGCGGGACCTTTGGCCGGCGCACGGAATGGTTTGCCGAGCCGGTGGAGTTCTGGCGGCAGCAACATGCGTGGGAGAATGTGCTCAAAAAACACCCGCGGCTGGTGGTGGTCAACGCCCACATGCTGTGGCTGTGCTACTCCGACGAGCAATTGGACTACCTGCGTTACATGCTCAAGACATATCCCAACCTGAACGTGGATCTCGCCACCGTACCGAACTTTCTGCACGCCGTAGGCCGCGACAATCTGCGCGAGTTCATGATCGAATACGCCGACCGAATCCTGTTCGGGACTGACATGGCCAGCCCGTGGTTCGTCCCGGCGCTCGACAAACGGCTGCCGAAGATTCACGAAAAGGTCCCGCAGTATCAACGGTATTTTGAGTTCTTGGAGACGGACAAGGAGTTGCCGAGTGGCATCAAGGAGGAGCATAAGATGCGCGGCCTGCAGTTGCCGCTCGATGTGTTGGAGAAGATCTATTTCCGCAACGCGATGCGCATTTACCCGCACATCGCAGACGCCCTGAAACAACTGGGCTACCTTGGCAAGGAGGGAGCGACGAAGGCAGCGGCTCCGTAAGGAACAAACATTTGAAAGCATCGCTTTTTGTTGTCGCATCACTGCTTGTCGCGAACCTGCTTGTCGCAGACCATGTTGCGCAACCGATCGCGTTGGTTGAGAACGGCCACAGCGCGTATGTCATCGCGGTCGCCCCGGATGCCCCGCTGCCGGTAAGGTTCGCGGCCGAGGAACTCCAAAAATACATCAAGGCGATCAGCGGCGCGGCCCTGCCGATTTGCACCGACGCGGGCGAGAAGCCGGCCATTGGGGTGCGAATGTCCGGCGAAAGAGACTTGGCGCTTCGGGCGCGAGGCGAAGACGCCTACGCCATGCGGGGCGACGGCCAGCGCGTCGAATTGGTTGGCAATTCGACGCGTGCGACGCTTTACGCGGTGTATCATTTCCTCGAAAAATATCTGGGCTGCGGCTGGTGTGCGCCGGGGGATGACACGGTGCCCAAAGCTGCGACGATCCGGCTGCCGTGTTTCGAGGACGCGGTCGGGCCGCCGGCATTTCCGATGCGCCAGATCATTTTGTTTCCCTATGGCGGCGGGCTGATCGCGAAGAACAACATTCCTCACACGGACTGGCTCGCGAAGAACCGGATGAACTGGGCGCATCCAGCGCCCAACGCTCCCTATATCTGGGAGCGATGCAAGTCGCGCGAGGCATTTGTGCCGGAGGTCGAGAAGCGGGGACTTTATCTCGAAGTGGGCGGCCACACGTTCAACACTTGGGTGCCACGCGATCGCTACGCGGCAGCGCATCCCGACTATTTTGCAGTTTTGGAGGACGGTAACAGAGCCATGGACGGCACGCACAAGGCGGGGCTATGCCTTTCAAATCCTGAAGTTGCGAACGTGGTCGCCGGGAACATCACGAGCTGGTTGGCCGAGAATCCCGAAGTCGACGCGGTGGATCTCTGGCACAACGATTCGCTGACGTATTGCCGTTGCGCGAATTGCACCCCGCGCGGGCTTTCCAGCGGGGACGCTGCCATCGCCTATACACGAACTTACATGCGGTTCGCGAATACCGTGGCCGACCGCGTAGCGGGTCGTCATCCGAAGGTGTTGATCAACTTCCTTTCGTATTTTCACACTTTGATCTGCCCGCCCGATGCGCCGCGCTTGTGCGATAATATCTTGGTCGGTTTGTGTCTGTATCCGCGGCCCGGACAACGGACAATGCGCCCCATCGAGACTTCGCCGCAGCCGCTCGACAGCAAAGTCCGCCCACAGTTGGTGGCGTGGCCCAAAGTCGCCAGGCACTTCTACGTGTATGAGTATTACACCATCGGCGAGAAACACCGCATGTGGTCCATGGTTTCGATGATCCATGAGGACTTGAAATACTTCCGAAGCCTCGGCATTCAGGGCATTTCCTCCGATCAATGGGGGCCGGGCTGGTATCCGCTGAACATGTATGCCTTCGCTAAACTCAGTTGGAACCCCGACCTTTCACCGCAGGAGATCATCGCAGATTTCTGCAAACGCTACTACGGCGCGGCAAGCGGTCCCATGATGGCCTACTGGAACCTGCTGGAGGAAGGATTGTGCGAATCTTGGAAAACCGACAAGCCGATCGACTGGCGCGACGCCCAACGGGTCGAGGTGATTAAGAAAGCCCTGGCACAAGCCGGCAGTGACCAAGTGGCGCGTCGCATCCGCGACACAGCCGCGCTGCACCATCTCACGTTTCTGTGAATCCGACATGAATACATTATCTGCCATCAGCTTTACCTTTTTCGCGCTTGGTGTTGGCTTCACACAGGCCGGCGCGGCTGACTGGCTCAACGCCCGCGACTGCGGCGCGTCCGGCTCGAAGTTTGAGACGATTGCGACGACGGCCGACGGTTCGAAACAGATCACGGTCACGAATGTCGGCGATTTCAAAGTCGGCCAGGGCGTGATGGTGTCGAAGTGCAACATCCGCTACACCTCGACGCAGCTTTGGGGAACGGGGGAGCCTTATTACAACCAGAAGCCGTTGCAGAACTCCGTGGAGGTGCGCGGCTACGACGGCAGCGCCGGAAGCTGGACGGTCTACATTCTCGACATCGAGGCGTCGGCCGCGCCGGCGTTTCGGTGGACCGATGACCTCGGACGGACATGGCAGCCGAAGGTTCCCATCACACATGACTGGCAGCCGCTGAGCGGTGGCGCCGAGGTGCGACTGGGCAAACGCGACTGGGAATCCGGCTACGTCATCGCGTTCGGCGCGCGCGACCAGCTTGTGAGCCGGATCGAAAAGATCGAGGGCAACGTCCTGACGCTGTCGGACGCGGCCAACCGCACGGTGAAGGATGCCGTTGTCCGGCACAACGACACGTTGGCGCTACAAGCGGCCGTGGACCGGGCGCTCAAAGAGAAGCGCGGCGTCCATGTGCCGGCGGGACATTACCGACTGGCGCGCAGCCTCCAGGTGCGGAACGCCACCGCGCTGGCGATCGAGGGAGCGAGCGGCGTGGACACGTTGCTCGACATCAGCGACGGCGAGGGCGCGTGTTTCACGGTGACGGGCGGGACGGAGGTGACGATCCGTAACTTTCACATGACCGGTTTCATGGGCTTCGACGAGCGCGACAAGGCCGGTTACATCAACACGCGTGGCTCAACTTACATCTGGGGCTTTGGCCTGAAGCATTGCAACGCCGTCACCATTAGCAGCACCGAGCGCGTGTTGATCGAGAACTGCCACGCCAGCCGGATGTCGGGCGAGTGTTTCGTGTCGGGCGGCATCAGCCGGGGCGCCGTGAAGCCCGGCCAGTCGTTTTCGCAGTGGATCACTTACCTGCGCTGCTCCGTCACGGACTCCGCACGCAACGCGTTCAATGATGTGATGTGCGGCACCGAGAACACCAGCGTCTTGCACTGCCGCATCGTGGACGTGGGCGGTTGCTCATGGGAGGGCGCGTCGCGCTTCGTGAAGTTCATTGGCAACTACGTCCGCAACGGAGGTACGGTGGCGATGGGCAACCTCGGTCCCGCCAACCGCGACAAGACCTACCCGGACCTTGGCGCCGGCCAGCACATTATTGCCGACAACGTCTTCGAGAGCGGCGTGCCCTACGGCGGCTGCGCCATCCGTTCGGCCGTCGGCGCGACGCAGGTCATCATCCGCAATAACCTCTTCATCAACTTCGACTCATCCGCCGTCGAAGCCTCCGGCGACACGGACTATCGCCATTACGCCTCCGGCAACACGACCATCACTGGCAACATCTTCGACATGACCTGCGTTGGCGCGAAGCCGGCATCGCGCACCGCCATCAACGTCAGCGCCAACGACACGATTGTCGCCGACAATCAGGTTTATATTCGCGGGTCCGCCGATCCGCTGCTCAACGGCATCAAACTCAAGGAACCGGCGTTGAATGTGAACGTTCACGACAACCTCCTCCGCAACTGCGGCAAGGGCATCAGTGCAGAACGCGGGCAGGCGCGCGTCGGCGAAGTCGTGGACGACCGGACCTTTACGCGCGCTATGGCGCCGGCTGGTTTGCCGCTGGACCGGCTCCGGCCGCAAACGTGCGCGGGCTGGCGTCTCGCGTGGCTGGATGGCAAATCCAAACCAACCGGTGCCGAATCTGTCATCGAGTCGTTCGATCCCGAAACCCTCCGCTTCAAATTGCGCGAGCCGCACCCGATGAAACTCGGCGACCGTTTCGAGGTCATTGCGCCTTCCTTGAACTGGCTAATTCACGACAACACCATCACAGGCTGCCGTGAACCCGTCGTGCTCGATTCCCACGGCAGCGACACCTCGCTCCTTCGCAACAATCTCATCGAGCGTGGTGGCATGACGAACGTGACACAGGCGATTGAAGTGCGGGGCCATTTCAGATTAATTGACAATTGCACCGTCGGTTTCGACGAGAAAAAAGTGCCGTCCAAATGAAAGCAATCCCATCCCTACTGATACTGGCCCTGTGCGCGACGGTAATGGCCGCCGATGGGCCGGACATGCGCCGACCAAAGAAATTGATCGCCACCGGATGGGACAAGCCAACGGCGGCGCGGCTGCGGGAGAACCTGGAGTTGATGGAGCAGCGGCCTTTTGACGGCGTGATGATTGAGATCGAAGGGCGCGTGGACGCGAAGAAGACGTGCCGGATGCGCGCGGCGTTCAGCGCCGAGCCGTGGCGGCGCGAGTGGTTCGCGGACAGCGTCGCGGACTTGAAAGCGTGCAAATTCAAGCGGTTCACGGACAACTTCATCACCGTCGGGGCAAATCCCGGCAACGTGGACTGGTTCGACGACGACGGCTGGCGGCAGATCGTCGAGCACTGGCGCATTGCAGCGTGGCTCGCGCGGCAGACGAAGTTGAAAGGCATTCTTTTCGACCCGGAACCTTACGCACCGCCGCACGCGCAGTTCCGATACGCCGTGCAGCCGCAGCGCGACCGGCACACGTTTGAGGAATACTGCGCCAAGGCCCGCGAGCGCGGCGCGGAGGTAATGCACGCGGTGACGGAGGAATATGCCGACATTACGATCTTCTGCTACTTCATGAACATGGTCAACGCGACTGCGACGGGCGCGGCGGACCCGCGGCCGTTGCTGGCGTCGTCGCACTACGGGCTTTACCCGGCGTTCGTGGACGGCTGGTTCGACGCGGCGCCGGCGGGCGTGACACTGGTGGATGGCTGCGAGATGGGCTACCGCTATAACAGCGAGCGCGAATACCTCGAAGCAGCATTGAAGATCAAAGGCGATTGCCAGGAATTGGTCGCGCCGGAGAACCGCGCGCAGTATCGCGCGCAGGTGCAGGCGAGTTTCGGCATCTATCTCGACGCCTATTGGAACCCGCCGACGTCGCCGTGGTTCATTGATGGCAAGGGCGGCTCGCGCGTGGCGCGGCTCGGTGCGAACTTGGCGACGGCGTTGCGCGCCGCCGACGAATACGTCTGGGTCTATGGCGAAAAATTCCGCTGGTGGCCGACGCCGAACGGCGGCGTGAAGAAGGAGACATGGCCGGAAGCGCTGCCGGGCTGTGAAGACGCGCTGCGGTTCGCACTCGATCCGATTGAATTTGCGCGGGCGAAGATCGCGATTGCGAAGCCGGCGAACCTGGCGCGCAACGGCGATTTCGGTTCCGACAAGACAGCGGCGAGCGATGGCGCAGAAGTGAAATGGAAGGAGAACGGCGCGCCGGCGGGTTGGAGCACGTGGCAGACGAAGGACTCGCACGGCGCGTTCACGTGGGATCGCGAGACGGGCGCGGCGGGCAAGGGCTCGGCCCGCACGGCCAACATCGCCGACGGTTGTTTCATCCAGAGCTGCGCGGCAAAGCCCGGCGAGCGTTACGCGGTGGCGGCGGTGAGGAAACTCCAAGGCCGCGGCAGCGCGCGCATCCGCGTCCGCTGGCAGACGGCGGAAGGCAAATGGACCGCCGAGGAACTGGACAGGATTTTCGTCGGGGACGGGCCGCACGGCGAGTGGCGCGAAATGTTCGGCGTTGTGACCGTGCCGGAAACGGCGGGCAAGTTGATCCTTCTCCTTGGCGTTGGCGGCCAGCAATCGGCCGATGACGCGGCGTGGTTCGACGACGTCCAAATACTGAAGCTGGAGTGAAGGATGAAGAAGACCGTCTTGTGGGTCACGATGGCGGTGCTTATCGGTACTGGCGTGGATGCGAGGGCCGAGAAGACCAACTTCACGTGCGGCATCCTCGCCGGCATCAACGGGGTTTTTGACGACCTCGGCAGCCTTGCCAGCGGAGCGCCCACGGTTTGCCACATTGACTGCCATCATCCCGACACAATCCGCGAGGCGTTGAAGAAACCAACCACGGGCACCATCGCGTATCTGGCGAAAGTCAAACGCATCGTGGAACAGCAGACCGGCCTGCCATACGCGGTCATCCATTATTCGCAACTCAGCGGCGAGAGCCTCGACCGTACGCACATCAAGGCGGTGCTCATCACGTTGATAGACAAAAGCATTTCATCGAACCACACGGCGCGGCTGCTCGCGACGATTCGCACGACAAACTTGCCGACGTTTGGTTTTTGCGGCGGCCATCAACTCATTGCCGAGGCTTTTGGCGGCAAAGTGGCGAAGATGCGTCCGCTGGCGCCGGGCGAAATAGATCCGCATCCGGCGAGGTATCCCGGTGACTTCAAGGAGTGGGCGTTCTTACCGGTGAAGATCGTAAAGCACGACCCTCTTTTTGACGGGTTCGGCGACACGGTGGTCGTGCGCGAGTATCACGCCTACGAAATCAAACGGCTGCCGGAGGAATTCGACCTGCTGGCCTCCAACGACGCCTGCTGCGTGCAGGCGATCAAGCACAAATCGCGGTTGCTCTACGGCACGCAGTTTCATCCCGAGCACTTCGACGTCGGGCATCCCGACGGCGAAAAGATCTTGCGGAATTTCTTCAGCCTCGCCGGCATTTTGAAACCGGATGACAAAAAGGGCGAGAAACCAGCCCGCTGAAGTGCCGCGCTAAGGCAATCGGCCACAGCCTTTTGTTGCGGGCTGAAGCAAATGAAACGCGGCAGCGGCGAAACCTTTTTGTAACACAGCGTGGATTTTTTTGCGTTGCGCGGAGAGCGCGGCTGAGACAACTTTTGCGGCTCCGCATGAATTGCCAAAGGCTCGGAATCTGTCTGTTGCTGCTCGCATGGACGCTGATGGGCGTTCGCGCGGACGACGCGATAACTGCGCCCGCCGCCGGCAATCCGCCGGTCCGCGCAGATGAAGCCGATGCTGCCAAAGAAAAACCTGCCGAGGTGAAGGAGCAGCGCTGGAACTGGCACGTGCAGAACACGGACATTGTCCAGTATCATCCCGGTTTCTCCGCGCCTTATTCCGGACCGAACAGTCTGGACAACGGCCGGGAGATGCAAAACACGGAGTCCCTTGATGTGCTGCTCGGCGCGAGGCTCTGGCAGGGCGCGGAACTGCACTTGGACGGGATGGCGTGGCAGGGGTTTGGCTTGAGCAAGACCCTTGGTGTCGCCGGCTTTCCGAATGGAGAAGCCTTCCGCGTTGGAACCAAAATGCCCGACTTCACCTTGTCGCGCGTTTTCATCCGGCAAACCATCGGGCTGGGCGGTGAGCAGGAGAGTGTGGAAGACGATCAGCTTCACTTGGCCGGCAAACAGGACGTGCGGCGGATCACGCTCACGTTCGGGAAGTTGAGTGCGAAGGACGTCTTCGACAACAACACCTACGCCAACGACCCGCGGACCCAGTTCATGAACTGGAGCCTGATGGCCAACGGCGCGTGGGATTATCCAGCCGACAGTCTCGGTTATACTCAAGGTTTCGTTGCCGAACTGAACCAGCCGCAATGGACCGTGCGCTACGGCATCTTTCAGGTGCCGGCGCGGTCGAACCAGATGGAGCACGACTGGCACATGGCGGACGCGTGGTCCATGGCGCTGGAACTGGAGCGGCGCTGGAAGTTGGATGAGCATCCCGGCGCGGTGCGGTTGCTTGGTTATGTCGAGCGGGCGCACATGGGCAATTTTTCAGAAGCGATTGACGCCTCACTTGCGAATGGCACTGCCGCGGACATCACCGCGACACGGGCTTACCGCTGCAAGTTCGGGTTCGGTGTGAACGCGGAACAGGAAATCGTCAAGGACATCGGCGTTTTCGCACGGCTCGGCTGGAACGACGGCCAGACCGAACCGTGGGTGTTCACCGACGTGGATCAAACCGCGTCGCTCGGTGTCAGCGTCAAAGGCAGCTTCTGGGGCCGGAAGAACGACACGGTGGGTTTCGCGGGCGTCCTCAACGGCATCTCGCAGACCCACCGGGAGTTTCTGGCCCTCGGCGGCACGGGCATTCTGGCGGGCGACGGCACCTTGACCTACGGCATCGAGAAGATTCTTGAAACCTATTACGACTACCAAATCTGTAAAGCGGTCCACGTCACTCTGGATTTTCAGTTCATCGAAAACCCGGCGTTCAACAGCGACCGCGGCCCCGTCGCGGTCATCGGCGGGAGGCTGCACTGGGAGTTTTGACCCGAAAAAACCGAAGTTGAGCCGGCAAGAATGCCGGCGCCACGATCCACTTCGGTTTTGGGATTGAACAGCGGTTTCGGGGGCAGTGACCATTTGTGAAAGCGCTTGCGGCATCAGGTCGGGTGTGGCTTATTACGGAAATGCAGTGGCGCTTTAACCTGCAAAGACTCGGCGTCTCCGGGCGAATGACCGGGGCGGTGGTGTTTGCCGGCTTGGTTCTGCTGCTGGCGGCGTGCGGCGCTTCTCCCGTCCTGCACGCGATGGTTTGTCCCAACGCGAATCAGCCCGGGGATCACTGCGCGGTCACCCAGTTCATCGGTGGCGCGGTGGAAGCGCCTTTGGCGCAGGCGATGGTGGCCATGATGTTTTTCGTTTTGGCGGTTCTGCCATGCTGGAACGTGAGTTTTTGCCGGGTCGCGCCGCCATTCCGTCTTTCTTCTTCGCGCGCTCCTCCGTTCGACCCCTTCCTCCGTTAGTTTCGCCCGGTCAGTTTTTCGAGGCTGATGTTCCCGTTGTTTGACTCGAGGCGCGCGCCGGCGCGTATCTGTTTTCCATATATACACAGTTCAGTTTGCAGAGCATGGTTTGGCCGAGTGCCATTGCTCAGCCCGTTTTTAACATGAAAACCAATCAAGTTCCGGCGCGGATGGCGATGGCTGCCGTGATGACGGCGCTCGCCGTCACGCTGGCCGGTTGCCATCGCAAATCCCAGCAAGGCGAAAGCGATCAGCCAGCCGACTTCCAGCGCGAGGGTCACGTCGTCATTGTTCCCGAAAAATCCCCGCTGCGTTCGCGGCTGGTGCTGGACACGGCTAGGAACGAGCCGGTGCGCCGCACGCTGACCGCGCCGGCGAGCATCGAGCCGGACCCGCAGCGCATCGTGCGCATGTATCCGCCGGTGGCCGGCCGCGTGGCGCGCCTGCACGTCCAGCTTGGCAGCATCGTGACCAAGGGGCAGGTGCTGGCCACGCTGCATTCGCCGGATTTTACCCAGGCGCAAGGCGACTACGTTAAGGCCCGCAGCGCGTTGCAGGTGGCGCGGCGGCAGCTCGAACGCCAGAAGGATTTGCTCGAGCACAAGATCGCCGCTGGTCGCGATGTGGAGCAGGCGCAAAGCGATTTCGAGTCGGCGCAGAGCACGCTCGACAGCGCGTCAGCCCGGCTTCGCGCCTACGGTCTCGATCCGACGAAGGAACCGCTCGGCCAGCCGCTCCAGCTTGTCGCGCCGATGGCGGGCCGCGTGGTGGAGATGGTCGCGGCGCTGGGAGAATTTCGCAACGACAACACCTCCTCGCTCATGACGATCGCGGACCTCTCCACCGTCTGGATCACCGCCAACGCGCAGGAGAAGGACTTGCGCTTCATCGTCAAGGGGCAGGAGGCGCGGGCCACGCTGCCGGCTTATCCCGGCGAGACGTTCACCGGCAAGGTGGAAGCGATTGGCGACGTGCTCGATCCGGACACGCGCGTCGTCAAGGTGCGCATCGTTTTGTCCAATCCGGCCGGCCGGCTGAAGCCCGGCATGTATGCCACGGTGGAGATTGTGGATTTTCCCGACGCCGTGATTACAGTGCCCACGACGGCGGTTGTGCAGGTGGGCGGGGCGACGGTCGTGTATGAGCAGACGCAACCGTGGCGGTTCGAGCCGCGCGAAGTGACGCTCGGCACGCAGCAAGGCAGCCGCACCATCATCGAGAAGGGCTTGTCGGGCGGCGTGACCATCCTGGCGAAGGAAGGAGTGGTGTTCCAGGAATGATCAATCGTCTGGTCACTTTCTGCCTGCACCGCCGCTGGCTGGTGCTGACGGTGGTGCTGGGAACCGCTCTCTATGGCATCCACGCGTGGAATCAACTGGCCGTCGAGGCGTTTCCCGACATCGCCGACGTGACCTCGCAGGTGGTCACGATGTATCCCGGTCACGCGGCCGAGGAGGTGGAGCAGCAAATCACAATCCCGCTGGAACGCGAACTGAGCGGCCTTCCTGGTTTGCAGGTGATGCGCTCCAAAAGCACCTTCGGCCTGTCGCTGATCACCATCGTATTCCGCGACGGCGTGGAAAGCTACTGGTCGCGCCAGCGCATCCAGGAGCGCATCACTGCGGTGACGCTGCCCGACGGCGCGAACACCGGCCTCGATCCGCTGACCTCGCCCACCGGCGAAATCCTCCGCTACTCGCTCGAATCGAAGTTGCGCGAGCCGCGCGCGCTGAAGGAACTCCAGGAGTGGGTGGTGAAGCCCAAGCTCAAGCAAATCTTCGGCGTGGTCGACGTGGTCAGTTTCGGCGGCGAGACCTCGCAGTTCGAAGTCC